>Ga0209125_1000474_pt1 | contig 52027 bp, 47 predicted proteins | sample BarGraIncub1131A_FD_184503 | JGI IMG/M metagenome (GOLD analysis project Ga0209125, IMG submission 184503) | Arctic peat soil microbial communities from Barrow, Alaska - Barrow Graham LP Incubations 11-31A (SPAdes) (version 2) | ecosystem: Environmental > Terrestrial > Soil > Wetlands > Peat... | reverse complement strand
GACTGCTCATTGTTTTAAATATTTTGAGCCATTTCTGGCTTAACGTTTCCGTTGTTTTGTATATCGACGTTTTTCCTATTTAGTTTTCAAAGATCAGCTCGCGACCAGCTCGTTTTTAACTTGCGTTGCTCTCGTTGGCGCTTATTTATAATACCAAACACAGCCATTCATGTCAACCTATTTCGACCTTTCTTTCGAACTTTTTTCCTCACTGGTAATTAGGTGAGAATTGTTCGCAAGATGTCTGGAAATACCTATTAAAGCGGAAATAAAAATCTATCGACCGATACGGTCGCAATTGAATATTCATTGCACACTTTTGTAAGGTATTCTCATTATATGCGATGAAAGAACTAAAAGCAACCCTAACACTAATTTTAATTACCGCAAATCAGATCTGCAATGTTCACTTACTTTTCATTGCAAATCTGTTGTGCTTAACAATAGATAGTGCTATTATATATCCGTTTTACAAACCCCGTCAGATAAAGGAGTCCCATGAAAGCTGTATTCTCAAGAATTGTCTTAAATGATATGAATAGCACTGCTGCAATTGAATTCGCCGCATTGACCGGCGATCTGATACATCACCCTAAAGTGCAAGAGTTGAATGGATTCGGCCAGCACTTAAACACGACCCGCTTTCAGCACTCACTGAATGTTGCGTACTATAGTTTTTTGATTGCCAAGAAACTAAACCTGGATGTCGAGAGTTGCGTACGCGGAGGGTTACTCCACGACCTGTTCCTTTATGACTGGCATACTGATCAACCCGTAGAAGGACGACATGTGAATGTCCACCCGCAACAAGCCTTATTGAACGCGAAATCCATAACGGAAGTCAGTGACATCATGGAAGACGTGATCATCAACCATATGTGGCCGATGGGTTCAGCGAAACCAAAGTCAAAAGAAGCTTGGTTGATCCAAGGTGTCGATAAAGGCTGTGCGCTGGCGGAGTTCATCAATCAATCGTTCGCACTCGGGATCAAATATAATCTCAGCCCGATGATGTTGGGATTCCTTATCTTTATTCGATAGAAGTAAATGAAGTGGGTGTGTTATAACGTATCCGCTTTTTTTATTGCGCTCGACACATAGACAAAAGCAATATAAAAGAGCCTCCGTTTGTTTGATTCAGAGGCTCTCCCTTATATATAGAAGACGCTTGTGTTTTTTCTCGAATTCATTTTTGGTTCAACATGTTTTTAGCGAGAACAATCGTAAAGATCGTTCCTTTACCCGGTTCGCTTTGAACAGTGATTGTTTCATTCATATGCTGCAATATCTCTTTAGCGATAGATAAACCAAGTCCTGTCGATTTGCTGGTGCGTGCTTTATCCGCAATGTAAAATCGGTCAAATATATAAGGTAAATCCGTCGGACTGATTCCGCTTCCGTTATCGATCAGATCTAATTTATAATGTTTATCTGTTTCACTCAACATTAATAGGATCTTCCCGTCTTGCGGAGTGAACTTGAAAGAGTTGTCCAACAGAATCGTCAGAACTTGATCGAGACGATCTTCGTTCCCCATATAGAAATTCTTTCCTTCTAATGTCTGAACCTCAAACAGAATATGTTTATCGGATGCGATGCGAGAATATTTCTCGTGAATTTCAATCAAGAAATGATTAAGTTCAATTTTAGTTGGATCAAATCCTACGTTACCGGATTGCAAGCGTGACAATTCTAGCAGATCATTGATCAGTCTGTTCAATCTAGCTGTTTCTTTCAAGAGTAACGTATAGTATTCTTTCTTTTTCACATCATTGGTAATCAATCCGTCATTCAACGGATCCAGTAAACCCCGGATAGCTGTGAGCGGCGTTCTGAGTTCATGAGATACATTTGCAACGTAATCTTTACGCATTTGCTCCAGACGTTCTGCTTCAGTGACATCTTGGAAAATACCGACAGCACCGACAATGTTTTCGGTTTCATCGAGAATCGGGCGAATCGAAACCTTCACTCTGTGTTCCAGATATGGGAGAATAAAATCTTCTTCATTATTAGTGAGACCATTCCCAAATTTGGCCCGTACATCGCTTAAATCCAGAATACTTTGGATGTTGATCAGATTCGGCGTCATTTCAAACAATCTGTATACAGAAGGATTTGCGATAATGATCTCTCGTTGATTATTCATTGAGATGATTCCTTCACTCATTGACTGTAATATCTGCATGAGTCTGTTTCGTTCGATCGATACATCATTGATCGTCTGACTGAGTTCACAGCTGAGTTGATTAAGTGATTTCCCTAACTCACCGAGTTCGCTTTTATCTTTTTCATTCGCACGTATCGTAAAATCACCGCGGCGCATACCTGTGGCAACCTGGACCATCTGATTGATCGGCTTGGTAAAACTTTTAGATAAGAAATAAATGGGTATACTCATAATAAATAAGACGAAACTCATGGTCAATACCAACATCCATGTCAGATTCGTCAACACTGATGTTATTTCATAAGCCGGTAATACCATCGCAACTGACCCTACCATTTTACCGTTGACAACGATCGGTTGTCCGATAAATAAGCTTTTAAACGTCATTCCGTTGAAAGTTACCATTGTATGTAATTCTTGATTCAACAGTAGTTCTGCCATCTGTGAGCTAACTTTATCGGAATAATCAATCACTGTTCCACGATTCTTATCATTTTTATTACTTGAAGGTTGAATGATCGGCTTGGTGGCATAGATTATTTTACCGTTCATATCAGAAATCAAAAGTTGACTTTTATTCGCCATCGATTGTGAAACAATAATTCGATTTATTGCAACTTCGTCGATCAGTCCGTTATAGGAGTCTTGAACCAGGCTGGCCATCGATCTTAAGACAGGTTGCATCTCACGCGTTTTGATATCGGTAATGAACTGTTGCCCAAATGGAATATAGACTAACAGGGTGATGACCAATGATGCTGCAAACATAACAACAAAGAGACTGAGCAAACGAAAAAATAAAGTATTGAGCAGTTTCATTTATTCTTCCTCAAATTTATATCCGACCCCATAGATTGTTTTGATTGTTTCACTATAGGTTTCAGGTAACTTGGCACGTATACGTTTGATATGAGTATCCACAGAACGCGTATCCCCGAAATAACTATATCCCCAAACTAAATTCAGGATCTGATCACGGTTAAATACTTGTGAAGGATGGGATACCAAAAGAAATAAAATTTCTACTTCTTTCGGAGTCGCTTGGATCTTACTTCCTTTATAACTGATCGAATAATTAGCGATATTGACTTCCAACTCACCAATCGTGATGGAATGGGCTGTTTTCTTTTCTTTTTGCTCATTGACTCGTCTCATAATGGCCTTGATTCTTGCCAGAACTTCCCGCGCGCTAAAAGGTTTAACGATATAATCATCGGCTCCCAATTCAAATCCGATGATTCGGTCAATTTCTTCACCTTTGGCAGTCAACATAATAATCGGAACACTGCTGTCTCGTCTTATTTCTTTGCAGACTTCAAGTCCGTTTTTCTTAGGCATCATCAGATCCAATACGATAAAATCAACCGAGTTTGATTTGTATTTTTCCAAAGCTTCTTCTCCGTCTGCTGCGGTTATGTAGGTAAATCCTTCTTCATTCAAATAAACGCCTAAGGCTTCTTTGACGATAGGATCGTCATCACATAATAAAAGTTGCATATCGTTCACCTCATCTGCAGTTAATGTACCATATAAATATGGATACATTGTGTACTGAATGAAAACAAAACAACACTGTCATCTGATTATTTAAACATGTCACGGCGCAATTCTTTTGAGAAACGCGCCTGAAGCGCCATTATATTGCCTAGTTTCTGACTTATAATTATTTGCAGAAACAATGAGATTGAAGCTCCGAACCATACATCACTCAAATAATGGACAGCTATATTGGCTCGTGGGAGAGATACCGCTAAACAAAGAAGAAGCGCTGCGATCATCGCATTCTTAAGTGCCTCGATTTTGGAATTCGCACATAATTGTTTTGCGACAAATCAAGCACACAGAATCAGTAAAATACTTACTCCGGCAATGCCGGCCCAAATGACTGAAGGTTCACCGATCTATGCTTCGGAGATATAAAAGGAAACTGTGATCACGGTGGCTATACATAATATAGAACTGATAAGTACCATCAATCTTCCGAACCATCTTTGGTTAAGTTCGTAGAACAGTATCATTCCCGAAACAGCCCCCAGAATGTAAAGCGGAAGTAACCCAATGATTTCCATAAATATGGTGATTCCCAATGGTGAAGAACTCAAATATGCGGATACAGATTGATCATTCAGCGTAGTAACGGCTGTCATACTCAACCATATCAGAAGTAATAATGCATAAGTTGTTTTTTTGGATAAGTTTCATATCATTAAGATACAATCTTTAAAATGCTCGTAAAATTGGACTCTCGGTTAGTTGAAATTGTTCCGGATTACTCTCAAATATAGTAAGTTCAAACGGGTTTTGATGAATATAAAAAGATCAGCAACTATTTCTGATCTTTTTTTGAACTTAATGTTGTTTAGATAAACAGTGTTGTACCGACGTTCTCATTGGAAGCTATATAAGTACCGACTCCACCATATTCGATGCCATCCAACAGCTCTTCTTTTTTAATACCCATCAGATCCATGCTCATTGTACATGCAATGAATTTGATTCCGACATCTTGAGCGTTCTGCATCATCACTTCAAGCGGATCCACATTCTTTTCTTTCATGATCGATTTGATCATACCCTGACCCACTCCCAACATATTCATGTTAGATAATGGAAGTTTCTTTGCACCTTGCGGCATCATGAACCCAAACATATTTTCGACCAGATTCTTTTTGACCGGCTCATGTGTTGCTTTCCGGAGTGCATTCAATCCCCAGAAAGTAAAGAAGATCGTAACATTCTTACCTTGTGCGGCAGCACCCTGAGCAATGATCATAGCAGCCAATGCTTTATCCAGTTCTCCACTGAATAATACGATCGTTGCGTTTTCTTGTGTAGCTGTTTGAATCGAACTGAGTGTGCAGTTGACCGGTTTTTTACCTTTGATGATTTCAGCGATATATTTGTTTTTATCTGTTGTTAAACCGACCAGTGTATGGCCGTTGGTTCTGCACCAATTCTCAACATCCTTAGTAAACCCAGAATCAGTAGCGATGATACGTACCGTATCCCCTTCATTGGCATCCTGAATGGCTTTGTATGTTGCCATAAGAGGCCCAGGGCATTGTAATCCGGTCACATCCACCACTTTGATTTCTCCGCTGCTTTGACCTGTCGTATCATCCACCTGAGGCGTACTGCCTCCTTTTGATGAACTGCTTGTATTTAGTTGATACGTGAATGATTTATAGGTAGAATATCCACCGGATACATTATACAAATTAGTGAATCCATTGGCACGCAGAATCATGATGGCTATGTAAGCGCGTAATCCCACCTGACAATTGACATAGATTGCCGTATCTTTACTGACGGTGATCTCAGCTAAACGATCGCGAAGTTCATCAACTTCGATGTTATGAGCTCCCTCGAAATGACCGGCTGAGAACTCGATCGGTGTACGGACATCAAGAAGATAGGCGTTTTCACTGACCAATCTAGCCACATCTTGAGCGTAAGCAACACGATAGTGATTGGCAAGAACATTTTCAGCAATGTAACCTAAAATATTGACAGGATCTTTCGCACTTGAATAAGGCGGCGCATAGCTAAGCTCCAAATCGGATAGTTGCGTTACTTTTGCCTTTAATTTGATTGCTGTTGCGATGACATCGATTCTCTTTTCGGTACCCTCTTGACCAACCGCTTGCGCTCCGAGTATTTCACCCGTTTCCGGATTGAAACAAAGTTTCAAAGCGATGTTCGTCGAATTCGGATAATAGGATGCATGATTGGAACGGTGCGCATGAATAGCCGTCACTGGAATCTTCTTCATTTCGAGCGTACGTTGGTTATTTCCGGTCGATGCGATCGTCAAATTAAAAACTTTGAGTACCGAAGTACCCATTGATCCATTGTATTGGGCATCGATACCGTTGATGATGTCGGCAACGACACGTCCTTGACGATTTGCCGGCCAGGCCAACGCAATCGCCGTATCACTTTGCGTTACATAATCTTTGACTTGGATCGCATCACCGATCGCATAAACGTCATTGACGATTTCCTTGGTTTCTGCATCAAACGTTTGTAATTTGGCAGTTGTTGCGATATGACCGCGCGGTCCCAACAAGAGACCGGCTGATTTAGCTAAACCATTCTCAGGAACGACACCGATCGATAATAGGATCATATCCGTCGAAAGTAACGTTCCGCTTTCAAGTAAAATTTTATGGCCTTGTTCAGAGAAACTTTTAACTCCGTCTCCCAGAATTAGATTGACTCCGTGCACATTTAATTCCTGATGAACGATCTGCGCCATTTCGAAATCCAACGGTGCTAATATCTGCGGCATTTTCTCGACTAGTGTGACTTTGATGCCGCGTTCGGTCAAGTTTTCAGCCATTTCGACGCCGATGAATCCACCGCCTACGACAACAGCCGTTTCCGGTTTCTTTTCAGCGATAAATTTATAGATCTTGTCCGTATCCGGAATATTACGTAAGATGAATAAGTTAGATGCTTCTTTGATTCCTTCGATTGCAGGTTGGATCGGTTTAGCCCCCGGTGACAAAATTAGTACATCATACGTTTCTGTATAAGTCGTATCTGATTGCGAGTTGTGTACAGTTACTGTTTTATTAGCGCGATCAACAGACATGACCTCATTAAAGTTACGGACATCCAACTTAAATCTTTCCGACATTCCTTCTACTGTTTGAACCAATAGTTTTTCGCGTTGTTTAATTACGTTTCCGATATAATAAGGAAGTCCGCAATTAGCGAAACTGATATATTCATCTCTTTCAAATAAAATAATATGATCATCTTCATTCAGTCTGCGTAAGCGCGCCGCTGCGGTCGCCCCGCCGGCTACTCCTCCGACAATTAAAATTTTTCTCATTTTAGTCCTTTCTTCCCTCTTCAAAGAGGTCACAGATCAATTTTTGCAAGCTTTTATCTGCGATTTGATATAGATTCTCATTACCGACCCGAATACATTTCACGATACCGGCTGCTTTCAACTTTGAAAGATGTTGGGATACGGAGGATTGCGAAACATGCAGACATTCTTCCATATAAGTTACGTTACAAATCTCTTTTTGCATCAGTCCACGCACGATACATAAGCGGATCGGATGGGCCAATACCTTCAATAATTCACTTTTTTCTTGGTAGAGTACAGTGTTATAGTCCATGGTTGTCCTCCTAGTACATTAGTATATTAGATTGTTCTAATATACTTGTCAATACATGCACAACACAATTCGGGCTAAAAAAAAGATATCGGACGAATCCTCTATCTGGCTTGTGAAAACAAATCATTTATCAACGAATTTACGCTTTTTCGAACCGCAGGAGATAGCCACCCGACCATTTGAAGGAGAATTTGGAGGGAGAATGAAATGAAGTAATCGAGTGGCTTATTCTTAAATGATGTCAGTTGTATTACGTGCTACCGAACACATACAACCAATCAGCGGATTATTCTTAGCGTAAAGGAGAATGTTTCCTAAATTCAAGGAGGAGTGTGGGCTTCTCCTTGAATACAATTACATTCTACCGCGTGTATGTGGCAGAATTATGAAGACTATGTGACGATTTGGCGAAGAAATAAAAAACCACTCGTTAGAATGGTTTTTAGGATCAATCGTTTTCTACTTCGTGCTCTTCTTCTTTTTCATCTTTTTGATTATCTTCTTTTCCTTCTGCTTCATTCTCATGATCCTCGCCGACACTTGCGGTAGAGATTGGGGTAGGTACAACAGCAGTCTGTTGAGTTACCATAAGTTTAATGATTTGAAGTTCAGAAATTTTACCTGCTGCGTCTAATTTGACTTTGATATAACTACCGACACCGATATTGGCGAATGAAGTACCGACTATTGCACCGGTCGATGAGTCGATTACTGTTATAAGCGCACTGTCGGACAATGTAAATGTTGACATCTTTCCAGTTAATACATATGGATTCACAGTCGTGGTCGTGTTCGTCGATGTGATCGGTTTAGTACTTCCTGTTACTGTGTCAACCGTGTTCGTGGTCGAAGAAGTTGATTGATTAGCCCCTACCGTTACGATTTCGAAGGTGATCGTTCTACCGTTTATAACCGTGATTTTACCGAACATTCCGCTTGTCTGAGAGACAGTCGCTGCACCGTTCTTAGTTTGAGTCGCCGACGATGTAGCATCATTGGCTGTCGCAACATCAGTAAGACTGACTTGCGTCGCAGAACTAGTCGCATCTGTTGCCAATGTTGTTCCGGTTGTATTTTTTGTCGCTGAAGTCACTGTGCTTTCGTTCTTTACAGAATCGCTTAGTTCACTTGCGTCGCTTTCCGAAGATAAGCCCAGTAACTTGTTGGTTGCCTCCGCAGAACAACCGCTAAATAGTAATAATGATAAAACGATAGCGATGGGGGTCAATAGTTTCTTTTGCATCATAATAGTAGCCTCCTTTTTGTTTTTAGTTATTACGCAGTTTAACTTCACTGTTATTCGGCATAATCTGCATAGCATCGTATGTGAAATAGTTGTCTATTTGCACATATAAAGCTATTTATCACAGTATAAACAACTGTAATGCACAAGTCAATCGAATTGCTCTCTATCACATAAAACCACACAGAATTTTCAAATACGAAAAAACTCATTCTTTTGAATGAGTTTTAGAACTAGATAATTAATCAAAAACTTATTGATACAGCATCTATCGATGGCTAATCGTTGCTTGAGGTAAATTAAAGCACTATGATCGCATAGATTGAGCCATCCGAACTGAGCTGAACTTGCAGATAACTACCGACCGTTATATCACTAAGTGCTACCGCCGAGTTACTTTCCCCGATTTCCAAATTGACGATCCCGATCAAGGTAAACGGATTCACGAAAGTACTTGTATCAACTGTGATCACGTTAGGTTTAATGATGTTTGTTACCGCATCCGCACTTTGCAACTCTTCCGTTGTTGTTGCAGGGAAATCCGTTGCCGCTATATCAGCGAGAAACAATGTTAGATTATATCCCTCAATTAAACTGACTTGTCCGTAAATAACAGATAGTTGTTGATTCCCTTGATTGCGCTTGCCTTGAAAATCCAAAGGTTGTGATTGAGCTGTAGCCGCTGTCGTTGTTTCTGTTTGGTCCGAAAACGTACATCCGCTGAGAGCAAATATCACTGTTCCGCAAACTAATAATGCTATTACACTTACTTTTTCGTGGTCTTCATGAGTAGATCCTAAATTGTAAAAAACAGAGTGTTGATACCCGTCTCTTCAATCAGAAAAACAGCATTTGTTTTCTTTGTTGCCGAAGATGTTGAGCAACCCGATAAAAGAATCACAATCAACATTCCTGCCAATACTACTTTATTATATGTGTATTTTTTCATGCAGTACCTCAAGTAGTATTCCATTCGGAATAATACCATTGTAGCGATAACTTATAGCTGAAATATGAACTGAGAGTGAAAAAAAAGAAATTTCGATTATCGCGAAATCTCTGCTCATTTTTTAGTTGATCGTTAACCTTCAGTCTTCCATACATTCGATTCTTTTTTCGAAATAAAACCAGTTGATCAGGTAGAATCCTGTCAATAATGCGATATTTGTAGCTTCCATCGAGGTGATGTCATGGATGACGACTGTTGTGACTAAATTGAGGATAATACTTCCTGTCATGTAGATGCGATTCCATCGTATACCTTTTTTCTTCATTCTTATCATCTGACTTCTTACGGTTAGTGCTCCAACCGCAATAAAGATCGAGGTGCCGATCATACTTATATAGAGAGGTATTGAGATCGTCGGATCAGAAACAACGTCTTTAACTGCCAGCAAGTAGAGTACAACCAACACAGTATTACTGAAAGATTGTAAGAGAAGTAAGTATTTAACATAGAAATAGAACCATTTGACCGGCTTCGGACTGACTCTGCATTTCTCTTTGAATTCTTTCGATAGATTCATTTATTTCTCCGAAACTTCAGGTAAATTGCTTAACCAAAAGTAATAGTTCTTCCATCGTTTTGACGGATAATATATATTTGCTTTCCAAGAATGGAATCGATAAACGGATATAATCAGGAAGTATCACGGGCTTATGTAACTTTACACAGAAGGTTGCTTCATCCATCGCATGTCCACCTTCTTTCGCAGACATAACGATGCTTACTTTCGACAAAGAAGCTAATATTTTGTTGGTTCGTTCGATATCAGTCTTCAATAAAGGTACTTGAATCGGTGGCAGTGCACTGATTAGCAGATTTGGATGAACAAAAAGATTGCGTTTGACACTTTCTTGTAAGGTGTCAGTTATAAATGATTTGAGTAAAGGTTGGTTCAATATGACAATACCGGGTCGTTCGATCGTATGAAGTGCCATCTGCACCGATGTATCTAATGGATTATCATATCCTGAAACGATCGTATAACCTTCTTGCGCCAATCGGCTCGCTAGAACTTTACTTTGAACGATTTCTTTTTCATTGGCACTCCGACTGCCGACAATCGTAATTTTTATTGCTTTGCGCCGCAATAGAGCTAAATTACCACAAGCATAAATAAATAATGGGGCATCTTCTTTCAAATCTTGGATTAACGATGATGGATATTCTTCGTCGAACTTACTGATGATCTTCGTTTGCGGCAACAAACGAGAAAAGGCTGCTGCAGTTTCACGTTGCATCATTTGAAGTGTTTGCGGGAAATTCAGAATGAACCGTGAGGCCGGAAAATAGTTGAAGTAGAAGTCACTGATATGTATCAGTTCGTGAAACCGTTCACTATTTACCTCGAGTTTCACCTTTTCACGATCTTGAACCAAGCGTTCAAGTATCTGTAAATTGATTGCGATCTCTCTGTTTCTTTGAAAATGATTCACTTTAGTACTCCTCAGTCCTCCTAATGATTATACTCAACAGATGTCTCGGTGTCACTCATGATTATCCGGCAGATTTTCATCCATATAATTACGTAATGTTTTCGCAAGCATTTCCTGCATGCGATCGACTGCCGGTTGCGGACCCAGTAATCGAATCTTATCATCAAACTGAAACATCCACGCTAAGAAAGTCGGACTCATGACAACCGGAACAGTGATCCTGAAATGGTGCTCATCCATTTTGACAATGATGACATCATGCCCGAAACGATCGATGACAACACCGATCAAACTGTTATCAAACAGAAGTGAAACGATCATATCTTCACCGCCGTACATATTAAAGATCTTCGCACTGTATTTCATAACATCGAGATCTTCGGGAACTTTATCAAAACTGTCATCCAACACTTTTACGTCAACCATTTTATCGATACGGAAATGAACATAATGTTTATACTTTTCATTATAAGTGACCAGATAATAGTTCTCGTCATCCCAACACATAAAACAAGGAGTTACACTGTATGATTCCCCGTTCTTTTTGAATTTTCGTTCTTTCTGAAGGTTATAATCAAAATATTTAAAGGAAATCTTATGCTTGGTAGCAATCGCATAATGCAGCATATCAACACTGTAGTAAATACTCTCGTTTCCGATCTTCAAACGATTGGTCACATAGACTTGACGGACCAACTGTTTGGCAGCGTGTTCGCTGGTCAATGAATTGATCTTGCGAATCAGTTCTTCACTCTTTTTCTGAGTAATGAATTTCGAATATTGCACCGCATCGATCATCAGTTTCAATTCAGGTAATTCGAATTCTCGGCTACCGACAAAATACATGTTTCGTTTCTCGCGGCGGCAAATAATATCAAGTCCATATTCTTGCAAAAGTTCGATATAATCATAGATACTTTTTCTTTCGCTGTTTAAGCCCATCGCTCGTAGTTCATCCATGATTTCTTGAACTGTGATCGGATGATCTTCATCTGTTTTTTCTTGTAATATCTGCATAACATACAGTAGTTTAAGTTTACTTTTCCCCTGGTTTTCCATTGATTATTCCCCTTAATCTCATTGCTTTCATTGTACAACCGTATTCGGTCATCCGCAAGGCGTGCCACCGATGTAACGAAAATTTTTAGTTTCATTTCTCATAATTCACTCATTCGTTCATGTTGAACTCTCTTTGTATCAATGTTGCGCTGTTTCAACTGAATAATAAGTGTTCCATCCGACTGATTGTGAATCGGATTCAATGTTAGTATAATGAATATAAGTTATTTATCACGATAAAAATTACTCAAGGAGAAACTCATGATCAAAAATATTGTATTCGACATCGGCCGCGTTTTGGTTTCCTATACTCCTCTTGAATTCCTTCACTCACTTGGCTACAGTGAGTTTAAATCTCAAGAACTGTTCAACGTTGTTTTCTGTGGTCAGACATGGAAAGATGCAGATCGAGGTATCCTCTCGCTTTCAGAACAAGTAACTATTTATAAAGAACAGTTACCTCTCTATCAAGCTGAAATTGAAGAAATTATGGAAAAATGGATCTATATGCCCACGATGATGGAAGAAAGCGAAGCTCTGTTAAAAGAGGTTCTTGATCTTGGCTATAATGTTTATCTCCTTTCGAATTATCCCGAGAATGGCTTTCCTCAGTTTTGGCAACGTTATCCGATCTTAGAACGAGTCGATGGATATGTTGTCTCCTATCAGGAAAAACTATTGAAACCGGAGAAAGAAATCTACGATGTATTATTACTACGGTATCAGCTGATTCCCGAAGAAACTGTTTTTATTGATGATATAAGAGAGAATATCGATGCAGCGGTTCAATTGGGAATCCATGGAATAGTATTTGAGAATGTCACTCAAGCAAAATCAATTCTCTTATCGCTCGGAGTGACGATCAAAAGGGACTAAGGTTAGCTGATATAGCTGACTTTTCGAGATATTTTTTAGCCAATTTAACAAGTCTCGATTGCGAAGCTTGCGGTAGATTGTGCTCAGTTGGGTGAGGTGAGTTTATGAAGAAGCATTAGTTGACTGAATGCAAGCATTTCGTACGATTGAGTTTAGCTTATCTGCTGCAGGCCATAGGTCTTCTCAGTTTTCTGGCGGCATTCCCAATCAAAAGATTTTCTCTTCCGTAATTCAATCCGGTTTATTTTGATATGATCAAAATCAATCATGTACTTACCAGTATCTTAGGTTTAGTACTTATTTTTTTGGGTATGCAACTTCGCAAGAGAATGCGCATGGCTTAGTATGTGTCGATGATCAGTATACCTATATTAATGTTACTGACGATCACTCGTTCACATATGCTGACTCCCTATTTACTGTTAGTCGAAATAGGGATTTATATTATGCTGTTAAGTGACCACAATTACTATACCCGCCACTCTCAGCCGATCGAGATTTCAAAGATTCTGTTGATCATAGCTTCCTCTTTCGGATTATTATTGATCGTCACGACAGTGCGTATTTATTCACTGAAAGAAGAGTTATTTTCAATCAAAGATATATCTTCAGCGCATTCGAACAATTCAAAAGCGAAGGAGTTCAGTGGGATAGCCTAGGACTGGCTCCCCTTGCTAACTTAACTGAGAATGATCAATCTACCACTGCAACGGAAAGAGTTTTGGATCTTGTCTATGAAAAAATGAATTCTTTCTATGGGTTTAAATCTCTCTACCATTATAAAAAAGGATATAATCCCACTCATTGGATCACAAGATATCTTATCTACAGTCCGGCCAATTTTACACCTAAAATAGCCTATTCACTTCTAAAAGCACAAAACCCAAAAGGTGTCAGCGATTATCTACTTACCCAATTAAAAAACAGATTCTCGAAAGACTGACAGAATTAATAGTACTGGGTTGTTTGGATTGATGTTTTGTGTTATCAGCAGTTCACTGTAATCGAATTCTGATGTATTGGCCTACTCTTTGCGTGGTATAGTATTTCTATAGGTGAACTTATGCAACTTCAATGGTACTATCTCGCATCCGTATTTCTGATATTTCTTATCATGCTTACATTCAAATCAGCCACTCAGCAGAGCCGATATCGATTCCTTCTTTTCCTAGCCTTCATAAATGCGATCGCGTATATTGTCAACTGGTGGTTCTTTTATATCCGCGGGGATAGTATTCTGACTTTGCTACCGCTGCAATTATGCAACATAGCCGTTTTTCTGATTCCGCTGGCCCTCATCACCAAGAAAACGATTCTTATGGATTTCGTGTTCTATATCTGCGGATTGGGTGGTTTGGCTGCAATCATCGCTGTCAGCACTGATTACTCGGATACTTATTCGATGATGACTTTTTCATTCTATGTTTTCCATTTCTCGGTATTTTTGATTCCGTTGTTACACTCGATCTGGGGATTCCATGAACTGATACCGAGTGTGAAAAGTGCCTTGCGATTGTCCATCTTGGTACTTGTCATTTCCGGTGTTTTGCATCTGCTTAATTTATTTATAAATTCCTATTATCAGATCCCGGCCAATTATTTCTTCACAATCAGAAATCTATCCGCTCCGATCAATCCTGCGTTCGCTCTGTTTGCGAAGTGGATTCCTTATGACTATTTCTTCTTACTGTTTGCGCTTCCCGTATTGTATCTGTATATGAGCATCATTTATGTGATTGGAAAATTAATGATGGTGAAGAAAAAACTAACTGCACAGAAACTCAGTTAGCCTAAGATATACACTCATGATGTAATCAAGCTGATTCGAAATTGATCAGCTTTTTAGTATACAATTCGACTATTTTTTGATCTCGATGGAAATTTCTTTGGCTATCACTTCACCGCACAAGCCTAATGTCGATGTAATGTCGAAAATCTTATATTTCTCTTTCTTTAAAAAATCTTTCAAAGCTCCGATATTATCCATCTTTTGCGCCGGATAACCGTATTCCAATGATTCATTGATCACTTCTTTATTTGCAGCGATGAAATAATCAATGTTGAACTGCGAGATTTCATAGAGTAAGTTGCTTAAAATGACATCTTCAAATCGATGTGATAATACCCCTATGAATGTAATCTCGATATGATTTTTTCCATCCGCTGATTTCGTTAAGATACGCAGCGTTCTGTTGATGATGTCTACCTGATATGAAAGTACCTGATTATTTTCGATATTCGGATATTGTTCGACGATATGTTCGCTCATATTGTTACCTCTTTATGACTCAATTATACCATAGAGTTGAATTCTGAATCCTGCTTCGCTCAAAACTCATTAAAAAAGCAAGCTTTTGTTCGAAAAACTGCTTGATCGGTGATTATTCGGCCAATGCTTTGATTTCTTTGTACTTTTCCAGATCCGTGAATAATTCTTGTGTATAGGGATTACGTTTTGTCTTCATGATCTTGTAGATCATATAAACAAATACAGCCGCATTGATTCCCAGTGCAAAAGCAGCTAAGATCGAATAAATGGTTGGATTATAGGTAGAATGTACCATGAATATCCCCTGATCTTGGAAAGCAGGGAATGTTTGAGCAAACATACACCAGATCGCCAACGTTTGAGCACGGTGTTGCAACCAAGCACCTTTACCGATCGTAAATGCACAAAGTGTCGGTGCCAATAGTAGCGCAACTCCTGCGTACCAAGCATGTGATGGAATGCAGTTATAGGTGTATACAAAGTTCCAGATATCATAACCGATGATCCAGAACCACAGCATATCCGGCCATAACATATCTTTACTCTTGTCATTTTTGATTTGTTTACGGATAACGATCCCAAACCATCCTGTGATCGCAATGATGTTCAGTATTCCGGCGATCGCATTCATGTAATTCCAAGGTCCGCCGAAGACTCCGATGACTTCACCTTCGATCGCACCTGAATGAACCATCCAATAGGTGAAGCCTACTTGGAAATCACGGGCGACCGCTTCCAATATATTCACAGCTAAAATCAACGGTGGAAAACACAGTGCGATCTTATTACTCGATAGTTTCCAAAAGACTTCCCCGGTCTTCTTATCTTTTTTCTCATAGTGACGTATCGCCCAGAATCCGATACTTCCGGCTGTCGCAGAATAAACTTTCGCTAAATGAAACCAATCTGTGTAGATTTGACCGCGCATCGCAGTCATCCACAGAATCGTCAAACCGACCGGCAAAATTACAAAGCTGACAAATCCGGTTATTTTCGATCTTCTGGCAACTTCGTTGAACATAAACAATAACAAAAATACAACCAGCAACATAACAACTGCCAAGTAAACCGATGACCCCTCTGTTGTGTTAAAAGTAAACATTTCTTCTCCCTTTTCGGCTGATGATTGTTAAAGCCGATTGTTATGTATTAAATGCCAAGCGCCAAAATCATAACCCCGCAAATCGTTATCGCTAAACCGGCCAGCGTATGAGAATGCTTTTCCAAACTTTTTAATCTGAAGGCATTGATACCTTTCAATCCCACCCAAGTTGCTAAAAGCATCGTTGTTAATGTACATATCGAGAATGTCCCAAGAACTGCTATAAATGCATAGGTGTTATGTGAAGATGCCGGATACATAAGTAACGGTATCAGTGGTTCACATGGACCTAACACAAACAGGATAAACAATCCCCACAGTGTATTGATATTGGTTTTCGGTGATGCTTCGTGATGAACATCGACCGATTCGATCGACCGGTGATGATGCTCTAAAGTTATCCCATCGACTAGATGCGTATGCGGACGATTCATGTAGGTATTTCGGATCGCCCATAATGTATAAATAAGTCCGAATCCAATCATGAAATAGGTTGCCAGTGTACCTCTCAGACTCTCGATGTCGACAAGATAGGCGAGACTTTGACTAAGACCGATTCCGACAAAACCAAGTACGGCTGAACTTAGGACGTGCCCGATACCACAAACAAACACGATCATCAACGTTTTCTTCATTGTCCAAGCGTTCGCTTTTGAGAGAACAATAAACGGAACATAGTGATCGATGCCGATGAGTGTGTGGACTGTTCCGATGAAAATCGCAGTCGTGATCAAATAATTCAACTCATTCATGGGGCATCCCTTTCTTTATTTTGTGGGTCAATTCTCGGCAATGACGATTTCTTTGATCATAAATTCCTTGCCGCTCAGTAGCTCCCAGTTTCTTGTATGACAATCCGGACATACCCCTTCATTCTCTACGATTTTGAATACCTGATCGCATTCACGACATAAACCGGTTGCTGTTATGATCTCGATACGAAGTTTTGTTTTTTCCAAAAAAGTTCCATCAATGGCAGCCGGAAAACACTCTTCGATATAGCGTGGAATCATCGAAGAAATTTCTCCGATCTGCAAGACGATGGTATCCACTTCAGTGATATGGTTATCTAAGGCAATTTGTTCAACTGCTTTGACGACCTCAAAAACAACGCTCAGTTCATGCAATGGCAGTCCCTTCTTTCATCTTTAGTCTTTGGCAAAAATATTCTTGATATTCTTATAAACGATCTTAACTTCTCGAAGTAATGCTGTCTTGACAACTAACGGTTTAACATCTTCAAACGAAGCTCCGCCGGAATTATAGGTTCTGACTAGTGTTATCGCATCAAATTTACATTTGGTCGTACATTGTCCGCAACCGACGCATTTGTATTCGTCGATTACTGTAGCACCACAGCCTAAACAGCGTTCAGTTTCTTTTTTGATCTGATCTTCTGAAAATGTCATACGCGCATCGTTGAATGGATCATTGACGAAAGCCGTTTTACGTTGCGGAGCACTTTGTCTTGGTATACGGTCATATCCGGCCAGATCCAAGTTGTCTTTATCGATCGCATGATAAATTCTTCTGTCGCGTCCGTTTACCAAACTCTGTCCGGGTTGAACATAGCGGTGAATCGAAATAGCTCCCTGTTTACCGGCTGCGATGGCATCGATCGCAAAGCGCGGACCGGTATAGCAATCTCCGCCGGTAAATACATCCGGTTGATTCGATTGATACGTAAACGAATCCGCTTTAAGTGTTTTGTTGGGATTGAATTCAACAGTTGTTTCAGTCAACAGATTTCCCCAATCAATTGATTGACCGACGGAAACCAATACATAATCAGCTGCTGCGATGATCGTATCATTTTCATCGTAGGATGGACTGAATCTGCCGTTTGCATCAAATACCGAAACACATTTCTTGAATTCAACACCGGTCACTTTTCCGTTTTCAACAATGATACGTTTAGGACCCCATGAATTATTGATCACAATATTCTCTTCGAGGGCTTCTTCTATTTCTTCCGGAAGAGCTGGCATCTGAGCACGATTTTCCAGACAATACATATCAACTTTACCTGCTTCTACACGAATCGCGGTTCGGGCGACATCGATCGCAACATTACCACCGCCGATGACCACTACGTTCCCTGAAAGCTTTTGCGCTTGGCCCAAATTGACTTCACGCATAAAGTCCACGCCGGTCAATACATGATCATTGTCTTCGCCTTCGATGCCGATGATTCTGCCTTTTTGAGCTCCGATTGCAACATAGAATGCGCGATAATCTTGTTTTCTCAATTCATCGAACGTTACAACTTTACCGACTTCTACTCCGGTTTTGAATTCAACTCCCAATTCTCTTAGAATATCGATTTCCGAATTGATGACTTCTTTCTCTAACCGATAATTCGGGATGCCTAATGTCAACATTCCACCCAGTACTTTCTGTTTCTCAAAGACGGTGACTTTATAGCCGTCGATCGCTAAAAAGTAAGCACATGATAAGCCGGCCGGACCGGCTCCGACAACAGCAATCTTCTTTCCGTAACTGTGTCTCAGTCTTGGTATATAACGATGTTTCTCGTTCATATCCTGATCAGCAATAAACTTTTTGATCTCATCGATCGCGACTGCTTTATCGATCCCGCAGCGAGTACATTCCGTTTCGCACTTATGCGGGCAGATACGACCGCAGACAGCGGGGAATGGATTTTCGTGTTTGATCAATTCAAGCGCTTCTTTATATTTCCCTTGTGAAGCTAATTTAACGTAACCTTGAACGGCGATATGCGCCGGACATTCGGTCTTACAAGGGCTTGTTCCGCTGTCGACCACATCTTGACGATTCGTACGATAATCCGTATTAAACTTTTCGGGGCCCCATTTCGTATCACGGGGATTTTCATTGATCTTGACCTTTACCGGATTGAGCTGATGCAGTTTTTGGCCCAATCGAGCCGCATTGGTCGGACAATTTTCAACACATTCACCGCAAGCAACACATTTTTCAGCGTCCACATGAGCGACATAATTGGATCTGACCATATCACTGTTGTTGTACATTTGAGCGATGCGCATAGCATAACAAGAACATCCGCAACAATTACAGATTGCATGCGTTTTACCGGTTCCGTCAAAGTTCGGGATCTGATGCATCAGTCCATTATCTTCAGCTCGTTTAATGATCGCATAGGCTTCTTCACGAGTGATCTCACGACCCCGTTTGGTACGGATATAATATTCAGCCGCATGATCCAACTGAATACACATATCTTCTTTTAAATGACCGCAACCTTCACCCATAGCTTCACGGGAAGTCCGGCATGAACAATCCGATACCGAAAAGATATGAGCTTCATCGAGATATTTAGATATTTCTTCATAAGATGCTTTACGGGTTTCCCCTTGGATCGCTTGTTCAACCGGAATAACGCGCATAACGCCCACTCCGACCGGGAACTTTCCGACGCTCATCGGACCCACGACTCTTCCATATTCTTCAAAAGCACGCGCAATCTGAGGGAATTTTTTGACGTTGTCTTTATTATTGACCATCATTTCCATGATTCCCGGAACCCATGTATCATACCAATACTTATCTACGCCTTCTTTTTTATTGACGAAACACACACCGGCCAGGGAAAGTTCCCAAGCAAGTTTTTCCGTCAATTCAACTGATTTATTACAAAGTACAGCTAGTTCGGCAGCACTTTTAGGTTTTCTGAAATCCATGCATAAGGCAACTTCCGCCATTTCCTCAGTAACGACCGGTTCCATGATGTAATAGCGCGGATCGCTGGCAGATATCATTGATTTTGAACCCATCTTCTTATTGCTTACTTTATTGACGAATTCCAATAACTTCTGGTTGACTGCTGTTTCGCTCATTGGGTTGTACCTTTCCAGTTCTTGACTTCACTTCGTAACCAGTCTGCGAACTCATCAATTCCCTCACCTGTTCGGGCTGAGATCGGAATGATTTTGATTTTCGGATTTAATCTCAGTACACGTTCTTTACAGATTTCCATATCGAAATCGAAAACTGACAATACATCGATCTTATTGATCAGCAGGACATCGCAAATCGTAAACATCAAAGGATATTTCAACGGTTTATCATCACCTTCGGGAACACTTAGTATCATTGCGTTCTTACTGGATCCGGTATCGAATTCAGCTGGGCAAACCAAATTACCGACATTTTCCAAGATGATCAAATCCAATTCATTGACGCCTAATCCTTCCAATCCTTGTTTCGTCATATCCGCATCCAAGTGACACATACCGCCGGTATGCAATTGAATGACTTTGGCGCCGGTTTTCGAAATCGTTTTAGCATCTACATCTGAGTCGATATCCGCTTCCATGACTCCGATCCTGAGCTCATTCTTCAATTGATTGATCGTTTGCGTCAATGTTGTTGTTTTTCCTGAACCCGGTGAAGACATTAAATTGAGCAGAAAAACCTCTTCTTTCTTCAAAGTCTCACGTAAAAGATCCGCTTGCTTGTTATTATTCGCAAATACGCTTTGTTTGATTTCCAGTATTTTGAATTCTGTCATAATTTTCCCTTTCAACGAGTGTATTCAGTCTTTGTGATAACAATAACATAACAGTTGTTATGTTTCAAGACACATTCGAAGAATTGCGTTATAATAAGATTGTCCATCAAATGGTAGCTGAAAAATTGACTGAACTAGATCGAAGAAAAGAGAACCATGAACATTGAACCTATAAACAAAAGTAAACAACATATACTCGAATCAGCGATGAGTGTATTCGCAATCAAAGGATTTGAAGATGCGAGTATGCGAGAGATCGCTGCAGAGGCAGGGTTAACGACCGGAGCGATCTATCACCACTATAAAAATAAAGATGATCTTTTTTATGACGCCGTCAAAGAAGCTGCTTACTTCGTCCACAAATTATCAGAAAAAAACGAAGAAAGTAAATTGAAAAGTAACGATGAGATCCTAGCTGAGATCAGCAGTCGCGTCATGGAGCGCATGTCAAAAGAGATCGAACAGCGTTTGTTAATCTTGTTGGCAGCGTATGCGATTTCCAAAGGCGGACGTATCAAAGAAAAATACAAACAAGATTATACCGAGATCATTCAAAAAGTGGCCGAGATGTACTTCTATGCGTTCGGTATCGAAAATATCGACTATCAGCGAAGTCTGGCAGCGATTTTAGTCGCTGCACTGGACGGTATAGCTATCCAATATTCATTGGGTGTCTTGAAACTCGATGATCAGAAATTTAAAGATACATTCATTACTTTCTTTGCGGAAAGCATTCCGGTATTTTTACGCTCACATAGTAAATAAAAGTGAACTGAACATAAAAAAATCGATCTCCCCGTTTGAGAAAATCGATTATTTTTTACTGGTGCACCAGACGGGACTTGAACCCGTACGGTTAAACCACACGCTTCTGAGACGTGCGCGTATGCCAATTCCGCCACTGGTGCATGACTTGCTTTTCAATTATAACAAATTTCTCCGTAATTTCCACCCCCTTTCGAAAAAAAGGCGGATTACCGCCTGAAACTTAAATATGCAGATCCCGTCTTGGAAATCGAATAAACGCCATGGCTAATCCAACACCTATCCATAACAGACTAAGTCCGAGATAGAGAGGTTCCAATGTGTTGTTTTTAATGATCAAATCATTCGGGAAATATTTAAAGAGAATAAACGGCCGAGCCCAACCGCTACCTTCAAACAGATCCATCATGACTGCTCCGATATAACTGACTCCCATCACTGAGATCATGATCATCGAAGCTCTGCGATTATCTTTCATCAAGCCGGATAATCCGAATGAGAAGCAATAGAACGCCAACATCAACAGTGTCATCGATCCGAACATCAATCCCAATTCTGCGGAGATGTTTTCATTAGGTGCTATTTTAGCGATAAACAAGATGGACACAATGTAATCGATGAAAACAAACGCCAATACATATACGATTCCGGCTAAGAGTTTTTGACCCAATACCCAAGACCGAGTCACCGGTTTGACCATTAAGAATTCAGCCGTTTTATCGCGTTCTTCTTTGGCTAATATTCCGGCTCCGAGAATGATCGCATAGACTGCCCCCATGATCACTAGATAGAAATGCAACATCCCATAGAAACCACTGAGTGAGGTCACTTCAAGATTCGCCATTCCGAACATTGCCAAAAAGGCTTTGGGAAGTTTATCGAGAACTCCGGTGATCGATGAATCGGTCGCTCCGTAGAGAGCGGTAAATTTTCCCATTCCTCCGCCGACCATCGCAACAATACCGATTGACCAAAATAAGAGACTCTTCCAATACATTTTCATTTCATGCAGAAACAGGTTCATAGTTTCCTCCTACACCGCATGGATGTCTTTTTTGACATAATAGACAAACCCAACTATAAGCATCCCCACGATCAATACGACTGACCAAATCAGAAACACGGAGTCGAATGATTTCGTTGCGATGATCGAGTATTTTTCAAAGAATTGAAACGGAGAAAAATAGCGGATCCATTTATCGTCGAAGATTCCTTTAAGCATGTTGACAACATAGAATCCGAATACGATACCAAGTGAAACCGGAGCCACCGACCGAAGTTTACGGAAAGTCACTCCCAACAAGATTCCCATCGCCGCAAAAACCAATTGTAACAGAAACGTACTCAAGCAAACCATCAGAAGTGCAGTAACGGAAAATGGTTCTTTTGTGACTGCACTGACGGCATAGAGAGATGTGAGTGTTATGGAAAGATTGGTAATGACCAATATAACCAAAACAGCAGAACTTTTAGCGGCTAAGATCGTCCAGCGCGAGATCGGTTTGGTAACCAAGAATTCCGAAGTACGCGTACGCAGCTCACGTCCCGATGTGCCCAGCGCTAACATCATCGCCTGCATCGCTGCAAGCAGTTCGATGTAGATCAAGACAAACGAGTAGAAGCCGATTGCCGAAAAGAACTGATTGATATCCATTCCGAGTGCCTTTAACAATTCCGGCGGATAGTTTTTAAGGACCTTGATAATTCCTTGGGAATTGTCTGAATAAGCAGGAAATGCCATCATGAAGAAATAGACTGTCAAACACATCGCTAAGATCCAAATGATCGTACTCTTGATATTACTTTTTAATTCGAAACGAAAGATGTTCATCGGATCACTCCTTCTCGTAATAATGCATGAAGATTTCTTCCAAATCAGGTTCCGACATACTGATGCGTGTCAGATTCAACTGTGAGAGTTGGTGTAAGAGCTCATTGATATTACCGTTATAGAGGAAGGAAACCTGTCCGTCGACCACTTTATAGTTATTCATGTTTGAATTGCGGAAACTATCCGGCAATATCTGAGGGGTTTCCAACATCACTTTCAAATATAAGCTTTCTTTCAACGAAGACATCGTATCGATGCGTATGATCTTTCCTTCTTTGATGATCGCAACGCGATCACACAGTTTTTGAACTTCACTGAGAATATGAGAAGAGAACAATACGGTCGCACCGCGTTCGTTTTCCTCTTTCAGGATATCAAAGAATGTCTGTTGCATAAGCGGATCAAGTCCACCGGTAGGTTCATCCAAAATAATAAGTTTCGGTGAATGAAGCAATCCCTGAACGATCCCTACTTTTTTCTTATTACCGTAAGAAAGATCATCGATCTTCTTGTTTAGATCAAGATCCATCCGTTTTGCCAATTCAATGATTTTGGCACGGCAGTCTTTGCGATAAAAAGAGGCCGAATACGACAACAGATCTTTTACTTTCATGTTGTCATAATAAAATACTTCCGATGGCAAATAGCCGATCTCTTCATGGATCTTGCGATAGTCTTTCTGACAATCCAATCCAAATATCGTCGAACTGCCGGAAGTCGGTTTGATCAGTGATAATAACAAACGAATGGTGGTTGATTTACCGGCACCGTTAGGTCCTATAAAGCCAAAGATCTCACCTTCTTGAATATCCAGATCGACCGATACAATGCCACGAGCTTTACCATAATATTTAGTCAGTTGTTTTGTTTCAATGATACCCATAGAAACCTCCCGATATCTAATTCCTAGATTTATTATAGGCTTTTGATAGTCCTTGCACAAGTTAAGAAGATATAAGTATTGTCCTTCACTTTGCAATCAGATAGTACTTTTATATCTGTCATCAAAACAAAGAACATCAATCTGAATTATTATTCTTCACATTTTTGATTAAGGAGGAGACAGTAGAAGTAATGAGTAATCCAACATAATTACTTGCACTTTTTACTTATAAAAACCATTAACAAAATTTATATCATTTAGTCTGTTTTGAATATTTTTATTCCAGACTTCTCTACTCAAAAGTGATGTCAGATCTTTGCCAAATGAATCTTGAATTTCTTCTCTGGTAAACACAAATGTTGCCCCGGAGAATTCATATGTGACTTGTTTAAGATTATCGATCAATGCCATAGCTGCCACTGAATTATATATTAAGTCCCGATGAACTTTATCTTCGCCTATATTCCATACTGTATCAAGATAATTAACGGTTAAAAAGCACTTTTCGGAATTAGCTTTGAATTTCATTGTAACGGTATATAGTGGCAAGTGATAGAATAGATTTGCATAATTGACACTGTCGCCCATATAAGCACTTTTATAATCCAAAACACTTTCTACATCATGCGTGAGAGAATCGTTTTGATTGGAATCATATTGCTGTTGTTTTGCATTGTTATGCGGAATTATTACAAATTGCACAGTACAAAATGCCAAGAAACCAAATATAAGCAATGCAACTACAATTTTATTTTTATTGTTCATTATCATCTCTCTTTTCATTCTTCACTAAAATGTGAGGAAAGCTACCTACAGCAACAGGAAATAATATAGTAGTAACAGGTATATAATATCTAGCCGCTATCATAGCAAATTCGTAAGGACCTGATATTTGCACAGGTCGTGCAAACCAAACGTTACTACCAAACATTATGGCGCTAATTGTTACCGTACAAACAACAAAGAAGATCAACCAAATGATCCAGACCATTGTTCGAATGGTCTTGTATCGATTTCCATTTATAAAAGCGATTTCATCCTGATTTTGTTTTCTGCTGCGCAAGTAAGAAACCCCTAAAGCAACCACAAAGAAGAATGTAATGGCTGAAAAAAGAGTATCTCTCAATATGATCATTGGTATAGAAAGAATCCAAAGTATGGTTGCATATAACAAAAGTGTTTGTCGACACTCTGTCCTAAAGCGGTTTATATATGTTAATCGATTCTCTTCAATAACAATATTATCGATCGACAATATGCTTTCTTTTGTCTTTGCTATTGCTTATCCTTCCGAATAACCCTGATTAACTGAATCTTGCTTTTTAGCAGATAGGTTGCTATAAATTTCATCCATAAAGTCCTGTACTTTGGCAGTATGTTGCTGATGCGCAAACAAATCATCCGTGTATTTTTTTAATTCATCCATTTGTTTTTCCTCCTTGCAATAATATAGTATTAATAATTCTCTGAGCGGTTAACCATTGATTAATGGATTTGCTTAATTCCTCTTCTCCAGCATTAGTAATATGATAGTATTTTCGCCTACCTCCCTGAGATTCTTCTCCCCAATAACTTCGAATTAACTTGTCTTTCTCAAGTCTTTTTAAACTTGTATAAAGTGATGGTTCTTTAAGTTCATATTCATTATCGCTTTTTTTAAATATCGACTTTATTATTTCGTAACCATAGTTATCACTGTCTAGCAAAACTTTTAATATAATAGTATCTATGTGACCCCTTATTAAGTCGCTACTAATATTGCCGATAGACATAGCAATCACCTTCCCTTGCAATTGCGTTGTATAGCATATTACAATGTATGTCAATGTAATATGCTATAAGTAGTATCAGTTTGAATTAAATGTTCTACTCTACTGAAATCATTAATCATTAGTATTGAGATCTGCTTCTCAAAAGTAATATAAAATGGCGAAAAAGTTATGTTTAAACAGCTATTCCTTCAAAGCACCATTTCAAGGAAACCTATAAATCGAGTTTATAAATTGATGTTTGAAGAGGTCCGCGTGCTTATTTAGTAGCGTCCGGATGATCCAATTGAAACTGTCAGATTACCTATTCATCTGTAATGGCATCAGTGAAATACTTCAATGGGATCTGATTTGGCCCACAAATTATATCAATGCCAGCGTAAAATACCAATATTTTCAATAACCTTCACCTCATGGTTATTTTCATGGTATTAGTCTGATAGTTGATTATAGAGTAAATAAAAAGGGCAACTATTCTGCCCTTTAACTACTTATTTCCGAAAATGACTATCTGATCATAAACTTAATCGTATTCTCACTGTAAACGGAATAGAAATTATTTGTATTCACATAAGTCAGATCATCACCCGTCAATTTCGGTGTTGTAATAAGCGAAATCAAAATTCGGCTGGAACCCAGATCCATCAATGTGGTAGCTCCGGCGTATTCATTCGCTAAACTCAATTGACTGGAATTGATCGCTTTGAATTGAATGATCGTATCAAAGCTGGCACCGTTATGATAATACACACCGAAGGTATCTTTAGTGATATTCTCTAGTATTTCAATGCGATCGACGCTCTTACCCGGTATCGACATCGCCAACGTCAGTGCCGGCAGATAACATTCCGTCGTATTCGTAGCTGCGGCATATTCGCACGGTAGGATATGGTAACTGTATCCGTCACGAATATTCAGCTGTAGGGCTGTGAGCGTTGCGGTCAATGTTTCAACTTGAGTCGTTAATGCTGTGATTTTTGTTTCCAAGTCAGTGATCTTAACGTCATAATCACTCTTAGTCACGGAGTTGGCACTGCATGCGCTCAACAAGAGGACACTTAACAGTATAGCAGCAATTTTCTTCATGGTTCTCTCCTTATATCAAAGGTATTATATTACTATTTGAATGGTTTTTACAGTTCAAATCAAATTGTGTGAAATTGTTCATAGTTGAAACCTTATTTATCTCTGCTGATTTAAACGAAAATCGATCATTCTCTTTTTTATTTCCCCATTTTTGATCTGCTTCGCACTTCAAAAAAAGTCGCTTAACACAGCTCATTAGGTTTTAATATGATGTAGACAAATCCACCGCCCAGTTTAGTTGTTGCCAGCCATAACGCCAGATTGATATCCATGATCTTTCCAGCATCCAGTATCTGAATTGATGCCGTTGATTTATCTTCCGGATATTCAAGTGAAACAAGGGTCACCCAATGCCACGAATCCAATTCTTTTTCATCACCGCTGTGCAGATTCAAGAAAGCTACCGGGACATCCTGAACGAGTGCTTCGTCGATGAAATCGATGATCCGAGTGAGTGATACACGGTGATTCTTATCTTTCGTGATATTTTGAAAGTGATTTTCAACTTTCAGATCTACTTTTGCGGCATATTTCATCAATCCCGAATAAAACATCTTGGTGTTTGAAACACCTCTCAGTTGAGGAGTGACATATTTCCAGACTTCTTCCATCAGATTCTGACACAATACTTTATCTGTTCCGTAGGGAGTCGTATTCAGAAAACGACCTTGTGTTTGATAAAGCACCAGATTACTGGCTGCAGTTGGGCCGCAACCGGAAAGTTTCTTCCATTTTGAAGCATACCATTCTTGATCGCATCCATAATAAAACTGCTGATCTGTTTCGTCATACACTTTATATATATCTAATTGAGTGATTTTTCTTTTTATCATTTGTCGCTATTACCTCGAACTTCTTTTCTCCGGCAACTTTACTTGATGAGTTGCTTTATATACACTCATTGTATCAGAATCCGATTAACAACGCATCTTGCAAGCCTAACGACATCTTAACGACTAGAGAAAGTTCATATACTGCAGTAAGAATACCCAAGCGCATACGCTGACAATCGAAAACATCGTAGAAACAAGGACCAGTTGACTGGCAAGCTCACTGTCGCCATCCATGACCATGGCCATCGAATACGAAGAGACTGCTACCGGTGATGCAAACAGGACCATCAATGTTACCAACTCGATTCCTCTATATCCCAATAAAACTGCCAAACTTAGTATAATGCTTGGAGCAATGACCAATCGAGCCAATACTGCAACTGTGATGTGTTTTGTATTTTTGTGCAACTCTTGAAATTGGAAGGTCCCGCCTAATACCAGTAATGCCAAAGGTGTGGCTACGCCGGATAGATTGGCAATGACTTTATCCGCAAAAGTTGGCAATGTGATATGAAATGCCATCATCAATAATGCAAGTGCGGTTCCAATCATCATTGGATTACTTAACAGTTTTTTAACTGTATTGAAAAGATCGAACTTTCCGCCGCGATAATACTCAAGCACGATTACCGAGAAAATTGCTTGAAACGGAACAATAAAACTGATTATAATTGATGTTACACCGATATCCGAATATAAAGAAGAAACGATCGGTAACCCAAATAAGATAAAGTTACTTCGATACATGGCTTGGACCATGACTCCCTTTTTTCTCGGATCATCATCAACATATTTAACTGCCAGCATGGAAGCCAACATCACCGCCACCAATCCCGCCAACGCAAAGAGAATTAATTCTAAATTGAAGGATACCCGCAGATCGGTATGATAAATACTTTGGAACAGTACCAATGGTAAGAATAAAACGAAAACAAGTTTATTGATCTCGATAAACGCATCCCTGCCGATGACGTTGAATCGTTGGACCGCATAACCGATCAAGATCAAGCAGAAGATCGGTAATACCACATTCAAAGCCAGAATAATGCTCTCGATCATACTTAGCCCTGCCTTTTAGGTTAAATGATACAGTACTTTTTTTTACAATCAATCAGTTTTCGGAATCATGGATAAATGTTTCTGAATTTCTTCATAAAAAAACGGAAATCTAAAAGGAATTACCCGTTTTGCATGGTTTATTTAATTTGTTGCGCAATCAACAACATGCTTGGATACGCAAATGTCAAGAAATCCCGATACCCGCAATAATCTTCGTCGAAATAACAATTGTTCAGCCGCTTACAATTCCCATGACAGAGTTTGATAAACTCACAAGTTTCGCATTGACTTGTTGTTCTTTTCATCTCATGGATAAACACTTCATTGACTGCGCTTGATTGAATACTCTGGACTGAATCAATGTTTATGTTTCCGTTTCGATATTCATCCAATACATAAAAATCACACGGGTAGATGCTGCCATCCGATTCAACAATATTCTGCACCCTGCAAAATCCAAGCATCCCGCACTGAGAAGGAGCGATACCCCTAAACATTGGAATCAAATCATCAAATAGTGTGACGCTCATGTATTCCTGTTTGTTGAAATCTAATAACCAATTCGAATAGAATTTTTTATAAAATGATGCAAACAGCTTGGGTTTTAATGAAAAAGCATCTTCTTCAAAGTCCATTTTAGGTAAACACGGTATCAGTTGAATATATCGGAAATTATTTTCTTTGTAAAACCGATAAAGTTTCTCTGGATGTTTCGCTAGAGAATTGCTTAGTACTGTCAAAATATTGAATTCGATATTATATTCTCGTAACTTAACAATCGTTTCCATTACGGTCTTAAACGTCGGTTGATACAGATGCCCCATACGAAAATAATCATGGTTTTCTTTATATCCGTCTAGTGAAATTCCAACTAAAAATTGGTGTTTTTTAAGAAATCCATACCATTCGTCGTCAAGCAATGTTCCGTTGGTTTGAATCGAATAACGGATAATCTGTTCCTTTGATTTCTGCTGATCGACAAATTCAAGGAATTTTCTAAAATAACCCAGTCCGGCAATTGTAGGTTCTCCCCCTTGAAATGCAAAAGTGACTTCACTCGCATCAGAAACTTGACAAGCTTTTTTAATCAACATTCGCATCGTTGAATCACTCATGATTCCGTTGGAGGCTTCTACACGATGTGAACTGACATCATGATAAAAACAGTACTTACATTCAAGATTACACAGTGAACTTGCGGGTTTGATCAGATAACTGTACTGTTTCATATTTACCTCGATATTCTTTCGAATATTTTAACATAATTGAATGAACTTCATTGTTCAAAATAAAAAAGATCGGAATTCCGATCTTTTCAGGGATAATTGGTGCACCAGACGGGACTTGAACCCGTACGATATAATCACACGCCCCTCAAACGTGCGCGTCTGCCATTCCGCCACTGGTGCTTTTGTTTTTGTTGGTGCGACCGACAGGAATCGAACCTGTGACCTAGCGCTTAGGAGGCGCTCGCTCTATCCAACTGAGCTACGACCGCGAAATTGGTCGGAACGACGCGATTTGAACGCGCGACCCCTACCACCCCAAGGTAGTGCACTACCAAGCTGTGCTACGTCCCGATTTGCTTTTATATTATACACTAGCAGAAATAATTTTAATAGACGTATAATTCAGAATCCTTACAGAAACTCTTTATAAAAATACACACTGAATGAGATTTGCACCAATACATTGACTGTGTTATCATTAGAACCATTAAAGGGGGTGAAAATGAGCAGAAACAGATAAAACCAATTAAAGCGCCCGGCTTACAGAGTGACGAGGAAAGAGGAGTATCGAAAGTATCGGCGGATGCCTCTTCGGCAAGTGACTGTCGTTAGATGAAGGACAAAATAATACAAATTCTTCATCTTGTCGCATTGAAAGGAAATAATCATCATGTGTGGAATTGTCGGAGTTGTCGGTAGCGATAATGCGACAGATGTTTTAATTGCGGGCCTTCGTAAGCTGGAATATCGCGGTTATGATTCTGTCGGGATTTCAGTTTTCAGTAAGGGTTTGATTACTACAATAAAGACTAAAGGAAGAATCGATGAGATTGAGAAGAAACTAAAAAATAATCCGATACCGTTAGTTCAAACGGGAATCGGACATACACGTTGGGCAACCCACGGGGAACCTTCGGATGTGAATTCGCATCCGCACGGCAGTGCCCGTATTTCGATCGTTCATAACGGAATCATTGAGAATTACATTCCGATCAAAGAACGAATGATTCGCAAAGGTTATACGTTTGATACTCAGACGGATACCGAAGCTTTGGCGAAATTACTAGATTATTATTATGTTCAGAAAAAAGCACCTTTGGAAGCCATCAAAAAAGTTTTGGAGAAGATCCGTGGTTCTTATGCAGTTGGCATGATCTTTGAGGGTCATCCGGATGAGATCTATGCGATTCGCAAAGACAGTCCGTTGATCATCGGTTTGGGTAACGGGATGAATTTCATCGCATCCGATGTGACAGCAATCCTGAAACATACTCGCCGATACATGTTGCTGGAAGAAACAGAGATCGCTATCATCCGTAAGGATTCGGTCGAGATCCTCGATCAGGATTTCGAACCGGTCAAACGTGAAGTCTTGGTTGCCGATTGGGATGAACAAACTGCCGAAAAAGGCGGTTTCCCGCATTTCATGTTAAAAGAGATCACTGAACAACCCAAAGCGTTGATCCAAACCATCTCACCGCGACTGATTGACGGTGATATCAATTTTGCCAATGAGGGTTTAGCCGATGAAGTACTCAAGAAAGTCGGAAGACTGATGCTGATTGCGTGCGGAACGGCCATGCATGCGTCGATGGTCGGAAAAGTTCTACTGGAGAAATTTGCCCGTATTCCGGTCGAAGTGGATATCGCTTCCGAATTCAGGTACCGCAACCCGGTCTTTATGCCCAACGATATGGTCGTGATCGTTTCACAATCCGGTGAAACAGCTGATTCACTGGCCGCGTTACGTTTAGCAAAAGCCAATCGCGTACCCGTCTTAGCGATCGTTAACGTCGTCGGATCTTCGATTGCCCGTGAAGCTGATTATGTTCTGTATACATGGGCCGGACTTGAGATCGCCGTCGCAAGCACAAAAGCTTATTATGTTCAGATGGCAATGTTTGTTCTGTTAGCGTTGAAGATGGCGAAACTGAGAGAAACGATGAGTAGTGAGAAAGTCGATGAAGTCATCGCGGATCTGTTGAAAATCCCGGAGATCGCCAAAAATATCCTTGATCAACAAGTAACCTGTAAATATTATGCGGCTAAACTTCAAAACAGCCGCAACCTGTTCTTTCTGGGTCGCGGAATCGATTATGCGCTCTCATTGGAAGGTTCACTGAAACTTAAAGAGATCTCTTATGTGCACAGCGAAGCTTACCCGGCGGGTGAACTCAAACACGGTACGATCTCCTTGATCACACCTGACTTTCCGGTCATCGCGATCGCAACGCAGGAACCACTCTATGAAAAGATGATCTCCAATATCAAAGAAGTCAAAGCACGAGGTGCCAATGTCTTGTTGTTCTGTAAGGAAAATGCTCCGTTTGCGGCCGATGTGGCCGATATGGTCTTTCCCTTACCTGAATTACGGGATGAACTCATGCCGTTGATCAGTATCATACCGATGCAGTTATTTGCCTATTATTCGGCTGTGTTACGTGGTTGTGATGTTGATAAACCGCGCAATCTAGCTAAATCGGTCACTGTTGAATAGAATCTCTGAAAGCACTTGAATTCAAGTGCTTTTTTCTACTGAGTGATGCATTATTCATTGTATAATAGAAGAAACATATCCTTGTCATCCATTCAAAGGAGCTCTCAAATGAAGCGTAGCGATGCTGTTAAAATCAACTTAGAAACCTATCAGCGGGTAGAATTGGTCATGATGAAGAACCGGCAGGAAGCCAGTATTTTCATGAATGTCGATCTTCATTGTGAAGATTTGACTGCCTATCTGAAAGAAAAAGAGATCACCCTATTCAGTTATTTTATCTATGCCTGTCTGAAAACAGTGGAATTGCATCCCGAACTGAATCGCTTTGTCATGGGAAATCATCTATACAGTCATAATGATCTGAGTCTATCAACTTTAGTTAAACAAGATAAAGGGACTGACGGGAATTCCGTCTTGGTCAAGTGGACATTTGATTCCGGTATGACGATCGACCAAGTTCAGACACAAGTGCAGAAATCTATTTTTTCCATTCGTGATCGTCAATCCGGAAACAGTGATAATTTTTTCGTTTGGATGAAATATTTCCCGACATTCTTACTGCGGGCGGTTATTGCGATCGGTCGAATTTTGGATAATTTCAACCTATTACCGGCAAGCATCATCCGCGATGAGCCGTTGCATACCGGTGCCGTTGTTGCGAATCTGGGAAGCATCGGTCTGCGTGCTCCGTTTCATCATCTTTATGATTGGGGCACTGCTTCCGTATTTATCGTGATGGGTAAAATGGATGATCATTCAAACATGCAAGTCACGTTCACGATCGATGAGCGCATCGCAGAAGGTGTGATCTTCGCTCGCGCGTTGACTACTTTCCAATCTTTGATGGAGAATCCCTATGAAAACTGAATCAATGGTTGAGTTGATACAAAAGACTGTCGAACGATACCCGGATGCCATTGCTTGTTCAATGGGCCGGCAGACATGGACGTATCGTCAACTGACAGAAGATATCCGTCTTTTCAGCGGTAAATTAACGGCTGCTGGAATCCGGCCTTTTCAAAAAGTCGCCGTTGCTCTTCCGAATATCTATCAAACAGTCGTGATCTTCTATGCGCTGAACCAATTGCACACAACGATCTGTATGATCCATCCAATGACCTCTCCCGTTCAGTTTGCGAGTCGAATGGGTGAAGTGAGTTGTGATACATGGATCACCTTAGATGCTTTGTATCCGCGTTTCAGCAGTGTCTCCGGAGAGTTTACATCACTGCTTTTAGAGGTATCCGATAGTTTACTCGGGATCAAAAAAACAATGCGCAAACTTAGTTCCGATAAAAAATACTTTCTCCTTCCGACTGTTATTAATCTCAGTAAGATGGATGGATCCGGTATTATTCCTGACTTGATTCCTTTTGAAAAAGACGAGTCTTCGCTTATCCTTTTCAGCAGCGGTACGACCGGTCGTAATAAAGCCATTGTATTGACCAACGAAAGCATGAACTCATTGACCCATCAAATGTCGTATTGCATCGATCCTGTCCCTTCTGTTGATTCGATGTTGTGTATATTACCGCTCTTCCATGGATTCGGATTAGGTGTCTGTCTCCATACCGTGTTGGCATTAGGCGGACGTGTCATTTTAGTTCCGCGTTTCTCAAAGAAGAACTTCACAAAAGCTGTATTAAACGGAAAACCGACTTATATTGCCGGCGTTCCCGAACTTTTCAGATATTTATTACTGGATAAACACTTCATCAACGGTGATCTCACTTTCTTAAAACAGGCTTTTTGCGGTGGTGACCGTGTCAGTGACGATTTGATCCGACACTTTAATAGGATTGCCAAGCGACAAAACAGTTCTGCTCAACTTCAAGTCGGCTATGGAAGCACGGAAACATTGACAGCCTGTTGTGTGATGCCGCATGATGTAGAAAAACCTGGAAGTATCGGACGACCGTTGAATGGAAATAAAATGATGATCTATGATAATGAACATGACTGTGAATCGACATTAGGCGAGATCGGCGAGATCTTGGTCAGCGGACCGACCCTGATGAAGGAGTATTATCGTGACCCCCTTTTGAGTCATGAAGTTCTCATTCAACATAACAGCCTGATCTATTGTCATACCCGTGATTACGGTTACTGTGATTCCGACGGTTATTTCTATTTTTCCTATCGCAATAACGGTTTACTGAAAGTAAACGGCTATTTCGTAAATCCGATCGAGATCGAGGATATCTTCTACCGCCATCCTAATGTATCGGAATGCCAAGTGATCTGCGATGACAACGGTAAATTGATCGCAATGATCTCGTTGAAATCACCTTACCGTCTCAAACAAACAAAAAAAGAGATCCTCGCTTCGCTGAATGTTCAGCTGGATCGATGGTCTCTTCCTAAATCAATCATATTAGTGAAACATTTGCCGAAAAACGAAGTAAATAAGATCGACGCGCGCGAAATCAGCCGTCAGATCAATTGTAGGCAAGTCCCTTTATTTCTTGCGGAATGGTCCCTTTAAATTTCAATCCGTTGGTGTCAAATGAGAAAACATCGATCGATAAGCCCGGAACTTTCCCCAATAATTCATTCATGGCAGAACCGAGATTCTTCGTGTAAGGATTCACCTGATTCGCCGGAACCGGAATACTTCCGATATAAGCAGAATCGATATTGGCTGTGAACTGATTGGCAGGATTCGAACTGAGTGTTCCTTTGATCAATACCGTTTTTCCTTTAAGTGTATTGATGAAAGTTTCATATTCTTTGGCTCCCGGATAAAGTTGATAGACGAGTGAGAGATCCGAACTGATGGTCGCCGAAGCTTCTACTTTATTATTATCAAGAAACTTGACTTGAATATTGGAAAGAACACCTGTATCTTTGGCTGCATGATTCAGAATAGCGGTCACTTCGGCACTGGTGAGCGTGACATCGACGCTGCGCACTCCGATCGCTTTGTAATGACCGGTGAATATATCTTCAATGCTGGCTCTGTCTTCGCTGAACGTGATTCCGCCTTTAGCTAAATAAGATTGAAAATCCGCATCCGTGTATTTGACTCCGGCAGATTTAGGACTGGAAATCAACGCAAAACCGATACCGATAAGAATAATAGGTAACAGTAATAAGGTCCATAAAATCGGGTGCTTTTTTTTCTTCTTGGTCGTGACAGCTTCAGACATTGCGTTTCCCTCCTTGGGATTTGGATACTGTGTGAAAAAGTTAAAACAAAAATCATAAACCGATCATCAATGTAGAAAATCCGCTTAACCTATCGTTTGATTATTCAATCGTTATAACTGCTTTTTGTTGTCTTTATTGTATCAAATAAGCAGTTCCACTACAATATGACACAAACAGATATCTTCGTAAGAAATGAACGAAAAACGCTTGTTTTGATCAAATCTGACTTATCTAAAGTAATTTGTGTCAACTATTATCTTGACCTGACGTAGCATGAACCGTATAATTTTGAAATGGGGTTTTACAGCTCAATCACTATAACTGCCTCATTATGAGGTTTTTGATTTCGACATAGAGAAAGACAGGTTATATTCATGAATAACAGATTTCCAAGCAGAGTCCTTCAAACAAGTTTTTCATCCCTCAAACATCGGAATTTCCGGCTCTTTTGGTTAGGCCAATGTGTTTCACTGATCGGTACTTGGATGCAGAATATCGGTCAATCCTGGTTAGTCCTGCAGTTGACGCACTCACCCTTGAAATTGAGTATTGTCACGATGATCCAATTCCTTCCGATGATGCTGTTTTCTTTATATGCGGGAACCCTGATCGATCGATTTTCTAAACGCAAGATCTTGATTTTTACGCAGACCAGCATGTTGTTATTGGCTACAGCCCTGGCAACCCTCACTTACTTTAATGTGGTTCAGTATTGGCATGTGTTGATTCTGGCTTTGCTGCTGGGAATCGTCAATACGATCGATATGCCTACCCGTCAGTCCTTCTTTGTTGAACTGGTCGGAAAAGAAGATCTCATGAATGCGATCGCCCTTAATTCAAGTATCTTCAATCTGGCGCGTATCATCGGACCTGCTATCGCGGGGATTCTGATCGGTCTAGTCGGTATCGCGATCTGTTTCTACCTGAATGCCTTAAGCTTTGTTGCTGTGATCATCGGTATCTGGATGATCAAAGTTCCGGCTCACGTTAAATCCGAACATCGTTTCGGTTCCATCAAAGAAATCAATTCCGATGTCGCCGAAGGATTACGTTATATCAACAGTAAACTGATCATCAAAGTACCTTTATTACTGCTTGCTCTGTTAAGTTTATTCGTAATGAATTACAATGTTTTACTGCCAATCTTCGCTGAAACCACCTTAGGTCAAGGCGCGACCGGTTATGGCTTTTTGATGGCAACCATGGGAGTCGGTTCATTTATCGGAGCGATGAGCCTGGCGATCAAGAGCCGTTCCGGACCGAGTTTGAAATATCTGGTCGGCGGTGCTCTCGGTGCCTCGTTATTCATGTCGATATTGGGATTACAAGCCAATTTCATCCTGTCTTCGATCATATTGTTTATTATCGGTCTCTGTTCGATCACCTTTACGGCACTAGTCAATTCGACCATTCAGTTAAATTCAGCCGATCATATGCGTGGCCGCGTAATGAGTGTTTATTCGCTGGTGTTTGGCGGAGTCGTTCCGATCGGCAGTCTGTTTGCCGGAACTGTCACTGAATACTTCGGTGCTCCGGGGTGCATGATCATCAGCGGCGTGATTGGAATCGTTGTGACTGCCTATGTTATCTATGTATTGAGAAAGCACAAGTCCGAAATCGATTCACCGATTCTTCAACCTTAGTCATAATTACAAAAAAAGCTGAATCCGTCGGATCCGGCTTTTTTATCTTTACTGTGGTTATTCCCTGATTTGTCCGTTACCGAAAATAATATATTTTACTGTTGTGAGTTCTTTTAAGCCCACCGGACCGCGCGCATGTAATTTTTGATTGCTGATTCCGATCTCTGCTCCGAAACCGAATTCCGCTCCGTCGGTAAAGCGTGTTGACGCATTCACGTAAACAGCTGCCGCATCGACTTCCTGCAGAAACTTCTGCGAGTGATCATAGCCGGAAGTAATAATGGCTTCCGAATGACCGGTACCGTACTGATTGATATGGGCGATGGCTTCATCGATATTACGAACAACTTTGACTGCCAAGATATAATCCAAATATTCCGTCGACCAGTCCTCTTCCGTAGCAGTCGTCACATCTGAAACGATTGCCTGAACCTTTTCGCAACCGCGAATCTCGACACCTTTATTGCGCAATATTTCAATCGCATGTGGCAAAAATCGTTCGGCAATTCGCTCGTCCACTAATAATGTTTCCGCTGCGTTACATACCGCTGGACGGCTGGTTTTCGCATTGACGATGATATTCTCGGCCATCTCAATGTCGGCATCTTCGCATACATAGACATGACAATTTCCGGTGCCAGTTTCGATGACCGGAACTGTTGCGTGTTGAACGACCGTTTGGATCAAGCCCGCTCCGCCGCGCGGGATCAAGACATCAATGTATTGATTGAGTTTCATCATCTCTAATGTCGTCTCACGATTTGTCGACTCGATCAACTCGACCGCTCCCTCGGGAATTCCACTTGACCTAAATGCTTCTTTCAACACACCGATAATGGCACTGTTTGAATGGATCGCTTCACTTCCACCTTTAAGAAGAACGGCATTCCCTGATTTCAGACAAAGTCCGGCAGCATCGACTGTCACGTTCGGACGCGCTTCATAGATGATTCCGATCACTCCGATCGGGACTCTCTTTTGACCGATCGTCAGCCCGTTGGGACGTTTCCACATCGACAGTACTTCACCGATCGGATCCGGCAGCGATATAAGTGTATAAAGACTATCCGCCATTTCTTTGATTCGTTTCGGCGTCAGCGTCAATCGATCGATCAATGCCTTATTGTTATTTTTGATTTGGTAGTTTTCTACATCTTTGCGATTGGCAGTTAAAATCAGTTCTTCATTTTCCAATAGAAGTTCGGCCATTTTCGCAAGGCCGTCATTCTTTACAGTTGAAGAAAGATTGGCCAATAAATAAGAAGCCGCTTTGACATTCTTCGCTTTTTCGATCAGTTCACTCATTCTTTTCTCTCCTTCTTTACGGACGCCACAAAATAAGTGCCGATATCTTCTCCTTCGATGATATCCAGTATTTTCTCCGGATGATTTCCGTTAGTCAAAACAACATTGACGCCGGCCGTCGTTGCGATCTTGGCAGCCGCTAATTTCGTCGCCATACCGCCTGTTCCGCGTTTGGTTCCTGCTCCGCCGGCTAATTTTTCGATATCCGGTGTCACTTTCTTGATCGTTGACAACAGATGCGCATCTTTACTGATATGCGGATCCGAGTCAAACATTCCATCGATATCAGACAAGATGATCAACAGATCGGCTTTCAATAACTTGGCGACGATCGCCGACAGTGTATCATTTTCACTGAACGTATTCATTAGTTTTTCTTTCAACTCAACAATTGAAACCGAGTCATTCTCATTAACAATCGGTATGATCCCTTTTTCAATTAACGTTTCAAAGGTATTCTCGACATTCTTGCGTGCTGATTCATCTCCCAATACATCGCGCGTCAACAAGATCTGCGCAACGATATGACCGTACTCAGAAAATGATTTTGAATAGATATGCATCAATTCGCACTGACCGACTGCGGCGACCGCTTGACGTTCGCGAATCGTTTTGGGACTTTCGGCAAGCTTCAACATCCCGGTCCCGACTCCGATGGCACCCGATGTGACCAGAACGACTTCTCTTCCTTGATTGACCAAATCCGAAAGGACACGAGCCAATTTGTCGATCCTGGAAAAATTCATGTTTCCGTTATCATAAGTAAGTGTGGAAGTACCTACTTTTACAACAATACGCTTTGTAATTTTTAGGGATTCCCTGGTATTTTTCATGGTTATTGGTTTCCTTTGCTTTATTGACAAGATTCAATTGATTTTCAATATTATACCTTAATCGCGATGGATTTGCCATCACCCAACGATAACCGTATTTATCTTTTTCTTGAACAGTGTTCAACTTAGCGGATCCGGTTAAAAAAACTCTGATTGCTCAGAGTATAGTTCTATTTGAGATGCGTATGACCCAACAATGAACGATCGATCTCGCGAGCAACGAGCTTTCCTTCTTGAATAGCCCAAACAACCAAACTTTGTCCCCTGCGAGCATCACCGGCAGCATAGACTTTATCGATGTTGGTTTCAAACACTTCATAGATCGCATTGATGTTGGATCGATTATCACGTTGCAGTTTAAGTTCATCGGCGATCAGATCTTCAGTTCCGATAAAGCCCATTGCTAACAACACCAGATCGGCTTTCCATGTTTTCTCGCTATTGGGAACTTCCTGCAGTACGAAACGACCCTTGGCGTCTTTGTCCCAAACGACGTTAACGGTATTGACTTCACTCACTTCGCCTGATGTATTCCCGACGATCGTTTTGGCCGAGATCAAATAATTCCGCGGATCTTTACCGGTCAATGCGATTGCTTCTTCTTGTCCGTAATCGGTCTTTAACTTCTTCGGCCATTCCGGCCAAGGATTTGTTTTTTCACTGCGTTCGTAGGAAGGCTCCGGCATGATCTCAAACTGAAATACACTTTTACATCCTTGTCGGATCGATGTAGCAACACAATCTGTACCTGTATCTCCGCCGCCGAGAATGATCACATTCTTACCTTTGGCATTGATCGCGCTTTGCGCAGAATTGTCAGATGAAAGGAGATTTTTCGTTGTCGCTTTTAAGTAGTCAACCGCGAAGTAAACTCCGTTAAGCTCTTTACCTGTAACATCCAATCCGCGCGGTTTAGTGGCTCCGGTACATAATACGACAGCGTCATAATCGACCACCAAAGAACGAGCGGTAATGTCTTTACCGACTTCGGTATTTAACACAAACTTGATGCCGGATTGTTTCATCAACTCAACTCTGCGATCGATCACATGCTTGTCCAGTTTCATGTTGGGGATTCCATACATCAACAGACCGCCGATACGATCGCTGCGTTCGAACACCGTTACGTCATGACCAACCGCATTCAAATAATAAGCTGTTGAAAGGCCGGCCGGACCGGAACCGATCACGGCTGTTTTCTTGCCTGTAGAAACAGATGTATTGGGTTTTACCCAACCTTCGGCGTAGGCTTTTTCAATGATCTGATATTCGATACTGCTGATAGCGACCGGATCCATGATATAACCTTCTGTACATGACCCCTCGCAAGGAGCCGGGCACACACGGGCAGTGAATTCGGGAAACGGATTGGTGCGCGTCAGTCGCCTATAAGCTTCTTGCCATTGACCCTGATAGACCAAATCATTCCATTCGGGAATCAAATTGTGTAACGGACAGCCGGAAGCCATACCATTCAGCAGAACACCGCCATGACAATAGGGAATTCCGCAGTTCATGCAGCGGGCACCTTGGATCTTCAGTTCTTCATCTGCTTGCACAAGTCGGATTTCATTATAATCGTTGATCCGCTCGACAGGAGGACGTTTCTTTGGATCAATTCTTCCATAATCTAAAAAGCCGGTAACTTTACCCATGTTCGTTCTCCTTTCAGCTCAGCGCGAAGGCTGCCGGATCGAGCTGATCCTTTTTAGTAGCGGTGGGGTCTTTGAAACTTTCTTCAAAAGCGTTCATCAAAGCATCTTCACCGGTGTAACCGGCTTGATGAGCAGCTTCGATATTTTCCAACATTTTGCGATAATCACTTGGTATCACTTTGGTGAAACGTGTCACTGATTGCGTCCAATCTTGTAAGAGACGGGTTCCTTGCGGACTGCCCGTAGTAGCTACATGTTTTTCGATGATGGTTCGGATCGCATCGATTTCTGATGGTAGGGTAAGCGGCAGATATTCGACCATGGCCGGATTGCAATAGATTTCATCGAAATCCAATACATACGCGATTCCGCCGGACATTCCCGCCGCAAAATTACGACCGGTTTTCCCGATGACGATCACAGTGCCACCGGTCATGTATTCACAACCGTGATCTCCGACGCCTTCGACAACAGCCTGTATACCGCTGTTGCGAACACAGAAACGTTCCCCGGCAATGCCATTGATATAGGCTTCACCTTCAGTCGCTCCGTAAAAAGCAACGTTTCCGATCAGGATATTGTTTTCCGGTGCGTAGTCTGAGTTTTTAGGCGGATAGACAATAATCTTGCCGCCTGAGAGTCCTTTCCCGATATAGTCGTTGGCGTCACCTTCAAGTTCCAGTGACATCCCTTTGGGAATAAACGCTCCGAAACTTTGCCCGGCAGATCCGACAAAATTCAATCGTATCGTATCTTCAGGCAATCCCTTCTCACCGAATCGTTTACTGATCTCGCTTCCGATGATCGTTCCGACGACACGGTTAACATTGTTGATCTTGAGTTTGGCACGGATCGATTTCTGATTCTCGAGTGCCGGTTTACACATTCTCAACAGTTTTTTCATATCGAGTGATTCTTCGAGTGAATGATTTTGATCGATTTTATGGTATCTTCCGACACTGGAACCCGCATAGGGCTGATAGAGGATCTTCGAGAGATCAAGATGTGAGGCTTTCCAGTGTTTGACGTTTTCTTTGGATTTCAATCGATCGGTACGACCGACCATTTCTTCGATGGTTTTAAACCCTAATTTGGCCATGATCTCACGCATTTCCTGGGCAATAAAACGCATGAAATTCTCAATGTGCTCAGGTTGTCCCTTGAAATTCTTACGTAGCGACTCGTCTTGCGTAGCGATTCCGACCGGGCATGTATTGAGATTGCAGACACGCATCATGACACAGCCCATGGCGATCAGCGGAGTGGTTGCGAAACCGAATTCTTCAGCCCCTAACAGAGCTGCGATAACAACGTCACGACCGGTCAGTAATTTTCCGTCTGCTTCCAAGACAACACGATCGCGTAAGCGATTAAGAACGAGCGTTTGGTGCGTTTCAGCCAGTCCGAGTTCCCACGGTAAGCCGGTATTACGGATACTGGTGCGCGGTGATGCGCCGGTTCCGCCGTCATAGCCACTGATCAAAATGACATCAGCTTTACCTTTGGCGACACCGGCTGCGATCGTCCCAACACCAACTTCGGAAACCAACTTGACATTGATTCGAGCATCTCGGTTAGCGTTCTTCAAATCATTGATGAGTTCAGCCAGATCTTCGATGGAATAAATATCATGATGAGGCGGCGGAGAAATCAATTCGACACCCGGAATCGAATGACGAACTTTAGCGATGGAAGGATAAACCTTTTGGGCCGGAAGCTGTCCGCCCTCACCGGGTTTGGCTCCTTGGGCCATTTTGATTTGGATCTCTTTGGCGTTGACCAAATAATTACTGGTAACTCCGAAACGCCCCGAAGCTACTTGTTTGATGGCACTGTTCTTAGAATCACCGTTGGGTAATTTCTTGAAACGTTCAGAATCTTCGCCGCCTTCGCCGGTATTACTTTTACCGCCTAAACGGTTCATGGCGATCGCCAGACATTCATGCGCTTCTTTACTCAGTGAACCATAAGACATTGCTCCGGTCTTGAACTTTTTGACGATCGCATCGACCGGCTCCACTTCTTCGATCGGCAAGGTGTCTTCCGAACTGTAGTTAAAATCCAATAAGTTTCGCAATGTATAGATACTTTCTTCATTGATCTTCTTACTGAAGTCTTTGAATAATTGATAGTTACCTTCACGGCAGGCACGTTGCAGCAGATAGACGGATTCGGGATTATACATATGGATCTCGCCGTCATCTTTATTCTGGAAATAACCGCCGACCTCCAGTGTTGAGGTATACGGTGAATTGATCGCATACGCACTTTCGTGTCGTAATTGATTTTCCATCGCGATCTCTTCGATACCGATTCCTTCGATTCGAGAAGGTGTCATCGTGAAGTAACGATTGATCAATTCCCGTTTCAATCCGATCGCTTCAAAGATCTGTGCACCGTGATAACTGCGCATCGTTGAAATACCCATTTTCGAGAGTACTTTCATGACTCCTTTAACCGTTGCTTTAACGTAATTATTTTTTGCTTCATCATAACTCATCCCATTGACTAATCCCTTTAAGGAAAGGTCTTTGAGCGTCTCATAGGCTATATAAGGATTGATCGCGGTAACACCGTAACCGATCAGACAACAGAAATGATGGACTTCGCGCGGTTCGCCTGATTCCAGTACGATGCCGATGCTGGTTCGGATCTCTTTGCGGATCATATGATGATGAAGTCCGGCCGAGGCCAGTAAAGCCGGTATCGCTGCGTGACTTTCGTCAACCCCGCGATCACTTAAAACGATGATATTGGCACCTTCTTCAATGGCTTTGTCGGCTTCTCTGAACAATGCGTCAAGAGCCCGTTCCATGGACTTGAAACCCCCTTGAACTTTATATAAGATCGAGATCGTAACGGCATGAAACTGGTCATTATTCAACGACTTAATCAATTCAAGCTGTTCATTCGATAAGATCGGATGATCCATAAAAAGACTCGCGGTATGTTGATCATCGGGATCCATCAAATTACCGGAATTCCCCAACAACATACTCGAGGAAGTGATCAATTCTTCACGGATCCCGTCGATCGGCGGATTGGTGACCTGCGCGAAAAGTTGTTTAAAATAGAGATACAACATCTGCGGTTTCTCCGACAAAACGGCTAACGGAGAATCCATTCCCATTGAACCAAGCGGATCGATTCCTTTGGTGGCCATCGGAATCATGGTGGTATTGATATCTTCAAAGGTATAACCAAAGGCTTTTTGTTGAGCGATCAGATCTTCGCGTACCGGTGCTTCATTGTGATGTTCGAGCGGAAAATCATTGAGCTTAACAATGTGTGACTTTTTATAGTGTTCATACGGATGGATCGCAGCGACTTTCATCTTGATCTCTTCATCTGAAATGATTCGTTTTGAACAAGTATCGATCAGCAACATCTTACCCGGTTCAAGTCTACCCTTATATTTGACATTCTCGGGTTTGATATCGATGACACCGACTTCGGAAGACATGATGACTCGACCGTCATGAGTCACATAGTAACGGGAAGGACGAAGTCCGTTTCGATCCAAAACTCCGCCGATAACGACACCGTCGGTAAACGCCATCGCCGCCGGACCATCCCACGGTTCCATAATAAAATTATTGAACTCATAGAAATCCTTTTTCTTTTGCGACATCAATTTATTCTTTTCCCAAGGCTCGGGAATCATCATCATGACCGACTCAGGCAGTGATCTTCCGGTCAGATGCAAAAATTCGAGACTGTTATCGAACATCGCCGAATCACTTCCGGATTCATCCACGATCGGGAATATTTTCGAGATATCATCAAACAGCGGCGAAGAAATTCGTTTCTGACGTGCTTTCATCCAGTTGACGTTGCCGCGTATCGTGTTGATCTCACCATTATGAACGATGTAACGATTAGGATGAGCTCTTTCCCAACTGGGGAAGGTATTGGTGCTGAAACGTGAATGAACCATTCCCAACGCCGACACAAAATCCAGATCGGAAAGATCCAAATAGAAATCCCGCAATTGTTCGGACGTCAGCATTCCTTTATAGACAATGGTCTTAGAGGAAAGACTGGAAACATAAAAAGTTCCACCTTTATCTTCACACATCGGTACGATCACTTTTTCTGCCCGTTTGCGGATCAGATATAATTTACGTTCAAATTCCATTTCATCGCTGATATTCACATCTTTAGCGATGAACACTTGGATAAAACGAGGCATGACCGAGCGGGCTCCGTCACCGGGAACAGTCTTGTCGATCGGTACTTCACGCCAGCCCAATACTTGTTGTCCTTCTTCACGAACGATCTTCTCAAAAGCTTCGATCTGTGTTTTTCTGAATTCATCATATTTATGAGCGAAGATCATTCCGACACCGTAAAGACCCGGTTCGGGAAGATCGAATCCCAATACATTACACTCGCGTTTAAAAAATTCATGGGGAATCTGAATCAGTATTCCGGCACCGTCGCCGGTGTTCTCATCGGCACCTTTAGCACCGCGATGGCTCATATTTTCAAGAACGGTCAGTGCCTGATCAATGATATCATGTGATTTTTCACCATCGATCCGCACAACAAATCCCATTCCGCAGGCATCATGTTCATAAGCAGGATCATACAAACCTTGTTTTTCGGGTAAATCGATATGTCGCATGGGGGACCTCGCTGACTTCTTTCTTTTGTCTCTGATTTTATCACAGTTTTACATGATATGATTATGTTTTTCAATATTTTTCAGAAAATAATTTCATTCGATTTATTGAAATTGACCGATCCACATCATCGGACTGACCTCCTTGATAAAAAAACACTGTTTTTCTGTTATAGAAAATCAGCGTTTTCGGACAATCGAATATGGTTAACTGTTTTTGAAATTGCCCGTGTATAACCGACTGATTTCCATCAACGAACAATATTTATCTACCATTGATACGATCAGCGATTCTTTGTATCTTGGAATGCGAAGTGTCAATGGGAACATGTGTTTAAGAATTATATCTTTTTCGATCTTATTAAGATCAAAGTTAGCAATAGCGTTTTTCAGTGCTTCCGCCGGATGGCTGAAACCATGCATGCCGGTCGTTAATTTCGTGGTATGCCAGTCATAGAGGAAAAAATCATGAAGCAAACCTCCCCGCGCGGCCGAACGATAATCGAATCCCAAGTGACGGCAGATCGTATAGCTTCGATAAGAGACATACAGACTGTGTTCAAAACAACTGACATTACTGTGTTGGATGAATTGTTGCATCGATAAGACGATGTCGTTTTCCAATAGATCCGTTACGATCTTTTCAAACTCATTGAACGTATACTGCGCTTTTCTTGTTTCACGCTTTAGTTTGCGAAGTTCTGACATTTTTGATCTCCTCTCTGAGTTGATCAACACTCGTTTATTCTAAGCTTTATTCGACAATATTCGGTAGATCTCCAGTAAGTTCATATGGACGGCTTCTGATGGATCATAACGACCTACTTTAAATGCGAATTGAACTGCGAAACCGATACTCAATGCAATAATTACAGTTCCGATCCCGACCGGTCCGCCCAAGATGAATCCAAGGGTCAAGACACTCACTTCAATTGCGCCGCGAATCATCCAAACCGGTTTTTTGAGGTATTTCATGCAACCTTGCATCAGCATGTCACGCGGACCTGCACCCAGATTGACTCGCATATAGAGCAACGTCGCAAATCCCATTATCAGTATCCCGCCGGCCAGCATCACAAAACGGAACACATAGTCGGAAGGCGTCGAAATAACATTCAGTTTATCGATTATATCAATAAATAACCCGATGAAGATCATGTTCATGATCGTTGCGATTCCCGGTATCATCCCAAACAGGCAAGCAACTACAATGATAACTAATCCGACGATGATGGATACTTGGCCAAGACTCAGCGATGTATGGTTAACGATTCCGACATGGAAGACATCCCATGGGCTCATTCCTACTTTTGAATGAAGCATCAATAGTATAGCAATTGAGAATAAGACTAATCCTAGGCTTAATGATGGGATTTTTCGAATCAAATCAACGATCAGTTTTCTCTTTACATTCATGGCTTTATCAACTCCCCGGTGAAAATTCCTGGGTTTATTTTACCATAGTTCAGTAAAATAGAATACCCATCCCTGAGGTCAATCTTATTTTAGGAGGTTTTACACTGAAATGCAAGTTAAAACACGGGATATCGATTGTGGCGATACCCCGTGTTAACTAACGAATGAATGCAGATCAAAATCAAATCAACTGTCTTTTACTACTATTCCATGTCATCCATATGATTGCGTTTTTTTATTACACTGGCAAGATATGTCAATCCGATCAACAGGATGACAGATAAAATAATGTACAGCGGATTATTGAATGCCTGTTTAAACGTTGTTCCGAATAAGGCCAAACCAAGCATCATGACTAATTTCGCCGCTATCGTGGTTCTGATAAAACTGCCTCTGCTGAAGTCAGAAAGACCATAAGCAAGATTGATCGCAGAACTCGGTGTAAACGGAATGGCCGTTATAATAAACAATGTTGTAGAAGGTTTCTTCCCGACCCAAGCCATCGCTTTTTTAACATTTTTATGGTCCCCGAACCATTGTAACAGGAACTTTTTGAAGATCATCCGATAAAAGGTAAACATAACGATCGCACCTATCGTCGTACCGATATATGAATAGATAAAGCCCAACACCGGACCGTAAACACTGATGTTGAACGTGACGATCATCAACAGCGGTAAAGCCGGAATAATGGATTCCATGAACGCAAGTAAAATCGGAGCGAAAGGGCCGAACTCTTTAAATCCGTTAGCGATCGTAAACCAAAATTCAGCTGTGAAATATTTCGAAATCTCTTCATACCAACTCAACATATAGATCTCCTTAACTGTATTACCCACACTAATACAGTAATACAGTTGAGACGGCTTGTCAACTCGGATTACTTCATTAGGTTTAGATAGTAAGCCTGTGTGTTCCTATTATAGTATATTCTGCGTTTTTTTACTGACCCGATGCAGTTAGTTAAACTTAGATCGAAACAGAATAGATTAAAATGTTTATGGATTAGATGGGTTGGTTAAGCTTGGCGTTTTTTTTCACGGATCACATCATCCAAAAGTTGTACAGCCGATCGAACAATGTGTTCGCACTCTTTCACCTTCACACCATCGGAAGAGAAAAGTACCGGACGAGCTTTGTTGGATTCAAGCAGATCACGACACAATAATGAACCGTTGACCAATGTGAATCGTTTTCCCAGTTCGCGAACCAATTCATAGTGCTGATCTTTCGCTGTTTTATCGGTTGGATCATCATAACCGTAAATCATACCTGCTGCCATACAGATGCCGCTGAACGCTCCGCAAACTTCTCCCAACTTTCCAAATCCGCCGCCAAACGATGAAGATAGTTTAGCTGCCTGATTCGGATCAAGTTGAGTTTCTTCATTATAAGCTCCAAATGATGATTGTGCGCAATTAAATCCCTTATTATTCAAACTGACGGCTGCTTCAACATGTGAGTTCATTTGATTTATTGGGTAACGTTCTTCACTTTTACGTGGTCAACGAACCCTCTCCTGTTTATTTATAATTATGAATCATTCTGTTTCTGTGTCAATCACTGTTTAACATCTGTCTCAACACCGGAACCGCTTTACGCAATGCTTCCGCCGTCTTGATTTCGATAACGATTCGTGGGTCGTTGATTTTAATAAAATTGATTTCATTCATTATATCGATCTCACCTTCTCCAAACGGTAAGTGGTCATTTTTTCCCATTGTGTCATGTAAATGAGCATGGTTGATCCGGTTCCTGTGTGCTTTCATGAAAGCGTCATCCACTTTTTCGTAACGATGATTGTGACCGCAGTCGTAAGTCAGTCCGAATACACTACTCTCCAACAGCAGATCGATAGCTTCTTGCATATGCGGTTCGAATCCGGCCACATTCTCGATGCATAATTTGATCGGTGCATCTTGAATTGCTTGTTCAACCCGGTCTCTGAAATAAACTAACCGTTCATGATAATTAGTACGGTACTTTTCGTAGACATATACTTTTTTAGTTGGGAGCGTGAATACGACTCCGTTCAGAAAATGCATTGTCAGATTTGGGATATTCGCTGATTTAGCGAACTCGATCGAATCGACGACACTTTGAATATAAGCTTCAGAGATCTTGGTATTGGGGTCTGTGACCGAAAGAAATTCATCCAAATGAAAAGTGAAATAGATTCCGGTTTCTTTCGAAAGTTGATTTAGATGTTCCGCATTGAGCCGATCGACTTGAAACTCGGGAACATTACAGTTGATTTCAACAAACTGTAATCCAAGTTCTTTCGCTAACGCAACGTTCTCTTCCAATGTTTCAAATTCAAGTAATGTTGGCATTCCATAGTGCATCGTGTTACCTCTTTATTAGCACTATTTTAGCCATGACAGGAGGCAATGTCAAGGAATCCGCAGATTTTGTGAATAGACTCATCAAGACAGTGAATCTGTACATGGATGATTCTGTTAATGTCCTCGTTTTGTCGATAGCGAAGACAATGCCGGTAATGTTCCGGATAAATGTTATTAATGGATAGTAGGATAATCCAGAAGTAAATCAACAGATTGAGTAACTATTTACTCGTTCTGGAAATTTCTCTTCATATCTCTGGCTGCCAGTTTGTTTTTATGTTTGATCACATTAACTTGAGCTAAAAACGCTTCAGTGCTTAATTGTGTTCCGGTTTCATAGATGTCATACCCGATATCAAGTGTCAATTCATCATTCGGTTCATTGGATTGATTGAACTTTTCAACACTGAAATTAAGTCTGAGGGCAATTTCACCAAGATCAGACATATCGGTTGAATTCAGAACGATACAGAAATCACTATTATAGCGGGAAATAAAATCATCAGCTCTTAAACAACTGCTAATTAGTGTTGTGGAATTTCTCATCGCTTTATCAGCTGTTTCCGATCCGAAATGATCATAGATCTCTTGGTAATTGCTAAGCTCAACGACCATTAACGCAAATGTTGAGTTCTCTTTGCTGGTTCTAATTTTCTCTTTCATATAAATGTCTAATTTCTTAACATTGTTAACTCCGGTCAGATAATCGGTATAGACGCTGTGAGTCTGAATATTCAAAAATATGATCAACAACGAAAGTACAATACTGTTCAACATCAGAGAAAAACTATAGAACATCACTTGAAGAATAACACTCAACAAGGGGGGTATCGCAAAGAAGAGCAATGAGAGATAGTATTGCTTTTCAATATTCTTGCGATTGGCGATGATCAATGAAAACGAAATCAGCAATAGGGACACCGCAATTGATGCAGACACCATAAACAATGAACCTCTGTGATAAACATTCGCAGCATCGATCACGTAGTACCATCCGAAGAACTGTGTTAAAAAAACCATAGCGGCATTGACTAAATTCAGTACGACAAGTGGGTAAAGGAATTTCTTCAATATTCGAGTATTACCAAATACTTGATCACATACATAAAGCAGCCATAAGGACGGAAGTAACGGGCTGAACATAAAGATCAAGAAGTTACCGGTTTGATTGAAAATAGGGAAAAGCACATTCGTCATCCCATCAAATCGACTGAGCGTATCTACGACCAAGAGGAAAAATGTTGTCTTTATGATCAACATGTATAATTTATATTGAGTAGATTCTTTTTCATTGTTTTTCAGTGATCCAGAATAAATAATCATCAATATTAAGATCGAATAGCTGTTGATAATAAAATTGGATTCCAATCTCATGATGTATTCCTCCTGAATCGCGGTGGCAATCACCTACTTTAACTTGATTGAGTATGAGAGTTCTTAACATGTTAATTATACCAAATAAATGATTTTTAACATCGCTGTTCTTACGATAATTCTTGCTTATTTCTGTTAGTATGTGATCGTAACGTCGTCAAATCCCATAATCTCCAATAATCCGTTAACAGTCGAAGTTGCTGATTCTTTTGCTTTCTCTAAAATTCCGCTCGCTATGGCTTTTTCGTTCAATTGAGAAAGATCGATACCTGCTTTCACTTTTGATTTTTCTGATTTTATTTAAACCTTTTGACATGTTATATGCCCTACACTGAATAAAAAAAACATACTTCTGATTTTAATAACAAAATTATTTCATACTCTTAGTGTACTCTCGTTCTAGCCTGCTTACCAGTAATATAGGAATATACTACAAATAAGCCCATTATGAACTACTTATTCAAGCCTTTATCTCATACCATTTACCTCCGACGCTATCTTTCATATCTGAACCCGATTATAATAAAAGTGAAAAGAGGTGTTTATTATGCAGTTCCGTTTCATTTTGTTTATCGCGCTTTCCATCCTGGTTTCACTTTTCGCGATTCTGAACGCCGATGTGATGACTTTGTATCTGGTCTTTGCCAGTTATGAAATTTCTGGATCCATTGTTATTTTAGCCTCAGTCATGGCCGGTGCTCTGCTTGTTTTATTGTTCGGACTTGGCCGATCATTTAAATCACTTTTAAGAAACAAAGAAGTAAAACGCCAAATTGCTTTGTTAAAGAAAGAATCCGATGATAATGCATTAAGCGCTATGCAATGGCAAGAAAAATACGAGGCCATTGCGAAAGAATTGGATACATTAAAAAATACAACAGCCGTTCCGACAATTAATCAAGTATAGCTATTCGACATCCGATC
>Ga0209125_1000473_pt1 | contig 52124 bp, 49 predicted proteins | sample BarGraIncub1131A_FD_184503 | JGI IMG/M metagenome (GOLD analysis project Ga0209125, IMG submission 184503) | Arctic peat soil microbial communities from Barrow, Alaska - Barrow Graham LP Incubations 11-31A (SPAdes) (version 2) | ecosystem: Environmental > Terrestrial > Soil > Wetlands > Peat... | reverse complement strand
GAGTAGCCCTAAAATCTCTCCTTCCTTTACTTCCATATTAAAGTGATCTAGTGCTATTAGATCACCATATCTTTTTACTAGGTTTTTCACTTTGATTACCATATTGATCCCTCCGATTATTAATTAACAAAGTTTATTTAATATCTTTATTTTATTACTTCTATATAGCTTTTGTAAGTGATTAGAATCCCAATTAATATGACAAATGTAATAATCCAACTTGAGTGCTGGGAAATTATGTGTTAGAGTTTATATGTGAAGTCTATAAGGAATAGTTCCTGGTAGCCTTCTCTAAAAAACAAAGGTTTGGTAGATTATATGAATAAGTTAATTGATAAACTGATCATTATTATATTTTGTTTCACTCTATACATCCCTAATGTATATAACCTATACATGATCATACCAATTTTAGTAGCTATCACCTTTAGTGCCACTTTAAGTTACTTGGAAAACGATAGCCTTATAATAGTCATATTCGTTATATATTCGATTATTTGCTTTCTTGAGCCCACTTTTTTATTTTTCCTTCCCCTTATATGCTATGATATTTTATTATTAAAAAATAAATGGATATGGTTAGTGGGAATTCTCCCCTTTATAGCTAATATTAATGAAATGCTTTCCTTTTCAAGGGTTTCAATACCAGTGTTCATCCTAATTGCATATTTATTAAAATATCGGACTATTTCCCTAGAAAAGGTAAAAGAAGAGTTTTTTAAGTTTAGGGATAATACTAAAGAAATATCCTTGAAGTTGGAAAATAAGAATAAAGAGCTTATGGGAAAACAGGATTATGAAATCAATCTTGCCACCTTAAAGGAACGAAACAGAATAGCGAGAGATATCCACGATAATGTAGGGCACATGCTAACTAGATCGATCCTTCAAATTGGGGCTTTACTTGCCTTAAACAAAGAAAAAGATACAAAAGAAAGTTTAACTTCAATAAAATATACCCTTTCGGAAGCTATGGACAGCATAAGGAGCAGCGTGCATGATTTACATGAGGAATCTATAGATCTACATATTGAACTTCAGACTTTAATTAATAATTTTAAATTCTGCCCTGTTAAATTTGATTATGATGTGGAAGCAAATTTAGAAAAGAATCTAAAGTACTGCTTTATCGCTGTTACAAAAGAAGCTTTATCAAATATTATAAATCATTCTAATGCTACAAGGGTTTCTATAATAATTCGTGAACATCCGGCGCTTTATCAATTAGTCATACATGATAATGGAACGAAAAGCAGTTACAATAGTGAAAATGGCATAGGAATAAAGAACATTAAAGACAGAGTAACTGGGGCTGGAGGTAATGTTAATATAAGCTGGGACAAAGGGTTTAGGATATTTATTTCAATTCCCAAAAGCTAACTATTTAGAAAGGATTGGTAAAAAGCTATGAGGGTATTAGTTGTTGATGATGATAAATTAGTATGTGTATCCCTTAAAACCATATTAGAAGCTGATTTAGATATTTCTGTGGTAGGTACAGGTCTCAATGGCCTTGAGGCCATTGACTTATATAACAGCTTAAAGCCTGATATATTATTAATGGATATAAGAATGGATACTATGACAGGTCTAGAAGCTGGAGATACCATATTAAAAAAAGACAAAAACGCAAAAATACTATTTTTAACTACCTTTTCAGATAATGAGTATATAATCAAAGCTCTGAAAATTGGAGCTAAAGGATATATAATAAAGCAGAATTTTGAAAGTATTGTTCCCTCCTTAAAGGCTGTATATATTGGACAAAGTGTTTTTGGCGAGGATATTGTTTCAAAAATTCCATCCCTTATTAATAGTAACAATAAAGTTGATTTTTCCTCCTTTGGCATCAGTGAAAAGGAACTGGAGATAATCACCGTTGTGGCAGAAGGGCTGAGTAATAAGGAAATAGCGAACTCCCTTCATTTAGGGGAGGGTACCGTTAGAAATTCTATAAGCATTATTCTAGAAAAGCTGAAATTACGGGATAGAACGCAACTAGCTATATTTTATTATAAGAATAAATAGGCTAGGAAACTAATTTTAAGGGAAGCCAACTGGCTTCCCTTAAAATTATAATGTTTTTTGTTAGAATATTATAACGAAAACGTGTTTTTTGAGACTAATAGATAGAATGGAGGTAGTGGAGTGAAAGATTTTGAACAACTTTATAGTTTATATTCAAAGCAATTATATAAATATTTACTTTACATAAGTGGCGATAAATATTTAGCTGAGGACCTACTTCAAGAAACTTTCTATCAAGCTTTCAAGTCTATTTTTAGATTTAAAGGTGATTCAAAAGTGTCAACATGGTTATACCAAATCGGCAAGAATGTTTATTTGAAGCATCTATCAAAGATACGAAAAGAACAGACAACCTCCATGAACGAAAATAATGGTTTAACTTTATTAAGTACACCAGATATAATTTTTGAAAGAAAAGATAAAAGTTTAAACTTAATTAAAGCTATATACAAACTAAAAGAGCAGTATAGAGAGATAATATTTTTACGAGCATTTCAGAAACTTAGTTTTAGAGAAATTGGAGCTATGTTCAAGCATAGTGAAGGTTGGGCAAGAACTAATTTCTATAGAGCAAAGTTACAATTAAAAGATTTATTAATAAGTAGTGAAGAGGAGGTTTTATAATGGATTGTGATGTAATAAAAGATTTGATACCCTTATATATTGAAAAGCTTACAAGTGAGCAAACTAATAATCTTATAGAGACGCATATTAAAAATTGTGATGATTGCAAGTTAACTCTTAATAAACTTCAGGAAGAAATTATAACTCATAATAAAGATGTAAAATTTGATGAAGTAGAAAAGCTTCCTATTAAGCTTATGAGAAGAATTAAAAGAAATATTACTGAAAAAACATTGATCGTAGCTGTAATAATACTTTTAATAGGAATAATGTTAGGTATATTTAGAGCCAAAATATTTATGTTCTTTGCTTTTATAGGAACTATTTCTATATTTTCTTTCACTATTGCAATTTTTTTAGCAATACCTATATGTCGTAGAAAGGCTTCCTTAAAAAAGCAATTTAAGACTTTGGGAAATTGGGTATTTCTATTATCAATTATAATATGCGGGTTCTTTTTTATCATTTTTAGATGGTATTTTAATGAATTTAATAAAATTTGCATTATTATTGTATTAGAAATTTTTTATAATATAATACTTTCCTTGTCGCTTAGGATATATTCAAGGGTTAAGTTACCAAAGTATGATATTGTAGATAATGAAAACCCCTTATATAAAAAGCTTTTCATAGTAACCTTTATTACTCTCATCTTTATAGCAACAGTTATTACAGTACCTGTAACTCTATTAGAGGTAAATAGAAAAGTTGATACGATTAGTTTAGGGTTTGCTACTGATTCTGATGTTTTAGGAAGATGGACATCTGTTGATTTCGTCAGCTCTCCTGAAAAGTTCAAGCCCAATAAACAAATATGGAAGGGTGAGTTATTATTAAAAGAAATTATATTTTTTGAGAATGGAAATATGAGAGAATTATACAATAATGAAACTAATACTGATACAACAATTCCAACTCCTTGGCTGTTATGGTCAAAAGGCGTTGTATCACATCTGGGTGACCATACTGCAAGTAAATATAATATAAGAGAAATTAATGGCTCAAAATATATGTTTTTAGAGTTTAAAAGTGGAGATTATTCTTACTTAAGACAACCTCCAAGCTATGTTGTACTTAAGAAAGATATAGCTGGCGGAAAGTAAATACAACATATAGTTGTTCCGTTAATCTTAAATCCAGGATATTTTACAGTTATATAATAATACACATTAAAAAAGCAGGAACTAATTCCTGCTTTTTTAATATGAACTTTTCCTTCATCAATAGATATTTCTACCTGCCAATTTATAGTCACAGATATGCATTTTGTTTGGAATATCAATATTATAAGGACACTGTTTTAGGCACTCCCCACATTGATTACAAACATCAGCTTTTACCCGAAGTTTTTCGTAGCGAGCTCGCCCAAGTTCCTTTTGACCAAACCAAAATCTTAACCTCTCCATTAAGGCATATTCTGCAGTATCTTGTACCTCTCCTCTTGACATTTGCCTATCAAAATAACCTTCACAAGCAAAAACCTCAGGTATATTGATACCTTGAGGGCAACTGCACTTGCCACATTGTCTGCAAACATAATTCCCAAGCTCAGAAGCATTTTTAAATAACTGCTCCTTTTCTCCCTCTGTCATAGGTACAAAGTTCTGGGCATACTTCAAATCAGTTTCTAGCATACGTCTGTTGTTCATGCCGGTTACTACCACTGAAACCTTCTGGCTAAAAGCATAATGAAAGGCCTGCTCTGCGCCTTTGTAAAGAAAACCATCAGCGATGGGCTTCATAAGTATCACAGCCGCCCCCTTTTCCTGTGCAAGGGGAAGAAGCTTCCCCTCTATCTCTGGGAAATTAAATCTATCATAATAGTTTATGGTAGACATTACCGCATCAAATTTATATCTATTTAAAGCTTCTATAAGAGTGCCAGGCCAGCCGTGCATAGAGATCCCTATAAAGCGTACCTTACCTGCTTTTTTTGCTTCAAGGGCAGCCTGAAGTGCTCCTCCTTCTGATAATATGGTATCCAAATCCTCCATAGAGGAAACACCATGCATCAATATGCAATCTAAATGGTCGGTTTTTAAGTTTTTAAGGGATAAGTCAATTTGGGCGGCGGACGCTTCCTTTTTGCGTTCTCCTGTTTTTGAAACTAAAATGAATTCATTTCGCCTATTCATAATTGAGTTGCCAATTTTTCTCTCAGATTCCCCTTTCCCATAGGAAGCGGCAGTTTCAATATAGTTTCCACCCGCGTCTAGGTAACTATTAAGCAAATATCCTGCCTCTTTTACTGGAATTTCCACAAGATGAAATCCACCAAACCCAAGAATGGAGGTTTTTAAACCAGTTTTCCCAAAATCTCTAAATTCCATTTTTATACGTCCTTTCTATTAATTATTTAAGCTTCATCAGCTCTCTTGCCTGCTTCTCATCTTTCACTATTGCATGGATAAGAAATTCTTTCTTTGGAAATGCTTTAAACAGTCTTTTTACTCTGTCCCCATCATTGAAATCATCACTCAAGCAAATCTTTTTACCACTTTCAATAATTTTCTTATATAGGGGATAGTGCTTTTCGCTAAGTGAATCTTCATTACCCGCTCCTGGAACCCACTGAATAGCATGTAAGCCTTGAATAGAACATAACATATCAATGTGTGGAAGCTGTCCAGTCCCATCCAGATGGTAGACAAGTCGTCCTTTAAATTGTTTAGAATCATTTTTCAAGGTGGGAAGAGCAAATTCCTCAAACATTCTTGGAGAAATCATTGCAGAAAAATCACATATAGAAGTATGTAGTGGTTTGCTAGACAGATATCTAAAAACATTGGTATAGCTTCCACAGTTATTTGGATCAATAATTTCAGACATCTCGTTGAAGTGTTTTCTCCAAAGTTTCTCAATCGTATTTATTACTTCTGGCATCTCCTCCTCATAATCCATAGTATCCATTAGGAGATTGTTAACTCCACGTATAGATGAAAGAATGTCAAGTGGTCCACATAAATCCGGTATTGCTATGACACACTTCCCCTTAAGTCTTGCTGATAATCTTTTTAAAGCTTCCATAGCTGTATCTGCAAAAGGTGCCCTGGTATTCTCATCCACCTTCATTAAATCTTCCCATTCCATTGGCTTTTCCATTTCAAACCATATTGAAGGACTTTTAAACTTTGAATAATTAGTTATAAATGCAGAAAGTACACCTGGACCAAAACCTGGCAATAAGAAGGGATAACCTTCACCTGCATAACCAGTTACTTCAAAATATTTCTCTAATAAATCCAAAGCTTCCTCAATATATTTAAAATCGCCAGTCTTTATAGTCAACTCAAGTGCCTGTCCAAAAATCAACTCTTGTTTCCAAAAACACCATTCTTTAGTATTTTGAGGAGACATCCAATCCTTTACTGTGCTACTGAAGTCCCCGCCTTTTATAGGGTAAGCTAAACAAAAAATTGGTTCCTCATTTTTCCCCTCCCACCATAAGTCATAACTAGCTCTAATTTCCATCAAATTAAATGTATCCATAAAAGCCCTCTTACGTTGAATTTTGTTTCATCCTCATATGCTATTATACCTCAAACTTCATCACATAAAAAACTCCAATTAAAAAATTATTGGAGTTTTTATGTAAATATTTTTTTTAGAACTTTATTTACAACCTTAGTTTTCTCCACGCAGATCTTCAACTATTATTCCAGAATTGATTTTTCTCATAGGTAGTAGGCTAGATATAAGGGCTGCAGCTATAGCTCCAATAACTGATATCAATATGTTTTTCCAAGGTATAACCCACTCTACTTCTTGTATACCCCCCATTGCTTTAAACATACCGTAATAAATTAAGGTACCAAGAATTCCACCATAAATTGCTGCTAATAGTCCATAGAGGACCCCCTCTAGAAGTATCATTTTCTTAATGGCGGCTTGTGTCATTCCTACTGCCTTAAGGACTGCAAATTCCTTTGTCCTGAGAATCAAATTAGTGCTAATGGTATTTGCTATATTTAAGCATCCGATTAGTATTATTATCCCTATAAAGCCATATAAAAATATACTTATAGTTATACTATCATTTCTATTTTGCTTTGCCTGAGCATCATAATCCGTATAAAAAACATTAGGCTTATCTTCTTTTAGTTTAGTTAAATAATTTGTGATTTCTGTATGGGGCACATTTGGTTTCGCTATTATAAAAAGGGATGAATAATTCTTCATTCCTGAGACTTTTTGAAATACCCCCTTGGAGGTTATTAATATGACTCCTCCATTTTGATTATATTCCTCCCCTAAAATGCCTTTACTTATTATTGCCATAACCTTCAGTTTCTTGCTGGATTCTTCTTCACCATTATAAAGTGAAGCCTCTATTTCATCTCCTACTTTATATTTAGTGATGTCAACTATTGCATGATTTTTATCTTTAGTTACTAGATTTGCAGTTTGCATCAATATGACTCCATCTTCCTTGTTTATAGCCTCAAGGTCAATTGAACCTGCTATTAAGTTTTTCTTAAGGTCCGAAAGGCCTTCATCCCCATAAGAAATAAAACTATTGTTATCAATTAGACTTAACTCACCTTTAGACGTAAAAGTTTTACCGCTTAGTTTCAAATATTTTGGATTGACCTTATCCTTTGAAGCTAATATTGAAAAGCCATAATTATAATATCTATAAGCTTTTTCTACAGCAGGTATATTACTAACCTCTGTATATAAAGTATCATCATCAATTCCTGAGCCACTACTGTATATACTGTAATTAATAGTAGATTTGCTTTGTGCTACACCTATTTTAAAAGCATAGTCCATAAGACTTCCAAATACAATAAACAAAACTATGCTAATTATCATAGAAAAAATTGTTATTCTAAATCTTTTTTTATTTCTTCGTAAATTTCTATTTGCAAACTGTCCTTCAATTCCAAAAACAAATTTTGCTAATCGAGACTTCTTTACCTTTTTAACTCTTTCTACCCTAACACTTCCTGAATTTCTAACCGCCTCAAGGGGCGAGACTTTAGCTGCTTGCCTTGCAGGCCCAATTGCTGAAAGATATATGGTAAATAAGCCAAGGAAGCTGCTAAGTAAAAGTATAGCCGGGGAAATAACTATTTTAGTATCCGCCAGCAAGGAAAAGTTTAAGAAACCAACTATGAATAAAACAAGCTTCATTGCTATTACCCCAAGAAATAGACCCAAAGGAATCCCAATTAAGCTTAATATTCCTGCCTCCTTTAATACTATTTTTCTTATTTGATTTGGAGTTCCCCCAACACACCTAAGTACTCCAAACTGAGAGATTCTTTCCAAAACAGAGATATTAAAAGCATTGTAGATTACTGCCACAGTGGATATAATAATTAAACCAATCACAAAGGTTATTATCAATACATAACTTGCGTTTACCTTTTGCTGCGTACCTTTAGCATATAATCTTAATAAGCTATCATTATACTCAATTTTTGGTTTCGTATTTATATTTGTTGCTATTTTTTTAGCTTTACTTTGAATATTGTCCATAGAATTCATTTTCACGTATACATTATAGTTATTTACTCCATTTGCTGTTTTGTTGTCAAGGTAGGTTATTCCATTTGCAAAATATGCTGAGCTTATGAAATAATTAGGGTTTAGAAGGCCAACGATTGTATATTCTTTCTCCCCAGTTTTTACAAAGGTCTCATCACTGCTCCAATTGTTATCTTCCATTTCTATTTTTGTGCTGCTGTCTTCCCTTTTGCCTATATTTAATTTTATAGAATCTCCTATTTTAGGGTTACTAGAAAAATATTTTAAAGACCAATAGTCTACTGCTATCTCACTGGAATTTTGAGGAAGTCTCCCCTGTTTTAACTTCACATTTAACATCTTAAAGGCATTTTCATCGTAGCCCTTTATATCTAAATATCTATGAGTGGGTGCACTAGGATCCAGATTTCTATCCTCAAGACTTATATCACTAATTACCCCATTTCCTTCTTTTTCTGTTATTCCAGAACTTTTCACTTCTACATTGCTTTTTATTTTATTGGCATTGATTAAGGATACATCAGAAAAAGAAGCATGATAATCACCATTATTTTCTATAGCTTGTCTAATCAATTTATCTCTAAGACTCATAGCCATGGTTCCTATTGAGGTAATTAATGCAACGGAAAGTACTATACCTAGAATCGTAAGTATGGTTCTCTTCTTTTGTTGTTTTAAATATTTATAGGTGATTTCCTCATAATTTTTCATCCTCTCATCACCTCATCTTTGACGATCAACCCATCTTCTATACTTATTATTCTGTCTGCCTGAGCAGCTATGTTTAGATCATGAGTTATTACAATTAAAGTCTGATGGTACTTTTTTACTGAAAGTTTAAGTAGCTCTATGATTTCCTTACTGTTTTTACTATCTAGGTTGCCGGTTGGTTCATCTGCCAGAATTATAGTTGGCTTATAGATTATTGCCCTGCCAATGGATACTCTCTGCTGCTGCCCGCCTGAAAGCTCTGAAGGTAGATGGTTTCTTCTATCCCCAAGTCCTAGCATATTTATTACTTCCTCTAAGTGGGTTTCGTCAACCTTTTTGTTATCAAGAAGTACAGGAAGATTAATGTTTTCTTCTGCTGTTAACACAGGAATTAAGTTGTAAAATTGAAATACAAAGCCAACCTTTCTACGTCTGAAGATAGCCAGATTTTTTTCCTTTAAGGTATATATATCCTGTCCATCAATAATTACCTTTCCTGAGGTAGGTTTGTCTACTCCACCTAACATGTGAAGCAAGGTACTTTTACCCGATCCACTTGCTCCAACAACAGCTACAAATTCCCCCTGATTTATAGAAATATTTACATTTTTTAATGCTTCCACCTTTGCATCATTAGCACCATAATTTTTACACAAATCTATCGTTCTTAAAATTTCCACTCTAATACCTCCAATATAATAATCTCTTATATCTAGAATAGTTGTTAAAGCTTACTGAGAGATTACTTTTTAGCTTACTATTTAGTAAGCTTACACCTTACAAAACACCTTTTATGAAGGTAATACTAAATCTGGTACCTATAGCTTTTTCGCTAATAACTGAAATATACCCGTTCTGTCCTTCTATAATTAGTTTAGAAAGTGCTAAGCCAATTCCAACGCTTTCAGTTTTTACTGTATTTATTCCCTTATAAAATCTTTCGAAAATATGTGGCAGTTCTACTCTATCAATACCTTCGCCATCATCTCGAATGGTTATGCTACTAAGTAAAGTGGTCTCTGATGCTTCGATATGTATTTCTCCACCTTGGTTTGTATGTTCAATACTATTTTTTATAATATTACTCAAAGCTTCAGCTATCCACTCCTCATCTCCATAAAGGTATACTTCTTCTTTACACTGATGAATTAATATCTTAATATGCTTTTCTTCCGCTTTAAGTATGAGAGGATCAAGTGCTCTTTCAATAGAATCACTTACAAGGAACTTTTTCATTTTAAAATTTATAGCACCCGATTCAAGCCTAGCCATCTTCAGCAAATTAATTATTAGCCATTCCATTCTGTTTAATTGAGATCTGCTTTTTTCAAGAAAATCCTTTTGGATTTCAGGTTGAATAGTTTTATCTTCGAGTAATAAATCATTTATTGCAGATAGGGAGGTTAAAGGCGTCTTAAGTTGATGGGAAATATCTGAAATTATATTTTTTAAGAATATTTTATCTTCGCTTAAATTTACTAAACTTAGCTTCAAGCGATTTGCCATGTTATTAAAATTGTAGCTAAGAATTGCGAAATCACCTTCTTCATCTTCATTGTGGATAACGTTAAAGTTACCTTCCACCACAGCTTCAGAAGCTATTGATAGAGCTTTTACTTTAGAGAATATTTTCCTATACTCTAAAAATATCAAAAGCATCAAAGGTATTAAATAAGCTAATGCCAAAAGTAGCAACTTAGTCTTAAAATTAGGAACTATTTCTCTTAGCATGGGCTGTGTTTCTACAGATATATTTTTATTATATCCATAAGACTCAAGTACTTCCCTGCCTTTACTTATTTCCTCTCTCGTTGGAGTATTAGTAACAGTTTTAATTATATCCGCTTCTAGCTCTGGGTATTTGTATAATATTTGTCCAATAATAGCAGTATTTTGGTCGACTATTTTTTTATTTATATTAGAAACTTCCGAACCTATAAATAATATAAAAATTGCAGAGAAAATAACATGTATGAATAACAACTTGATTATTATTGATTTAATTTCAGGATTTCTTAAATATGCGCCCAAATTAGCCCCTCCTTACCTCACAATTCCAACTGTACCCCATACCCCTATTAGTCAAAATATAAATTGGATGGCCTGGATCCTCTTCTATTTTCTCTCTAAGTCTACGTATATACACGGAGAGAGAATTATCATCGATGAAAGCTCCTTCAATATCCCATAGTTCTTGAAGAATGCCATTTCTACTTAGAACCTGTTTAGGGTTTTTCATAAAGGCTAAAAGAAGTCTGTACTCTAGAGCTGTTATTACCAGTTCTGTATCATTTTTCCTTACTTTACCCTGAAGTACGTGTAAGCTAAGTTCTCCTGAATATAAAATATCTCCAGCCTTTGCTAATGTAATATTTCTTCTTAAAACTGCTCCTATCCTAGATATAAGCTCCTTTATCCTAAACGGTTTAGTTATATAATCATCCGCTCCCATATCTAACCCCGTGACAATATTTGTTTCCTCATCACAAGCGGTTAAAAATATTATAGGTATCCTTGATAATTTTCTTATTTCTGTGCAGAACTCATAACCAGTTCCATCTGGTAGCTTAATATCGAGTAATATTAAATCAAACATATTTGCAATGTATGCTTTTTTAGCTTGTGCAAGATTAGCTGCGCTTATTACCTCAAAGCCATCATTTTTCAGGGTATATTCAATACTGTAGGAAAGTACACTATCATCTTCTACTACTAATATTTTATTCATAAAAATATCTCCAATTTGGTTTTTCATTAATTATAGCATATTGGGGAATTGATTAATTTGTCTTAGGTATTTGCATTTTTCAAAGTTGTTGCATTGTTTACTTTTACTTTTCACTTTTAAAGATAAAAAAAACTTCCATAATGGAAGTTTTTTTTCATTCTATTCAATTTTAATTTCTGTTGAGGGGAGTATTCGATTTTGTTTTATCATGGCGATAATGCATCCTATTGCCGCAAGTAGCAAGACTATTCCCAATGCCCCTATGCCAGTAGCGTAGCTATATGCGTCACTAATTGCACCAATAGCTGGAGGGCCAAAGGTCTGACCCACATCCATAAGAGTGCTCAATACACCTAGGGATGCGCCTAATTGTCCTTTTCGTGCAACATCCGCTGCTAATGCACTAGTGCTTGCAGTTATTAGGGCAAAACCCAGTCCATATATAAGAATCAATGGAATAATGGCAAATGTGGACTTCAAAATAGCTAGAAGGAAAAAGGAAAAAGCACAGGCCAACAGCCCTATAACCATCATTGGCAACCGCCCAAGCCGATCTGATGCCCTACCAAATATGGGCTTAAATAATACCATTCCAACCAATTGTATGCCGAGAAGAACACCAATTTCTCCGGTGGTCATGCCGAGTTGTTTTGCATAAAGTGGAAATATCATTTCAAAGGCACCATAAGCAAAATATGCACAAGCTTCAAGCAATCCCACAAGTAACAGGGGACGATATCTTAACACCACCCATAGCTTTTGGAAAAAAGGAATATTGTTAGCCTCATCTCTTTTAATTTGAGTAGCTGCTATATCTTCTGATTCTCCAGGTTTATGAAAGAACCAAACTGCCAATACAAGAGCCAATATACCAGCAATACCAGCAATCAGATAAACGCTGCTATATCCTCCAACTTGGTACGCTGTACCCCCTATAGTTGGGGCCAATGCTCGTCCAATCATGGTTGCTGATGAGTAAAGAGACAAATTCTGTCCAGTATTTCTGCCTCCACTAAAGGCAGCAATGGTAGCCATAGCCACAGGTCCAAAGGCTGCTGTTGCAAAACCGTGATAGAAACGAACACTACCCAGTCCTAAAGGATTTTGTACTAACAGATATAAAAAAGGTGCTGTAGCAAAAATTAGTAAGGAGCCCACAAGAATTTTCTTGTATCCAAAGCGGTCCGCCAAATCCCCAGCCAGATAGCTAACTAAAATTCCAGGTATAGTGGAAGCTGATGCAATCCAACCAATCTGAGTTCCATTTGCCCCTAGGGTTTTGGCGAATATAGGCAAAATAGGTGATTTTGATATAGTGGAGCTAAAGATAGCAAGGGCTCCACAGCAGCCAATCATAAGAATCATACGCATCCCACTTGAAATCTTTTTCATGTATTGTTCCTCCTTACATTTAATCAGAAAGTGTTGACTTCTGATTAGCTTCTAGTTTTGAATCATCTCGTAAATCCCAAAAAATCTTGAACTCCAGCTTTTCAATCTCCCTCTGCTGCTTATAGCTGATGCGCAGCGTAGCATTATCAGGGATTATAATATCCCTATCTATTTCTTGAAGAATAGACTTTATATTATTGCCGCACTCTTTAACTGTAGACAATGCTTCCTCAATATTGTTAAAGATAGCTATGGAATCTCCTCTTATATCGCTTGAAATCATGTACAGTTCATTTGGATTGATATAATCAAAGGAATCTCCAGTCGCAAGCCAGTTAATAAGAGCTTCTTTGCTAAATCTCCACTCTCTCCCGATTTTTCTGGCAGGAATATGTACCTCTCGTAATAATTTAATTAAGGTTTTCTCACTGACTCCTAAAAGCTCAATAGCTTGCTCAAGATTTAAAATATCATTATCCATAATTCGATATATGCTCCTTCCTGTTTAATTAATAGTATATCACGTATTATAATGATATTCAATAATAACAGTATTAAACATCACTTTAGCAGTATATAGTATGGACTTGGCAGTATCAACTAAAAAAATACAAAAATAAAATAAGAGTCACAAGGATATTGTGCCTCTTATTTATTATCTATTACATTATTTAACAAAAGTGTTTTTTACTCTATTTGAAATAAGTAGATATGGTATCCACATAGCGCCAATCACCACTGGACTTATTATTTGAGTTACAGGATTAATATTTAAATTTAATGATAAAGATCTCTGTATTTGTGTAATTAAAACTGCATCAATTAATGCAAATATAATTGTAATCATAGATAAGCTAATAAATATCTTAGGGAACCATTTTTTCCTACCAAAAAATGAAAACAACAATACGGCTGAAAATACCAATAAAATAATATTAACGCCTAATTCAAAAATCATCGTTGGTTTCCAAAGCAAGCTATATGCTGCATTCCCGATCTGTGACAATTTTTCTAACGATCCATTTGTAAATATGGGCAGGTAGGTAAGAAATATTGTCTGTAATATTATTATCGGAGATAATATTCTCCCAATTCCGAATAAAATTAGCCAACCCCCGATTGCATTTAAATCTCTTACATTTGTTTCTCTTATTTCATCTGTTTGAAACATCTGATCGTAAGTAAACAAATCTTCACATTCAAGGTATATAATATTTGATTTATTAGGTTCATTAACCAATTTCATCCCCCTAATTTTGATACAATCAATATATAAATCATTTTTCTATAAGATTCTCTGCAAAAGCTTTAGCCTTCTGAAGATCCTCTTCATTAGGTCTACCCTTTCCAATTCCTCCAAACAGTTTCAATGGTCCAAAAGTATCAAACCCTTTACATCCAAAACTGCCTACAATTTTAAGACCTTTTTCTTTAAGTTTTTGTTCAATAGGATTGTTATATTCAGTTTTACCCTGTCCGCTTGTAGAAAAGATAAATGCTTTTTTATTGGGTAGATTTGGTAGTTTGTTAAACATTTCAAGAATATTATTATGAAATTTGCCTCCATATATACCGGAACCAAATCCTATTAAATCATAATCGTTTAAAATATTTGTATTTACTTCATTCGCTTTTTTTAAGTCTGCACTTAAGCATTCTGCCATAGCTTTTCCTACCTTCTCAGTATTTCCATGGTGTATAGATGCATAAATGATTAAAGTTTTCATTTTATCTCCTCCTAGCTTAATTAAATGTACCAATTCTTTCCATTACAAATTATACCATATAAATGTAAATAAGTACCATTTTATAATTTAATATTATTTAAATATTTTTATATACCAAACTTAAAAAGCACCGTAGATTTAATTTACGATGCTTTATATGAAATTCGATTTTGGATAGCCTTGCCTATATTTTCCTCTAGTTTGTAATCCACCGATACCTTTGATTCCAGTTATCGTGTTTTCTGTTGCTTCCATTATGGATACAACCTTATCGATATTCGAATAAGCTAGCCTTTCGCAAAGAAAAACTGGATCTAAGCAATGTATAAGTATTCTAGCAGGTGAGCTAGCAAAATTAGCCCCTGCATCTAGTAATGCCTCATAACAGGATTGGCAGGCCCCTGCATATATAATGAGGTCATCATAATTTGATTTATAACTTCTAAGTACTGAAACGGAATCTACGTAATATTTAGAGTTTTTATAATTGTTTATATTCATAAAATCCGTGGCACCTTTTACAATGGCATCATGTCCCGTTATAACCACTATATCTGGTCTATTTTCAATAACTAAATCTAATATCTGCTTAGGTTGCTCTTTTTCTTCAATTACTCTTCCCACAGCCTCTAAGGACAACTGTTTGTAGACCTTAAGGCAGGTTTCGAGATAATCTGGGTCTCCATCAACGTGCAGTATTTTACCAGGTCTACCGAAATACATTTCAGCTTCCTCATTCTTTACCGCTCTGAAATCTTTTCGTACCTCTATCTTTTTAATATCATCTCTTGATAGCATTATCTTTCTAATGGAGGAATTAACACGTTTATTCAATTGCATTTCTCTTTCATTTTTCCTATCTTTCAAAACCTCAAGATCCTCAATAGGGGCATCCGCAATTATTCTTAAATTAATACCCTTTAATACATAAACATTACCTGAATCATCTTCATTTATATTTATTATCTTAAAAGTTATATCCCTATTGTAGGATTTTCTTACTACAACATCCCCAATATTCATATGATCACACCTATTTTATTTGTACTGTACATAGTATGCAGATCATTCACTAATGGTACTATTCTTTTATCTCATATAACTTTTTAAAGTTTTCAATAAAATTAGTGTAATTTTCTTCTTCAGCATAGAGCTCCTCAATCTTTTTATTAAAGGTGCTCTGACTCCAGGTTACTTCATTATAATAAAACCTATTAGATAATCTCCAATATCTTTGTGGGAAAAGTAGGAAGGCAAATAAAACTTCATATTCCTCCGGCTCTAAAGGATTTACTCTATTGTAAGCTTCAAGTATTATTTTGGCATAATCTATATTCCATTCCTGCCTTTTTAAAACCTTAATCATAAAAGCAGATATATCATAAACTCTTATTTCTTTTTTGCAATAATCAAAATCTATTATATTAACTTTATTTACTTCATCAATGATTATATTATGATAGGTATAATCATGGTGGCAAAAACCCTTTTCTTCCTCTGCTATCCTGCATATATTCATATAATCAGAGTGGTTAATAACATCAACTGCTCTTTTCCCTAACTCTTTATAGAAATCCACTGTCTTTATATAATAAAGATCAAAGGGAGTTTTATTATTCTTTTTCCTGCACATATCCCGCATTCTATCAAAGGATTTAATTCTCTTCTCCATAAGATATGGCCATCTTCCTAGATCTGTTTTTAGCTTACTGTTTTCCATAGGCTCATAGCCCTTAGAGGAAATATGCATGTATGCTAAATTTTCAGCAGCTAAAATTATATCTGCTTCACTATAAAAATCGCATTCGCGTCCTGTAAGCCATTCAGATAGCGTATAAATATCCTCATTTACAACTGCATATGGATTTCCTTCAATGTTTAAATCATATTTGTCAACTCTATCAAACCCATTATTAATTAAATGTTCCTTTGCTCCATATACAAAAAGCAATTTTTGTGTTCCATAATTTATCCTTTTAAGGCATTTCATGCCTTTATTGGTCTTAAGGAGGTATACTCCCTTACTTGGTTTGATACTTTCAATCTGAATATCAAATTGTCTTTCGATCTCAAATTCTCTCATCATAATAATAGCCCCCTTAATAATGTTGTTTTATCTCTCATCTCTTTATTATCTATATGTACTAATTAAGAAAAATAGAAGAAAAATGAATCTTGATTTGAACCTTTTTGAGGATGTATTAATATAATAGAATATAATAAATTTGAAGGAATGTCTTATGAAGATAGGAATAGACGGAAGAGCATCTCAATGGTATAGAGGAACAGGTATTGGGACTTACTCATACCAATTAATAAATTCTATTAGAACTACTGATAAAGAAAACGATTATCTTTTGTTTATGTCAAAAGATAGAAGAGAAGATATTAGTCTTTCAGAAAATATAAGTATTAACGAAATCACAAAGAATATAGATAATAATTTTTGGGATGAAGTTAATATGCCAAACATCTTAAAGAATAAGGAAATTGACCTTTACCACGTACCACAAAATGGAATTGGACTTCCAAAGGAGAAAAATTGCTCCTTTGTAATTACGCTTCATGATGTAATACCCTTTAAGATGCCTGAAACTGTAGGAGAAAAATACTTGAAGATCTTTTTAGAGGAGGTTCCAAAAATAATTCCCCTATGTGACGGTATAATAACCGTTTCAAACTTTTCTAAAAACGATATTGCAGAAACCTTTAATTATCCTAAGGAAAAAATACATGTGACCTACCTTGCTAGCGAGGATATTTATCATCCCTTAAATAAAGAAAAGTGTAAAAGCTTTATTAAAGAGAATTACTCCATAGCGCCAAACTTCTTACTCTATATTGGAGGTTTCAGTCCTAGAAAAAATATTCTTGGTCTAATTGAAGCCTTTAGCAAGGTTAACCAAACCTTTGACAAAGAGTTAAAGCTTGTTATTGTCGGTAAGCTAGGTAAATCCTACGACATATATAAAGAAAGAGCTGAAAAACTAGGTGTAGCTGATAGTGTTATATTCACAGGTTTCATCCCTATAACTGACCTTCCATATTTTTATAATGCTTGTGAAATATTTGTTTATCCTTCCTTTTATGAAGGTTTTGGCCTTCCTCCAATCGAGGCCATGGCCTGTGGGACTCCGGTTATAACTTCAAGTATAACCTCAATTCCTGAGGTTGTAGAAAACGCAGCTATATTAATAGACCCCCATGATATAAATGCTTTATCTGAGTCAATTATAATGTGTCTTAGTGACTCGGATTTAAGAAAAACTTTAATACAAAGAGGTTTACTAAAGACTTCAAAACTTAGTTGGAAGGAGACCGCAAAGCAAACCGTTGAAATTTATAAAAAAATAATGAGCTAACAAAATTAAGGAAGCTAAATGCTTCCTTTCTTCCATTTACAAGCGAACGTTTGTTTGGTATAATGGGTTAAACTACTAGTAAGGAGTAAAAATATATGGACATTGTAGAAAAATTGGCTATTCTTTCCGATGCCGCAAAATATGATGTGTCTTGTTCCTCTAGCGGAAGCACAAGAACCAATAAAAATAATGGTATAGGTAATGCTGAGAGCAGCGGTATTTGTCATAGCTTTACCACTGATGGTAGATGCATATCCCTATTAAAAATTCTTATGACAAATATTTGTTCTTATGATTGTGTCTACTGCATTAATAGGATCTCCAGCGATGTTAGGCGGGCATTTTTAAGCCCAAGCGAAATAGCAGAACTTACAATAAACTTCTATAAAAGAAATTATATTGAAGGATTATTTTTGAGCTCGGCAGTTTATAAAAATCCTGACTATACCATGGAGCTTATAATAGAGGCAGTAACTCTACTTAGAAACGCTTATAATTTCAATGGATATATACACATAAAGGTGATCCCAGGCACTAAAACTGAATTGATTGCTAGAGCTGGAAGGCTTGTGGATAGAATGAGTGTGAACATGGAGCTTCCAAGTGAAAAGAGCCTAAGCTTACTAGCCCCACAGAAAACCTTACATAATATAATGAGTCCTATGTCCTTTATCCACTCCAATATAATAACTAATATCGAAGAAAAAAGGATATTTAAAAGCACTCCAGACTTTGTACCTGCTGGTCAAAGCACCCAGCTAATAATAGGCGCCACCAACGAGGATGACTTGAAAATAATAAGGCTTACGGAAAACCTTTATAAAAGCTTCAAATTAAAAAGAGTATATTATTCTGCCTACATACCTGTTTCAACCAATCCGTTGCTGCCCGTTATTGATAAGCCCCCACTACTTAGGGAACACCGATTATATCAGGCTGATTGGCTTTTAAGGTTCTATGGCTTTAAAGCAGATGAGCTTTTAACAGAAAGAAAACCTTTCTTTGATACAAATTATGATCCAAAAACAGATTGGGCTTTAAATCATTTAGGTTTTTTCCCTGTAGAGATAAATACTGCTCCTCCAAGGACACTACTCCGAATACCTGGTATTGGACATAGATCTGTAAATAAAATTTTAGCTTTAAGAAGAGTACATAAAATAAATTCAGACAACTTAAAAAAACTTGGAATAGTTATGAAGAGAGCTAGGCATTTTATAACCTGTGATGGTAGGTATTGTGGGGATATGTTTAATGACTTTTATATAAGAAATATACTGGTAGATCAAAAGGCAAAGGCTCTCACATCTACCACACGTCAATTGTCCTTTTTTGACTCATAGCTTTGGAAGTGAGATGACAAAAGTGAAAATATTAACCTATGACGGTAGCTTTTTAGGGTTATTTACAGCAATATATACAGCATATTATTTAAAACAAGAGGTTGAAATATTTAAGGTAAAGGATGAAATACCTGGTTTAATATCTCCTACGGTAATGATAGAGACCGATGAGTTTAAAGCTAATAAAGTATTTAGAGCTCTAGAACAAAAAGTAGGAAAGATAATAATGGACAATATATATTTTGTTTTCTTATCTGATTTCAATTATTCCTCTAGTTTAATTTATTCCTATGTTAGACTCTGCTTCAAATATGGCAGGGAGGTAGCTTTACATCTTGAGTTACCTGAGGTGCTCACTTTTGAAAGAACAAGAAATAAAGTACTAGGGGAGGCCCATCGTATGACGGGCTTTATAAGATTTAAAAAGCTAGGTGAGATCTTATATGCTCAAATTGAACCTGATCATAATATATTGGAGCTTGTCTTAGATCATTTTTCCTCTCGCTTAGGAAGTGAAAAATGGATAATACATGATAAGAAACGAAGTATCGCATTAATTTATAATGGGAAGGAAAGTAGATTTGTAACTGTAGAAAATGAGCCTATATCTAATTTGCAAAACCTAGATATATATGAGAGCCTATGGAAAAAATATTATGATTCTACCTCAATTAAAGAAAGAATCAATGAAAGATATAAGCTTCGAAGTATGCCGAAAAGATATCATAAAAACATGCTTGAAACAGAGTAGGAACAGGGACGCACCTTTGTGTAACAAAGGTGCATAATAGGAATAAGGGGACACACCTTAAGGTGATGAATTAGAACAGGGACGCACCTAAAGGTGAGTCCCTGAATTATATAGATTTCTTAAAATGCTCTAAAAACTCATCTCTATTTGTAGTATATGAGGTTTTTCTCTTTAGCTTTTCTACGAATACTTCTTCATCCCACTCTTTCCGTCTTGTGTAATAGTCCTTAGCTATTGAGTAAAAATCCTCAGGGAAGACTAACATCCCATATAGTACCTCCAGCTCCCTAGAATCTAAAGTGTTCATTTTTGTGTAATGCCTTAATATAGATTGAGATTTTTCAACTTCAAAGTTAAATTCCTTTTCAACTTTATTTATCAAATTGCAGATATCATGAATCTTAAGATCCATAACCCCTTCATCAAAATCAATAAAGTAAGTATCTTCATCCTTTATCAAAATATTAAAATTTGCCAATTCATGGTGACAAAATACAATTTTATCCTCTTCGCTGCATAATTTATAATACGGTGATTTTTCAAGTATAGATATACTATCTTCTATGTTCTTAATATTATAATCTACGTTATCTAGAAATATTGAATCAAACTCATTTCTATGCTCATGCATTTTCGCAATTTTACTAAAAAAGTTCATCTCTTCAAGCCTTCGACTAAAAGTTTTTATTAATCCCCCAGTTTTGTTTTTAGAGGGTAAATTATAACGAAAGCCCTCTGAGGCACTATGGAATTTCCCAAGGGCTTCAGATGCTAGACCTAAATCTTGGGCACTTGTAAATTGACATTCTCTTCCATCAACCGAGTCTAAAGCACAATATATTTCACCCTTCCATAGAGTATAAATACCACCATCTCTAGTGGTAATAAAATCCATGATAAAAGGAAATTTACGCTTTATATATTTTATTGCTGCTGATATAAAATTTATTTCTTCTATACTATAATCTATTTTTTTTAGTATTTTATCCCCTTTATCTGTAGTTAACATATACACATTTCTCATAGGTAACAGATCAGTTACCTTTAACCCGAATCTATCTAACAATTCCATATTTAAATCATATTTTACTAAGTATTTTTTATCCTTATAGCTATCAACCATACCTTCACCCCCTAAATAAGAATATTCCCATCATTTTTCAAGGCTTCCATTAATCTATTGGTAAATTTCTCCTCATCCCAAGTTTTTCTGCCTTCCCTATATCTGTTAAAGCATTTCATGAAATAATGTGGATAAGAAACTAAGGCTAATATTAAATCTTTTGAGCTCTCAGCGATGTTTTCCATCTCACAGAAATAATTAGCTAAAAGGTTAAAGTCCAAAGCAAAATTTTTCTTAACCTTTCTTAGTAAATATACTGCATCTAATTCTAATATGTTGCTACCACAATCACTTATATCTCTTATTAATATATTGTTTTCCATTCTAATGTTTGATTGGCTAGAATTTCCTAAACAAACCTCTCCTCTTTTCATACTTCTGTTTATCGCCTCTAAATATCCAAATCTGTAGGCTTCATTAATAGCATGTTCTGCTCTTATCAATATTTCAGGTCCTTTATCAATAAGTAAGGTTTCAAAACTACTTTTATCTTTATTACTTTCACATAACCTAATCTGTCTTTTTAGTTTTTTGTTATTTATTTTATATCTTTCCATGAGCTTTCCTGTACTATTAGCAAGTACTCCATAATTATATGCTGTATATCCAATCATTCTTTTGTGAAACTCTGCTAATACTTCTATATGCTTTTTAATAGTTTCTAAAGAATAATCTGTATTCTTTGCTAAGTCATCAACAAGGAATATTCCATTATTATTTAAGTACTTAGTCAAAGTACTTGCATAAATATTCTCCAATACATCCACCTCCCTTTATACCTTAAACAACCTGAAATCTTCTATGAATTCTTGTTTTTCTTGTCTATCTTCAAGAATTTTTTCCAATCTTTTTATATAAATCTCTTCCTCCCAAGGCTGTCGTTCCCAGTAATACTGAATTCCAAGTTGCCAATATGCCTGAGGGAATTCCATAAAGGCTGCCATTATTGCTGTGTCTTTCTCCTGAAGATTTGAGGTATTATTATAAATGTTTAATAAATCCTTAGTGGTTCTTAACTCCCATTTTCCATTTTTCATAACTCTGATTAAAAGACTTGATAAATCGTGAAGATGAGAATCTAAAATACAATAATCGAAGTCTATTACAAAAACCTTTTGGTTTTCTCCAATAAGCACATTATGATGGGCATAATCATGATGACAAAAGCCCTTCAGTTGAATTTCTTCCTCCATTTTTAATATGTACTCGCTACATATTAAATTCTCTATAGAGGCTTCTGCTCGAAGAAGTTCTTCTTCCATAGCTTCTAAATACATTGAATCAAAAGCAGTTTTTGTATCTTTTTCGATTATTCTCTGTCCAAAATTCACTATTTCATCGGATCTGGTCCTATAGTTTTCTATCCACTTAAACCAACCAATCCGTGGCTTCATATTACTGTTTAGCTCAAAGCCATAGCTTTTTGCATGGAGCTTTGATAATGCATTTACTGCAAGATAAGTATCTAAAGGATTATCATAATTACATTCTCTAGTATTTAACCAATCCGTCAAATAAGCATAATAGACATCTACACGAATATAGTCCCTACCTGTCACAGTAGGTATTATATTTATGATGCCTTCACATTGTTTATTAACTAAGTGCTTAATTGCTCCAATAATAAAAAGAAAATGGCTAAAATTATATTTAATCACTTTAAGACAATAGTTTTTATTTTTAGTTTCTACTCTGTACGAGCTTTTAACTTTTATGATATCAAGAACCTCTATATTATAGTTTTCCTCGATATTCCTTTTCAGATCGTTATAATTTGCCATAGATTTCCCCCGGAATCACTACTATAGTTTTATTATATGATTTATTAGCATAGTATGTGATAAGAAGGGAACCTTTTAGTTACCTAAATAATATTATAAATTATAGTGCTGTCACCGTCGGTAACAATTGGAGGTATAGTTTTATGAGAATCGGATTTGATGCTAGAGCTATTAATTGGTATAAAGGAACTGGAATTGGTACTTATACAGAAAATGTTTTAAAAGCTATGTTGAAACTTGATAAACCTGACTATTTTCATATTTATTGGTCTGGAGAAAATTATGCTGAATATAAAAATAGTAATACAGATATAATAATGTCTTCTAAGAGGCATCATAATTTTTTTCAAAACTATTATTTTCCTAGCAATATGATAAACGAAAAGATTGATATATTTCATGTTCCACAAAATGGAATGGGATTAATAGACAATCCTTCTTACAAAAAGGTTGTTACTATCCATGACTTAATTCCTTATGTAATGCCTGAGACCGTTGGTAAAGGTTATTTGTTAAGATTCATTAAGGAGATACCAAGGATAATTGAGCTTGCAGATGGAATATTAACAGTTTCGGAATGGTCTAAGAATGATATCCTTCGTTTATTTCCAATTGACGAGAAAAAAATATTTGTTACAAGTCTAGCAGCAGATTCTAAATATAAACCTATGGACAAAGAAAAGTGCAGAGCCTTAATAAAAGAAAAATACAACATTAAACTTCCATTTATACTTTACTTAGGAGGCTTTAGTGGTAGAAAAAATGTTAAATCTTTAATCATAGCTTATTCTAAGCTATATAAGGAATTAAACAGAAAATTTAATCTTGTAATTGTAGGTGCAAAAAAAGATGACGGAAACTACTTAGTAGAGCTTTCATCATCCTTAAATCTATCTACGAATATTATATTTACTGGATTTGTTCCTGAGGAGCTGCTTCCTGTCTTTTATAATGCCTGTGAAATATTTGTATATCCATCCCTTTGTGAAGGTTTTGGACTTCCACCCCTTGAGGCTATGAGTTGCGGAGCTCCGGTCATAACTTCTAATGTCACCTCTATACCTGAGGTAGTTGGAGATAGTGGAATACTAATTGATCCCTTTGATAATTCTAATCTGATAAATGCTATTGGCAATTTACTCGAGAATGAACCTAAAAAGGAAGAACTCAGCAAAAAAGGGTTGAAAAGAGCTAGCCATTTTTCTTGGACTAAAACTGCAGAATCTACCCTAAAAGTTTATAAAAAAGTATTGTCCTCAACCTAGAAGAGAATTGTTTATCTTGTTCATTAACTGAGTAAGGGTTTCTCTAAGGACAGAATTATCAAATAGAACACTTTTCTGTGCCTGAAGGAGCATTTTATTTACTTCATCATAATTGTTATTATAATTTACTTCCATTGCCTGATTGTCTAGATCTATTAAAATTGAGTTTATATTTTGAAACGCAAAATATTCTGATTTTTTCTTAAAATCTAGACTATCATAGGCTGGGGCGTACTCAGGCATTAATTTATTATCTTCATTTATTTTAAGTAGTGCATTTTTATCTGAGCCTGCAAAAGAAACAAATTCTGAGGCTAATTCAATATTTTTTGATACGATAGGTACCATTAGAGAGGTACTAGAGTAAAAGCCTGCACGATTACCGCCTACTTCAAAGGCTGGAAGCTTAATTATGCCCCATTTTCCACTTTCCTCAGGACATTCTTTCTCAATGACCCCTGATAAGCTTCCTCCATAGGGAATAGTCGCAATAGAGTCATTTTTCAAAAGATTTACTAAGCTTTTATTATCAGTATATCCATTAACATATTTTGAATCCTGTAATTGCTTTAGTAAGGTTAAGACAGTTATAGCCTTTTCCTTTCCTAATATACATTTGTCATTATCATCAAAATAACTTGCGTTAAGTTGATTTAGAAGCATCTTAAACGCATTAGAATTATTAAAGTTTAAGCCTACCAGTCTTATCTTATCCATGGTAGCTTCTTTGATTTTGCTTCCAATACTAAGATAATCTTCCCAGGTCTTAATAGTCATAGGATCAATTCCTAGAGACTTAAATATATCCCTTCTATAATATAAAACAGAAACATCCTCATACCAAGGCATAGCCATAATGCCATTTTTACTTGTTATAAGTTCAATATTAGAGCTTGAGTAATTCTTTTTACTTATGTAATCCGACAAATTTACAAAACCTAAAGGATATTTATATAAAAGCCCTGGCAGGTAGGAATTTTCTATTGCAACTAAATCTACTTCTGAGTTATTACCTATCAAATCAGTACTTAGCTTATTATATACTGCCTCCTCATCTAATAAGGATAGATCAATTTCAACCTTTGGGTATTCACTCTTAAAATCAGCTATAACTATTTTCATGGAAGCTTCATCTTGAGTTGAAGCACACACTGTGAGCTTGCCTTCAAGCTTCTTAGGGTTAGTGACAGTTTTTTTCACTTTTGTAAATGTACAACTAGAGGTTGAAAATACAAATATAAATAAAAGTAATACAAATACTCTTTTCAACTTATCCCCATCCCTTTTAATTTACTATCTTTTAATAGTATTATACAACAAAATAATAAATTTTCAAAATATTTCTAAAGCCCCTTCTCCAACCTTGCTTGTATAAAAGGAAGGTTCATAGCCTATAACATTCTGATAATTATCCTTTACTGCATTTATAAATTTCTCTTCTATTTCCTCTTCTATAAGTGCAATGGCACAACCTCCAAATCCTGCTCCAGTCATTCTGGCCCCAATGCATCCCTTAACCTTTAATGCCTCATCAACTAATTGATCAAGCTCCTTTCCTGTTACCTCATAAAGCTCTTTTAGGGATTTATGAGATTCGGTAAGTAACTTACCAAAATCTAAAAGCATACCCTCTTTAAGGCAAGTGAAAGCCCTTAATACTCTTTCATTCTCATAGACTGCATGTCTTGCTCTCATTTCTACTATTGGGTTTTCGATATATCCCTTTAAATCTTCATATTCTTTAGTTGTGAGTTCGCAAAGTGCCTTTATTTCTCTAGAATCTTTCTTAAGGACTTTATTTATGATTTCTAGAGCTTCTTCACATTCCCCTCGCCTTACATTGTACTTTGAGTCATTTAAATTTCTTCTTTTATTAGTATTCATTATAACTATTGAATATTTACCTAGCTCCATTTTAGAATATTTATATTCTAAAGTGTTGCAATTCAATAGCATTGCTTGATTTTTTCTTCCCATACCAACTGCAAATTGGTCCATTATACCACAATTTACGCCAACGAAATTGTTTTCAGCAAACTGTGATAGCTTAACTATATCAAGCATAGCTATTTCCCCATTATTAAATAAATTGTTTACTATTACCCCTATCAAAACCTCTAAAGATGCAGAAGATGATAGCCCCGCTCCATTTGGGATGTTCCCACTTATAAGAATATCCATGCCGCCTACTTTATAACCCCTATCCTTCATCACCTTAATTACGCCTTTAGGATAATTCGCCCAATCATCTTCTTTAGAAAAAGTTATATCCTCTAGCTTAACTTTAATTTTTAACGGAAAATTAGTGGAAGCTAAATTGATATAATTATCTTCTCGTAATCGTGCCATGCCATAGGTACCAAACTCTAAAGCACAAGGGAATACATACCCTCCATTGTAATCTATGTGTTCCCCTATAAGATTTATCCTACCAGGAGAATGAAACATTCTCACAGCACCCTCACCATAAATGTTTTTAAATTCCTTAACAATTTCTTCCTTTTTCATATTACACCTCTTTAAAGCCGCAGCTTAGAATAAATTCTTTTATACCATTTTTGCCATTTTCATCTCTTTTATAAACTCCTGCATTTTCTAGTACCTGTAAAAACTTTAAACCAACTTCTCTGTTTATTATGTCCTCTACCTCTTGGTCCTTTATATTAACTCCAAACTTATTGATTAAGTAATTTATCCAGTCTAAGTGCTTGTAAATGTTCGTATCTGCAGTAACGTTATTTATACTATTCCTTCCTTGTAATATATCTTTAACTTCCCTAAGCTCATTTTTTAGCCTTTCTGGTAGAATAGCCAAGCCCATTACTTCTATAAGACCAATATTCTCCTTTTTAATATGATGAAGTTCCTTATGTGGATGGAATATACCATCTGGAAATTCCTGATTTGCTCTGTTGTTTCTAAGTACAATATCCATTTCATATAACCCATCCTTATTTAATCTGGCTATAGGAGTAACCGTATTATGAGATATTAGCTTAGCATTCTCCAAAGTCGTTGGAAGGATATCTCTTGATGCATCTGAATAGTTTTTCCAGCTTTCATATAGCAAATTACAAGAACTTGTAAGAAGTTTTCGATCCCTGCTAGATAACCTAATAACTGACATTGGCCAATTAACTATTCCGCAATTAACATTTTCATATAAAGGATGTTGAAAGCTCTTTTCAATTATTGCTCCCTCTATAGGGAATACATGTCTTCCCCCTTGAAAATGTTCATGTGCCAATATAGAACCTCCAACAATAGGTAAATCAGCATTAGATCCTATAAAATAATGAGGAAATTGATCAATGAAATCAAATAGTTTTTCAAAGGTCTTATAAGATAGTTTCATTGGAGTATGCTCATTATAGAATACAATACAGTGCTCATTATAATAAACATAAGGAGAATATTGAAAATACCAGGCTTCTCCTTGTATTTTAATAGGTATAACTCTCAAATTGTGTCTACTTGGATGATTTAACGTACCAGAAAATCCTAAATTTTCAAGACATAAAAGACACTTCGGATACTTAGTAGCCGCCAGGAGCTTTGAAGCTGCTATATCTTTAGGATCCTTTTCTGGCTTTGATAAATTTATAGTTATCTCTAAGGCCCCAAACTCCGTATCAGTTTCCCAATACAAGTTTTTGTTTATCCTATCCATCCTTATATAATTTGAAGCAATAGACATTTTATAAAATTTATCAGTAGCAACTTTTATTCCTGCTTCTTTAGTATCTTTATAAAATCTATTAACTATATCCTGAGGTCTTTTTATCACTATATTCATTATTTTAGTGTCAAAAAGGTCTCTGTAGGTTACACTATTTTCCTTAATGATTCCCTTCTGGTAGGCATAGTTTAATATCCTATTCAAAATTTCTACAAGGCTATGGGTATCCTCTTCACTTATTCTTGCAGGTTCATCAACTTCTAATAGCTCAAGAAGGGAATTTCTAGCATAAATTATGTCAAGCTCCTCTAATAAATTTTCTTTAGAGGCATAATTTAAAAGCCTCTCTATGTCCTTCCCAATATCAAATTTCTCCATTTTTACCTCCATTAATATCCTTACAGCTTTCTCTTATTAATAATTTTGTTTCTAAAAGTACGTTTTTTTTGTCTACTATTTCATCTCTTATAATGTTTAAAAGTTCCCTTGAAGCTACATCCCCAACATTTGCCATATCCATATCAATAGACGTAAACTTAGGCTTTGATATGGAAGCTAAAATTGTATTATCGCAACTTATAAGTGATAGATCATCAGGTATTTTTTTATTGAGCCTGCTAGCAGCATTTAATACCCCATGAGCCATAAGATCATTACAAGCAAAAAAAGCTGTGATCTCCTTATCAGAATTTAAAAGTTTTTGAGCTGCTTTGGTTGCTTTTTCAACTACCTCTATACTATTTCCCCCACCAACCTTTAATATTTTCACGGTTATATTCTTTTCCTTCATAAAAGAAAGATAAAGTGCTTCCTTAATATCATAGGAATAGCTATTTGTTCCTCTTAGAAGTACGATATTTCTATGGCCTAGCTCATAAAGGTAGGTCAAAGCTTCCTTGGTGCCCGTCTCCTCGTTATAGCTTACATAATTACAGTTATTATCATAGGGCGCTCCATTCACAATTACAAAAGGTATATTAGCTGAAACACTAGCAAAATATCCATTTTCCATATTTTCCAAGCTTGGATCCATTATAATTATTCCATCTACCTGTTTAGACAAGGCCTCATTTATTAATTTTTTTTCAAAGGTACTATCTCCGGCTGTGTTAGACAAAAAAATACTATAGCCATTTTTTTTAAGTACACCTTCAATAGCTTCTACAATAGTCGGGAAAAACAAATTAGTAATTCCAGGCACAATAACTTCAATGACTGAGGACTTTTTCAATATGAGGCTTCTTGCTACTTCATTTGGTTTATAGCTTAACCTTTTTATAACTTCTTCTATTTTCTCTCTGGTTTCTTTTTTTACAGGATAATTATTGTTTATAACCCTTGAAACAGTGGTTATTGATACTCCTGCTTCCTTAGCCACATCCTTTATGTTAGCTCTCATATTTCACCTTCCGAAAACCTTTTCTATAGACTAATAATACAGGAATCTGCCTTTAAAAACAAGCCTTATAGCTTATTTATCATTCCAGCTAAATATGCAGCTCCAAAACCATTGTCAATATTTACAACACTAACCCCAGAAGCACAGCTATTAAGCATACATAAAAGAGCTGAAAGTCCCCCAAAACTTGCACCATAGCCTACACTAGTGGGCACTGCAATAACTGGTTTATCAACAAGGCCTCCAACTACACTGGCTAAAGCTCCCTCCATTCCGGCAATAACTATAACCACCTTAGCTCCCCTGATAATCTCAAGTTTATCAAAAAGTCTATGGATTCCCGCTACTCCCACGTCCATAACCCTTTCAACTCTATTTCCAAAGAGCTCCGCAGTTACTGCTGCTTCCTCAGATACAAACATATCTGAGGTTCCTGCAGTAACAATTCCAATATAGGAATCTGTTTTAATAACTTCTCTGTTCTTTATTGTTATTGTTCTTCCAAGCTCGTTATATTCAGCTTTAGGGCATATTTCCAAAACTGCCTTATACATTCTTTTTGTAGCTCTTGTGCCTAAAATGTTACAATTTTTTGTAAGCATAATTGCCACTATACCTTTTATCTGCTCTATTGTTTTACCAGCGCAATATATAACCTCCGGATATCCTACCCTTAGCTCCCTATGATTATCTATCATAGCAAAACCTAAGTCCGTAAAGGGAAGATCCTTTAACATTTCAGTTCCTTCCTCTATAGATAGTTTATTATCCTTTATATCATTAAGTAGCTTTTTTACATCATCTGAATTCATATAAACACCTCATAAGATAATTTATCAATTTTTATATATTTAGGGCCCTATCAATTTCATTATATACCCATTTTAATGGAACATTATGATTATCTGAAGCCTTTTTACAATCTTCATATTCTGCCTTAAATTTAACTATTTTCCCTTTATTCATGGCAAGTTTTACAGCTATAGGACCATAAACTGTATCAATTATTTTAACTTCTCTTTTTAGCATAGTTTTTTCTACATTATATTTTCTTACTCCTAGGGTGGTTGATTCAAATAACAAAAGTTCTTCAACCTTTGACGCTAATTCCTTAGAAGTTAGAACAGACAGTTTAATAGCTGGTCTAGTTTTCTTCATAATTATCGGCGAAAGATATGCATCCATAACACCTAATTTAAATAGCCTTTCTAAAATAGGTTCGTAAAGCTCTGGGCTCATATCATCGATATTACATTCAATAATTATTCCCTCTTCAGATAAAAAGTCTCCCTCATTACTATTTTTTTCTTCTCCAAGAAATACTCTTAATACATTTGGAATCTCTCCATCCTTAAAACCAATTCCGTAAGCAGCCTTTTCAATTATGAATTCTTTGTTGTCTGTGAATTTATCTACATATGCCTTTAAAATAACTGCTCCAGTAGGAGTTGTTGCCTCAAAGGGAACTGAGATTGATTTTATTGGAACTCCCTTTAATATTTCTGTAGTTGCAGGAGCAGGTACTGGAAATATACCATGGGCACATTTTACCATTCCTCTTCCTACCTCCACTGAGGAGGATAATATTTTATCAACGTTCAGATAGTCAAGGCATATTGCGGCTCCTACAATATCAACTATTGAGTCAACTGCTCCAACCTCATGAAAATGAACCTCATGCTTATCCTTTCCATGAATTTTCCCTTCTGCCTCTGCTACCATATCAAACATCTTAATACTTCTATTTTTAACTTTTTGATTTAACGCGCTAGCTTCAATTAGCTCTGTTATGTCAATTAAGCCTCTATTATGGTGATGTTCATGTTCATGACTATGTTCATGTTCATGTTGTTGGGTATGTTCCTGGTGTTCTGCCTCTTCCTCTAATAAAACCTTAACATAGGTACCTTCTATACCCATCTTAACGGACTTTGAAACCTTAATTTCATATCCACTAACCTGAAGTTTCGCTAATTCATCAATTAGGTATTCCTTAGGAACCCCTAAATCTATTAAAGCTCCAAGGTTCATATCTCCACTTATTCCTGAAAAACAATCATAATATAATATTTTCATATTTTACGTCTCCTATATCGCCTATTAAAATAGGGCTTATTAAAATAATTTCTAAATTGATATTTAATACTCTGCATAGATATATTAAAACTTATAACTATCATTCCCATAAAAATACACATGCAACCTATTAAGGTTCTCACAGACATAATATCCCCTACAAATATAGAAAACATAGCTGCAAATACAGGTTCTGCTAAATATATAACCGCTGCATGGGTGGGGTCAGTTCTAGGTTGCATCTTATTTTGTACGAGCATAGCTATACATGTGCAAAAAACAGCTGTATATATTATAACAAAAGCTGTGAAGGGAGTTAAGCTAACCTCTAGATGTTCTAAAATTATTCCAGGTATCAGGCTAATAAACCCAACAACAAATATTTCAAGGACTGTAAGTGTTATTATATCAACTTTTTTACAATACTTATCTACAAATAATATCTGAAAGGAAAAGCAAAGCGCTGAAAGCAAGGTTAGTAAATCTCCAAAATTAATGCTTAAGTTTCCCCTTAAAGACATAATGGCAAGACCTATAATTGCTAATATTATGCCAAGTACTGTTCTTAAATTAGGAAATCTTTTTATTGTTACAGCAATAATTATTGGCACAAATACTAAATTTAAGCCTGTAATAAAGCCAGACTTGCTAGGTGTTGTATAAATCAAGCCCATAACTTGAAAGGCGCTCCCTATAAAAAGAGAAATACCTATAAGCAAAGCCCCTTCAATTGTAACCTTATTAATCTTTCTTATTTTTCTGTGAAATATTATAAGGAGTATAACCCCAGCTAAAATATTTCTAGCAGCTATAAATGAAAAGGTTCCTATACCTTTTAAAACCAAACTCATTAAGGGAAAGCTTGTTCCCCAAAAAATAGTTATAAACAGTAGAGATAAATCTGCTTTTAGTTCATCCTTCATAATTACTCTCCAATTATTCCTCATAGTAAATTCTAAATACTAAGTCATTATTATAATTTCCAAAGCCCTTACCGTATAAAGTTACCCCCCCCCTATATGCTCAGAGCTATCTAGAACTCCAATTTTGAAGGTCCAATATTTAGAATCCGATTTAATCTGAGATATATTAATATCTGAGATGAGCTGACTATCCATATAAGTACCTGTAGCTTCGATACTCAAGATCTTTAATAAACCATACTGGTTAATATCTTTAAACCACCAATCAGGAGTGAATCTTCCCCTCTTATCTGCGTAATCGCCAGGACTAGTCCATTTGCCTATATATTTTTCAGAAAACCAAAAGGATATATCCGATGGATAGTTTTCATTTGCTCCTGGAGCCTCAGATGCTATTTCCATTGTAATTTCAACCTTTGTTATCCTTTGACAACTTAATATGTAGTTGGGAATCCTATATTCAACAAAGCCTTTAGCAAACCATAGAATTGCAGCATTAACCCTTTCAGTATCTGCAAAGTATCTGGGATCATCAAAATGTCCTATGAGTTTTACAGCGGTTGCAATACCACAGGTAGGATTTATTTCAAAATCTGTATAATGCCCAATTGGGATTGATATTTCTACAAACTTATTTTCTATAGCCCTATGAGGAAACTCTACTTCTAATCTATCTAAAATCAAAGTGCAAAGCTTTTGTATTCCCCCTGTGGATCTTTTCATTGTGGTTTTGATAATTCCCGCCTTCTCTAGCTTCTTTATATGCATGGTCATTATTGCACTACTTAAATCACAAGCATGAGCAAGTTCCTTAATATTCATTGGTTTTACAGATAAAAACCCAACTATCTTAAGCCTTACGATGCTATCTAAAGCTTCAAAAACAGGAAGCCACTTTTCTGAAGTGTCAATTTTCATTCTACACCATCCTTATATATCAAAACCCATAAAAAGCTTAATTTATCATTATAATTATAGATTGGATTAAGAAATAAGTAAAGCCTAAGGAAGTATAAAGCTATTTTGTTTATACATAAACCAATTTTAAACTATTGTTGACTTTCATTTATTTGAATTATATAATTACATTAATATAGTTGGTGGTATGCTTATAACCTTATTAAAACATGCCGATAGAGTTAAAATAGCTTGCCTTGCACAGCTTGTCAATGTTATTGCACCAATAATGACCTCAAAGGAGGAGGGAATCTTTAAGCAAACAATATTTTATCCCCTACTTCATACTTCCCTTTATGGAAGAGGAACTGTTCTTAATTCCTTAGTAGATGGGCCAGTTTATGATAGTAAGGATTATACAGATGTACCTTACTTAGATTCCACCTGTGTTCTTAGTGAAAATGAAGAGGAATTAACCATATTTGCAATTAACAAATCCGAAGAAGAAGAGCTTGTCATTGATTGCAGATTGGAGAATTTTAATGATTTCAGATTGTTAGAGCATATAGAGTTAAAGGACGCAGACAGATATGCTGTAAATTCCTTTAGGCAGCCTAATAAAGTAACACCAAAAACAATCAAAAATTCAACAGTTTTTGATGATACCTTAAAGATAAAGCTATCCAGTCTTTCCTGGAATGTAATAAGACTTTGTAAAATAAAATAATTATTAATTCAGTGACACACCTTTAGGTGTGTCACTGTTCATATCAGAATTATAGGAACGAAGAACCATTCTTTATTTTTTCAACTAGCTTTTTCATATCTTTTTCTTTTTCCTTATCCATAATAAGTAAAACGTCTCCTGCATCAATTATTATAAGCTTTTTCAAACCAAAGCCAACTATAATTTTATCTGAGGACATAACCGTGCAGCTATTACATTCCTCAAGAAAAGCCTTCCCTTTAATCTCGTTATTATCAACCAAATTAAAATATTTACTAAGTGAATTAAAGCTCCCTATATCATTCCAATCAAATCTTGCTTTTATTACATATGCTAACTTAGTCTTTTGCATAACTCCATAATCTATAGATATACCTTCAATTTTATTATATTCCTCATCTATTACTCTTTGCTCATCTTCAGTATTGAGACTGTCGTATATTTTCATTAAACTATCATAAAGCTTCGGGATATGCTTATTTATTTCCGCCAGTAAAACATCTGCTCGCAATATGAAAATTCCGCTGTTCCATAAGTACCTTTTGCTTCTTATAAATTCCTTTGCTGTATCTTCCTTTGGCTTTTCAGTAAATCTTTCAACCTTAAATAAGCTGTTCTCTTTAACAACTTCTTCCCCCAATTTTATGTACCCATAGCCTGTCTCAGGAGAAGCTGGTTCTATTCCAAAAGTGACTATTACTTTATTTTCTTCTGCATAGTTTGCCCCAATTTCGATTTGCTTTCTAAGGCTTTCTACATCCTTAATATATAAATCTGATGGAAGAGAAATCATCAAAGCATCTAAATCTTTCTTTAAAAGCTTTACCGCAGAAAGTCCTAAGCAGGTTGCTGTTTCCTTATTTAAAGGTTCTGTAAATATATTTTCTTTACTTAAATCTGGAAGCTCTCCATATATTTGCTCTATATATTTTTTATTAGTTATAACATATATATTTTCACCAATTAACGGTTTAATTCTTTCTACTGTCATCCTTAAAAAGCTTTTATTTTCTATAAGCTTCAAAAATTGTTTTGGTCGTTCTTCTCTAGATAAAGGGAATAATCTTTCTCCTTTACCTCCAGCCATAATAAGTGCGTAAAACAAAAAAACACCTCCATATATTCCCATTGATATTATATGCAGAAGGTGTAATTTTGTGTTCTACCTTAATAATTAATGCCAATGTCCTTATGCTTCTTAAAGGTCTTAATAAAAAATCTCTTTAAGCTTCCATAAGCTTGTACTTTTACTTCACAAAGCAATTCAACCAAGGCAGTATTTTTTATATTCTTTAATTCTTTTCTTATACTTTTATCCTTATAAATGTTCTTTTTCTCCACAAGGAAACTTTTTACTGTCTGACATAGATCTTTATAGATATTTTCTCCCTTAACTATCTTAAAGTCATTCCACATCCAAATCACATATTTTACTACAAAATAATCTCCTTTATTCTTGGCTATGTAGCTTAATATTTCTTTGAAATCATAACAAATTAATCCATTATCATAGCTACCCTTAATAAAGCCTGCTGTAATTTTATGATAATTGCTTTCTGTAATATATTCCTTAAAACATTCTCCAGTAAGCAAATTAATCTTTTTTAAAGTTTCCTTACCTTCAAGGGCTATGCTCTTACTTAAATCATATAGTTCAGTAAAGTTTTTAATCTCTATTAACTTTTGAATAGTATCGATTATTATATAGTTTTCTTCGCCTTCATTTTCATCTCTTAAATGTATCCTTAATATATCCTTTCTTGTAAGCTTAAATAAATCTATGGTTCCATATATATATTTAAATAAATTAAAATTTACAAGATCGCAAAAATAACTGTATTTACCCCTCAATTCAGAAATCGAATATTCGCTGCTATAATAATTAAGTAAATTATAAATCAAATCTACAGTGTAATATTTATCTGTATCCTTTCTTACCATTTGATTTATTTCTTCTACCATCTCAGAAATATAGCTATTTTCAGTTATTCTATTAGATACGGTGGCTATAAAGCTATAATCATTTATCTTTCGGAGAAGCTTATTGTAATCTTCTAGACTATACGAATTTTTTATTATAATATCTCCAAGCTTAAAGCACTTATCCAGATTTTCATAGCTTTCAAGATTACCATATACATAGCGAATAAAGATATTATCCTCTTGAAACGTATAATTAGTTGTTAACCCTTTCTCATCTAAAATAAAATAGAAATTGTCCTTTTCCATTGATTTCTTTTTAAAGCTGCCCTTTTCCATGAAAACTATAGAGGTTTTGGGAAGGTACTTTATTTCTTTTAAGAAAAATACAAAGGATAACTTTCTTCTTAAAGCATAAGGTAGGGAAAGATAAATGAATTTAAGAAGACTCTTTCCTTGCTTTAATGCCTCTTCCTTATCCGAATTCAATTCAATAATTATTCTTTTACCTAGCTTTATTGTATCAAACACTGCATTTAATAACTTATCAAAGTCCTCCTCAGTCAAGTTAAGTTCTTTAAAAAGTTCGTAATGATTATCATAAATATCTTCTTTTTCATTGAAAATCACATCTATCAAACTAGGAAGACCTAAATTAAAGGAGTCTTCTTCCTCAGGACTAAAAATTGGGCATATAAGTCTTTCTGGATGATCTATGAGCTTATTCATATTACTTAAATCAAAGCTATAGGTATGCATATAAAAGGAGTCTTTTTCATTTTCTGATACCGAGCCTAAAAAGTATAAATTCTTACAGTTTATAAAATATGAAACCTGGGATTTCACTTGACCACTAATATCCTTTGGTAAATTACTATCCTTGAGACTTTTTTCAAAAGTCTCTAAAGGAAAACCATTACTTTTATTTATAAGAGTATGTTTACCCTTGATTTCTTTATAATAAAGTTGTTCAACCATTTTAATACCACCTTAGAAGAAAATGTTATATTTTACTTATTTTGTTCCTTCAATAACCAAATAAGTTGAAGGTTCAATAAAGCTTTCTAAATTAAAATCTCCATATAACTTTATATCTTTAAAGCCTACCTTTAAATATAATTCCAGAAGCTCCTGCCTTTTTAACGGCACTAAAGGTATTTTATTATAATAATGTCTTATGACCTCTTTTTCCTTTATCGCTAGGTCCGTTTCAAATTCCATTATGTTGTCTTCTTTTTTATATTTGTATTCTCTTTGAAATTTCACCTTTTTTTCTTCGTTCTCCAGCTGGGGGAGTTTTTTATAACCCTTTTCAATAATAGAATCAAAGTTAATAATTTGTACTATAAAAGTTCCATCTTTTATTAGAAGGTTATAAACATCCTCAAATAGTCTTTCAATAAGAGAAATATTTTCCAAATGAACAATAGAATTGCCTATGCAATATACGAGACCATAGCTTTCTTTTTCAAATAATTCTTTTATTTTTGTCATGTCCCCTTGATAAAATTCAACATTTTTTAATGATAAGCCTTCCTTTGCTAGTTTTATCATATTATTATCAAGATCTATACCATCTACATGCATTGAGGTTAATGCTACTTTTTTAGCATAACTACCAGTACCACAGGCAATATCAAGAACCTTATAATCAACTTTTGATCTGCTTTCTAAAAAGTCCGAGGTTACTTCATCCTCAGGAAATAGTACATCATAAACCTTACTTAATTCATCGTAAAAACTCATAATAAGCCCTCCTTTAAAAATTAAGTTCCTTGCTCATACCATCAATACCTACCTTTGTATTGGCAAATATATCCTTGGCGTTATTTATATATATATCCGGTTTTTTTAATGCAGTACTAAAATGAGTAAGCCATAATTCTTTAACATTGGCTTTGTCACTAAGCTCCGCTGCTTCTCTAAAGAGCATATGCTTGTTTTCAATGGCTTTATTTAAATCCTCATTATCTCCATAGGTTGCTTCACAAATAAACAGATCCGATAACTTAGCAAAATCAACAATATCGGGAATAGCTCTTGTATCAGTACAATAGGTTATCTTAATACCCTTTCTTTTGTCGCCAAGCACCATATCTGGTATATATTTTATACCCTTTTCTAGAATCTCCAATCCATTTTGAAGTTGCTTCCAATTTTCAATAGGAATATTTAGTTTTTCTGCTTTATGGACTAAAAATTCTCTTTTTCTTGTTATCTTAAAGCTAAATCCAAGACAAGTTATACTATGGTCTAAAAATATAACTCCAATAGTTAAATCCTTCATTTTATAAATATTCTCGCTTGGAACCTCAACTTCAATTACCTTTATTTTAAAGGGTAAGATAGGAACTATAATGAGAAGGCCCTCTAGTATTCTTGTTAATCCCATTGGTCCTATAATAGTTATAGGCTCTTCCCTTCCTGAATTTCCAATAGTTAATAGTATCCCTGGTATCCCACTGACATGGTCTGCATGAAAATGAGTTATACATATAACTTCTATATTTTTATAACCTCTATGAAATTTTTTTATAGCAACCTGGGTTCCTTCTCCACAATCAACTAATATGCCATAGCCTTCGTAATTTATAGAAAGAGAAGCAAGATATCTGTCAGGTAAAGGTAACGTTCCTCCTGTACCTAATAAGGATATATTGACCATAGTCTCAGCTCCTATATTTTTATAATTTATAGCTATATAATAACATGTATGAATATATATTACCCACTTTTATTAGAAATCCTTCGCATAAATGCTTTCAAATGTGAACTATGTTATAATTTTTAGTAACTAGTACAAAATATAAGAGGCATAACAATCTAAATGATTGTTATGGATAAATGCCACAAAAAGGAGGTATAGGATTATTATGTCAATAGTATTGCCTGAGGAAATTCATTATATTTTTAATAAATTAAAGGATAATGGCTATGAAAGCTATGTAGTCGGCGGTTGCCTTAGAGATCTTATCTTGGGGATTCCTGTCTCTGACTTTGATCTTGCAACGGATGCAAAGCCTGAAGAATTGATGAAAATATTTGATAGGACAATCCCAACTGGCATAAAACATGGGACTGTAACCCTGCTTATAAAGGATAAGGCTTTTGAGATAACCACCTATAGACTAGAGGGTACCTACTCGGATCATAGACATCCTGATGAGGTTAAATTTACTTCTTCAATAGTCGAAGACTTAAGCAGAAGAGACTTTACTATTAATGCCATGGCATACAATGAGAAGGGACTTCTTGACCCATTTAATGGTACAGGTGATCTTAAACTTAAGATAATTAGGACTGTTGGGGATGCTAATTTAAGATTTTCTGAGGATGCCTTAAGGATGATAAGAGCAATTCGCTTTTCTTGTAAGCTTTCCTTTGATTTTGATAATGCAATAATCCCAAGTATACAAAAATCTTTCGCCCTGATTGAAAACATTAGCCATGAAAGAATAAGAGAGGAATTAAATAAGATTCTACTTTCAAGTAAACCCTCTAAGGGAATATATCTTTTAGAACAGACTAATCTTTTAAGATACATTATACCAGAATTAATTCCTTGTATTGGTTTTAATCAAAGAAATCCGCATCATGATAAGGATGTTTATAATCATATACTCTCTGTCCTTGATTTTTCAGAAAATAATCTTGTAGGGAGACTGTGTGCTCTTTTTCATGATATAGGTAAGCCTGAATGTTTTTCTATAGATAAAAAAGGAATTGGTCATTTTTATAATCATAACAAGGAAAGTGAAATAATAGCCTATAAGATACTTTCAAGATTAAAATATGATAACACTACCATTAAAAAGGTTTGCTTATTAATCAAAGAACATATGTGCATTTATGAAGGATTTAAGGATATAACTGTAAAAAAGCTAATAAACAGGGTAGGACAAAATAACCTCCCAGACCTATTTTCCTTACTAGAGGCTGACTCTAGAGGTCATAAAAAAGAGGCTGATTTTAGTAAAATGGATAAGCTTCAAGAAAAGGTATCTACTATATTAAAATCGGGAGATCCCTTAACCATAAGAGATTTAAGAATTGATGGAGAGGATTTAATTAATATGGGCTTTAACAGGGGACCAATAATTGGCGCTACCCTTAAAACCTTGCTTGAAATTGTTATGATGAGGCCAGAAGACAATAATAAAGAAAAACTACTTCAAAAGGCACTAAAGCTAAATAGCATTTCGCACACTTAATATATATTTAGCTCTATCTAAAGGATCTACCCCTCTTCTTTCGCAAGTATTTGCAAGTTCTAAGGTGCATTTTTTATATTCTTTAAAGTTGGTTTTTATAGTACCCTTACCTCCCGTTATGATACCTAACTTTATGGGATATTCTATTGAAGTATCTAAAGGAAATTCTCCATGAATTGTAAATTTGCCTTTAGATATAATAGGACTTTCGAAACTTCCCCTCATAGCTATTATGTCCCTAAGTAAGGTGCTCTTTGCCTCTTCTGGAACAGTAATTCTAAAAGACAATATAGGCTCTAATATAGTGGTTCCGCATCTATCAAGCCCATTCATCAGAGCCATAGGGGTGGCTACAGTAAAGTCTGGCGCATGGGTATGCATCACATGGTATTCACCATCAATTAAAGTAATGGCTAAATCCACCACCTCCCATCCATATAAGCCTTGACTTAAAGCTAAAGGTAGTGCCTTTTCAATTTGGAGTTGATATCTAGCGGGTATTTTTTCAGTTCTTACTACTGAATTATAAGAAAATCCATAGCCTTTTTCCTTAGGTTCGATTAAAAACTTAATAACCGCCCAACATGGCTTTGGCATAGTATAAGCTACAAAACCTTCCCCAGATATTGTAGGAGTTTCCTTATAAATTACTGAGGGTATCCCGAAGTCCACCTCTATATTAAATCTATTTAATAATAGACTTTTTATAATCTCCAATTGAATCCATCCCATTATTTTTATATGAATCTCTTTTTTTTCCTTGATCCATTGAAGATCTAATAATGGATCTTCCTCGGATAACTCTGATAAAGCTTCATATAATTTTATATAATACTCTTTCACCTTGGGAAAAACTTCAACAGTAAGTAAGGGTACTGAAAAGGCATCAAGTTTTGGTATACCTAGGTCTGTTCCTAGTATATCCCCTATTTTGCTAGAGGTCAGACCACTGAAACATCCAATATCTCCTGAAGAAAGGTAGCCTAAATCCTCATATTTCTGTAAGTATATCTTCCTAATCGCATTAACCTTCTCTTTAGTGTTTTGAGTTAAATTAGTTATTAAATCTCTGTTTTTAACCTCACCATTAAAGATTCTTACATAAGCCAGCTTTTCTTTGTTTTTATCTCTTTCGATTTTAAATATTAATGCGGATAATTCTTTATCTGAATCTCCTAAGGAAACAGGAAGATAAGAATATATAGCATCTAAAAGCTCTTTAATACCTATCCCTTTAATTGCACACCCATATAATAAAGGAAAAAGTTCACCTTTTTTAAAAAGTGGTTCCATTATAGCTTTTATTTCCTCTAGGGATAAGCTTTCTCCATTTATATATTTTTCTAAAACCTCTTCATTATATTCTGCTAGTTTTTCAGTAATTAAAAGCTTAAAGCTATTAAATTCAGAATCTTTTATATCCTCTAGGGCTAATATCAAAGGTTCACCTTCCTCCTTTAAGACTAACTCTATTGGAATAATGTCCTTAGTTAAAAGCTCCTTTATTTCTTCTAATACCTTTTTAGTATCAGAACCTACTCTATCAATTTTATTTATGAAAAATATTGTAGGCATTTTTTTATTTTTAATGGCCTTCCAATATATTTCAGTTTGTGGTTGAACCCCCTCAACTGAAGAAATAACCATAATTGAGCTGTCTAAAACCCTAATAGCTCTTTCCACCTCTCCAGAAAAGTCAATATGCCCAGGAGTATCAATTAAATTGATACTGGAATCCCTAAAGGTAAAGGAAACTGCAGCAGCTTTTACAGATATACCCCTTTCCCTTTCCACCGCCAAGTTATCTGTATGGGCTGTGCCCTTATCCACACTACCTAAGGTCCTAATAGCTCCTGCTTTATATAAAAGTTGTTCTGTTACAGTGGTCTTACCAGCATCAACATGAGCTACTATACCAATATTTTTAATATTTGCTGCCATAATCCTACCCCTTATCTAATGTCTTGTCTAATTCATATAATTTATAATTAGTTTCCTCCATGCCTAATCTTTTATAGGCTCTTTGGGCATTTTTATTATTTCTTTCAACGTATAGCCTTAAGCCACATAGGTCTGGATTATCTAAAACTAACCTTTCCACATGACTATATAGCTCTTTAAATATTCCTCTTCCTCTATAGTCATTATTTACATATACACTTTGAATCCACCAAAACTCACCATTTCTCCAATCGCTCCACTCTTTAGTAACCATCATTTGGCCTATAACCTTTCCCTTCTCTTCATATATATAATATATCCCTTTACTATTATCCTTAAGTACCGCCTCTACACCTTTTTCAAGAATACCAAAATCAAGTATCTTATCCTCCGTCTCCTTAGCTAAATTATAATTATAAGCTGCTATTATATTTTTATCCTCTAAATTAGCATTTCTAATCATGTTTTCCCCCCGTATTTTATAAAGATCCTTAGTATACATATATTATTGAAATTACTATTGTTTTGTATAACCTTCTACTATCTTAAGTATTACATCCACTGCTTTTTCCATGGAATTAACTGCAATATATTCATACCTACCATGAAAATTTTCTCCTCCAGTAAATATATTAGGAGTGGGAAGTCCCATATAGGATAATCTTGAGCCATCGGTTCCTCCTCTTATAGGCTTTAAAATAGGTTTAACTTTAGCTTCTTCTATTGCCTTTTGAGCAATTTCTACAACCAACATATCTTCTTCTATTTTTTCTCTCATATTATAATATTGATCTTTTATATCCCCAATTATAATTTCATATCCGTACTTATTATTTATTTTTTCTATGATATTAGTTACAAGTCTTTTTCTTCCCTCAAATTTTTCCTTATTAAAATCTCTAATTATGTAGCTTAAGGTGGTTTCTTCAACATTTCCCTTCATAGAATTTAAATGGAAGAAGCCTTCATATCCGCTAGTTTTCTCTGGTACCTCTCCTTGTGGTAACTGATTTATGAATTCTTGTGCTACAGAAATAGAATTGATCATCTTGTTTTTAGCATAGCCAGGATGAACATTTCTACCTTTAACTGTTATTTTAAGACCGGCTGCATTGAAATTTTCGCATTCTAATTCGCCTAAGGTTCCACCATCGATTGTATAAGCGTATTTTGCACCAAAACTTTCAACATCAAATAGATCCGCCCCTCTTCCTATCTCCTCATCTGGAGTAAACCCTATACCAATTGGGCCATGAGGCATATTACTTTTAATTAAATATTCCATAGCAGCAATTATCTCTGCCACTCCTGCTTTATCATCCGCACCCAGTAGTGTTCTGCCATCCGTAGTTACTAAATCTTTACCAATATAATTCTTAAGTTCAGGAAATTCTTTTTCTGATAAAACTATGTTATCTTCCTGATTTAATATTATATCTCCTCCTTGATAATTTTTAATAAGCTTAGGATTAACATCTAAGCCTGACATATCTGGGCTAGTATCCATATGAGCAATAAAGCCAATCTTTGGAACTTTTCGTTCTATATTACTTTCTATAAAGGCATATATATATCCTTTATCAATTCTTACATCCTTAATACCTATAGTTTTAAGCTCTTCTACTAACATTTCCCCAAAGACAAGCTGTCCCTTAGAACTTGGGCACTCCTTTACCTCTTCTATTGATGTTGTTTCATAGGTTACATATTTTAAAAAATTTTCTAAAACCTTTGTCATATATTTCACCCCTGTACAAAATTTTCTTTATTATTATCTTACCACTATAAAGATTATATTCCTATATTCTCATAAATAGTGAAATTGAATTGAAATAATAGTTTGGGATAGTTATAATATTAATAAAATGATTGTGACATTTAAGGGGTGATCTATTTGGAAGCTACTGGTCTTGTTCTTGAGGGCGGCGGTATGAGAGGCGTTTATACTGCTGGAGTTTTAGACTTTTTCATGGATAAGAATTTATATATAAAATACACTATAGGAGCATCTGCTGGAGCTTGCAACGGAGCTTCTTATATATCAAAGCAAAGAGGAAGAAGTAAAAGAGTAAATATAGACTATATTAATGATCCAAGATATTTAAGCTACAGGAACTTATTTAAAGAAAAAAGTCTCTTTGGTATGAATTTTTTATTTGATGAGATTCCGAACAATTTAATTCCCTTCGACTATGAAGCCTTTAATAATAATGAGGCAGAATTTTGTATTGCAACCACAGATTGCATTGATGGAACCTCAGTATACTTTAACAAAAGTGAATGTAGCGACATAAATATGATTATCCGAGCTTCTAGTAGTCTACCATTTTTTTCTCCTATAGTTGAAATAGAAGGTAAAAAGCTTTTAGATGGGGGCATTGCAGATTCCATCCCTATAAATAAAGCAATAAAAGATGGTTACAACAAAAATATAGTAATTTTAACTAGAAATAGAGGTTATAGAAAGAAACCCTTTAGCTATTCCTTTCTAACTAAGGCAATCTATCGTAAATATGGCAAACTTGCAACAGCCATAATCAAGCGAGGGGAAATCTACAACAAAACCTTAGACCTTATAGACAAATTAGAAAAGGAAGGTATGGTATTTGTAATTGCTCCTAAAGATGTAATATCAGTTGGTAGAACGGAAAAAGATAAAAGTAAGCTATTAAGTCTATATGATGAAGGCTACAAAGAAGCCACAGACGCTTATGATGAATTAGTCCTGTGGCTATCTTCATAAAATATACTGAAACCATATAATATGTTATAATTAACTATTATTAATGGGATGTATCTCTTCCATTAGCTTAGGAGGTTTAATTATGAAAGCGATAATAACAGTAATAGGTAAAGATCAATTTGGTATAATAGCTGGCACCAGCACAGTTCTTACTCAGTGCAACGTTAATATTTTAGATATTAGTCAAACAATACTATCCTCTTACTTTACAATGATAATGCTAGTAGATTTAGAAAAAACCGATTTATCCTTTGTTGATTTGAAGGATAAGCTCATAAAAAAAGGTGAAGAGCTTGGTGTATCTATAAATATACAGCATGAGGATATTTTTAAATCCATGCATAATCTTTAGAGGAGGATTAAATGATAAATTCATATGAGATATTAGAAACAATAAATATGATAGAGAAAGAGAATTTAGATATACGAACTATTACCATGGGCATATCCCTCCTTGACTGTTGTCATAGTGATGGCAAGATAGCAAGAAATAAAATATATGATAAAATAACAAAAAAAGCTGAAAACCTAGTTAGAGTAGGTGAGCAAATATCAATAGAATATGGCATTCCAATAATTAATAAAAGAGTTTCTGTAACCCCTATTTCCTTAATAGCAGGATCTTGTGATGAAGAAAACTACGTTAAATTTGCTGAGATTCTTGATAAGTGCGCTGATACCTTAGGTATAAACTTCATAGGTGGCTTTTCAGCTTTAGTTCACAAAGGTTATACAGTTGGGGATCGGAAGCTTATAGCTTCTATTCCTGAGGCTCTAAGCGTTACCAGCAGAGTATGTTCCTCTGTTAATATAGCTACAACAAAGGCTGGCATCAACATGGATGCAGTTAGAGAAATGGGAATTATCATTAAAAAAGCTGCAGCACTTACAGGGGATCGTAATGGAATCGGCTGTGCTAAGCTTGTGGTTTTTGCAAATGTACCTGAGGATAATCCTTTCATGGCAGGAGCATTTCATGGCATAGGAGAGCCTGAATGTACAATAAATATTGGAGTAAGTGGACCTGGAGTTGTAAAGTACGCCTTGGAAGCAGTAAGAGGTCAAAGCTTTGATGTGGTAGCTGAAACAATTAAAAAGACTGCTTTTAAAATAACAAGAATGGGTCAGCTTGTTGGGGAAGTAGCATCTTCAAGATTGAATGTTCCCTTTGGGATTGTAGACTTATCCCTAGCTCCTACACCAGCGGTTGGAGACAGTGTAGCCTACATCTTAGAGGAAATGGGCCTTGAGAGCTGTGGATGTCCTGGAACCACTGCTGCCTTAGCCTTGTTAAACGATGCAGTTAAAAAAGGAGGCACTATGGCTTCCTGCCACGTGGGAGGTCTAAGTGGAGCCTTCATACCAATAAGTGAAGATGCAGGTATGATAGCTGCAGTTGAAAGAAACTCTTTAACTATAGAAAAACTTGAAGCTATGACTTGCGTATGTTCAGTTGGACTTGATATGATAGCCGTTCCTGGAGATACCTCCGCAGAAACTATATCAGCAATAATCGCGGATGAAGCAGCTATTGGTGTTATTAATAATAAAACTACAGCAGTTAGAATTATACCTGCTCCTGGTAGGGTAGTTGGAGATTGTGTTGAATTTGGTGGTTTACTCGGAAGAGCCCCTGTAATGGCAGTGAGTAAATTTTCTTCTGTAGATTTCATAAATCGTGGTGGAAGAATTCCTGCTCCTATACATAGCATGAGGAATTAGGAGTAAATGTTGGTTTCGAGAAGAAGATGATAGTTCATTTCAGTGACACACCTTTAGGTGTGTCACTGTTCATTTTAGAACGATAGCCTTGTTTAATCGTGACTGCTTTCCCGGTATATTTATTTTTCACTTTTTATGGAGGTTTTATAAACCTTTCTTCCATCCATGGATCTTATTCTATCTGTAAATAAACCTTCCTCAGTATTTTCCATAGCCTTTCGCATATCAAACATCCTAGCATCCATCATATCTAAATGATGAAGAATTTCTCCTTCAGGAAGCATAGGCTTTTTAGGGCTTCCAAACTCAGCTTCATAGTGGTGAGATAAAATCATGTGTTCCAGGAGCATTGTAACTTCTTTATCTGCTCCAACCTTTTCTGAAGCCTTTTCCACCATATTGATACCTTGAATAATATGACCTAATAACTGACCTTCAACAGTATAATCTGTTACTATTCCAAGCTCAGTGGCATCCATTTCATAAAGCTTGGCAATATCATGGAGAATAACCCCCGCATAAAGTAAATCTGAATTTAAATAAGGGTATACCTCAACTATTTTTTCAGCTAGCTTAAGCATTGTGGTTATATGGTAAAGTAGTCCTGATCTTATGGAATGATGATTGCTTTTTGCTGCAGGATAAAAGCTAAGGGACTTTTTATTATCGTTTATAATCATGCTTGTAATATTTTTTATATCCTTATTTCTAATTACTTCAATAAAATGTAGTATAATATTAAACATTAATTCAGGGTCATAGGGTGCTACAGGAACAAATTCACTAGGATTTACATTATCATCTGGCATCGTAGCTCGTATCCTATCAATCTTAAGTTGAAGGTTACCCTGCCATTCACTTACCACAGCCCTTACTTTTATAAGCATACCCCCTTTAAAGCGTTCCATATCTTCTTCTGTGCATTCCCAAAGCTTTCCAGTTATATCCCCCGTCCTATCCCCTAAGGAAAAATCCATATATCTATTCCCATTAGAAGAGAGTTTAATGTCTAATGTCTTTATGATAAAAAATCCCTCTATTTTGCTTCCTACTTCAAATTCTTTTATAGTCTTAGACTCCATATATTTCTCCTACTTTCATATAAAACTTTGATTATATTATACTATATAAAATTAGAAACAATAGGAATAAAATAGAAATAAAAAAAGCACTCATACGAATGCTAGTTTACTTCTATTATGATTATTATTTTTATAATTAATTATTAGAATAATAATTCGTTATAAAGCAGAATTTCCTTCTTCGCCAGTTCTTATCCTAATTGCATTTTCCACTGCGTATATGAAAATTTTGCCATCTCCTACCTTGCCAGAGACAAGCGTTTCTCTAACTTTTTTAACAATAGGATCCACCATCTCATCGGAAACTATAACTTCAACCTTAACTTTATGTAGCAAATTAATTGTAAGTTCAGTACCTCTATATATTTCTAACTTTCCCTTTTGATTGCCTGCACCCATTACCATAGAAACCGTTAACCCTTTGATACCTAAATCGCTTATAATCTGTTTTAATTCCTCTAGCTTTTCTGGTCTTACAATCATCTCTAATTTTTTCATAATTTCACCTCGTTTTTATTGTTAGTTTAAAGAAAATGATACAGGCATAGCACCTGCATCATTTTCTTGAGTTCTATTTTATTTCTTGATTACTATTTAATTGGAAATCTGGATAAGCGAGCATTCCCATTTCAGGAATATCAAGTCCAGCTATTTCGTCTTCAGGCTTAACTCTTATTCCCCAAACTTTATCAAGTACTTTAAAGAATACATAGGATAATCCAATTCCCCAAACTATTAGGACTCCTATATTTATAAACTGAGCTATTAATTGTCCTCCGTCTCCGAAGAACAATCCTTTAACTCCACCAGCAACTCCATTAAAGCCTTCTCCATAAGTTCCATCTGCAAATAACCCTGTTGCTATTATTCCCCACATTCCATTAACCATGTGAACTGATATTGCACCAACTGGATCATCTATTTTTAATTTATATTCAATAAATCTAACCGATTCGCATACAAGAACACCTGCAATTGATCCAATTATTACAGCGGATATACTATTAACAAAGGCACAAGGTGCAGTTATAGCAACTAAGCCTGCTAATGCGCCATTTATAGTCATTGAAGGATCTGGTTTACCGAATCTTAGCCATACGTACATCATGCCTACAAGTCCACCAGCTGCGCCAGCAAGCATTGTATTTGTTGCAACAACTGCCAACCTAAAGTCTCCACCATTCATTGTGCTACCTGCATTAAATGCAAACCAACCAAAGAACAATATTATTGTACCAATTACAGCCATTGGTATATCATGACCAGGTATAGCAACCGGAGTACCATCTTTCCTATATTTACCAATTCTTGGTCCTAAAACTATAGCACCTGCTAGTGCCATGGTACCACCCATTGCATGAACAACTGAAGAACCAGCAAAATCAACTGCGCCATGTCCTAAACCAAAGTTTTTACCAAGGGTTGCAAGCCAGCCACCGCCCCACATCCAGTTACCAAAGAGAGGATAGTATATCATTGATACGAAGAAAGATCCAATAACTACAGCTGAAAACTTAACCCTCTCTGCCATAGCACCTGTTGGGATCGTACAAGTTGTATCCATAAATACCATCTGAAAGAAGAAGAGTGCATAAACTCCAACATCATAAGTATGTCCTGAGGATAAGAAGAACCCTGTAGTTCCAAATAAACCACCAAAACCATTTATTGCAACTTCATGACTTAAGGAAGCTGTTCCAGCTCCTAGGGAAGCTACGCCACCAACACCACCAAATTGCAGTGCGAAACCGCATATCCAGTAGCCGATGGCCCCGACAATAAAGACCATGAAATTCATTGACATTGTATGCATTGCATTCTTTGCTCTAACAAAGCCTGTCTCAACCATTGCAAAGCCTGCTTGAAAGAAGAATATTAGCATACCAGTCATTAGAACCCATACATAATTTGCAGCCAATTTATTTTTAGCTACTTGAGCTATTAGTTCATCCTGAGTTGGCTGTCCAGGTATTGCAGCTGTTATATCAGTTGCAGTACCAATTTTTGTTCCCGAAGGATCACTCACAGTATCTGTATCAGCAAATGCAGTGATTGCAAACATGCTCATAAATAACATAATAAGCATTGAAATTACAGATATTTTCATTGTTTTTTTCATATAGAAGCCCCTCCAATTATTTTATATTTCTTATGCTCTTATGCTTTTCCAACCTTAGAAGATTTCTTTTCTCTCTTAAAGTTTCCCCAGGAAAAACTTAGATCATTTTTAAAAATATTTTTACTCATTTTTAATGCTGCTTTAAAATAACGTGCCCCTAAAAATATAACAACAAGTCCTAATATAAAACCTGGAAATGATGTGTTCAGTATTTTATAAGAAATATTATTAATATAACATGAGATCGTTAGATATCCTCCAGCAATTAATATAAGTAAATCTAAACCAAAAAGTAATATAATTGCGGATTTTTTATTCATATTACCAACCTTCTTTCAAATGGTGATTATAAAGCTTTATCTCCCTCTTCACCAGTCCTGATCCTGATTGCATTTTCAACAGCAAATATAAATATTTTACCGTCTCCTACATTTCCAGTAACTAAGGTTTCCCTTACCTTACTTACTATTGGTTCCACTGCTTCATCACTTACTACAACTTCAACCTTTACTTTGTGGAGTAAATTAATATTAAGCTCAGTTCCTCTGTATATCTCTAATTTACCCTTTTGATTGCCTGCACCCATAACCATAGAGACTGTCAATCCTTTTATCCCCAAATCGTTTAAGATTTGTTTCAACTCTTCAAGTTTTTCAGGTCTTACAATCATTTCAAGTTTTTTCATAAACACACCCCCAACATTAATATTCTTAACTATTCCAACTAGCTAATAATTAAATTATAGCATGAATTCTAAAATATGCAAGTCTTAATTTCAATTTATTCATATTTTTAAGTTTTTGTGCGCTTTTCATGTATTATTTTAATTTTTATGAATTAATAATCATAAATATCTTCATTTTTAATTTTTTTCCATCAAAAATATGAAATGTAAAAGGAAATCTTGCATATTTAAGTGATATTAATTATCTGCACTTTTCCATCACTTTATTCGACATTTCTAAAAGATTATATAATTCTGAGATTTCTCCTTCATCAATAAGCTTATCAAGTTGTATTTGAAATTTCATTGATTCTGAAAATCTACCTAGAGAGGTCAGTGTATTTATATTATTTATTATATTTACCGACAAACTTGATTTTATTTCAAAAAGCCTTTGGGCATCCTTGATTTCATCCTTAATATCTAACATCTGCTCATCAAGTTGAAATGCAAGATCCGCTGCGGCCTTAAGTTTTAGCTTAATCTCATTTGGTATATCCTGCTTGTATTTATAATTCAAGGAATGCTCTACTGTAGCCCAAAAATTCATTGCAAGTGTTCGAATCTGTAATTCAGCTAATATGTCCTTTTGTCCTTCCGCAAGATTAACAGGATATTTTATGATCATATGATAGCTCCTATAGCCACTAACTTTCACATTAGCTACATAATCCTTTTCATAAATTATTGACATATCTTTTCTTTCACGAATTAATGCTACCACTTTTTCTATATCATCAACAAATTGGCACATAATCCTTATTCCTGCGATATCCTCCATCTCAATATTAACTCTTTCTAAAGGTATATTAAATTTATTAGACTTTTCAATAATACTTGAAATTTCTTTAACCCTTCCCGTTATAAATTCAATAGGTGAATATTCATTTTTACTCCTATATTCCTTTCTTATACTCCTAAATTTAATTTTCATTTCTTCAACCGCTTGCTCATATGGTATTAAAAATGCTTTCCACTCCCTGATAACAGCCATTTACTTCACCCTTTTATCATTATTAGATATACTTATTATAATATATAATCCTTATATATTGTTATAAATAAACATAATATTATATGCACATAACTATGTTATTTGTTATAATTGTTTTATTCTATTAAATGAGGTGTTTTATGTCTAATAATATTTCCGAAAAATTTGAAGAGCTAGGATCTAATGATATTGAAGAGGTTGAATTATTGAAGACTACCTTAGCTAAGTCATTAATTTATGATAAAGAAATTGTGTGCCCTGTTTGCGATTGCATTTCCAAGGTAAAAGTTGTGAAAACCTCCTCCTATAGAGTTGGCAAAAAGCATAGTGATCTTTACAACGAATACACTTCCATAAATCCTTATTTTTATGATGTATGGCTATGTAATGCGTGCGGTTATGCTTCTATGAAGTCTGATTTCGAAAAAATTAAGAGTTCTCAAATTGAAGTAATAAGAAATAAAATTTCACTAAAATGGCATGAGAGAAGCTATTCAGAGTTTTATGACGTAGATATTGCTATTGAGAGATTTAAATTAGCACTAGTAAATTCTTTAGTTATGGAAACTGCTGATAGTAGAAAGGGTATGCTTTGCTTGAAAATTGGATGGATGTATAGGATTAAAGGTAATGCTCAAA
>Ga0209125_1000470_pt1 | contig 52657 bp, 48 predicted proteins | sample BarGraIncub1131A_FD_184503 | JGI IMG/M metagenome (GOLD analysis project Ga0209125, IMG submission 184503) | Arctic peat soil microbial communities from Barrow, Alaska - Barrow Graham LP Incubations 11-31A (SPAdes) (version 2) | ecosystem: Environmental > Terrestrial > Soil > Wetlands > Peat... | reverse complement strand
TAGCTAATTCATTTATATTAAGAACAGATACCCCTTGAAACTCAGCTACCTTATTTAAATTATAATCGTTTGTAACTACCTTACAATTTAATTGCTGAGCAAGTTTAAGAAGTTTTGAATCTACCTCTGCTATATTTGGAAAATCCTTTTCGCAGATGCTAATATCAACATTTAGTTCATTCTGTATCCTATTTAAAATATCCAGCCCTCTTCTCCCACGATTTCTCTTAAGACTATCTGACGAGTCAGCAATATGCCTTAATTCTTCTAGAACGAAGTTTGGAATAATTAGAGTACCTTCAACAAATCCCGTACGGCATATATCAAATATTCTTCCATCTATAATCACAGAGGTATCTAAAATTTTAGAATCTCCTTTTCCGCTATTACCTTTCTTATCTTTTGGAAGACTTCCACCTTTTTTAATATTGACTATGAAATTTAATATTTCTTCTCTTTTCTTAATTGCAATATCAGCACCTATACTAGCCATGATGATATCAATAATAACTGCAATCAAAGTAAGAAATATGTTAATAGTTGAAAATAAACTTACCACTAGAGAAGTTATAACAAGCGCAATAAAAGCACCTAAGGTACCAAAAACTATCTCATTTACAGTCATTCTCTGTAGGCTCTTTTCTATATAGTTAATTAATTTAACTATTAAAGTATTAAGTACTGGCGTTAATAAAAATAAAATGAATCCAAATATAATGGTTGAAAAAGTAAGAAATAAAGCTTTGTAAGCAAAATTATTGCTAATTCCTAAAAAGTTTGTGAAATTGGCATTTCTGATTAATGCCACTCCAATTAAAAATCCGAGTATAAGTCCAATGAAAATAAATAAGCCCTTTAGTCCTTTTTTAATCAAATTATTCATCTCCTTTTAATTATTGACATATTTTAGAAATAAATGTCTCTGTACTAAATATATATTAACATACCAACTATTTCAACAAAGATTAACTCTTTTAATAATAATTTAATTTGTTATTACTTTAATGTCACGTTAATTGGATAGCCCCCTATCATTTTAGGTTTCTTTAAGCTATCATATGTTTACAAATATATTTGCCCTAAAACATATTATTAAATTGGGATTCTAAAGTTAAATATTGACAATTGTAGCAAAGTCAACTTATAATAATACCAATTACTATTTATTATATAAGGTTATTTTTGTTTTAAGGAGTTGATCCTAATGAAAGATGTTATATTTGACCATTTCCAAAACGATGTAGACGAACACTTATTGCGTCATAAAAGTATCTTAGACATTATAACAAAATTGCAAGAATCTAATGCTAAAATTAATAGGGCGGTAGCAAAAGCAGTTACTAATTGTGGCTGCATAAAAATAGATGCAGTAAAACAAGAACTCCCAGATGATGATGATGATAATATTGAGAACTTAAAAGCATGCCTGAGAACACATGTTACAGGAGAACTTTGTGGAAGTTGTCGTGAAATTATAGAGAGAGAAATCGGAAATAACCAATTTTATTTAGCTTCCTTATGTAATACCTTAGATCTAAATCTTTATGATATTATGTTAAAGGAATACGATAGAATGAGCACTTTAGGGAAATATACGTTTAGATAGGTTTTCAAAGTATAAATTGTGATACCTCTCTTTAATAATATTGGAAGTAATAATATTGCTTCCAATATTATTTTTTATCAACATATATTTGATCCTTTAACCTTCTAAGACCATTCTTTATAGCGTTTGCTCTTGCTTCCCCAATTCCTTCAACCTTATCCAAGTCCTCAGTAGTAGCCTCAATTACTGATTTAAGCTCTTTAAAATGAATTATTAAGTTTTCTATTACATTAGCAGGTATTCTTGGTATCTTTTCTAATATTCTATAGCCTCTGGGAGAAATCAGTGTATCTGCAGGGGGAAGAAATGAGTACCCTAGAGCTTTAGCTGCTAAGTCACTTTGTATTAACTCTTCAGAGGAAAAAAATTGCAATTGCTTATATATCTCATTGTAATCCAAGCTACTATGACAGTAATCCATTATTAAGAGTATCCCATCTGATTCAACATTTTTAACAAGCTCACTAAGCTGCATAGATATTAGTCTTCCCTCATTTCCCAATTCGCATATATATATTCCAATTTCACTAACAACCCTAAGTACCATCTCTGTTCTTTGAATTGTAATAATAACATCCAGTAAAGTAACTAAATCCTGAAATTCTAATTGATTTAGATTATTTGTCACCCGATCTAATACAGATACATATTTTTCAAAAGTTTGTATTGCTTGATTTGCCTTTGCTAGTATGACACTACTATCTTTTAGTACATATTTTATACTTCCCTTATAAACTGTGATTATATTTCTTCTCTCAGATATGGCGATGACAATAGCCTGAGTTTGTTTAGCTACTCTATCTGTAGTTCTATGTCTTGTTCCAGTTTCCATAGTTGGTATGGAGGAATCTGGCATTAGCTGAGCATTAGCATATATAATTTTCTTGAAGTCTGTCTTTATTATTATTGCTCCATCCATTTTAGCTAATTCATATATTTTCTAACCCTTCTCTTAACTGGGTTCCTGGAGCCATTATCTTAAGTATATTGAATAAGTCCTTATCTTTTTCTATCCTCAAAATTTTCCTCCTGACAGTAATATTAGAATTATACCCTTATTATTTAGCAACATACAAAATATTACTCATCAGTAGTTTATTTATTTATTAAACAAATCTTGTATTACTTCGCCTAGATTTTTTAATTGAAATACTTTAATATTGTCAAAGGTTTTTTTTATTTGAAAAGAATCCTTGGCAACATATACTCTTTTATATCCCATTCTATCTAGTTCTCTTATCCTACTATCTAAGGATGGGACCCTCTTAAGCTCTCCTGTAAGCCCTACATCAGATATGAAAACCACATCATTTGGAATAGCCTTATCGTAAACAGAAGATACAATGCTCATTAAAACCGCTAAATTAATTGATTGTTCCCTTAGTTTAAAACCTCCAGTAGCTTTAATTACAACGTTCTTATTATATAAGTTTATATTTCCCCTTTGCTCTAGTATGGAAATTAGTGTATTTAATTGATCCTTTCCTAAGCTTTCTCCAATTCTGGAAGGATAAGGTGTAAAGGAATTTGATACTAAACTTTCAATTTCTATTATAATGGGTCTTGATCCTTCCCTAATAACCGTTAAAGCACTACCGGAAACATTTTCATTCCATTCTCTTTTTGTAACAAAAAATTCTGAAGGATTATCGATAGATATTAGACCTGCTTCTGACATACTAAAAAAGCCTATCTCTCCTGTGCTTCCAAATCTGTTTTTAGTGCATTGCAGGCTTCTTAGCTCTTCCTCATTTTCTCCGTCTATAACTAAGACTGTATCCACAAGATGCTCAAGAGCTCTGAGACCAGCTATTTCTTCATTTTTATTCATCTGGCCCACAAGGATTACAGCCCTAGGTCTATCTCTGTTTTTACCAATACGAACCATTTCATTTGCGCAGCCCATAGTTTGGGTTGGAGAACCAGCTCTTGAAGGTAAATTTTCCTCCAGTACAAAGGTTTGAATACTATCTATAATTATCAAATCTGGATCAATTTCATTAATTGCTTCTATTACATTATTCATACTAGTATCAGATACTATCCATATGTTATCACTTATATTTTTTAATATTCTATCTGCCCTATTTTTTATCTGACTATCGCTTTCCTCACCGGAGGCATAGACTACCTTATGCCCAAGGACTGCAATATCATCAGCAACCTGTAATAGTAGCGTTGATTTACCAGCGCCAGGCTTTGCAGTCATAATAGTTATTGAATCCTTGACTATTCCCCCACCCATGACTCTGTTAAACTCATTGATTCCAGTAACTATTCTGTGACTATTTTCAGAAGAAATCTCAGATAGCTTTTTAATATATTTTTTTATATCCTTCCTCTCTTTAACTCCAACAAGGTTCTTATTTACCTGAACCTCTGTTTCTGAAAAGCTATTCCACTCTTGACAAGACGGGCATCTACCTGCCCATTTTGGGCATTCATAGCCACAGCTCGAACACCTAAAAACAGTTTTAATCTTTATATACCTCACCTCATTTATTTCCGTATAGCTTTAATATATCCTTTACCTTTGAGGCAACAAATGCACTGCCACCTTTAGCTTTCACATCTTCAACCATCATAACTGTTAAGAATTTAGGATTATCTATATTTACAGCAGCAAACCATCCATTTTCAGTTCCTGTCTTATCATCCTGGCTTAGTTTTATCTCAGCTGTACCAGTTTTACCTGCAATCCTCATGCCAGGTATTTGAGCCGAGTGACCGGTGCCAGAAGGGTTATCAACTACTGCTAATAAATCTGTCTTCATAGCTTCAATAATATCTGGTGATAAGACTTTTGGATATGAAACTTTTGGAGCTCCAGTATAATCCTTTGTCTCCAAGAGTGGGTTATAAATATCCCCTCCATTAACTAGGCTGCTATATATTAGTGCAAGTTGAAGTGTACTTATCTGTACCTTTCCTTGTCCATAGCCGCTATCTGCTAGTTGAATATCATTTTTAAAACCATCCTTATCTACGAGTTGAGATGTGGTTATACTCATTGGAAAATTTAATTTTTCTCCAATTCCAAATTTTTTGGCTTCCTCTAAAAATGTATCTTTAGTAATTGCTAAAGCTGTCTGTGCAAAATATATATTGTCCGAATATATAAAGGCATCAGTTAAATTTTCATCCTTGCCTTTTGTATCATCTACTCTTGTAACATTATATGTTCCCCAGGAGCTATTTCCCTGCCAGTTTAAACCATTAATATTTTTTACGGTGCCTTGGGTGAGCTTACCAGTTTTAAGTCCTATAGCTGCAGTAATAAATTTAAAAGTAGAGCCTGGTGCATATGTATTAGCAAATCTATTAATTAAGGGTTTTTTAGGATCTGAATTTAATGCTTTCCACTGACTATCACTCATACCAAGTACAAAAAGATTAGGATCATAGGAAGGTGTACTTACCAGTGCAAGAACTTCTCCCGTCAAAGGATTAATAATAGCGCAGTTACCAGCTTCATTTGATAGCTGAGCATAAGCTGCCTTCTCTAATTGAATATCTATAGTTAACTTAATATCTTCACCATTAATTGCTGCTTTATCTCCGATGGGTTTCTTCTTAGTACCTTTAGCATCAACGGTGTATATGGAGACCCCAGATACTCCTCTAAGTCTTTTTTCATATGTAAATTCAAGTCCATTCTTCCCAATAATATCTGTTTTAGTATAGCCCTCTGACTTATGTTTCTCATACTCTGTATCAGTCACTGTTCCAACATATCCTGTTAGTTGAGCACAAACCTCACTGAAAGGATAAACTCTAGAATCGTTTTGTCTTTTTTCAATTCCAGGAAGGGCTAACAATTTTGATATTCTGGTATCAGATATGGATAAAGTTTGAAGGGGTACAAAGGAATCTTCCTTAACCCAGGTGGCTGATAATAATTTATTAATTGAATCAGCAGAAATACCTAATAGATTTGCTGCAGCTGCAATTGTTACATTCTTATCCCCAGTAATCCTTCTAGGTTCAAAGCCAATGGTTGAAGAATTTCCATTGGTAGCCAGAGCTACTCCATTTCTATCGGTTATTTTCCCTCTGATAGCCTTCAGGCTGCTAGGAGCATCAACTTTGATTGTATCTCCCTCCTCTAGCTCAGGTAGAATCATGCTTTCATTCCAATCAAGATAATAGGAGGTTTGCTTATTTACTTTTTCTTTCCGCAACGTTGCATCGTAGATAAAATTCCTTTTACCTATAATAGTATTAATACTTATCTGCAAGGCAACTTTAATATTTCCATTTTCATCCACTTTTATTTTTTTAGGCAAACTTGCTTTTACAAGTATGCTGTTTACTTCAAGAGCACTATAAGAATCTTTATATTCCTTAATAAAGGTTTCCTTGCTTACTTTCTTTTTAGAACTTTCTGATAGAACATTATAAAGATTGGAGTAATCGCTTTTACTTAGTGAAGCAACTATTTTATTTAATGCTACATTGGGATTTTCACTTTTACTACAACCAGTTAATATAAATACCATCAAAATAGTAAGAATAATTATGTATTTTTTCATATAAACACCTCTAACTTAAAATCAGATATATTATACCATATATTAGAAAAAATTTAAAATTTGAATATTGAATTTCATGAATTAGAGCTAAAATAAAATGCTGTAGCAATTACTGCTACAGCATCTTAGCATAATATATTATTTCTTAACTATTTTCTTTCTTGGAAAATTCAAGTTTACCTTCCTTTGTTGCTACTATTACTGCGTCTCCTGGCTTAATATTTCCCATAAGTATTTCCTCAGATAGTCTATCCTCTACTATTTTAGTTATAGCACGTCTTAGTGGTCTAGCTCCATATACTAAATCATAGCCCTTCTTGGTCAATAGTTTTTCTGCTTCCAAATCAAACTCAATCGTAATATTTTGTTCCTTTAGTCTCTCACCAATGCCTTTAAGCATAACCTTTGATATTTTCAAAAGATCTTCCTCTGTTAAGGAATGAAAAACTATTATGTCATCAATTCTATTAAGGAATTCTGGTCTAAAGGAATGCTTAAGTTCCTCCATAATATATTCCTTCATTTTTTCATATTCAGTTTCGCTTCCATCCTTGCTTACAGAAAAGCCTAAGGTCTTCTGTTTATTGATTGTGCTTGCACCCACATTTGAGGTCATTATAATTATGGTGTTTTTAAAATTTACGGTCTTCCCCTTTCCATCAGTTAATCTACCATCCTCTAAAATCTGAAGCAATACATTAAATACATCTGGATGAGCTTTTTCTATTTCATCAAAGAGGATCACAGAATATGGGTTTCTTCTTACCTTTTCTGTCAGTTGACCTCCTTCTTCAAAGCCTACATATCCTGGAGGTGATCCTACAAGTCTGGAAACCGTGTGTTTTTCCATATATTCAGACATATCAACTCTTATCATATTGTTTTCATCACCAAACATAGCTTCTGCAAGTGCTTTTGATAGTTCTGTTTTTCCTACCCCTGTAGGTCCTAAAAATATAAAAGAGCCAATTGGTCTTTTGGGATCCTTAAGCCCCACCCTTGCACGTCTTACTGCTCTAGATACTGACTTAACTGCTTCATCTTGGCCAACTACCCTGATATGAAGAATTTCCTCTAGTTTAAGAAGCTTTTCTGATTCCTTCTCTGTAAGCTTTTCTACAGGAATATTTGTCCATTTTGATACAACTGCAGCTATATGGGTTGCATATAGAGTCTTTGTGACTACGTCATTCTGTGACTTCCAGTTCTTTTTATAATCCTCAGATCTTTCTTTAAGTTCTTTTTCTTTATCTCTAAGCATTGCTGCTTTTTCGAAATCTTGAACCTTTATAGTATCTTCCTTTTCTTTTGTTACCTTCACTAAATCTTCCTCTAAAGCTTTTAATTCCAGTGGTGCAGTAAGATTTTCAATTCTTACCTTCGCCCCTGCTTCATCAATAAGATCTATTGCTTTATCTGGTAAATACCTATCAGTTATATATCTATCAGATAAGCTTACCGCTGCCTCTATAGCTTCATCACTTATTTTTACTCTATGATGGGCTTCATATTTATCTCTTAAACCTTTTAATATTAATACAGTTTCTTCCATGGAAGGTTCTCCAACATTTACGGGTTGAAATCTTCTTTCTAAAGCAGAATCCTTTTGAATGTTTTTACGGTATTCCTCTATAGTTGTAGCTCCTATACATTGAAGCTCCCCTCTAGATAAAGCAGGCTTTAAGATATTAGACGCATCAATTGCTCCTTCTGCAGCTCCTGCACCTATTAAAGTATGAATCTCATCTATAAATAATATCACATTTCCAGATTTCTTTAATTCATCCATAACTTTCTTCATTCTTTCTTCAAATTCTCCACGATATTTAGAACCAGCCACCATTGAGGAAAGATCTAAGGATACAACTCTCTTGCCCTTTAATAGCTCTGGTATATTGCCCAGTGCTATTTTTTGAGCGAGCCCTCCCGCTATAGCAGTTTTTCCAACACCTGGATCACCGATTAAGCAAGGGTTGTTTTTTGTTCTTCTGCATAGTATCTCTAGAACTCTTTCAGTTTCCTTTTCTCTACCAATTACTGGATCCAGCTTTCCTTCAAGTGCCATCTTAGTTAAATCCGTACTAAACTGATCTAAAGTCGGAGTTGGTTGAACATTACTTTTATTACCGGAGGAATTCGAAGATGGATTTTTTTCTCCAGAAAGGCTTTGAATCAATTCATTTCTTAACTTTTCGAAATCTAAGTTAAAGTTACTTAATATAGTATAAGCAACTCCCTCGGCTTCGCTGATTAAAGCAAGTAGGATATGTTCTGGAGCTACATAGTTGTTGTTTAAATCCCTTGCCTGGATAAGACTTATATCTAAAAGTCTTTTAGTTCTTGGGGTCATAGGTATCTCATTTTTGTAAACATTCATGTCACCATGGCCTTCTAGTTCATCTACCATATTTCTTACATCATCAAGATTTATCCCCATATTGTTTAGTATAGCGCAGGCCATACCATCCTCTTCCTTCAATATGCCGAGTAATACATGCTCAGTTCCAACATATCCATGTTGGAAGCCTTCTGCCTCTTCCTGAGCAAACATTATTACATTTCTTGCTCTATCGTTAAACATTTGAAACATCATAATATCACCACCTAATTCAATTTTTCACGTACAAGCTTTGCTCTAAATATATCTCTTTCCTTCTCGCTAAGCTTTTTATTATTTTTTATCTGTAGATTTGCTGGCTCCACTTCTATAGATAATTCATTGATTTTAGAAATTTCGATTTCCTTTACTATTCCCATTTCAACCCCAAGCCTTACATTAGATAAAAGATTTAAACCTTCCTTTGAACTTAAAATCACTGCGGATTTTAGTAAACCTAAAGCTCTAAATATTTTATCTTCTAACTCATATTTATGATTTTTTAGAATTTGCTCCCTGGATAACTGTTCTCGCCTTATCACCTGATCCACAACTGCATTTAAGTTATTTAATATATCCATTTCTGTTAAACCTAAAGTAATTTGATTAGAAATCTGATATAAACACCCCTCAGCTTTAGAGCCTTCTCCATATAAACCTCTTATAGTCATACCAACCTGAGTTAATGCGTTTAATACCTCATTCATCTCATTAGTTGAAGAAAGAGCTGGCAGATGAATCATAACAGACGCCCGAAGCCCAGTACCTAAATTAGTTGGGCATGCTGTTAGATACCCTAGTTTTTCATCAAAGGCAAAATCAATAGTTTCTTCTAATAAATTGTCATACCTATCCGCTTCATTATATGCCTCTGTAAGATTTAAACCTGAGGTTATACATTGAAGTCTTAAATGATCTTCTTCATTAATCATAATGCTGGTTGTTTCATCATTATCCAAAATAAAAGCTGCCTTTTTTCCATTAATTAATAGTTTAGAACTTATTAGGTGCTTTTCCAAAAAAACTCTATTATATGTCCAATCATTTTTCCATAAATTTATTGTTTTAAAATGTTCCTTCATCTCATCTGTAATATAAAAAGCCTTTTCTATTTCAGAAACTAATTCAATTCCCTTTTCAATGGATAATTTATTGGGAAATGGAACATCCTTTATATTTCTTGCCAATCTTATTCTACTACTTAACACTATTTCATTTTCTTCCCTTTTAGAATTTACCCAGTTTTCCATAATAAGCCTCCTTAAGGATTCTACTGTTTTTCAGTACTTTGCAGCTGCCTAATTAAGTCCCTAATTTGGGCTGCCTTTTCATATTCCTCTGTGGAAATTGCCTTTTGCAAATCATCTTTAAGTTGAATAAGTCTTTTTCTTTCCATTAAATCTTTTCCTGACTTTAGAGGAATTTTCCCTAAATGTTCAGTGTTACCCTGTACTCTTTTAATAACTGGTGTTATGGTTAAATTAAAGTATTTATAGCACTCGCTGCAGCCAAAAACTCCAGTCTTTTTAAATTCACTATAGGTAGTTCCACATTTTTTGCAATTAGGTTCTAGAGGTTTTGTTTCTGACGTTTGAGATTGATTAATATAATCCATAAGTCCGCTTAAAATATTCTGCAGAGAGAAAGGTGCATTTAAATTCATATCTCCTGTTATATTTATACCTTCATTCTCTTTCGCACATTTTTCACAAATTCTCATCTCCTGCTTGGTACTATTGATGATTTTTGTGATATATACTGTTGCTTCATTTTGTTTACATAATTCACAAAGCATAGCTAACACCCGGCTTTTTAGACCGCCACCTCTGTGGTCCTTTCTTTATTTATATAAAATGATTATCCTAGATAAGGATCACCATTATTATCGATTTTAATATATCTGCTCTTACTTTATTTCTATTCTCACAAGATGCATTTAATGTTCTGTCATTTATAGCAATTTTTATAATTTCTCCTTCTCTTTCAGCAATTATAGAAGAATCTGTTAAATAATTTAATATATTCTTACCTGCCTCATAGGTTATACTATTGCCAATTTTCTCCTTAAGTATATCAACAAGGGATTGATTTTCTTCGTAAACCACTCTCCTAATTACTATATATCCACCTCCACCTCTCTTGCTTTCTACGTAATATCCTTTATCTGTTGAGAATCTAGTTGTTAGTACATAATTTATTTGAGAGGGTGCACAGCTAAAATGAGAAGCTAATTCATTTCTTTGAATCTGGAGGTCTCCTTCCTTATTTTCGCATATGAGCTGTTTTATGAAATCTTCAATTATATCAGACAATCTTGTCATAATAATTACCTTCCCGTTTATATTTTACTGACTTTGCCTTTCTTTGACCTTCATTATATCATATATTTTAATTGATAAAAATTCAATGGCTATATTTATACTAAATAGCATAAATATAGCCAAAATTTCTAATTGTTTTAATTTATCCTCCAATATCTCACTAAATCTCTTGATATTTACGAATTAATACCTTAATGAACTTTTCTAGGCTTATCTGATCTTCAAAATTACCTTGTGCTTGTTTTTTATTTCCTCCACCTCTACCATTATTACTACTAATATTTTCTTTGAAGATCTTGCCGCAATCTAGAGGTGAAGTCCCTGAACAGAATATAGCCTTCAATTCCTTTAAAGAATATAAAATTGATGGTTTTTCGGAAGTTTCCACAAGATATTTGGAAATAATTTTTAAATCTTCAAAGCTTTTATCAATATAGCCCTTGCATATTAATCCATCCTTAGCTTCAATCAATAAATCTTTGCCCTCTTTTAATAATATTCCTTCTCTTAATGCTTTGTTATCTCTATATAAATTGCTTAGTTCTTCCTGAAGGTTATTAATTTTTAAGGTAAGCTCACTTTCTCCTGTGGATAAATTCTTTGTTAGGGTCATTATAATATCATTTTTCTGCGAAAGATCTAAATATGCTCTTTTCCCAGCTTTAAAATATATCCTAAGCATACCTTTATATTTCTCAGTCTTAACTATTTTTATAATTCCAATTTCTCCAGTTTTAAAAACATGAGTTCCACAACAAGGAGAATAATCTATTCCATCTATTTCTACAAGTCTAATATCCTCTTCCACCGTAGGAGTTTTCCTAAGTGGTAGAGTTTCTAGTATTTCCTTTTCTATAATAGCCGCTTTTATTTTAAGATTCTTATATATGTAATCATTTGCTGCTTCTTCAGCCTTTCTTACCTTTTCAATAGACAATTCTGGAGTTATTAAATCTATATTTACATAGTCATTTCCCATATGAAAGCCAGTGGTTGCAAGTCCATACAGATTAAAAAACATAGCTGCAATTAAATGTTCTCCTGAGTGTTGCTGCATATGATCAAATCTTCTATTAAAATCAATTTCTAGGTCAACTTCTTCTCTATTTATTCTTTCTTTTAATACATGATATATTAAATCATCTTTTTCATAAACATGAAGTACTTCTATACCATCAATTTTTCCTAAATCACAGGGTTGACCTCCTCCCTCTGGGTAAAAGATTGTTTTATCAAGAACTACAATAGCTCCTCTTTCATCTTCTGTAACGCTTAAAACACTACTTTTGCAACATTTTAAATATGGCATTGAGTAATACAATTTTTCAGTCATTTTATTTAACATTACATATGATGTAATGCTTCCTCCCCTCAGATTAAATTCTAAAAACATTATAACACTTTATATGTAACCATTTGTATTAAAAATAATAAACTAATAAAAAAAGGTGTTTAATTTTATGTCAGAATTTAATTATTATAGATCCTTAGTGGCTGGATCAGAAAGCTACATACCCTTGAAAAATGGTAAATATGTTAAAGCCATAAATCTTGATAATGCTGCAACAACCCCCCCTTTTCACAGTGTATTAGATGAAATAATAAAATTTTCTCCCTTTTACTCTTCAATTCACAGAGGCTATGGCTACAAATCTGAACTCTCCTCTTATATTTATGATACATCCAGATATATTGTTAAGGACTTTGTAGGAGCCTCTTCAACTGACACAGTTATATATGTTAAAAATACCACGGAAGCAATAAACAAACTATCCAATAGGCTTTGTTATGAAAGGGACTCAGTTGTTTTATCTACAGATATGGAGCACCACTCAAATGACCTACCCTGGAGAAAAAACTTTAAAGTAGATTATATAGAACTAGATCAATTTGGCGGACTATCCCTTAAATCTTTAGAAGAAAAACTAAGAAAATACAAGGATAAAATTAAGCTTGTGACAGTAACTGGAGCATCAAATGTTACAGGTATTATAAACCCAATTCATTATATAGCTGAAATTGTACATAAGCATAACATTAAGCTCTTGGTGGATGGGGCACAGCTTGTCCCTCATTGCCCAATTAGCATGAAAAGTACAGCTAAGGATAAGAATGATTGTATCGATTATTTAGTATTTTCAGCTCATAAGATGTATGCCCCCTTTGGGATAGGTGTTTTGATAGGTCCAAAGAGCACGTTTGATTATGGAAACCCTGATTGTGTTGGAGGTGGAACAGTAAAACTTGTAACCCATAACTTTATAGAATGGGATGACCCACCAGCAAAGGAGGAAGGGGGATCCCCTAATATAATTGGTGTAGTTGCCCTTGTAGCTTCAATTAAAACTTTGAATCAGATTAGTATGGATAAGGTTTATTCTCAAGAAAGCTATCTTACGGAATATACCCTAGAGATGCTAAAAAGTTTACCCGAAGCCAGAATTTATGGTGATACAACTTTAAATAATAGATTGGGTATAATCTCCTTTGACCTTAAGGATATACCCCACCAGGTTGTAGGTCGAGCCTTAGCCTGTGAAGGTGGTATATCTGTCAGAACAGGATGTTTTTGCGCTCAGCCTTATATACAAAAACTATTAAATATTAGTAACACAGAAATAATGAAATATATAAATAAAAGTTCCTCAAGACCTGGTTTGGTAAGGATAAGTCATGGAATATATAATATACCTCAGGAGATTGACAGAACTTATGAGCTTTTGAAAAAGATAATAAAAAATAAAGCCTACTACCTTGATAAATTTAAGTAGCTAGACCTTATCCCAATTATTTATTTTACTTTCATATAGCCTTAAAGTCTTTCTAAGATCTTTATAATCAGGGAATATACCTTCAACTAGAAGCCAAAAGGCATTAGAATGATTTAATTCCTTTAAATGACATAGTTCATGGACAACAACATAATTTAGAAGCTCTGGTGGAGCTAAGATAAGCTTCCAATTAAAGTTCAAATTGCCTTTTTTAGAGCAGCTTCCCCAGCAGGTTTTCTGTTCCTTTATCCTAACCGTTGCTACATTAACTCCAAGTATTAGTTTATATTTATCTATGGCTTTATAAAGTTCTTCCTTTACCTTTTCCTTATAAAATCTGCGAAGGATTTCTACTCTTTCGCTATTTGACCTATGACCATGCAAATATAATATAAAATTTGTATGGTCATATTCTAATTTATCCACTAATGTGTTCATACTTACTTTAAGGGGATAAAGGTCACCTTTATACAAAATAAGGTCACCTTCTATCCATTCCTTTAATTTATTTCCATCACAAGCTTTATAATTTTTGTAGATCCAATTGGCATGTCTTGAGAAAATTTCAGTATAATTAATTCTAGGAGTAATTATAGGTGTAGAAAGTATAAGTATTCCTTCTTTAATGGACAATCTCATGCGTCTAAGTCTTTTATTTATTTTAACCTTATAAGGAATAATAATATCTTTTATTTCAAATTGCCCAAAGATATCCATATTATCTTACAATGCTTCCGGTGGGAAGAGAATCTGGCACTGTTACCGCAAATAACTGACTTTCATCCGCATTAGCTACAGCTATTATCATCCCTTGTGAAAGTTCACCTCTTAAGGTAACAGGCTTCAAATTAGCTACTATTACTACAGATTTACCAATTATATCAGAAGGCTTATAATATTTTGCTATACCTGATACTATTTGTCGTTGCTCTCCACCTAATTCAACTGTTAGCTTTAATAGCTTTTTAGCTCCCTTTATGCTTTCACAGTTTAATACCTTAACAACTCTTAAATCTATCTTTTCAAAAGTTTCTATACTAATTTCTTCTTTAATTGCTTCCATAACTGGTTTTTCTTCTATCTTTTCTTCCTTTGCTTTCAAAGCATCTAATTCCTTAAGCTTACTTTCCAAATCGATCCTTGGGAAAATAGCTTCTCCCCTGCTAACCTTTGTTCCAGCTCTTGTTCCATCAAAGGATGCTAAACTATCAAAGGTAGTGAGCTCAATATTTAACTGCTTATTTATCTTGTTACTAGTTTCAGGTAAAAACGCAGATAACAACACCGATACTATTCTTATACTTTCCACAAGGTTATATAATACTGTACCTAATCTTTTCTTGTTTTCTTCATCTCTAGCAAGTATCCAAGGAGTAGTCTCATCTATATATTTATTGGACCTTCCTATGAGTTCCCATATAACAGCTAAAGCATCCGGTATCTGAAGCTTATCCATAGATGAAACAACTTTTCCGGGTAAACTTAAGGCCAAGTCTATAAGCTCATCATCTAAAGGAGCTTTAGCTAATGGAGCTGGAATATTACCTTCAAAGTATTTATCAACCATTGCAACTGTTCTAGAAACTAGATTTCCTAAATCATTTGCCAAATCTGAATTTATTTTCTTTATAAATATTTCATTATTAAATAGGCCATCTGCACCAAAAGGAATTTCTCGAAGTAGATAATACCTAACAGCATCAACTCCAAATATATCTACAAGAACAACTGGATCTACAACATTTCCTTTAGATTTGGACATTTTCCCACCATCGCCTAATAACCATCCATGACCAAATACCTTTTTCGGCAGTGGTATCCCTAATGCCATAAGCATAATTGGCCAATAAATTGTATGAAATCTTAATATGTCTTTACCTATTAAGTGTACATCTGCAGGCCAGTATTTTTCATAGTCTTCTTTATTCTCGCTTCCATAACCAAGAGCTGTTATATAATTTGAAAGAGCATCTATCCAAACATATATTACATGACTTTTATCAAACTCTACAGGTATCCCCCAATTAAAGGAGGTTCTTGATACGCAAAGGTCCTGAAGCCCTGGCCTTAAAAAGTTATTAAGCATTTCGTTTTTCCTAGATTCTGGTTGAATAAAATCAGGATGAGTCTCTATATATTCTATCAGTCTAGGTGCATATTTGGACATTTTGAAAAAATATGCCTCTTCCGCTGCCTTTTCAACCACCCTTCCACAATCTGGGCACTTGCCATCTACTAATTGAGTTTCCGTCCAGAAGGATTCGTCAGGTGTACAATACCAGCCTTCATAAGAACCTTTATATATATCTCCATTTTCATATAGCTTTGTAAATATATCCGCAACTGCCTTTTCATGATAACTGTCTGTAGTTCTAATAAATTTATCATAGCTTATATTCATAAGCTTCCATAAATCCTTTATGCCAGCCACAATATCATCTACATATACTTTAGGGGTTACACCCTTTTCTTCTGCAATTCTTTGAATTTTCTGACCATGCTCATCGGTGCCAGTTAAAAACATAACATCATAACCTGTTAATCTTTTGAATCTTGAAAGTGCATCTGCTGCTACTGTAGTATAAGTATTGCCAATATGTAAGTTGGCAGATGGATAATAGATTGGGGTCGTAATATAAAAAGTTTTCATGCTCATTTAATTTTCCTCCTTTTAATCAAAAAAAAGCTCTATGCAAAGCTGTGCTTTACATAGAGACGTTATCACGTGTTACCACTCTATTTTGTAGCTACCTCACGGTAACTATCTTAAAAGGTGACTTAAGTTTAGTACTATTATCACCTTGCAAGGTAACGGCTGCCTCCGTTTCATCCTACTATATTTTTAGATGAACTGCTCCGGGTCCATGTTCTCAATCTTCTATATTGCCTTCTTTCACCTTCAAAGGCTCTCTTTAGATATATATCACTGATACTCTTCCCATCAACGCATTTAAAACATTAAACAAAATATTTATAGTATTTATACTATTCGAAAAAGGAATAACTGTCAACTCACAATTATGTGTTTTCCCTAACTAAGCATGCCAGTTATAATTCAAATAAGTTATCCAATTCTTCTTTCGTTATGCTGCTTATAAAGCTTTCCTCTAATTGATTTTCATCAAGAATGTTTCTTATTAGGTTCTTCTTTTTTTCTTGAAGCTCAAATATTTTCTCTTCTATGGTGCCTCTTGCTATAAGCTTTATAACCTCCACAGTTTTCCTTTGACCTATCCTATGAGCCCTATCAGAGGCTTGATCTTCCACAGCTGGATTCCACCAAGGATCAAAATGTATAACCACATCAGCTCCAGTTAGGTTTAAACCAGTACCTCCCGCCTTCAAGGAAATAAGAAATACGCTAGTGTCTCCCTCATTAAACTGTGTAACCATATTTACCCTATCTTGAGCTTTAGTCTTGCCATCAAGATACATATAAGAAATCAAATTTTTATTAAGCCTTTCTTCTATCTTTTTTAAAACAGAAGTAAACTGGGAGAATATTAATATTTTATGGCCACCACCTATAGATTCTTCTAAAATATCATCTAATAGAAGCATCTTACCACTTTCTCCTACATAATCCTCAATAAATATACTTGGCTCCAAGCATATTTGTCTTAATCTTGTGAGCGCAGCCAATATTTTGATTTTACTTTTGTTTATTCCTTTTTCCTCTATTTCCTCATTTAGCTCTCCCTTAATAGCACTTAGATATGCTAAATATAATTTCTTTTGTTCAGGAGTTAACTCAGCAGATATTCTATGTTCTATTTTTTCAGGAAGTTCACCTGCAACCTCCCTCTTTAGTCTTCGCAATATAAATGGTTTTATTCTCCTGTTAAGCTCTTGTAGAGCATTTTTATCATTATTTTTAACAATTGGGGTTTCATATCTTTCTAAAAACTTGCTATGACTTGATAAATATCCAGGCATAATGAAATCAAAAATAGACCAAAGCTCTGTTAAGGAATTTTCTATGGGGGTGCCTGTTAGTGCAAAATATCCTTTAGCCTTTAATTCTTTAACAGATTTAGCGTTTATTGAATTAGGGTTTTTTATTTGCTGAGCTTCATCAAGTATGCAGCATTTAAAATTAATGTTTTTATATTCATCTATATCCCGTCTTATAAGGGGATAAGAAGTTACAACAATGTCTGAGTCTTCTATCTCTTTACGTAGCTCTTCCCTTTCTAACTTGCTTCCTGATATAACCAAGGTTTTAAGGGAGGGGGCAAACTTCTCTATTTCATTTTGCCAATTATATACTAAAGAGGTTGGAGCTATTACTAGGCTAGGCAAGCCATCTTTATCTCCTGCTATGAAAGAAATAGCCTGAAGAGTTTTTCCAAGCCCCATTTCATCAGCCAATATCCCACCAAATCCATACTGTCCTAAAACCGACAGCCACTTAAACCCACTTTTTTGATATTCTCTTAATATAGGCTCTAAATATTCTGGAAGAATATAGTCTGTCTCTTGAACCTCACGAATATTATTAACCATTTCCCTGAAGCCTTTATCTCTGTGTACAAAATCCAGAGCCTTTTCCTTCAGTTTATTATCAAAGTATAAAGAATTATATTTTGATAATATTATGCTTTCCCTATCAAATTCCTTATCCTTAATATCTATATAATCCAGCATTTGCCCTATATCTTTAAGTGCCTTCGTTTCTAAAGAAACAAACCCACCCTTTTTAAGCTTGTAATACTTCTTTTTGCTTCGGAGAGCTGCAAAAATGTTTTTTAATTCTTCTTTTTCCACTCCTTCAATACTAAAGGTAAATTCTAATAAATCGTTATTTGTCAATTTAACACTAGATTTATATGAGGATGAATTATAGAATTTTATATCCTTAAAACCTTCCGAATAATAAACTTCAGCAAGATTCTGCAATTCCCCTATTCCTTCAATTATAAAATCAACTATCTTATCCTCATCTTTAAGGGAATAAAAATCTGTTTCTTTAATAAAACCAAAATCCTTAAGCATAGACTTAATTTTTTCCTCAGCTTCAATGTTTCTTATGAGTATTTTTTCATCAATGCTGTTAAAGCTATCCTTTAAAGGGTTTATAGATATCTCTCCATAATTAAACTTCACTAAACAATTAATATCATTATTTATACTGTCAATATAAAGCTCAGATATTAAGATAGCCTCATAAAAGTCCTTTTCTAGCTCACTATCTATATTCACTCTTTTACTTATTTTTCTAAGACCTGGTAATATAATAGATGCAACCTTCTCACTATATTCCTTATTTAAGGAGCTCAAAACATTGTTAGATTTTATTAGTTCGTTATATAAGGGGACATAAATAGATAGCTGTTTTTCTCCGATCTTATAAATATTGCTCTTATAAAAGAAGTATTCCCCATCATATGTTAAAGGAATCGGCTCTTCTTCTCCCGTATGATTTATTAGAATTCTGTCCTGATTTAGCTTAAAGTCAAACTCTAAGGGCATATCTTCCTTTAATACTTTCACATTGCTATAAGGTTTCCCATTTATTATAGCCTCAATACTTTTCCCTATAGAAATATTAAAAAATCTCTTTACCTGATAATCGGATAAATAAGCCTTTTTACCAGATATAAATTTTGGAGTATTTTTATAATAGGAATTAATGCTGGCTATTTTCAAATCTGCTTCATAAATCTCCAGTAGAAGATTTATAAGTTCCTTATCTACCTCATTATAATAATATTTCCAAGGAGCATAATTGAAGCTTTTACCAAATTCTAAGCTTTCTGTTTTTGCCCTTACTACTTTTAGAAATTCTTTCATATTCTTTACTGAGTAACATCTATCTTTACCTACCCGGAGCTCTAAGGAGGAAATTCTTTCCTTTTCAAAATTAAATTCATATTTAACCTCTGTTTTTAGTTCTAGCTTTTCAAAGGTATCTTCTACAATTGCCATTTTAAATCTATTTAAAAGTTGATCTACTTTTGCTTCCTGGGATGAAAAGGTTTCTCTACCAGTTTCTTTAATATATTTTAATAACACAGCTACAATATGCTTGCAAAAACGTGTTTCTCCAAAATAACTAGAAAATTCTTCGCAATCACAGTAAAAATGGTTAAATCCCTTATTAGTTATATCAACTTCTACTTCGTAAACCCATTCATCGGAAGAATTTATTTCTGCACTAATTTTTAGAGACTCCTCTTCATTTGCTCCAGCACCTTCAGTAATATTAAATAGAAGTACTTTGTTTTTGATATAATAGTCAAATCCTCTTTTATATATTTCATCATTTGTATAATGCTTTATAATACTTTCAGTAACATGAAACAATAAATTCACCTCAAAATAATAACATTTATATCTCATTATATAAAACTGTCTTTGTTTTTGCAATATGAAAGGGACACACCTAAAGGTGATGTCCCAAATGCATACTATTATTGAAAACCCTTTCCTTGGAGAAAGTTAATCCACTTCTTTGAGCTCTCATCATCAGGTGTCATTGTAACAGATTGCTGAAAAGACTTTAATGCGTCATCTTTTTTATCCAAATAATATAAGGTGGCGCCTCGCCAGTTATAATAATAATTTCCCTTTGGATTTAAGGAAATAGACTTATCAAAGCTATCTAAGGCCTCTTGATATTTCTTTTCACCATAATACGCTTTGCCCTTATTAAAATAATAAACTCCATTATCTGGCTTTAAGCTTATAGCTTTATCATAATCTGCCTCTGCTTCAGGATACTTATTAAGACTTAAATATCCATTCCCTCTGTTATCATAGTATACAGCAGAACTTATATTAAACTTTATCGCACTACTATAGCAATCGATGGCCTCCGGATATTTCTTTAATAAATATAGTAGATTGCCCTTGTCATTAAATATAGTTGGATTTGTACCATCTAAGGCTATGGCCAAATCATAACTTTTCACTGCCTCTTCTCCCTTATTTAGACCTTGAAGTGCTTCTGCCTTACCTGTATAAGCAAATCTAAAGTAACTGTTTATAGATATTGCCTTATCAAAAAGTGTAACTGCATCAGTATATTTTTTTTCACTATTTAAGGCTTCTCCCTTATTTGTTAGGAGAATTTCCTCATTAGGATTGTTTTTTAATGCTGCATCATAAAGCTTTACTGCATCCTCTAGCATGCTTTGCGCTGCGAGTAAAGAGGCCTTCTCATTTATGTATTCATAGCTGGCGGGATTATATTTTAATGCTGCTGCTATTGAATCATTTGCATCCGCTACGTTGCTACCTTCCTTTAAACATAAAACTTTATAAAATATAGCATGACCATTATTCTTATCATTATTTATATCATTTTCACATATATCTAAAACCTTCTGAAAGCTTTTAACTGCGTCAGTAGAATTCTCCTGATCCGCTAGAATCAAGCCTTTATAATAATAAGGTAAATCGAATTGTACGTTTATACTTACCGCACTATTGTAAGAAGCTATAGCCTCTGTATATTGGGATAGTTCTTTAAGACAATTCCCCTTGAATGTGTATGCAAAAGCATTTTTGCTATTTGCTTTAATAATCAAATCATAGACAACTATGGCGTCACTAAACTTGCACTTATCATATAATATATTCCCTTTAAGCATAAGAAGATCTTCATCCTTAGGTTTACTACTAAGCCCTATTTCTACAGCTTTTAAAGCATCATCATATTTATTGGTTAATAATAATAGTAAAGCTTTATCACGGTTTAGATAATAATCTGTTGGGGACTTTAGAAGTAGCTTATCACACAGGCTTATACCTTTTACGTAATAAGTATCTCCACTAGCTCCGCTGCCTAGTAGAGCTAAAGCCTCACCCTTTACTCCATCTTTAAAGGGGGCATCAACTAATTTCACTCCTGAGCTTATAAAACTAGATAAGATCTTATATTCTTCAAGATATTTTAAAGCCATAGATTTGCCAAAATAACCTTCATTATTTTTCGAATCCCCTTTTATGACCTTATCAAAGTATGTAAGGGATTCCTTAACTTTACCCTGATAATATAAATCCTTAGCCATATTTAAATTTTCAGGAACTTTAGATTTACAACCAACAAAAGAGGTTGTCAGTAACCCAAATAGCAAAATATAAATCATTGGCTTTAATTTTTTCATAAACCTATACCTTCCTGTTCCATTATTTGTTCTAATATACATCTTAGCTATAAAATGGAGCTATGTCCATAATCAGTTTTCCATGTTTTTAAATAGCTTAACTCCTTGAGTAGATAATACATAGTATAATAGTCCATCTAGAGTAGCAAAAATCGCTCCAGTAACTAAAAATGCTCCTAATAGGTTCAAAGAAAACTTAAAGGCAATAAAAACCAATATACCAGCTATAGCACAACCAATAAATAAATTAATTGCTACATTAAGATTTTGCTTTACTGCCTTTTGCTCACTATCCCAATTTAGCTTAGGAAACATCAAATCTAAAAGTATTCCTAAAAAGGATATTAAAAGAGCTCCTAAAGCAAAAAGTATAATAATCATAAATATTATTATTATATTTGGAAAGAATATATAAATAGCTCCAATAAGCAGCAGCAAGCTTCCAAAAAAGTTCATTATAAGAGCAGGAACTATTTTAGCAATGATTTGTTGCCTATAGTCCATAGGCAAATATTTACATACATATAGCTTATCCCCTTCCCGGGATATAGCTGAAGCGCTTATTCCATTTGTAGAAAATATAAAAATACCCATTGCAATTACAATTGCTAATACTATCCCTGAATATTGAGGATCTGTAATCATTGGTATCATTTTTTTAATTTCAGTTATAAGGTTTTTCTGCGTGATAAAAGGTAATAATAAAAATACTGGCCATATGAAATTCATCAATATACAATTCAAAAAATAAATTGGTGTTCTTATTAATAATTTCATTTCTTTCATCGCATAAGCATATATATGCGAATTCTGTTTTATACTTCTACTAAATTCCTCACTACTAAGTTTTTTTCTTTTTGCAGGAGTTTCAGATACTCCCATAACTCCTTTAAAATACATTCCTTCACCAAGGAAAACCATTATAAGTATAGAAATAGTAATAATAATTAAGTATAAAAGCATATTAAGCATTCCCTCTAAATGCATATTGTACACTAATGCTTTAGATGCGTATTTAGCCGTTGGAAATATACTATTTCCCATGTTTACTATGGAATTATTACCTTCTGCTATAGTTTGTAATATTTGGCTAAGGCTATTTGAACTTAAAATTGCTCTTTGATATATTATATTAATACCTATTCCAATAAATAGAGCAAGAATCCCACCAATTAGCTTAAATCTTTCCTTATACCTACTAACGTTAGTAAATCTCATTATTATTATCATAATTAATGTGGCAATTACTAAGGGTAAAATAGGTAAGGTTAAAAAAATAATTATGGAGTATAAATAGTATATTACTCCTCCTCCACTTTTTATTCCATAAATTAATATAACAGGAAGGGCAAGGATTATACAAGTTATATATTCATATATTAAGGTGATTACAAATTTAGATAGCAATATTTCCCATGGCTTAAAGGGTAAAGGCAATAAATTTTCTATATCCTGAGAGAAAAAGAATGCATTCGCCACATAAAAAATACCAAAGAAGAAAATAACAAAAGAGATTACAGGAAGAGTTATGCTTAATATGGCACCTGCTTGATTAAATTGATTTAAATAATCATACCCATTCCATAAGAAAAATATAATTCCAGCTACCATTGGAGCAAAAGCCATCATAAGGCATATAAATAAAAGGACTAGCTTAATAATAGAATTTTTCCCCTTCTTACCGATAACTTGAAGACTATTTTTAAAAAGAACTATGGAGAGTTTAAAAAATCTATTCATTTTCCGTCATCTCCAAAAACATTTTTTCAAGAGACTCATTTTCTTTAAAATGCTCCCTCATCTTATCCATGGTACCGCAATATAATATTTTGCCTTTATTGATTATCGCCACCTGATCACATAGTTTTTCTGCTACATCTAAGACATGAGTAGAAAAGAAAACAGTCTTACCCATATCTGCCTGAACTCTCATTTTTTCTTTTAAGGCAAAGGCAGCTTTAGGATCAAGTCCAGTCATAGGCTCATCTAAAATCCAAATAGCGGGTTCATGTAATAGAGCACCTATTAGTACTATCTTTTGTCTCATACCATGAGAATAGCTTTGAATTCTATCTCCTAGTGCCACAGATATTTCAAATTCCTTACATAATTTTTCTATTCTTTCTCTTCTTGACTCTTTTGAAACATCATAAATATCAGCTAAGAAATTTAAATATTCTATCCCTTTTAATCTAAGAAACATATCTGGGTTATCAGGTACGAATCCAAATTGTTTTTTTGCAAGAATAGCATCATCTTGAATATCTTTACCATTTAGCTTTATTGATCCTGTATCAGCTTTAATAATTCCTGTTATCATCCTTATCGTTGTTGTCTTCCCTGCTCCATTTGGTCCTAAAAATCCAAATATCTGTCCATCAGGTATGAATAGGTTTAAATTATCCACTGCCTTTAATTTTCCGTTATAACTCTTGCTAACATTTGTTATTTCAATCATACTAATCCTCCTCGTATTTAAATAGTTCTTTATGAAAAGATAAGCCTGCATATAGTAATCGACATAATCAACGCAGTCAAATCAGCAAGTAGCGCAGCCCAAAGTGTATGCCTCATTTTTTTTATATTAATAGACCCAAAATATACTGTAAGTGTATAAAAAATGGTTTCTGTGGAGCCCATAATCATTGAAGAAACCCTTCCAATATAACTATCTGGCCCGTAACTTTTAAGGATTTCTGAATAAACCCCTAACGCTCCACTACCAGAGAGGGGCTTTATAAATACCAAGGGAGCAACCTCCACCGGTAACCCAATAAGCTTAACAAAAGGATTAATAATGTATAAAAGATATGCCATGGCATTTGATTCTCTAAATACTGTTACAGCAACTATCATTGCCAATATGTAGGGAAATATTTTTAGACTTATATTTAAACCATCTTTAACCCCTTCAATAAAGCAATCATAAACCTTAACTCCTTTTAAAAAACCATATATTAATATAATTACAGTAATTATAGCAGTTATTGACCCTGTAAAATACCCCATTTCTGCCTCCTAAAAAAACTTTTGTAATATTTTGCAGTATATAACGCCCATAATTGAAGCCACTGCAGTAGCAATTATGGTAGGAAAAATAATTTCTGCTGGATTTTTAGAATTAAAACTTGCCCTTATTGATATTATAGTTGTAGGAATTAGCTGTATGCAGGTTCCATTTAAAACTAAAAATAAAGCCATATCATCTGTTGCTACATCTTTCTTATCATTTACCTTTTGCATTTCCTCCATAGCTTTTAACCCAAAGGGGGTAGCAGCATTAGATAGACCTAGCATATTTGAGGTAATATTCATAACAATTGCATCAAGAAGCTTGGGTGACTTAACATTTTTAAATATTCTTACTAGTAGAGGTTTTAATATTCTGCTTAGTTTATCTGATAGGCCACTTTTATTTGCAATGTTCATTATTCCACACCAAAGACATAGCATTGCTGTCAATTTAATAATGAATTCTACCGTGGAGGAAGCAGAGGTTGTAAGCGCCTTAGAAATTATCTCCCCTCTTCCATTTCCAATTCCTATAACTAAACCCAGAATAAAAATAATTGCCCATATGTAGTTGATCATAATATTCCACTCCTTTTCAGGTCACATATTATAATATATGAGTGGGAAGCTTATTTAATAATAGAAGTATATTTTTATTGCAAAATTGAAAAACAAGTGATACCATTTAATCTAATAATTAATATAGAGGTGTATGATGACTATTAGAGAAATAATGAAATATATAGAAAGTGAATATGAAGTAATAAATGGTACTAGTTGTCAAATTTGTGGCGGTGAATACTTTGCCGATGAACTAGAAATAGCAATAGTAGATGGCTTGCCCTATGATATATGTAGCTGCATCTGCTCTAACTGTGGATATGAAAAAATCTTTGAATTTAATGCTCCTTTTGTTGACAACAAAGATATTAGAAAAGTACGAAAAAAATTAAATTAAATAAGAACCAGCTAAAGATAATAATCTTTAGCTGGTTTTTTATTGTTAGATTTAGAGATAATTTGACATTGTAAGAATATAACAGTATAATTTTTTTATATTTTATAAATCTAAAGAGGGTGTACCCAGTGAGTGTAGAATCTGTAAGAGAATTTTTTACCACAAGAAATTTACCGGATCCAATAACCATTATTAGTGAAAGTGGTGCAACTGTTGATTTAGCTGCTAAGATCTTAGGGGTGAACCCAGAATTAATAGCGAAAACCTTAGCCTTTAGATTAAAGGATAAGGATATTCTTATAGTTACCAGTGGAAATAAAAAAATTGATAATAGAAAATATAGGGATTATTTTAAAACAAAGGCGAAAATGTTAAATCATGAAGAAGTGTTTGAGATTACAGGTCATCCTGTGGGAGGGGTATGTCCATTCGGATTAAAAACAAACATTGATATTTACATTGATATGTCCTTAAAAGACTTTGACTACGTCTATCCTGCTGCAGGTTCGGCTTACTCTATAATGAAAATATCTCCAGGAGAAATGCAAAAGCTTACAAATGCTAGTTGGGCAAATATTTGCGTATAAATTAACTTTTTTTTAGTAAAGGAGGCGTATTAAATTACAGCTCTATCTATAATACATAAAAAGCTAATAGCTCATAAATACTCCTTTCCCATTTTTTTTTCAATCTCCATTATACTTTTTATTCTTATAGCCTTTATATTCGGGAAAAATATAACTGTTGATATCGATGGTCATAAGAATAAATTTTTTACTTTTGAAAGTACTTTGCAAAGTGATTTAGAAAGCCGTAAAATAAAGGTAGGTGCCAAAGATAAAATAAGTTTTGCTTTTAATTCTAAGCTTTTTAATAAGGAAATTATAAAGATTGAAAGGGCTATGAATATTACCTTGGAGATAGGTGATAAAATAGAGAAAATTAAGTCCTCTGAAAAAAGTGTAAAAGGGTTTTTAGAGGAGGAAGGAATTCTTCTTGGAAAGGAAGACACTGTGGATCCTAAGATTGATACTTTGCTTTATAAGGACATGCAGATTAAAGTAAAAAGAGTAATGTCCTATATGTATACGGAAAGCACCAACATAGATTTTAATACACAAGTAAATTATGATAGAACTCTCCCAAATACTATTAGAAAAACAGCAAGGGAAGGCATCACTGGAGAAAGTCAACTAACTTTAGATTACTTTTATGAAGATGGCATCGAGGTGCTTAGAAAAATAATAAGTGAAAATATTACGACGATACCTAAGGATAAGATGATAGTTCAAGGTACCTATCCAGTGATGCCTATTACTCATGATGGAGCCCCAGTACCTTATAGTTCCATTGTTCAAGTAAAGTGTACAGCTTATCATGCCATAAACGGTATAGGCAAAACTTATACTTATTCAGGGAAAAAAGCTGTGCGGAATCCTGACGGTTATAGTACCATTGCTGTCGATAGTAGTTTAATTCCTATGGGAACCAAATTATTTGTACAAGGTTATGGCTTCGCTATAGCAGCGGATACTGGTAGCACAATAAAGGGTAATATAATTGATGTATTCTTTGACACTGTGTCTGAAGTCAATGCCTGGGGAGTTAAATATGAAAACTTATATATATTAACATGACTATCAAGTTAGTTCAGTAAAGGTCTAGTTTTCTTCTTATTTCCAATTTTTGGTTTGCGTATGATTAGGTCCTTATATATTATAGTATTGGCTTCAGTGCAAGCCAGTAGAAGTCTATCAAACAGTTCAGCTTCAAAGAATCTTCTGTTAAACCTATAACAGAACTCATTTAAATATTTTTGAAGATGCATTTTATCCAGACCGTGATATGTTCCTAATATAAAAGATTTAGAATTGGAAATAATGATATGAAGCCATTTAAGGTCATTATCATGCCCAACTTCATCCATATTGACCGATTCATGCTCGTAACCAACACGTTTTAAGCCTTTGTATGATTTATAATCATCACTTTTGATTGCACTGCCTATTTTAATATTCTCTTGAGCCGTAGTATTTATGGTAGCACTATCAATATTATCCACTACTGTCATTTTGGCATATTCGGGTTTTCCTTCTTCGGTTACTGATAATTGTACAAGTACCTTGGCTTTGCAAGTACCTCTGCCACGCTTACCACCAGAGGCTCCGAAAAAAGCATCATCCATTTCAACAAAATTAGATAGTTGATATTCTTTATCTCTTTGTAGCATAGCTTCTCTTATTTTATGTACTGTTAGCCATGCTGTAGGATATGAGACACCAATCTGTTTTGATAGTGATAAAGCAGAAATACCCCTCTTGTCCTTGGAAATAAGGTATATAGCTAGAAACCATTTAGTTAACTTCGTATGTGTCTTGTGCATTACAGTATTTGATATTGCGGATGCTTGATAATGACAGTGTTTGCATTCGTATGTGCCTCGAGTTTTAACTTGATAATATTCCACAGAACCACATTTTTCACAAACATAACCAGTAGGCCATTTATGCTTAAAAAGGTGGTCTAGGCATTTTTCTTCAGTGCCATATTCATCTATAAATTGAACTAAGTTTAACTCTGGTTGCTTTGCCATAACAACAACTCCTTCGAACATATGTTTATATTAATTCTACCAAACATTTGTTCGAATGTAAAGGATATACTGAGGCAACTTGATAGTCATGTAAAATAATATTAGAATTTTCAATGGATGGGTCAAATTTAAAATTTGATGGTCCTAAGGGCAAGGGTTTTAAGATATGCTCAAAGGATGGGGATTACAAAGAAGCTGAGGTAGAAATAATAGATAATAAGGTTATAGTATATAATAAGGCTATTAAATATCCAGTTGCAGTATCCTATGGCTGGGGCAATTTCGTAGAGGTAAATCTTTATAATGCAGAAGACTTACCTGCTAGTCCCTTTAGGACTAAGCTTTGATAGAGGTGATTAATATGGACTTTTCAATATGTATAGATGCTTTATATAATAAAAAGGATTTTTATGAAGCTATGAGCGAGGTAAAAGGTTTAGGCTATAAAGCCATAGAATTTTGGTCATGGTGGGACAAAGATCTTGAAAAATTAGTTAAAACAAAGGATGAATTAGGCTTAGAGATTGCAACCTTCTGCACTAAAATGATAAGCTTAACTGAAGAAGAAAATAGGACTAAATATATTGAAGGCTTAAAGGAATCTATTGCTGTATGTAAAAGCTTAGGCTGCAAGAGTCTAATAAGCCAGGTAGGGAATGAAGTTTTAAAGCTTTCAAGAGAAGAACAGATAGAAAGTATAATAAAAGGTCTAAAGGAAGCAGCACCTTATCTTGAAAATTCTGATATAACTCTAGTTGTGGAGCCTTTAAATACTAAGGTAGACCATAAGGGATATTTTTTATCTAGCTCTGAGGAAGCCTTCCATATAATAAAAGAGGTAGGAAGTCCTAAGGTTAAGGTGCTATATGATATATATCATCAGCAAATAACAGAGGGAAATATTATTTCTACCATATTAGAGAACATTGATAATATAGGACATTTTCATTCTGCAGGAAACCCAGGAAGACATGAACTTTATACTGGAGAGCTTAATTATTCTAATATAATAAGGGAAATCAGAAAAACCTCCTATAAAGGTTATTTTGGACTTGAGTATTTTCCAATAGAGGAAGCAAAAAAAGGATTATTGAAGCTTTTAAAGGAGGATAATTAATGGGTACCAATTTTACATCAGAGGTAAGAAAAGATTTTATAAAAGGCATAGATATAATTATCTTAAGATCAGATAATTGCGAAGCTTATATAGCACCGTCCCTAGGAGCAAATCTTTGTAGATTTTCTTATAAGGGCAAAAATATTATTGACTATAAAGAGGAAGCTTTATTAAGTAGCTATTTCACAGGCACTCCTATATTATATCCAACCCCTAACCGAGTTAAAAACGGCAAATTTACTTATTTAGGTAAGGAATATATAGAGCAAAAAAATGGTGAGAGGATATTGATCCATGGCTTAGTATTTAATGAAACTTGGGAGTATGATAAGGTAGTTATAACCGAAGAATCGATTTCTATAAAGCTCCATCTTAACTTTTTACCAGGAAAAAGTTACTACGAAGCCTTTCCCTTTAATAGTACAATATGGGTAGAGTATATTTTATACGGTGATGGCTTAAAGCTTATATACACAATAGAAAATAATGATAACAAGGCTTTACCCTTTGGTTTTGCTGTCCATCCATATTTCACAAAGCTTTCAGGAGATGAAGGTACTCTTATTGAAATGCCTGCAGCTTCCATATTAGAATGCAAAGAGGGCTATTTCACTACAGGAAAAACTATTCCTGTGAAAGGAACGAGCTTTGACCTACTTAGTCCAGTTAAAGTAGGAAGTTTAAAACTTGATACAAATTATACTGATCTAGATGTTAATAAACCATCAATAATTACCTATGAGGGCTTGGATTTTAGCTTAAATATTAGTTGCACAGAGGATTTTAAGCATATAGTCTTATATACTCCGAAAGGAACAGATTATTTTTGCTTAGAAAATCAGACCTCCTCCATCGATGCCCATAATGTTTATGACAAGGGCTTTAAAGAGCTCTCAGGACTCATTGTTTTAGCTAAGGGAAAAAGTAAATCTGGCTTTATAGATTATAAAATAATAAAATTTTAGGAGGAAGAAATGAAATATATAGCATATATAGGAACCTATACAGAGGATAATAGCCATGGAATTTACATGTATGAACTTAACACAAAATCTGGGGAGTTAACACCTATTGGCTTTGCTGATAAAACAGTAAATCCGTCCTATGTCACTATTACTGATAATAAAAAATTCTTATATTCTGTAGCTGAAACCACAGAATTTCAAGGAACTGTAGGAGGAGGGGTTGCAGCCTTTTCCATAGATAATATAGAGAAAAGACCAAAACTTATAAATGTTCAGCCAACCCTTGGTAAACACTCCTGCCACATAATAATTGATAGCACAAATAAATACATTTTTGTGGCTAACTACAGCGAAGGAACAGTATCACAGTTTCCAGTTATGGAAGATGGAAGTATAGGAGAGCTAATGCGCACCATTAAGCATATAGGTTCCGGACCAAATAAAGAAAGGCAGGAAATGCCACATATGCACTATGTAGCTCTTACCAAGAATGAAAAATACTTATTAACGGTTGATCTTGGTTTAGACAGTGTAAGTCTATATCGCTTTGAAGGTGGAAAGGGAGATATGTCTCTAGATGAGGATGCTTCCATTGTTGTAGCACCTGGCTCTGGGCCAAGACATCTTCAGTTCCATCCGAATAATAAATATTTATATATAGTCACTGAACTTTCAAGTGAAGTTATAGTTTATGAATTTGACAGCAAAAGTTATAAATTTAAACATATGCAAACTATATCCACCTTACCAGACAATTTTAAGGGCAATAGTACCTGCGCCGCAATACATATAAATAAGGAAGGTAACTTCCTTTATGCCTCCAATAGGGGTGATGACAGCATAGCTGTATATAAGGTGGAAGAAACAGGAAATCTTAAGCTAATAGAGATAATGCCAACTAATGGGAAAACTCCTAGAGATTTCGCATTAGATCCAACTGAAAGCTTCCTATATTCAGCAAATCAAGATTCAAATGAAATTACTGCTTTTTTGGTTGATAAGGAATATGGAACTTTGAAACCCTTAGATTTTAAGATAAGTATAAATAAACCTGTATGCATTAAATTCTTAGAAGTATAAGAGAAAAATATGGTATAATTAAAAATAATTATTTTATCAAAAGAGGAAGGAAGTTATTGTATGATTGGACAATTTTTCGGATTTATACTCCACATAGATAAATCTTTAGATGTAGTCATTAAAAATTATGGTACATTGGTATATTTATTTTTTTTCTTAGTTGTATTCTGTGAAACTGGCCTAGTTATTATACCATTTTTACCAGGAGACTCCTTGGTCTTTGCAGCTAGTGCCTTTGCAGCAAGGCTTTCTAGCCCTTTAAATATATGGCTAGTGTTTTTAATTTTTTCAACCGCTGCAATTATTGGAGATACAGTTAATTATCAGATTGGCTATTTTTTTGGTGAAAAGTTATTTAGTAATAGTAACTCAAAGCTATTTAAAAGAGCATATCTGGATAAAACCCATAATTTTTACGATAAGCATGGCTCAGTAACTATTATAATTGCTAGGTTTATGCCTATAATTCGAACCTTCGCACCCTTTGTAGCAGGAATAGGCAAAATGAACTACTTTAAATTCTTAGCTTATAATGTTGTCGGTGGAATAGGATGGGTTGCTGTATTTTGTATATCAGGATATTTTTTTGGGAATATTCCCTTTATTCAGGCTCATTTTACTGAAGTCGTATATTTTATTATATTTGTATCCCTATTACCAGCAATAATAGCCTTTATAAAAAGTATAGTTGGAAATAGAAAAGTTGCTTAATAAAAAAAACCTTTAAACTTTTACAGGTTTTTATATTTACGAAGTAAGAAGCAGCAACCTTGCTTCTTATTTCATTTTGTTAAAGGAAGAAAGATATTTTTGCAGAATAATATTCGTAATATATATATACTAGGAGGTTTGTTATGCTGTTTAATGATATTAAAATGAAATTTCCCTTGGGTAAAGCTAAATGCCTTACCTTAAGTTATGATGATGGAGTGCTGCAGGATAAGAAATTGATACAGATATTAAATAAATATAATATAAAGGCTACCTTTAATTTGAATTCAGGTATGTTTGGCCAGGTAGATTCCTTTATTTATGAGGGTAAAAAAGTAATTCACAATCATGTAGCAAAAGAAGAGATTCCTGAGGTTTATAAAGGTCATGAGGTTGCTATTCATACTGTATCCCATCCCCATCTTGAAAATCTCACTAAAATAGGCATTACTTCAGAGGTCTTTAGAGATAAGCAAGCCTTAGAGGACTTACTAGACTACCCTGTACGGGGCATGGCATATCCTTATGGTACCTATAATGATGCAGTGGTTGATGTTTTAAAAAGTTTAGAGGTAGAGTATTCAAGAACTACTAAGGAACATCATGGGTTTTATCTTCCTGAGGACACCTTAAGGTTAGAAGCTACCTGTCACCATGCCTATCCTAAGTTAATGGAACTAGGAGCTAAGTTCTTGAAGGATGAAGGACCTGATATGAAGCTATTTTATCTATGGGGGCATAGCTATGAATTTGACACATATGATAATTGGAGTATAATAGAAAATCTTTCAAGCTTATTAGCTTACAAGTTAGACATCTGGTATGCTACAAATATTGAGGTGTTTGACTACTTAAAAGCTCTAAAGGAATTGAAATTTTCGTGTAATGCTAAAAGTGTATATAATCCTACTGGATTAATATTGTATTTTACTAAAGAGGATATTCCATATGAAATAAAACCAGGTAGTACTATTCTTTTATAATAAGAATTTAGTTTAGGAGGAATTTCTATGTTAAATTTTATAGGTATAGGAAGTGCCTTCAACACAAGCCTTGGAAACACCAGCGCTTATATAAAAGAAGGTAATAAAATGCTCCTTATAGATTGTGGAGGAACTGTATTTCATAAAATAAGAAGCTTAAAACTACTAGATGATTTGTTGGGACTCTATGTGGTAATAACCCATACTCATCCTGATCATGTAGGTTCCTTAGGTGATCTGATATTTTATAATTATTATATATTAAAGAGAAAAGTAGACCTTATATTTCCAGAGGAAGATAAACTTAGGACAATTTTAAGAGGCCTAGGTGTGTCTGATAATATGTATAGTATTAATACAAGTAAAAACTTAAATATTTATATGGGGACGTCTTGCAATATAAACTTTATTCCTACGATACATGTTGATACTATTCCTTCCTATGGCTTCATTTTTAAAGGGTTAAGGGATAATTTTTATTATAGTGGAGATTCAAATAGCTTGAAGTATGAAATAATAGATTTGCTTAGACAAGGTACAATCGATGCTATATATCAAGATACTTGTGGCTTGGATTACCCAGGTAATGGACATATGTCCTTTGATAAATTATGTAGTATAGTTCCTAAGGAGCTAAGAAGTAAGGTGTTCTGCATTCATCAAGATGAAACTTTAGATTTAAATAAGGTTAGGAAAGAGGGCTTTCTCCTTCCCGAACCTAAATTGAGGTGGTAGTATGTGTGCCAGATATGTGATTTTAACAGAGGAAGAAAATAGAGAAATAATGAGGATATTAAGAGAAATAAACGATAAATATAAAGATCAGTCAGACGCAGTTACAACAGGAGAGATATTTCCAAGTAACAAAGCTCCAGTAATAATAGAAGAAAAGGAGAAGTCCTCCTCAGAGGTTTTCAAATGGGGCTACCCAGGCTTTAATAACTCTAGATGCCTTATACCTGCCAGCGGTTTCTTTGAGTGGAAGGAAGAAGGTAAAAGAAAGGATAAATATTTAATAAGGCTCAAAAGTAGTAATTTCTTTTATATGGCAGGCTTATGTCGAACCTTTATAGATAATGAGGGGAAAGCATACAGCGCCTTTGTTGTTATAACCACTCAAGCAAATAGTGATATGAAAAGAATCCATGACCGGATGCCTGTTATATTAGGTGAAGAGGCTGCTTATAGCTTTATAAAAAGGAAAGAGAGCATAGCTTCTATTCAAAAACTAATTGTCCCTTATTCTGAAACTTTATCCATTGAAAAAGTTGTAAAATAGTAATATAATTAAATTGTTCACGTTAACATAAGAAGGAGGAATATATAAATGGAAGTTAATTTAAAGGATAAGGTAGTTGTTATAACTGGAGCGGGAGGAGTATTATGCAGTAGCTTTGCTAAGGCATTAGCTAGCAAAGGGTATAAGATTGCCCTTCTTGATTTAAATAAAAAAAGTGTTGATAAGTTAGCAGAGGAGATTACTAAAGAGGGGGGAACCGCCCTGGCTTTTGAAGCAAATGTGCTGCAGATAGATAGCCTCAAGGCTGCGAGAGAACTTATAAATGAAAAGCTAGGAAGTTGCGACATATTAATTAATGGAGCTGGAGGGAATAGTCCTAAGGGAACCACCAGCAAGGAATATTTATTTCCAGAGGATTTAAAGGAGAAAAAAGAAGGAGAGGTTACCTTTTTTGATTTAGATCCTAAAGGAATTGAATTTGTTTTTAATTTAAACTTCTTAGGTACCTTGCTTCCTTCCCAATGCTTTGCGAAAGATATGGCAATTAAAAATAGTGGAGTAATAATAAATATATCCTCTATGAATGCCTTCACTCCTTTAACAAAAATTCCAGCCTATAGTGGTGCAAAGGCAGCGGTGTCAAACTTCACTAAGTGGCTGGCCGTTCATCTGTCAAAGGTTAATATAAGAGTTAATGCAATAGCTCCTGGCTTTTTTGTAACTGATCAAAACAGGGGAATGCTTATAAATTCAGATGGAAGTTATACAGAAAGGTCAGAAAAAATATTAAGAGCTACTCCAATGAATAGGTTTGGAGAAGGAGAAGAGCTTATTGGTACTTTATTATATCTTGTTGACAATAACGCTTCAGGCTTTGTAAATGGTGTTGTAATTCCAGTGGATGGTGGTTTCTCCGCTTATTCTGGAGTCTGAATACTAACTGCCTTGCAGCTAGTGCTCAATAGTCAATTGTTGAAAGTGAGGTGACATATAATGATTAATTTTAACAATGATGTACAAACTAAAGTTTTAGATGAATATACACAAAGAAAGGTAATGGGTTCCACCTCCTCTTTAATGTTAGTTGAGATAACCTTTAAGAAGGACGGGGTTGGTGCTACTCATAGTCATGAAGCCCATGAGCAAGTAAGCTATATTGTTAAGGGAAGCTTTGAGGTAACACTTGGGGATGAAGTAAAGGTTCTCAAGGCAGGAGACAGTTTCAGTGCAGGGTTTAACGTCCCTCATGGTGTCAAGGCCTTAGAAGATTCAATAATAATTGATTCCTTTACTCCCTTAAGACAAGATTTTCTGTAAAAATAGGAGGAATATATCATGCTATATCCAATAAAGTTTTATCCAACTTTTAAGGATTATATATGGGGCGGCAGACAACTTGAGAACTACAATAAGATGCTTCCAAAGGGAATAGTTGCTGAAAGCTGGGAAATATCAACTCATAAGGATGGGGAAAGTATCGTTTCCAATGGACAATATAGAAATATTCCCTTAAGTGAACTTATAAAAAAGCTTGGGCAAAAGCTTATGGGTACGGCTATTTCTGAGAAGGACCTAGAAAAATTCCCTTTACTTGTAAAGCTAATAGATGCTAATGATTGTCTATCAGTTCAGGTACATCCTAATGATGAATATGCTAGAATTCATGAAAATGGTGAGTATGGCAAAAATGAAATGTGGTATATAGTAGAAGCTAAACCTGGAGCAGAAATAGTGTATGGGGTTAAGACAGGGGTAACAAAGGAAGCTTTTTCAAAGGCGGTTAAAGAGGATAGCATTGATAGCTGCTTAAACTACTTAGAGGTTAAGGCAGGAGATTCAGTAAACATTCCAGCAGGCTTAATTCATGCCATTGGAAAAGGCATCCTCATAGCTGAGATACAACAAAACTCAAATACAACCTATAGAGTTTTTGATTATAACAGATTGGATATGCTTGGAAATAAAAGACCTCTTCATATAGATAAGGCACTTGAGGTAATTAACTTTGATAATTGTAATATAAGCGGAAAACTTATAGGAGTTAGGACAAGCTTAACCAAGAGTTCCTATAAGGATAGGTTGGTTTCAAATCCTTATTTTACTGTTGAGGTATATAATATTAAGGACGAAGTAGAGGAAATAGCAGATGGTAGTAGATTCTTCCTTTACACCGCTTTAATGGGGAGCGGAGAACTATTATATGAGGGTGGTAGGGAAAAAATAATTAAGGGCGAATCAATATTTATTCCAGCCTCCTTAGGTAAATATAAAATAACAGGAGATCTTAAGTTAATAAAGTCTTATATTTAGGGGATACAACTTTAGTTGTGTCCCCTTTCCTATTAATCTACTTACAACCTTTAGTTATTTAACTCTAATTACAATTTATAAAATGGTATTTTCAACAAAGCAATTAAAGTTAATAACATGATGGTATAATATAGGTTATAATAAAAGCAAACAATTATCATAGATCGATTTAAAATGTGGATGTTAACCCACTATTCCTATAAAAATGCTTGTGTTAACAATAGAAGGAGTGATATAATTGGCAGAAGTAATATTAGAGCTTAATAACCTCTATAAAAGTTTTGATAATCAGGAAGTTGTACATAATTTATCCATTAAGGTTGAAAAAGGTGAGTTTATTACTCTTCTTGGTCCAAGTGGTTGCGGTAAAACTACTACATTGCGGATGATCGCAGGCTTCGAAAATCCGAGTAAAGGGAGAATCTTCTTAGAAGGGGAAAGTGTTGAAGGAATAGAACCAAATAAAAGGAATGTTAATACAGTATTTCAAAATTATGCACTGTTTCCTCATATGAATGTATATAACAATATAGCCTATAGTCTTAAGATTAAGAAGGTAAATAAGGAAGAAATAAAAAAGAGAGTTTATGACATACTTGAGATGGTTCAACTTAAAGGTTATGGGAAAAGAATGCCAGATCAACTAAGTGGTGGCCAAAGACAAAGGGTGGCCATTGCTCGTGCGCTTATCAATAATCCAAAGGTGCTACTTCTTGATGAGCCCTTAGGAGCACTTGATTTAAAGCTTCGTAAGCAGATGCAGCAGGAGCTTAAAAACCTGCAGAAAAAGTTTAACATTTCCTTTATATATGTAACCCATGATCAAGAAGAAGCTTTAAATATGTCAGATAGGATAGCAGTAATGAACAAAGGAATGATAGAGCAAATAGGCACTCCCAGAGAGATATATGAAAGACCTGAAACAAGATTTGTAGCAAGCTTTATAGGTGAAGCAAATATTATTGATGCTAAATACATAAACGATGAATTAACATTAACAAATGTGGATTTAAAAGAAGAAAACAGTATAACCTTTTCCATAAGACCCGAAGATATAAAGTTTGCATTAGAAGGGCAAAAGGGCTTAGGCCTTGAAGTTACTGTAAAAGAATATAATTATGTAGGAAATATGATTAAGATTGTTACACTGCTTGATAGTGGACAAGAGCTACTTATATATTTATATGATAAGAAGGCAGAGAAACTTCAACTTGGAACTAAGCTTTGGGCTTATTGGGACAAGGAGGTAATGACAATTCTAGATAAGGGGGCGAAAAGTGTTTAAGAAAATAAAGAAGCTTGATATATTTAAAATTGTATTCATATATCCTTTGGCCCTTTGGATGGTTATATTTGTAGCCATACCTCTTATATATATAATAGTAATAAGTTTTGCCCAAAGGTCAGCCTCAGGGGAAATAGTATATAGCTTCAATTTGAGAAATTATACTACTATGATAAGTCCGCTATACTTTAAGGTGTTTTTTGACTCCATATCCTTAGCCTTTGTTTCAACCTTACTAGCCTTGCTATTTGGTTATCCCTTTGCTTATTTTATTGCAAAGGTAAAAAAAAGGTGGCGGGTTATCTTACTATTATTGGTAGTGATTCCTTTTTGGACAAATTCCTTAATAAGAATCTATGGTTGGATGATACTCCTTAGGACGGAAGGAATAATCAATCATTTTCTTTTAGCAATAAAGCTTATTCATGAGCCTATTAAAATGCTATATAGCTATGGAGCAGTACTAGTTGGTATGGTTTATATGCTCTTTCCTTTTATGGTATTACCTTTATATAATTCCATTGAAAAAATGGATAAATCCTTAACGGAAGCCTCAAAGGATTTGGGAGCTTCCAGATGGAAGTGCTTTTTTACAATCACTCTACCCCTTACTATGCCGGGGATAGTAGCAGGCTCTATACTTGTATTTGTTCCATCTATTGGACTGTTTTTCATACCAGATTTAATGGGTGGAGGAACAGTAATGTTAATTGGTAACCTTATAAGAAACCAATTTCTCCAAGCAAGAAACTGGCCTTTTGGAGCAGCCTTATCAATTGTTATGATATTTGTAGCCTTACTGCTTATTGGAGTAGCTACAAAGCTTCTTGGCAAGAAGGTTGATTTGGAGGTGTTTTAATGGGAAATAGAATTATAAAAATATTTTCAAAGTTCTATATGCTTTTAATATTTACATTCTTATACTTTCCTATATTCATAATAGTAATTTATTCTTTTAATGCATCTAAGTCCAATGTATTATGGACTGGGTTTACTATGGATTGGTATAAAAAACTACTGGAGGATGAAAATGTTATAATAGCACTTCAAAACAGCTTAAAGATAGCATTTAGCAGCACAATTATATCTTCAATTATTGGTACCACTGGCGCTGTTGCTATGTATAAATATAATTTTAGAGGTAAGAAGGGGATAGATTTACTTTTATATATTCAGATTATAATACCGGAAATAATCATGGGAGTTTCCCTCCTTAACTATTTTTCAGTATTAAATATGGAATTTGGGTTATTTACTTTGATTTTAGCTCATACCACCTTTTGTATACCTTTTGTATATATATTGGTGAAGGCCAGATTAGCTGGGTTTAATTCATCCATCGAGGAAGCAGCCTTAGATCTTGGAGCAGGAAAGTTTACAGTATTTAGGACAGTAACTTTTCCACTAATTTTGCCAGGGATAATCTCTGGGGCAGCTCTTGCTTTTGCAATATCTTTCGATGATGTTATCATAAATTTCTTCGTGTCAGGACCGGAGAGTACAACCTTACCAATCAAGATATTTTCAATGTTAAGGTTTGGACTATCTCCAGAAATAAATGCGTTATGCAGTATTATGCTGATTATAACTTTATTCGTTCTAATGGCTTCACAGTCAATTAGGATTAAAAAACAAAATTAAGGGGTGTTATCATGATGAAAAAAATATTAAAATTTGTAAGCTTGATGCTTATTGCAATCCTTACACTAGTAGGATGTAACAGCAAAAGTTCAACTAAGGGTAGTGGGGATAAGGTTTTAAATATCTTCACCTGGGCAAATTATGTGCCTGATAGCGTGGTTAAGGAATATGAAAAGAAAACCGGTATCAAGGTTAACTATGCTAACTTTTCAACAAATGAGGAAATGCTCTCAAAGCTTCAAGCGGTTAAGGGAGGAGAATATGATGTTGTAATCTGTGCGGATTATATAATCCAGGTTATGGCAAAAGATAAGAACGTGCTTATGGCCCCAATAAATAAGGACAATATACCAAACTTCAAAAATGAAGATCCAGCTTATCTTGATCAGAGTTTTGATAAGGGCAACAAATATTCAGTGCCTTATACTCTAGGTAGTCAAATGATAGTATACAATCCAGATAAGGTTAAAAAAGAAGTTACAAGCTATGCAGATTTATGGGATAGCTCCTTTAAGAGCTCTTTAGTACTTATAGATGATCCAAGGTCAATAATCGGAGTAGCTTTAAGAAAGCTTGGTTATGGTATAAACGAAACGGATGCTGCTAAGCTTGATAAAGCTAAGGAAGAGCTTAAAAAATTAAAACCTAATGTTAAGCTCTTTAATGCAGATACACCTCAAGACAGCCTTATAAGTGGAGATGCTACAGCTGGTATTATGTGGGGCTCCCAAGCTTCAGCAGCTGTTAAAGGAAATCCAAAACTTAAGATAGTTTATCCGTCTGAAGGAACCACAGTGGAAGAAGATAACTTCATAATCCCAATTAAGGCTCCTCATATGAAGAATGCGGAAAACTTTATAAACTTTATGCTTGAAGGAAAGATAAGCAATGAAACTACCACAACAACAGAATATATTAATACCACCACAACAGCAAAGCCTTTTATGTCGCAAGAATATTTAAATAATAAAGCAGTATTTATTCCAGCAGAGGATTTAATCAAAGCTATGCATATATTGGATATAGGAGATACAGCAAAAACCTACGATTCAATTTGGTCAGAATTTAAACAGCAATAAGGGAGTGGTATCATGGATATCTATGATCTAGTAATAAAAAATGGAGCACTTGTTGATACGGAAAATAATAAAGTATATACAGGTAACATTTGCATTAATGGCAGTAAAATAGTTAAGCTATCAGAAGACTCTTTAGAGGGTCAGCTCACAATAGATGCTGTAGGCTTAGTAGTCTGTCCAGGTTTCATAGATATTCATGCACATTTAGATGGAAATATAGATTTTGGTAGGCTAGCAGCTCTTCAGGGTATAACTACCTCCATCGGTGGAAACTGCGGAGCTGGTCCGAGCGAGATAGGAATATTTCTTGAAAAGCAATCTGAAATTGGTTTCCCCATAAATCAAGGGCAACTTATAGGTCACTCCTTTACCTTAAGAAATAAAGCAGGGATTGAAAGCCCATACCTTCCTGCTACTAAGGATCAAATTGCTATCATGCTAGGTCTTGCAGAAAAAGCTTTCAAGGAAGGAGCCCTGGGTTTATCCTTTGGTTTAGAATATTCTCCAGGGGCCTCCCATGAGGAAGTTGTAGAGCTTTGCAAGTTTGCAGCCAGCTATGATAAATTGGTGCCTATCCATACCTATGTTAATAACCCTGAAAACCTTGATTCTCTTACCTATGTGATTGAACTTTCAAGACTTACAGGAGCTCACATATTAGTATCCCATTTCGTGTACCAATATGGATATGGAGTTATGACCAAGGCCTTAAAGCTTGTAGATGAGGCAAGAAGCCAGGGCTTAAAGATTTCTGTAGATAGCGGTATGTACACAGCCTTTTGTACTGGTATGGGAACAACAATATATGATGAGGAATACATGAATAAGTTTGGCTGGAAATATTCAGATCTTTTAGTTGCCAGTGGAAAGCATAAGGGTAAAAGATTAAATGAAGAACTTTATCATGAGATGAGGAAACATTGCCCTAGGGAGTGTGTCATATGCTATCAAGGGGTAGAAGAGGAAATCTATGAAGCTCTAGAAAAGGAATATGTAGTACTATCAACAGACACAGGTCCGGGGCCTAGTGGAGATGTTACAGAAGGACATCCTCAAAACACCGGAAACTTTCCAAGATTCTTCAGAAAACTTGTTAGGGAGCTTAATAGACTTACTCTACTGGAGGCAGTAAAAAAGTGCACCATCATGCCAGCAGAAATTCTAAAGCTTAAGGATAAGGGAAGATTGTCTGAGGGAAAAGATGCGGATATTGTTATATTCGACTTGGAAACTATATCAGATACCTCAGATTTTCCAGGGCAAGGAAGTCCAGACTCAAAGCCTACAGGTATAAAGTATGTGATAGTTAATGGAAAAATATTAGTTGAAGATGGAAATATAAAGGACATACTACCAGGCAGTATTATAAAAGCTTAGAGGTGAAGACTTATGAATATATTGATTACCAATGACGATGGAATAGATTCTTTAGGTATAAGGTTACTTGCAAAGATAATAGAAGAGGAGCATAAGGTAATTGTAGCAGCTCCACACGCCGAGAGAAGTGCCTGTGGTCATTCTATAACTTTAAATAAGCCCCTTACAGTTAAGGAAGAAAAGCTGATGGGTGTTTTTTCCAAAGCTTATAGTATAGATGGAACTCCAGCAGATTGCGTTAGGATAGGTATAGAGAAATTGGCAAAGGTTAAAGTAGACCTCATTATTTCTGGAATAAATCGAGGCTATAATCTTGGGGTAGATGTCTTATATTCTGGAACTGTTTCTGCCGCGGTAGAAGGTGCCTTATATAGGATCCCATCCATTGCCATATCAACTCAACCTGGGAGCAAAGCAGAAATGGAAAAATATTACCAATATGCTGCAAAAGCCCTTAAAGAAATAATAAAGCTGCTTCCTTTAAAGGGAAAAATTAATCTTTACAATATAAATGTTCCAGGAATCCAGGAAGAATATATAAAAGGCACAGTTGTATGCCCACTAGCAAACCAACTATATTCCAATGTTTTTACTGAATTAGATGAAGCTAAGGAATTATATAATCTTACGGGAAGTGTAATAGACTTAGGTCCTACCGATAGGGATATTCATTATATAGAAGAAGGATATATCACTATAACTCCAATAAAATATGATTTAACAGATTATGCGTCTTTGGATAAGCTTAGAGCTATATTCAATGATAAATAAAAAAAACTACTAGAAGCTTAATGCATCTAGTAGTTTTTTTATTGAACTTTATTATAATAAGTCGTAAATTATAGGATCAGTCATCTTAATCTTATTTTGTATACCACTTAAAAGCTTTTGAGTTCCCTGAGTATCTCCGAGTAATAGACCACCGCATAATATATTTTCCTTGAAGAATAATTTCTTATATATCCCTTTATTTTTGTCTACAACACTAAGTTCCTTTAAACCATCTCCTACTAATTGTCCACAGGAAAACAGCTCTAGACCAATGGTGTTAAATATTGAAGAAGGTATAAAATCTAAAAAGGATTTTTCATCCCCTACTGCATTAATACCTGCAACCTTTCCCATTTCATCTGCTGCAGGCCAATTCCCATAAACCTTACCTTCAAACTCAGCAGCATCTCCGCAAGCATAAATATCCTTAATATTTGTTTCCATCTTATCATTTACCAGTATGCCACGTTTAGTTTTTACATTTGAATCTTCAGCTAAAGACTTTTCCGATTTTATTCCTACTGAAAATAGCACCAAATCACTGTTTAATATGGTCCCATTTTTAAGCTTAACTCCTGTTACAAAGTTTGTTCCTACTATTTCGGAAACAACATTGTCAAGAATTAGATCAAGACCGGACTCATCCACTTTCGTCTTTAAAATAGCAGCACCCATATCATCTAGCTGATTAGGGAGTAGTCTTGGAAACATTTCTATGACTGTAACATTAAAGCCTTGTTTTTTGATCTCAGAGGCAGCCTCAAGACCAAGGAGACCACCACCTACTACTACTACATTCTTCATATTTTTTTGTTGCATATCTTTAAGATGAGCTTTGATATTATTCCCATCCTCTAAGCTTCTTAAAGTATATACACCCTTTTTATAAAAGCCCAGTATCTTAGGTATAAAATTATTACTACCACTTGCAATTATTAGCTTGTTATAATCTACCTTTGTATTATCATTTAATAGTAAATATTTATCTAGCTTATTTATTTCAATAACTTCTTTATTTAATATAACCTCTATATTGTTATCTTCATACCAGTTATCCGGTTTTATAAATAGATCCTCAAATTTTATTTCCTTACTTAAATATGTGGAAAGCTGAGGCCTAAAATATGATAAATAATTTTCCTTAGATATAATCTTTATACTACAGCTTTTATTTCTTTGCCTTATGGCTTCAGCAGCATAAAAGCCTGCGGCTCCATTTCCAAGGATAACATAATCCTCTGTATTAAAGGACTCAAATTCTATTGATTCTTCTTTTATTTCTACAAACTTATCCTGACCTGCTCCACAAGCTGGGCACTCATTAGGAGGAGTAGAGCCTTCTACCACTAACCCACAAATTATGCATCTCCATTTTCTTGTTGTGCTTTTTTTATCCTGGGGAGTGTTTTTCTTTAGCTTTTCCTTTATAGCTTCAGCAAAACTTTCTCCGAATCGAAAGGCATCCTTTAGATCCCCTTCTGTAGGTTTGAAATTAATTTTCATACCAGGAAGAATATTAAGCTTTAGTTGCTTTAAGCGTCCTTCTATATTTGGTACAGCCTCTCCACTCCAACCGTAGGAGCCAAAGGCTGCGGCCACCTTTTTGCCATGGACTATTGGGTTTAAGGAAGTTAATAAATCAAGTATAGGTTCTAAGGCATCACCATTTATAGTTGGAGAGCCAAATAAAATACCTTGAGCCTTTCCTATCTTTTCAAGAATCTCTTCTTTTTTACTGTAGATAATATTAAAGCTGTCAACCTCAATGTCGCCAGAGGCTTTTATTCCTTCTTCTATCTTTTGAGCTAAGGCTTCCGTATAGCCATAAGCGGAAACATAGCTTATCACAACCCTAAGAGTGTCATCTTGAGTAGGTGTACTCCAAGTCTTATAAAGATCTATTACTCTTTGAATATCTTGTCTAAGTATAGGACCATGACCTGGACATACCATATTAAGCTTTAGGTCCTTAATTCTTTCAATTGCTGATAAAACATAGCTTTTAAAAGGACTCATTATACAATCAAAATAATATTTTAAAGATTCATTATAAGTATCCATATCTAAAATTTTATCATTATAGATTACTTCCAATTCTTCCACCATTGAATTTTCTGAATTAACCTTAGGACAATAATGACTTCCGAAGGAATCACAGGTAAAGAGAATATTATCTTCTTCTAAATATGTATAAATGGAATCTGGCCAATGAAGGAAGGGAGCTGATATAAATTTAAGAGTCTTATTTCCTAGGCTTAAGGTATCTCCATTCTTTACAACGATGGATGGAACCTCCATATTTGCAATAGCACTTATAAACTTAATTGCAGAAGCAGAACCAACAACCTTAGCATTTTTAGCTATTTGGAGTAGCTTAGCCACAGAACCTGCGTGATCAGGCTCTGTATGATCTAAAATTATGTAGGATATGTCCTCAATATTTATATTTAAAGACTTAAGTCTTTCTAAGTATTGATCAAAGAACCTTTCCTTAACTGTTTCAAAAACCGCAATCCCATCTGTTCCTTTCACCACATAGGAATTATAGGTTGTACCTAAGGGTGTATACATAATAATATCAAAAATTCTTAGCTCTGGGTCTAAAGCTCCAATCCAATATATATCTTTTTTTATTTCCAATGCCTTCATCAATTAACCACCTCTCCTATTATCATTATGTTAAGCTTATCATTAACAAACAATAACTATTATTAATTAGAATTATATTACATTAAATATTTAAAAGCAACATTATATCATTGAATTAAAAAAGTAACAATGCTATAATTTTTTATAAATTACTAAATCAGAAAGTGGGTTATTATATGAAGCTTCTCAAGAAAATAAACAAAAAAAGCTTGGAAAATTATTGGTTTTATTATAAGTTCCATACTTACGCTGCTATATTTGCAATAGTTGTGTTAATAGTATTTGTAAGAGGCTGCTATGGAAATGTTGATCCAGATGCGAGTGTATCCTACATAGGGCAAGCTGGCCTTAGTACTGAATTTACTGATGCAGTGCAAAAAGAATTTACTAAATATATTAAGGATGTAAATAAAGATAATAAAAAGGTTTTAAATATTCAGACTATTGCATTGGTAACTGGACAGGGGGCACAGCAAAAGGCACAATTAGAAACCTATGCAGGAGATTCGCAGATATTTATAACGGATAAAGATAATTACATAATGTATGCCGCTAATGGACTCTTTGCGCCCTTAGATAGTATTTCCACAAAGTATAATATAGACCTTTCCAAATATCCTAATTTAAAAGTGACCTCTTTGGAAAAAAAGGAAACCCATGTATATGGGATACCACTTATAAATAATGGTATATTAAATGGCGTTAATGGGTCAGATTCAGAACTGTATTTGTCAATTAGAGTTCTGAATACTTCTGATGCAAAGAATAAAACCAAGGTGGCAACCTATAACAATTGTATGCTTATTATAGATAAGGCTGCAGAACTTTGTAAATAGTAATGTATTGGAGGGCAAATGAATTACAGAATTTTAGGAAAAACTGGATTAAGGCCTTCAGTGATTGGTTTTGGGGGAATCCCAATCCAAAAGTTAAATATTGAGGAAATCAAGGAAATATTTTTTGAAGCACAAGAGCAAGGAATAAATTTTTTGGATAGCGCAAGGACATATACTATTTCTGAGGAAGCTATTGGTGAGGCAATAAAAGGACACCGAAACAAATGGATTATAGCCACTAAGTCAAGAGCTAGAGATTTTTCTTCCATGGAAAAGGATATAGTAATAAGCTTAAGCAATTTTAAAACTGAGTATATTGACCTATATCAGCTACATAATGTGAGGACAGAAGCAGATTATGAGAAGACTATGTCTGAAAATGGGGCCTATAAAGCTCTTATGTCCTCAAAGGAAAAGGGACAAATAGGTCATATTGGAATAACCACCCACAGCTTAGATATGCTAAGGATTTTTATAGAAAGTGGCAATTTTGAAACCATAATGTATCCTTATAATATAGTGGAAACGGAGGCTTTGGATCTATTTAAAAGAGCCAAGGAATTAAATATTGGAGTTATAGCTATGAAGCCTATGGCTGGAGGGGCATTAACAAAGGCTACGGTTGCTATGAAGTTCATATTGGAAAATCAAGATATATCTGTAGTTATCCCTGGCATGGCTTCAATTAAAGAGGTAAAAGAAAATGCCATTGTAGGGAATAAATTTATTTCTTTAACCTTAAAGGAGAGGGAAGAAGCCTTGGAAGATGCTAAAAAGTTAGGGGATAAGATTTGTAGAGGCTGTGGATATTGCGCTCCCTGTCCTGTGGAAATAGATATACCAGGTTGCTTTTTATTTAAAGGTTATAAGGACAGATATGATTTATCCCTTTGGGCTGAAAATAATTACTTTTCACAAGAGACAAGGGGGAAGGATTGTGTACAATGTGGAGCCTGTGAAAAAAGGTGTCCGTATGGATTACCTATAAGGAATATGCTTAAGGAAGTAAGAAAAACCTTTAATGAATAAAATACTTGTATAAATAGTAATATATGGGATATAATAAAGGTAAATAATGGCAACTGATTTTATTTTGCACTCTTAGGTAATCTAAGGGTGTACTTTTTTTGTTTGTATGATTATGTAATATGTTTTATAATATTAATTATAACAACAAAAGGGGAATTTTATATATGATAGGTACAATAATAAATGTTTTTGCAATAATACTAGGTAGCCTTATAGGACTAATCTTTAAGGGGGGTATGCCTAAAAAAATCAATGAAACATTAATGAATGGGTTAGCACTTTGCGTAATTTTAATTGGCATGTCTGGTGCCTTAAAGGGTATTGCCGGCTGTAGCATGCTCCTAGTAATAATTTCAATAGTAATAGGAGCAATCATAGGCGAAATATTAGATATTGATAAGGGTCTTAACAATTTAGGAAATAATCTTGAAAAAGGCTTAAAGGGTAGAGGCGGCAAAATTGCAGAAGGCTTTGTAGATGCAAGCTTATTATATTGCGTAGGAGCCATGGCAATTTTAGGAGCCATTCAAGATGGATTAACAGGAAATCATACTATATTAATTCAAAAATCTATGTTAGATGGTATAACGGCTATAACTTATGCTTCAACCTTTGGTATAGGGGTTATGTTTTCAGCAGTATCAGTTTTATTATACCAGGGAACTATAGCGCTTTCTGCTTCATTAATTAGTGGACTCTTAACAACGGATATAACAAATGCAATGAATGCTGTAGGGAGCCTTTTAATAATAGGTATAGGCCTTAACATGCTTAAAATTACAAAAATAAAGTTAGCCAACTTACTACCAGCAGTGATAATTCCTATTTTATATGAGCTTTTAATATTGGGATATAAATATGTAGCAGCTGTAGTAAATTAAGCAATTTGGGTACAAGCAATATGAATAAAAATTATAAGTTTCCACATAATAGGATTATATTAATTTTAATGAGGTGGTAATTTATGAGTGAAAGTATAAGTTGTAGTGCAACAAATTGTGTACATAATATTAGTGCACTTTGTAGTGCTAGAAAAATTAGAGTAGATGGCTCAAGTGCAAGCACAAGCTTTGAAACCAGTTGTGATACCTATGCGGGTAAAGGCTTTGTGAATGCAGTTACAAATCTTACAAATATGAATATACCTGGAGAGTTCAGACAAATAATGAACACTTCATCTATAGAGATGTCCCCTAAAGTTGAATGCACAGCTAGAAACTGTACCTTCAATCAAAATGAAACCTGCAATGCAGAAAGTGTATATATAAATGGTACCGGTGCAAAAGATAGTAGAAGCACCAGTTGCGAAACGTTTATTGAATAAAATAATGCTATCTGAAGTAACTTCAGATAGCATTATTTTATTCAATTATGGTACAAGCCTTGAGTATAAGAGGCACATAGCTAAGCTAAAAGTCACCGCTAGTAGGCTTTTATCAATCGCAAGAAAATGATTTTCTTAGATTATAAAGCCATACTATACCTAGTCTGAGGAAGAAATAATTGCCCAGGAAATGTATCTTGGTATTGATGTAATAAAAGCTTTTTAAAATAATTGTACTTTTGAACAGGATTTTCCTAAAAATGTTATTGCTTCAAATATTAACAGTAGTATAATAATACTATTATTATTAATATTAAAAGATAAGAATTAAGGGGGATTATTGTGGCAAAGAAGGTTAAGGTAATTTACCGTGGTATAGCATGGTTTTTCTTAAGTGTGATAGCAGCTGGTTCCTTTTCAGGGTGCAATTTTTTTATACCATCAGCTAAATATGGTCCACCAGCATCAACTAAATATGGCCCACCAACCGTGACAACCAGTTCTTATGGACAAAACAAAATAAAGGATATTCAAAAGGAAATAAAGTAATCAATATATAAATGTTAATTATCTGTAGTATAATAAAATAAAGGATACCCCAAAGGAAGTGAAACTATAAAATTCCTTAGGGTTATAGGGGTAAGCTATGAGGACCAAAATAAAAATCAAAGATAAAATTCAAATTTGGGGATGGCGTCAAGGGTTAAAGATTAGCGCTAAAATTCACGATTTGAATTATTTTTTTTGGGAGACATCACTAGGTTGTAATCTTAACTGTAGACATTGTGGCTCCGAGTGCGGTATGGATAAAAAAGGTGAGGAGCTCAGCGCTGAAAAGGTTCTTAAGGTTTTTAAAAACATTTCAGAAAACTACGATGCTCATAAAATTATGGTGGCAGTTACAGGTGGAGAGCCGCTATTAAGAACAGATTTGTTTGATATAATGGATGAGGTTAGCGCTATGGGTTTCCCCTGGGGCATGGTTACTAACGGAATGCTCGTGGATGAGGCTATAGTGGAAAAGTCCATCAAGGCAGGTATGAGAACCGTTTCTGTAAGCCTAGATGGGCTAGAAGCCTCTCACAACTATTTAAGGAATAATGAAAAGGCCTTTAAGGGTGCAATAAATGCTTTGAAACTATTTAATGATTCAGAAAGCTTTGATTGTGTAGAAGCAATAACCTGTGTATACAACAAAAACCTTGATGAGCTAGAGGAAATATATGAAATGCTAAAGGGGACGGGCATTAAAGCCTGGAGAGTATTTAATATATTTTCTAAGGGAAGAGCTGCCTTGGATGATAGCCTGTTATTAGATAAAAAAGGACTTATTAAGGTACTAGAGTTTATTAAGGGGAAAAGGGAAGCTCCCTCCAGTTTGGAAGTAAGCTATGCTGAAGAAGGCTATTTAGGTTGCGACTATGAAAGAAAAGTAAGGGATACCTTTTTTTATTGTGGAGCTGGAATCAATGTGGCAGGCTTATTAAGCGATGGTAGCTACAGTGCATGCCCTTCTTTATCTAGTGAGTGGAAGCAGGGACATGTTGATGAAACCGCATTTTCTGAAGTTTGGGAAAATAAATATAAAAACATGAGGGATAGAAGCTGGATGAAAACAAAGGAATGCATAACCTGCAAGGAGTGGAAAAATTGCAAGGGCTCAAGTCTTCATCTTTGGGACTGGAAAGATAATAATACAACCCTATGTCCCTATAAATTATTTAATACATAATAAAATAAAAAGCATATGAGGAATAAATGGAGGTTAATATGAAGGAAAATCCTGTGGTAATTAAAAATGAAGAATATGATATAGATATTGTGGATATAGGCTATGAGGGGGAAGGAATAGGAAAGTATAAAGGCTTTACTATTATAGTTCCTGGCGCTTTGGATACAGAAAAGGCAAGGGTGAAAATAGTAAAAGTAAATAAAAATCTTGCCTTTGGAAAGCTTATAAGTATCAAAATAGGTTCAAGAGATCGGGTGGAACCTATATGCAGCATATATAAAAGGTGTGGTGGCTGTCAACTTCAGCATTTGTCCTACGGGGGACAATTAAAATACAAAAGTAAAAGAGTTAAGGAATGTATAGAAAGAATAGGGGGCATATCAGATGTAGTAATTGAACCCATAATAGCTATGGAGCATCCCTATAATTATAGAAACAAGGTACAGCTTCCAGTAAGGAAAGAAAATGGTGAAATACAAATAGGATTTTATGCTCCAAGAAGTCATAACATAATCAACATGGATAGCTGCTTGCTTCAAAATGATGAGGCAGAAAAGGTAATTGAAATACTTAAGGCATGGATGAAGCTTTATAATATGGAGGCCTATAACGAAGAAACAGACGCTGGGTTAATAAGACATATAATGGTTAGAAATGCTTATAAAACTAATGAGGTAATGGTAGTTTTAGTAACCAATGAAAGAAACATTCCGAGTATTGAGGAGTTATTAATATCGCTAAAGGAAAACATCCCAAATTTAAAAAGTATTATACAAAACATTAATATCAATAAAACCAATCTTATATTAGGAAGAGAATGTGTTACACTATGGGGAAAGGATACAATATCTGACAATATAGGCTCCTTAAGCTTTAATATCTCTCCCTTATCTTTTTTTCAAGTAAACCCTATTCAAACAGAAAAGTTATACAATAAGGTTTTAGAATATGCAGACCTTAAAGGCTCAGAAACTGTTTTTGATGCTTACTGTGGGACAGGAACCATATCCCTATTTTTAGCGAAAGCTTCAAAGAAGGTTTATGGCATAGAAATAATTCCTGAAGCTATTGAAAATGCTAAGTTAAACGGAGCTGAAAATGGAATTAATAATGCAGAATTTATAGTTGGTAAGGCAGAGGAAGCTATACCTGAGCTAATAAATAAAGGTATAATAGCAGAGGTAGTAGTTGTAGACCCACCAAGAAAGGGTTGTGAGGAAAGGCTATTAATTGAAATAGGTAAAATGGCACCTGAAAAAATCATCTATGTATCCTGCGACCCTGCTACCTTAGCAAGAGATCTGAAGATAATAGTAGGTTTTGGGTATAAGGTTACAAAGGTTCAGCCTGTGGACATGTTTCCTATGACAGCCCACGTTGAGACAGTGGTGTTGATAGAGAAGGGATTTGTAGTCGATGAAAAAACCTCTGCTACTTTGAAAAAACCTTTGCAGAAGCATGAAAAAGAGGCAAGATAGAAACAATGATTAAAGCAGAACAAAACAAGTAGTGAGTATTACTGGCGAAGCCAGTAATAGCAACGACTAACACAGAAATAAGATAGGATTAAGGACAGACATTCCTTAATCCTATTTTCCTGTTCCGATTTTCCCACTTACCAAACTTCCCCCCACAAAAAACAACTGAAAAAATACAACCCTCTCCTGTATCACCTTACTGTATTTGCCCGCAAAAAAACCACCCCGCACCCAGCCAAATAACCTCCCCACGATTAGCATTTCCTGTTTTATTCACGTCTAAAAACCCCAATAAAACCAGATAAAAAAGCCAGATTAAAAGCAAGATAAAGCAAATATGCAGGAGAAAATAAAGATATAAAGCCAGATAAATCAAGGCTTAGAGAAGGATTGAGTAGAAAGGCATGAATTAAAGATTGAATAGTAGAGTGAAGGAAAGATTGAAATATGCAGGAGAAAAAGAGGATTGAAAAGAGAGAGAAAAGGCAGGAGAAAAGGGAGATTGATGCAGGAGAATAAAAAGATAAATGAAAGAAGAAAGGTTGCAGGAGCTTGGTGTTGGATTGAAAATAAGTTGGATTTATAGTATGATTTAGAGAAGAAAATGATGGATTTTTGGCAGGATTTCAATGCAGGAGTTTAATGCCTTTTTTGAATGACTTTCTTCAAATTTGAAAATACTTTTGTGGACTAAAGGGTTATTATTACTGGATAGAAAGTACGATTTTGTAGCAGGAGTTTATTCAAAGGGGACGCAGGAATGCGGGTT
>Ga0209125_1000467_pt1 | contig 52953 bp, 32 predicted proteins | sample BarGraIncub1131A_FD_184503 | JGI IMG/M metagenome (GOLD analysis project Ga0209125, IMG submission 184503) | Arctic peat soil microbial communities from Barrow, Alaska - Barrow Graham LP Incubations 11-31A (SPAdes) (version 2) | ecosystem: Environmental > Terrestrial > Soil > Wetlands > Peat... | reverse complement strand
ATGAACTTGGCGACGCTTGCCTTGAGGTAGTCCCGGTCGAGGTTCCCCTTTTCGTACATCATCGGCAATTCCTGGACGATGAGCCCCAGCTCGTTGAGCGGCTGGCGCCACTGGTGGGCTATATTGCTGATCATTTCACCGAGCGCGGCCAGGCGACTCTGCTGCAGCAGCATGCGCTCCTTTTCGTGCAGATCCTCCTGCGCCAGGAGCCGCTGCGCGGTTTCCTTCTCGAGCTCGTGATAGGTTTTTTCCAGCTCGTTGGTCCGTTCGAGAACCCGCTGTTCCAAGTCGGCATTGAGCCTGAGAATTTCCATCTCCGCGAGCTTTCGCGGGGTAATGTTCTGGGAAGTGCCGTGAAGTCCCACAATCTGCCGGTCGGCATCATATTTGGCTTCTCCGTGGGTAAAGATCCATCTCCTGTCGGCATCGGGATTGGCCAGCTCCAATTCCAGTTCGTAAGGTTGGCCGGTTTGCATGGTTTTTGCAACCTCTGCAGCAAGCCACTCGGCGCTTTCATGGGTGTACATCTTCAGGTGCTCCCGATAGTTGGGCGCTGGCACATTCGGATCGACATTGTAAATACGATGATACTCTTCAGACCAGGCGATGGTGTCGGTGGTCGCATCCCAATCCCAACTTCCGATCTGAGCTATCCGCTGCGCCTCCTTGAGCTCCATTTCACTCTTTCTGAGCGCTTCCTCGGCATTCGCCTGCCTGGTGATGTCGCGGGCGATGGACGAGGCCGCCACCACGTTCCCCGCCCTATCCAAGATGGGAGAGACCGTGAGCGATATGGAGATCCGTTGACCGTCCTTTCGAAGCCGCTTCGTCGTGTAGTGTTCGACCCCCTCTCCCCGTTTGAGGTGAGTGGTGATCTCCGCCAGCTCATCCGGGTGATCGGGGTGGATCAGCATCGATACCGATTTCCCTACGGCCTCCTCGGCGCTGTAGCCGTAGATCCGCTCCGCCCCCCTGTTCCAGGAAAGGATGACCCCGTTCAAGTCCTTGGCGACGATGGCATCGTCGGAAGACTGGACGATGGCCGCAAGTTGGCTGATCTCTTCATCCCGGCGTTTACGCCCGGTAATGTCCTCCTTAACTGCGAGGTAGGAGCTTATAGCCCCGTTTTCATCCAGGATCGGCGAGATGGATACCGATTCCCAGAACTGTTCTCCATTCTTCTTCCTATTGCACAATTCTCCGCGCCAGACTTTGCCGGAGACGATGGTCGCCCACATCTGTTCATATTCCGCGGGAGACGTGTTACCCGATTGCAGGAAGCGAGGATTACGGTTCATCACCTCGTCCGGCTCATAGCCAGTTGTCTGGGTGAAGTTCGGATTGACAAACTCGATGTTGCCTCGCGTGTCGGTAATCATGATCGAAACAGGGCTCTGTTCCACGGCATGGGACAATTTGACGATCTCCCTGTTTCTCTCGACCAGTTCTTCCTGGTAGTCGCGGATGGAGTCACGCATGCGTGCAAAACTGGTTGTGAGGGTACCGACCTCATCATCTCTAACCTTAGGGAGGGGCATGTCGAAAACCCCCTCGGCTAGCTTCTCTGACGCTTTCGCCAGCAAGTTTACCGGTTGTCTCACTATCCTTTCCACGATGATTCCAATGGAAAGGAAATAACAAAAAATCATGGCAACCAGAGCCGTGGCGAGGTTTCGGTACCAGGTGCTCATGGAGGAGAGCCGGGGAGCGAGATCGATCTTGAGGATGATTTTCCCCAGATTCTGGTCGAGGTAGTTCATCTGATACTGCACCGTGAGGACATCCCGTCTTGAATGCGCTTCCTGTTCCGGGGGTGAAGTCTGAAGGGGGTAGATCAACTTCCCCTGGGCGTCGATCAGTCTGATGCTGATCCAGTCCCCGTTTCTCTTCATCAGGGTATCCATGTTTTCATAAACGGTGTCGAGTTGATGCCCGAGCAACAGGGGAATCACACCTTGCGCGACGCTGTCCAGGTGCCGCTCGACCGATTGCCGGTATTCCGACTCCAACCTGGTTTGCAGTTGCGGAATCCAGTATCCGTACAGATACGCCAGGAACAGAGCGCTGAAAAATACAAGGGGTAGCAGTATCTTGGCGCGCAGTCCCATAGGGTTCATTCCTCTCTCCAGAAATCGTCCCAATAGGCATCCAACCCCCAATCGAGCAGTTTACTGTAATCCTTCATCGTAACAGCGATCAGCTGTTTAACTGGGACCTTGGACAGCAGTTCTCTGCCGCTGGGGGTTTTGTCCATGTCCAGAAGGGCTTGACGCACCTTTTCACGGTGTTCCTTCGGTACCCGCGGATGGGCCGCAACAGGATGAGACGGCATGCTGCGGGTCGTATAGATCACCCTCAGGGCATCGCGGATTTCCTGCTTCTGTTCCCACAGGGTCTTTTCGACTCCTCCCCCGGCGACGGCCAATCCCTGGACAACGTGCAGGTAGACGGAGCTGTGCGTCTTGACGTAGAGGGGCTTCACCGTGACATGATACAACCGTTCCAAATCTGCCCGCATCAGGAGAGCGGCCCCCAGCGCGTTGGGCGAAGGGAATGCTACGAGCTTGCCGTTCAGCTCCGTCATTTTCGTTATGGAACTCTTCCTTGGCACCACAAGAATGCCGCGCAAGGGTGTGCTGTCGGCAACAAGCGGGATATAACCAATTGATTTAGCAGCTTTTACTACATGATAGGGATTGATGTAAGCAAAATCGAAGCGGCCGGCGACGAATTCCTTTTCAAAATCCTGGATCTTTAATGTGGAAACCAGCCTGAAGGAAAGCCCCGTTCGCTTCCCCAGCTCATCGATGATCGGTTTCCAGATAGCGTGCAGTTTGCGTTGTTCGAATTGGGGGACAACCCCGAAGGTATAGGGTTCAGCTGCGTAACAGGCATTCCGGGACCCAAACCTTCCGGGGAAACAAGCGGATATGACGAAAACCGTTAATGACACCAGGAGAAGACGACAGCTATGTTTCATGGTTGAATCTCCTTCCAGCCCCCAGCCCCTGCCTCTGCCTCTCACACCTCGATCCTGAATTCGGCGCCCTCGGCGGTGTTGCGCACGGAAAGCCTCCCCGGTATGTTCTTCTCGATGATGATTTTCGACATGTAGAGACCGATGCCGGTCCCCTGCTCCGGCCCCCGGGTGGTGAAGTACGGATCGAAGATCTTGTCCAGGATCGCTTCGGGGATGCCGCCCGCGTTGTCGGCGACCGTGACGACGGTTTTATCCCCCTGGCTGAAGATCTCGATGGCAATCGCCCTCGGCCTGTCATCCCCGCGTGCCAGGAAGGCGTCCCTGGCATTGAACAGGATGTTGAGTATCACCTGGGAGAATTCGTTGGGATGACCGTTTATGACCGGTTCGCCCGCCGCCGTCACGGTGATCGTTATTCTCAGCTGCCTGAAACTCTCCTCGACCAGGGAAAGGGTTTTCTCGACCGCCTCTTGGACCTTGAAGGTGACCTTTTCCTTGTCCGGCTTGAAAAAATTCCTGAAATCGTCGATGGTTCTCGACGTGTGCGAAAGCAGTTTCATGAACTTGGCGACGCTTGCCTTGAGGTAGTCCCGGTCGAAGTTCCCCTTTTCGTACATCATCGGCAATTCCTGGACGATGAGCCCCAGCTCGTTGAGCGGCTGGCGCCACTGGTGGGCTATGTTGCTGATCATTTCACCGAGCGCCGCCAGGCGGCTCTGCTGCAGCAGCATGCGCTCCTTTTCGCGCAGCTCCTCCAGCGCCAGGAGCCGCTGCGCGGTTTCCTTCTCGAGGTCGTGATAGGTTTTCTCCAGTTCCTCATGCTGCAACTCCAGCTTTGCCCGGCTTTTCTCCAGGTCTTCGGTCCGCTTGGCGACCCTGAGCTCCAGATCCTCGTTCGCCTTTTCCAGTGCCCCGATCAGCTCGCAGTTGCGTATGCTGATGCCGATGAAGGATGCCAGCCCCATGATGAGGCTGATGTCGCTTTCGACCAGCGGTTTCTTGGATTTCACGTTCTCGACGGCGAGTACGCCCAGGGATGTCTCCTCGCAGACGATGGGACAACAGATAAAGGCGCGGGTACCGACCGTTTCGGCACAGGCGAGTCTGCGCGCTCCCAGGCTCTCGGCTATCTGGTCCAGGTCGTTGACCAGATAGGGCCTCTGCTCGCGGAACGAACTGAGGTAGACGTCCTGCCCGCCGTTCTCGTCAAGCCGCAACGGCAGTTTGACGAGACATAGCAGCTCCTCCTGGGAATAACCGTAGCTCGTGCGCAGCTCAAGAGCCGTGTGGCCGCGGTCTGCCAAAAGGATGAGACCCCGGTCGTAGGCGAGCCTCTTTTGCATGATCCGGGCGACGTCGGGGAGCATCTCCTCGACACGCGTGTAGCTGCCGAGTCGGTGGCCGATCTCGTGAGTCAGCAGGGCGTTGTTGTAGTTGAGGTTGATCTGGTCTAGCAGGCTGTCGATGGAATCCTTGGTGCTGTTGAGGCTCTCCTTCAGCGCCTGTCTCTCGCTACTGTTGGCGACGAGCGCCAGCAGCAAAATGATGCACAGCGACGAGGGAAGGGAAGCCGCCAGGAGGCTCCATTGCCCCGCCAAGGCGAGGGTGACGGAGCCGGCGGCAAGCACGATGGAGACGATGTTTCGCGCCTTCTTCAGGAAAAGGAAGACCGTTTTGTCCCAGGTGACGATGTACCGGCAGACCTTCCCCCCCTGGAACACGCACTCCGGATGCTGGATGGTGGGGAGATGCGCGATCTCGGGAAAGTACTGCAGATCCGTGATCTTGTGGTTGAAAATGAGGACTATCGCTTCAAAGAATCCGATCCTGTTCTCGCACTGGAACTGCTTCTCGAGCCCCGGCTCGATGGGGGTGACCACGATCTCGACCATGTTGGAGGAAATCCTGCGCGATTCGTAGTGGGAGGATTTGGTGATATTTGCCGTAGTTTTGCTGATGATCTCGAAGGTACTCGAAGCGTCGACCAGCCCCAGGATGTACTGCCTCATGGCGCCGAGCACGTCGGGCGAAGCCGCGTAGCGTCCGGCCTCGCGGGCGATCTTCTGGTTGCCGGTTATCTGGACCAGCTTCTCGTAAAAGCGCTCGACCTGCACCTGCTTGAACCAGTGTGCCTGATCGGCAACCTCGTATTCCTTCATCCCGGCATAATCCAGCAGCTCGCCGATATTGACATAGCTGTATTTATGCTTGATCAGCATGATGTAAGAATTGATTATCCTGCTGTTATAGAGAGGAGTGTCGATCAATCCGGAAGGTTCCATTTAATCACCGGTACCTTTACTTTCAGCTGTTTTTTTTACGCTTCTGAATAGGCCATCGCAGAACTTGAAGTATTCGTCGCTGAACTGCAGGTTCAGTATCCAGAGCTGGTAGATTTTATCGTAAGGAAGCGACTGCTGCTCGACGTAGGAGAAAGGGTAGGTAAGTACCGGCATCTCACCCCCGTCGTAGTGCGAGCTGACCCGCTCCAGGGAGATCTGCACCAGGTCGGCCGGAAGTTCCTCATCAAGGATTATCAGCGTGACGCAGTTGGTGAGATCGGCCATGTTGAAGCCGGCGTCCGTGCAGTTTGCCAGGATGAAGGCCTTGAGGCTTCCCTCCCTGCGAAGCGAATAGCAATAGCTCTCCTTCTTGAACCCGAGCCTGCGGTATTCCTGGGCCAGTTCGTCTCCCGCGTCGCTGCCGGGCTGCAGATCGAAGGCCTCAGTCATGAGCCCCCCCGACGCATAGCCGTAGAAACTCCCCAGTTCGGTGCGGTCGAACTGGCTGCTCGGGGCGAGATCCCATGGTTCGGGCAGGGTCCGGTCGCCGCAGTCGCCCCGCCGGTAGTGGGAATAGGCGAATTTGTCCTGGGAACAAACGCGCGGATCCCGCTGCTGCCTGGCAAAGCCCCCGAACACCCGGTTCGGGAACTTGTTGTCTGGCCGGTAGTAACAGTAGACGAAGCGCAGGTGCGCGAAATAGAAGTTTTCCAGCTCGTTCAGGTAATGGCTTACCTGGTCCAGCACCGCAAGCCCCGCCCTGATGGTCACAGTCTTTCGGGCAGCATGGTGGTGGATCAGCCAGGAGTCTTGATAAAAGCGGACCATCGCCATGTGTCCGAGGATGGCCCCACGGTCCTGATAGATGAAATGCCGGGCTATGTGGGGGTTCTCCCCGTAAAGACGCGCGTAGGTCTGCTTGATCTCTTCCTTGTGGCTCTGGAAGTGGGCGTACTTCTCCGGATAGATGAATCCGGTTTCGAAGAAGAAATCCCAGAGATCGTCCATGTCCACGTCGGTGCAGACGTACGATTTCTGGTTCACCACCTGGTGCAGGATGGACAAAAGCTTCACGTGATCGCGGATGTCCATGTTCAGGATCGCCACCCCGCACCGGACCGATTTGACCCCGGCCCCGTCGTCGAGGGGGTTGCGGAAGACCACCTGCGCCCGGCACGTGAGGCTCAGCCCCTGGGCGAAGCTCAGTTTGAGCTCAGGGATGATCATCCCCGCCATCAGCACGGAGTCCTCGGCGTTCTCCTCCACCGAGAAGCCGGTCCCTGACAGGTCGGCGACCTTCAGGTTGATCCTCCTGCCGATGAGGGGGTGCTCGAAGACGATGTTGGGCGAAGGGACCAGCTGCTGCCGGGAGTTTCGGTACTGCTTCCCCTTGAACCTGTGCATATTGTTGTCAACCTGCCTCAGCACGAAGGTTCGGGGCGACCGGCTGCTGCTTTGCCGCAGGATCTCGCAGAAGCCGGAGTAAAGCACGGTCTCGCCCGCCGACAGCCGCAGGTTCACGGGAGTATCCGGGTTGATCCACTGGAAGGTCTCCGGGGAGTCCGCGCTCCCCTGCGCGCGCAGCGTGACCGGCGTGAAGTCGATCACCTCGCCATCGAGCTGGGCGCCGTGCTGGATCAGTTGCATGGCGATCCCGGAGCTTGGGTGCCGTTTTATTTGCCTCAGGTGGAACTCACGGCAGGTGAGCGGCAGGGTGAAGCTGCTCCCCTCCTCGCTTATGCCGATCACATCCGGTTTGACCAGGAGATAGTTCTTGCCGTCGGGGATGAGCAGGTAGTTAAAGTGGTAGTTTTTTAGCAGCTGCCTCAGGCTGGGGACCGCCGTCCAGGTGCAGTCCAGGCGCTCGCCGGCGCAGGGAAGCGGGCGCGCCCGCAGGAATATGACGTTGTCGTAGTTTACATGACGCAGGCTTATCAGGACGGTCTGGTCCTGGAAATTGAGGTAGTTGAGCCTGTTGACCAGGTGGCTCCTGCTGACGCTCTTGCCGAGGTCCGGAGCGCTGCCCGGAGCGCTGCCCGGAGCGCTGTCCGAAGCGTTGCCCGGAACGGGGTCCGAAGCGCTGCCCGGAACGGGGTCCGGAGCGCTCTCTTTGATGCCGGCTGCGACGAGTTGGAGCGGCTTGGATCTGTTACCCATGGTCTGCCTCGTTGATCTCGACGAACCTGCCGTCGGGAAGGGTGCTGATGTCATTTTTCATCCAGGACTTCCCGGACCATCTTCAAAAGCTGCGTCGGCAGGACCGGTTTGGCGATGAAGCGCAGATCCTTGGCCTCGATGCCGCAGAAGGTCTCCGCGGTGTAACCGCTGGTGAAGAGAACCTTCACCCCGGGCCTGATCCTGGCCACCTCCTCATAAACCTCTTTGCCGGTCTTCTTGGGCATGATCGAATCGAGAAACAGCAGCCCGATCCGGTCGCCGTGTTCCTTGAATTTCGCGACGGCTTCTTCGCCGTCGATCGCTTCGATGACCTGATAGCCGTAGGCCTCCAGAATCTGCCGGTCCAGGTCGCGGGTGGCGTCGTCGTCCTCTGCGACCAGGATCGTCTCGGTTCCGCCCCGGGGCTGCGCCTCGGGCGCTTTCGCCTCCGCTGCCAGCTCCGTCACCGTGAGTGGAAGATAGATCTGGAAGGTGGTACCGAGCCCCGGTTCGCTGTAGCAGCTTATGAAGCCGTTATGCTGCTTTACGATGCCGTACACGATGGAGAGCCCGAGTCCGGTCCCCCTGTTGGTCTCCTTGGTGGTGAAGAACGGTTCGAAGATCCTCGAGCGGATCCTCTCGTCCATGCCGACGCCGTTGTCGCTGAAGGTGAGGCAGGCGTACCTGCCCGGGCTTCCGTAACCGTGGGCCATGATGAACAGCTCGTCCAGTACCGTCACCTCGGTGCTCAGCTTGATGGCGCCGGCCGAGGGGATGGAGTCCCGGGCATTGGTGGCGAGATTGATGAGGACCTGCTCTATCTGACCCGGATCGGCCATGATGACCGGATCTTCCGGAGAAAGGGTGGCCTGGTAGGATACGTTTTCCTTCAAAAGCATGACCAGGAGCCTCTCCACCTTTTTGACTATGCTGTTCAGGCTGACCGCCTTGGTCTCGACCGGCGCTTTCCTGCTGAAGCCGAGCAGCGCCTGGGTCAGATGAGCGGCGCGGCTGGCGGCCTCGAGGATCTGGTGCACGTTGTCGGCGAGCGGATCGTTCTTGTCCAGTTTCAGATCCAAAAGGCTGGCATGCCCCATGATCGCGGTCAGTATGTTGTTGAAATCGTGGGCGATCCCGCCTGCCAGGTTCCCCAGCGCCTCCATTTTCTGCGCCTGCCTGAGCTGGTGCTCGAGGCTCACCCGGTGGCTGATGTCGCTGCCGATGGTCGATGCACTGGTGACGTTTCCTTCGTCGTCCACGATCGGAGAAATGGTGAGTGACATGTTAATGATCTTGCCGTCCTTTCTCTTGTGCAGCGTCTCTAGATGCTCTATGTGTTGGCCACCCCTGATTCTCTCCAGGATGTATTCCAGCTCGTCGTGGGACCCGTCCGGAATGATGGCCGATAGCGACCTTCCGATCATCTCTTCCCGGGAATAGCCGTAGATCTTCTCCGCCCCCCTGTTCCAGCTGGTCACGATCCCCTCCAGGTTTTTGCCGATGATGGCGTCGTCTGAGGATTGTACGATCGCCGCCATTTGAAGGAGTTGTTCGTCGGCATACCGTTGCTTGGTGATGTCGTCCAGGATCACCAGGTGTTTTTGCCCGATTATTGAACAGAATATCTCCACGATGCGCCGGGTGCCGTCCTTGCAGGTGACCCAGTATCTGTGCGGTTCGATATCGGTCTCCAACCGGCGCGCCTTCTCCCGGGCAAGTTCCCACCTGACCTGCACCTGCCGGCGGTAGGCGTCGTCGGGGTACGCCCTGCCCCACCACGCCTGGAGGTCCGGGATGTCGTCCAGGGTGTAGCCGAACACCTTCATGAATCTTTCGTTCAGGAAGGTGAAGCGTTCCTGGTCATCGTAGATAGCCATGGGGATGGGAGAGCACCTGATGACCCGCAGCAATTCCTCCCGGCTCGCGGCGAGCGCCTGGCGCTGGCGGGATTTTTCCAGGGCCGCGCGGACCGCGGCCCGCAGCCGCAGCCAGTGCCCGGGCGATTTGACCACGTAATCGTCAAGGCCGTCTTTCATCGCCTGCACCGCGATCTCCTCGTTGCCGGCACCGGTGAGCATGATGACCGGACAATCCGGCAGCACCGACCTGACCCTGCGCAGCACATCCGGTCCGTCGCTCCAGTTCAGCTGGCAGTCGGTGATCACCAGGTCGAAAGAGCGCTCTTCCAGGGCGCGGGCCAGGGCGTTCGCTCCGCAGATCTGATCCACGTCAGGGCCCGGGAATTCCTTCTGCAGTTCATGGATCACCAGGGTGCGGTCATCCGGGTTGTCGTCGACAAGGAGCAGCTTCAGGGTCTCCATGTGCTAGTTCCTCTGCGTATCGGTGCGCACCTGCGGGGTCTCGTTCAAGCTCAGCCAGTACTGGGCGAGGGTCTGCATCATGACCAGCAGGGTGTTGAAGGAGGTCGGTTTGATGAGATACGAGTTGCAGCCCAGCTCATAGGCCCGGTTTATGTCGGCGGCTTCCCTTGAGGAAGTCAGAACTACCACCGGCAGGCGTTTGAGCACCGGCTGCTGGCGCAACCAGGCCAGAAGCTCCAGGCCCGACCTGCGCGCGATCAGATCAAGCAGCACCAGCACCGGCAGGGGGTAGCTTTCTGAGTCGGCATAGCTTCCCTGGCCGCTCAGGTAGCGCAGCGCCGCCTCGGAGTCGCTCACCGTCTGCACCGGGCTGATCACCCCCACCCTCTGCAGGGCAAGAGTGGTGAAGCGGGCGTCATCGGGATTGTCATCCACCACCAGGATCGTATGATGTACGTAGCTCATAGTGCCACCCCCTTGACAGTTCGTTGCCCTACGGCTCTACGACTCTACGGCTTGACGCATTCAGATTATATCGGAGTAAAATTGGATTGCACCAACATTTAACGGCATCATCCCTCTCGGCAAAGCATGGACCCGGGCAGTTTTCGCGCCTCTTTTTGGTACGGTACCAGTGATAGATGCGGTCCCTTCAGACAGGGGAGTTCTCAAGGAACTTCCTTTGCTAAAGGCTGAGGCTCGATAGCGAGGGCGCTATGGCGAGGTACTGTCCGATGAAGCCGTTCGATTGGATGGAGTGAAGCACGAAGGGAAAAACAGTTGTGGGAAAGGATGCGGATTTTAATGGCGGCAAAAAACAGTGGCTGTGTAAAACGTTGCGATACCTGAAGTCCGACGGCGCAAATAGGTAGAGACGCATGGCATGCGTCTCCTTTCCTTGTCAGCGGGCGTTACAGTTGGTCCGCAGACGCATGCCATGCGTCTCTACGTCGATATGCCCCCTCCCTTTTTATCGTTACCCAACGCAGCTTTCGACGCTCCAGCGTCTTATGCCGCCAGATCATTCCGCCCCTGAGTCATATCAGCCCTTCCTTGACCAGTTTTTGGGTGACGATGCGAGCCAGATCCTTTGCGACGCTGATAACATTTTCCGGCTCGGTACTCTTCAGTGTGGCGGCCCAGAGGAGCTTGCCGGTCGAGGTGTCAAAGATATTCACCTGGATGGTCGCAATATCGTAGGTCGAGACGTAGGTTGGTCCGTAGTTCGCCATCGAGCCGTAATAGCCGTAGAGATCCCAGGTCGGAAAGGCCTCGGGGTACCAGCGCCCCGGATAGGTGTCGACATAGCCTGGCTGGATCGTTGTCTGCTGTTCGACCTTGATGGTCTGCACGGTAATAACCGCGTCCGCGGCCGCCTTCTTAACCGCCTGATCCAGCATGGTCCGGTCCGGCTTAGCGCCGCCGGGAATCATGGTGTGGGCGGCCACCGCCTCTATTCCATGCCGGCCCAGTTCGCTGACGAGCACGTCCTCATAAACCCCGCGGCTAGCCTGCGTGTTGGTGATGCTCACTACCAGCACCTTGTGCAGACGTGCAGGGTGGGTGCCCGGGTTGCGCCAGGTATCGGTCAGGGATGTCGAGGCGCAGGAACAGAGGGTCGATGCAACGAGCAAAAGACCGGCCAGCCTAAGTCTCCGGCGCATGAAGTACCTCCTGAAACGGTAATCGATCCTGACTGGAGCGCTCAAAAACGCTAAAATAGTTATACCAAGTTGCCGGGAGTTGGCAATGGTATATACTTAGAAAAATTTAATCACTGCAGTGTCCCCATTTTGTATGACGGACCCCTCCGGTGCTGAGACGCCCCGTTGCGATTGAGTAACGGTTGCTTAAAGAAGGTTGTCCAACTGATGCCGGCGCGGCCAAACAGGAGGAATGTCATGGAAAAGGTCAAGCACATACTTGTCGTCAGCAGGATGAGCCAGTACTGCAAGGAAGCCGTTGGAATAGGCATCTCGCTCGCCAAGAAGTACGGGTCCCAGATTTCGGTGCTCCATCTGGTATCCAACCCGGTGAGCATGGAGGCGCTGAACGCACCGTTACCCTATCCTGACGGCAGACACAAGACCTATGCCAGCATTCAGGAAGAGGCAAAGGAGGAACTGGACAAGATCCTCAGGGAAGAGATCCGTTCGGGACTTCCCATCGAGATCCTGATTAAAGAAGGAAGGCCGATCGATGAAATAGTCCAGGTGGTCAAGGACGAAGGGATCGACCTCATGGTGCTGCTCGCCCATGAGGAAGGGCGCCTTGAGCACCTCCTCTTTGGGCGCGACAACGATGCCGTCATCCGCCGGATGCCCTGCTCCATCCTCCTGGTGAAGAAGGAGCCGGAACCGGTAGCATGGTGAAGCAGATAATGGATATTTGATAGGAGAGGCGGATGCGGAGTTGGATATGTACCACCTGCCAGTACGTTTACGACCCGGCCCAAGGGGATCCCGTCAACGAAATCCCGCCGGGGACACCTTTCGAGGATTTACTGGAAGCGTGGACCTGCCCTATCTGCAAAGCGGGTAAAAGCTTCTTCATCCCCTTTACTTCGGAATGACCCTCGAAAAACCCGCGCTAATCCAAAAAGAACTGCCGGTTCAGGTCACAGCCCGAACCGGCAGGTGTCATTTCTGCCGCGATGATCGCTAGCAAAAAGCCAGCTCTTCATCCCTTTCCGGTCTTTTCCGTCGCATCCACCAGGAACATTGCAACGACCTTGCCGTGGTCCAGATCTTTTGGCGTCAGAAATCCGTGATTGTTGAGATGCTGGCAGATGTAGTCGAATCCGAACGGCATGGCAAACCTGATATCCGCGTTGTCAATCCTGCAGTAGAACATCTCACGACTAGTTCCCGGGATAACCGCGCCGATGCAGCTGATTCGACCTTTATCCAGGGCCGGTTCCCTCTTCCCCTTAGGACTTGCGAGCTTGTGCATGGCACCCCCTGGAAGACCTGAAGTGCAGTCAGTATAATAAAGGTTTTACTGGATGTAAATCACACCGGGAAGAATTAATATATTCGCTGCGGCTTGCCGCCTGCAAAACCGCTTGCCGGCAGCGGTACGATTGCCTCCCGGTCAAATTTCCTGCGGCGTCCGCTCCGGTAGTGTGGTAGAGTAAGCCGGCTGCCAAAGCAGCTTTACGGCGAGCCTCACCTGTTGCAGCGGGATCGACATGACCATTCTCGAAACGCGTGGCGTCACCAAAATTTACCGCATCGGGAACCGGGAGATCACGGTCCTCGATGCGGTCTCCCTCGCCGTCGCAAAAGGTGAGTTCCTGGTGGTGAAGGGTGAGAGCGGCAGCGGCAAATCGACGCTGCTGACGGTTCTTTCCGGGCTCGATCGTCCCGACTCCGGCCGGGTGCTGATCGAGAACAGAGACATCACCGACCTCGACGAGGATGCCCTGGCGCCGCTTCGAAACTCCACCTTCGGCTTCGTGTTCCAGTCCTTTCACCTGGTCCCCTCCCTCACCGCACGGGAGAACGTCATGTTCCCCGCCGAGCTGAGGGGCGACCCGGGCGCCCGCGACGCTGCGGAGGCGCTCCTTGCCCGGGTGGGCCTTTCCGAGCGCATGTCGAGTTTCCCGCACCAGCTCTCCGGCGGCGAGAAGCAGCGCTGCGCCATTTGCCGCGCCCTCATCAACGGCCCGCGCATCATCTTCGCCGACGAGCCTACCGGCAACCTCGACTCGGTGAACGGCAGCGCGGTCCTCGAACTGCTCCTGGAGCTGCACCGAGAACGGGGCACCACGCTGCTCATGGTCACCCACAGCCCGGAAATCGCCCTGCGGGCCGACCGGGTGGTGACCCTCAAGGATGGCAGGATCGTGGCGGAAGGCAGCCGTGCTTAACGCGCGATTCGTCGCTCGCCAGATAACCGGCGCCAAGCGGCAGTCCGCCGTCTTCGTCCTCTGCGTCGCCCTCTCCATGATAACCCTGGTCTCGCTCGGGAGCTTCGCCCGCTCCGTCCAGTCTTCCCTTTTGCGCGATGCGCAGGCGCTCCACGCCGCCGACCTCATCATCCACGCCCACGCCCCTCTCCCCGGCGCGCTCCAGGCAAGGCTCGCCGCGCTCGCCCGGCAAAAAGCCCTGGCTATCGCCCGCTACTACGAGTTCTATTCGGTGGTGCGCAAGGCAAGCGGCGAGGGGTCGCTCCTTAGCAACCTGAAGGTCGTCGAGCCGGGCTACCCCTTTTACGGCAAGGTCGTGCTCGCCTCGGGGCGCCCGTTTGGCCAGGTGCTGACGCCGGGAAGCCTGGTCGTCGAGCAGTCGTTCCTCGACCGGCTCCGGATCCGGGTGGGAGACGCGCTGCGCGTCGGCAACGCCACGCTCACCGTCCGCGACGTGCTGCTGCAGGAGCCTGACCGGCCGGTCAACTTCTTCGCACTGGGGCCGAGGATCTTCGTTTCCGCGGCCGACCTCGCCTCGCTGGGACTGATCGGCACCGGGAGCCGCGTCGAGTATGTGACGCTCGCCAAGGTCTCCGAGCCCAAGCAGGTGGAGCGCATCGCCTCCGAGCTGCGCCTTGCCGCCGCCGGCAGCCGGGTCCGGGTCGATACCTACCAGAGCGCGGACTCGCGGGTGAAGCGCTTCTTCGACAACCTCCTTTTCTTTCTGAACCTGAGCGGCATCTTCACGCTGCTGCTGGCCGGCTTCGGCATCCAGAGCACGCTCTCCGCCCTTCTCAAGGAGCAGGAGCGGACCATCGCCGTCATGAAGGCGATCGGTGCCCGGAGCCGCTTCATCATCGGCCACTTTCTCGCCGTCACCCTCACCCTAGGCTTGGCCGGGACCGTGGCCGGGCTCCTGGCGAGCCTTGCCCTGCAGGGTTTCCTCCCGGTGCTTTTCCGCGGGCTGATCCCGGCCCGGGTCGAGCTGGGCATTTCGGGGTGGGCCGTCGCGGAAGGGATGCTGATCGGATTGCTGGTCGTGCTCCTGTTCACCGCCCTTCCCCTGTACCGCCTGAAGGAGGTGAAGCCGCGGGCGATCTTCGGCAAGGAGGAGACCGGCAGCTTCTGGAACCGCTCCACCTGGGTCATCGCAGGCGCCGGGACCTTCTTTTTCCTCGCCCTGGTCCTGGTGCGGATACGGGACCTGAAGACCGGCCTCTATTTCATCCTGGCCCTGGTGCTGCTGGTCCTGGCCGCCTACCTCCTGTCCGTTGCGACCCTGAGCTTTTTGAGGCGCCAGTCGCCCAAAAACCTGGCACTGCGGCAGGCCCTCAAGGGGCTGTTCCGTCCCAGGAACGCCTCCCGGTCGATCCTGGTCACCCTCTCCGCGGCGCTCGCGGTCATCTTCACCATCATGGTCGTGGAGAAGAATCTCGACGCCTCCTTCATCGGCTCCTTCCCGCCCGGAGCGCCCAACGTGTTCTTCATCGACATCCAGCCCGGTCAAAAAGCCGGGTTCGCCGCAACAGTCGGGATCAAGGGAGACTACTATCCGGTGGTGCGCGGCACCGTGAACGCCGTCAACGGCCGGCCCATCGATCCGGAAAAGGAGCGCGCGGCGCGCGGCGACAACCTCGCCCGCGACTTCAACCTCACCTACTACGACCGTCTCCTGCAGGACGAGCGGCTGGTCGCAGGAAAGACCCTGTTCAGGAAGGACTGGCCCGGGCAGCAGGTGTCGGTCCTCGACACGGTGCTGAAGATGCACAAGATGGCGCTCGGCGACACCATCACCTTCCGGGTCCAGGGGATACCGATCGAGGCCCGCATAGTGAGCGTGCGCACGCGGAGCGGCGGCGGCATCACCCCTTTTTTTTACTTCGTATTCCCCGAGTCCGTTCTGGCCGGCGCCCCCCAGACCCTGTTCTGCGCGGCGAGGATCGAAAAGGGGAGCATAGCCGCGCTGCAGAACAGGGTGGTGGCGCGTTTTCCCAACGTGAGCGTCATCGACCTGACCGAGACGGCCACGGTCTTCGCGCGCATCATGGGGCGTCTCTCCGTCATCGTTCGCTTCTTCACCTCCTTCAGCATCGCAGCCGGCGTGCTGATCGTGGTGAGTTCCGTCTTCGCCACCCGTTATGCCCGGATCCAGGAGGCGGTATATTTCACCATCCTCGGCGCGCGACGGCGCTTCGTGCTGGCGGTCTTTGCCGCGGAAAGCCTGGTGCTAGGCCTTGCGAGCGGACTGATCGCGCTGTTCATCGCCCAGGTGGGAAGCCTTGTCATCTGCCGGAAAGGACTCGACCTGAGTTACCACCCCTACCTGGGCGAGAGCCTGCTGCTGGTGCTGGCGACCGCCCTGCTCGTCCTGCTGGTCGGGATGGCGGCGTCGGTGTCGATACTGCGGCAGAAACCGGTCGGCTTCCTGCGCGGGCAGGCCGACGAGTGAAGCGCGGGAGTTCAGAGTTCACTTCCATTGGGTGGGGAAACGATCTTCGCAGGCTGGCAAATCCCTCATCCGCCCCTCCGGTCTATACAACCTTCTCCCGGAGGGAGAAGGATTATGGCATACCATTTGGTAACGGAGGAATCATGAGAGTATCGAGGCCGCTTCTGGCGGTCGTTGCGATGGCCGCATGCGCGCTTTTTTATGGGTGCCAGAAGGAGAAGGAGCCAGGGGCAAGGGCTCCCGCCGATCGTTCCGCCTTTGAGGGGACCGTGGTCGCGGTCGGCGACAGCCTCACCGCCGGCTACGGCGTGCCGGAAGCGGATGCCTATCCGGCGCAGCTGGAAAAAAAGCTGCATCAGGCGGGCTACCGCTGGCGCGTCATCAACGCGGGCATCAGCGGCGAGACCAGCAGCGGCACCCTGTCGCGGGTCGACTGGGTGCTGAAGCTCAAGCCGGATATCGTCATTCTGGAAACCGGCGCCAACGACGGCATGCGGGGCGTCGACCCGCAACTGACGCGCGGAAACATAGAGAAGACCGTCTCCTTGCTGCAGGAAAAGGGTGTCATCGTCGTTTTGGCGGGGATGCAGATGTTCGCCAACCTCGGCCCCTCCTACACCACTGAATTTGCCGCCATCTACCCGAAGGTCGCGGCAAAGCACAGTCTCATCCTGATTCCTTTCTTCCTGGCGGACGTGGCAGGGGACGCGACGCTCAACCAGGCGGACGGCATCCACCCGGTGGCAAAAGGGTACCGGATTGTCACAGGTACGGTCTACCCGCATCTGCTGCAGGCGATTGAGAAGAAAAGATTGATTCACAGGTAAAACTAATTTTATGCGATCGAGAGCCAGTGATGACCTCGATCAAAGCCATTTCGGGCAAAGTGATGGCTTTTACATTCATGAAAATATTTAGTTTGCGGCAAATGAAAACTTACCAGTTGTTACATCTTTAGTTACGGTGATATCAAACACTGAAATTGGTGATTGATTCCCAGTAGTGCCGAGTTCTGCACCAACGCCTAGAGTCTTAGTGGCTAGTACACCTTCTTTGGAAGAAGCCACCTGAACGGTTGCCATCCTTCCAGTTGCATTAGCGAAATTATTGATTCCAAAGTGATAGACGCCTGTTTGCAAGATATTAGAATCACAGGACGCATAGTAATGCTCGGGGCCAAAAGCATCGATATTGTCGACATCAAGATAACCTACTAAACCAGCTTTCTCGATATAATACGCATGAGCACCGTTTGGTTCAAATGAATGTAAATCTACATCACCAATACCGTCCCAACTAAGAGTAACTGTAAAAGACCCCGCATTGCCGGTAGTCTCAGGAGTCGTGAGTTGTCCCATTGCCCTGTTAATCATAGAAGCAACTGCTGCACGCCCTGGACGCGACGCATCCATATATGTTCCTACCAATGTATGGCCAGAAATATCTGACATTGATGTAGGTAATGTGAGGTTGACCGCAGGTACTGAATTGAGACCTTGAATTCGTAAGCCGTTAATTACTAGGTCAATATTTGCCAAAAGATACTCTCCTCGTAAAGTCGGAGATGCTGGAGCAATATGGGCAACCATTACACTGTTAGGTCCGATCGATGAAATAATGTGGTCATAGGCGTGATTAACGAATAGATTTCCTTGCGAATGAGCTACTAACATTAGTTTCTGACGTTGTACAGCTAATGCATCAAGACGAGCATTGTGAGTTGCATAATCCGACTCAGTAGGCGGATTACTTATGAGATACGACCAACCAGCCGTAATTTTGGATGAAATATCTGTGAAAAGCTGTGAAAATAAACTTCCGGCAGAAGGAAATAATTCAATTAGTTTGTCAGTGAAGGGTTTTTTGCCGGCAAGAGTTTCCCAGAAAAATTCCCAACGCTTACCGAGTTCACCACTTGCATCGATTTCGGCTGCACGTTGTTCAAAAACCTCAGCGATATCCTGTAAACCTGTACCGCCTGCTGTTGACCCTGTATGGTTGTAGAAACCCTCGTACTGGATTGGTTCGTCATTGAAAGTGTCACCATTCAAATCACGAAGTGATGCCAACCCATCGGCAGCCTGAACCGGCGTATTCCAAACACCATTAAAGAATCCGATAGTATATCCGCTAGCCAGACATAAATTTTCGGCAAATGCTCTGGGTTCAGGTTGAGCGTAGAGCATCAAAGCAACCAGCAACGGCCTTGCATATTTAATTGGAATATATTTAGTTTGCACAACCGTCCCCCTCTGGCAATACAAAAGTTGTTCCACTAATGGCTGCACTAAATTTCTCATAAGCCCTGAAACGCCCTTTCGTATTGACAGTAATTTTTTCCATTTCTGAATTCTTATTGCTTGCAGTCGTTGAGTCGTACTTTGCATGAATACATGCAGTCGCGTTAGCTATTTTTCTAGTGGCAGCAACTAGAGCGTTCTGATTAGTTGTGTCAGCCAGCATGGCATTGCTAATTGCCGAGTGCGTCTGGCGTAAGGCTGATTTTTGACTTGAGTTGTCTGGCAATGCATTGATATAAGCATCAACATCGTCGCGTACGCCGTTATTATCTAAATCTGGACCGGCTATAGTACTATCATGATTTAATGCTGGATATGCTCCACTTTGATCAGATGCTTTCAATGCATCAGCAACAGTAGTAGGGGGATGTGTTGTAGAATTATTATTGTTTCCACCACTGCAAGAGGTTAAAAAAATTACAAGGCATATTGCAATAAAAGATACTCTCAACAAGATGTACATAAGGAGCCTCCAGTTTAATGAATAAGTATGATAAACTACAAAATTTGGGTGAAGTGCGTTGAGAATAACCTTCAGATAATAGCAAAACCCAATTCCATGTATGGACTAGAAAGAAAACTACATCTTAAAATATGAATTAATTCACGTGAGACAAATAATTTGATTACATTAATAGCAGACACTACTCACCTGTCAATCGGTTAAATTTAACTAATAAATCGAAGTAACACAAAACCCGGGCCCTTAAAAAAATGCCCAGAATTGGCGTCTTGTCTTGCCTTTTTACTCGATTCAATGTACACATGTCCTGTTAAAATGGGCAGTAGATGGTAACCGCTAATTCGGGTTTCTCCCCGAAGTTAATTGAGATTACTGAGAATCTGCCTCCTCCACACCCAAGCTTCTGCCGCTTGAGTCACCTTTAGGCCATCGCAATTCCGTTGCAAATACGCTGGCAACAGGAGAAGCCGTTTGAACCGATTTTCACCCTGGTGCGACGCGACCAATCGCCACGAAAAGAAAGAGTGCCTCGGAACCTGGTCTGCAGCAGCGGACGCTCCCGCCACGCAGCCGCTGAGCCTGAAGGAGGCGCTTCGCTCCGTGCGCCGCCCCCTGTACCTCGTGGAAAAAAGCGGCGCCCTGGTCGCCGAACTGGGCGGTGTCGGCCAGCTCGGCGCCGGAGCCGCGGAGGGTCTCACCCTGGCCGGCTACGCCCCCCCATCGCTTCCGGAAAACCTGGGCGACTCCGGATTCTGCCGGGAACTCGGCATCCGCTTCCCCTACCTCGGCGGCTCGATGGCCAAGGGGATCAGCTCGGCAGCTATCGCCGAGGAGCTGGGACGCGCCGGGATGCTCGGCTTCTTCGGCGCCGCGGGGCTGCCGCTGTCGCAGGTGGAGGCCGCCGCGGACCGCCTCGGCGCTTCGCTGGGCGACATCCCCTACGGTTTCAACCTGATCCACTCCCCTCACGAGCCTGACCTGGAACGCGACCTTGCCGAGCTCTACATCCGGAAAGGTGTGCGCATCGTCGAGGCCTCGGCCTTCCTGGCGCTGACGCTTCCCCTGGTGCGCTACCGGGTCCACGGCATCCGGCGCGGCTCCGACGGCAGAATCGTGACGCCGAACCGGATCATCGCCAAGGTCTCCCGCGAGGAACTGGCCGCCAAGTTCTTCGCACCCGCACCGGAGAAGCTGCTGCGCGAACTGGTCGCCGACGGATCCATCACCGCGGAGCAGGCCGAGCTGGCAGCCCTGGTCCCGCTGGCCCAGGAGGTGACGGCGGAGGCTGATTCCGGCGGACACACCGACAACCGGCCCGCCATGGCCCTGTTCCCGACCATCCTCTCGCTGGCAGCCAAGCTGGAGCGGCAGTACGGCTACGACCGGAGGCTCAGGGTCGGCCTGGCCGGCGGCATCTCCACCCCCGCCTCCGCAGCCGCCGCCTTCGCCATGGGCGCCGCCTACATCATGACCGGGTCGGTGAACCAGGCCTGCATCGAGTCCGGCACCTCGGACGCGGTCCGCACGCTCCTTTCCGGTACGCGCCAGGCCGACGTCACCATGGCTCCGGCCGCCGACATGTTCGAGATGGGCGTCACGGTGCAGGTGCTCAAACGCGGCACCATGTTCCCCATGCGCGCAGCGAAGCTGTACGAGTTGTACCGCGCCCACAAAAGCCTGGACGAGATCCCCGCCGCCGAGCGCGACAAGATCGAGAAGACCACCTTCCAGGCGCCTATCGAGGATGTCTGGCGCGACACCCGCGCCTACTTCCTGGTGCGCGACCCCTCCCAGGTGGAGCGCAGCGAGCGGGACCCCAAGCACCGCATGGCGCTGGTCTTTCGCTGGTACCTGGGACAGGCGGCCCATTGGGCCAAGGACGGCGCGCAACAGCGCCGCATGGACTACCAGGTCTGGTGCGGTCCGTCCATGGGCGCCTTCAACGAATGGGCCGCCGGAAGCTTCCTGGAGGCCCCCGCCCGACGCAAGGTCGTCACGGTCGCCCTCAACATCCTGCACGGCGCGGCACAATTGAACCGCGCCAACTTTCTGCGCAGCCAGGGGATCGATCTGCCGCAGGACGCCGTCGCCCTGGAACCGCTCGAAACTGCGCACATCAAGGAGTACCTTAGTTGAAAACTGACGATATAAAACCCGCCATATCCAGCAACGGCGCTCAGCTGGCAATCATCGGCATCGGCTGCCTTTTCCCGCAGGCCAATGACCAGAATGCCTATTGGGCGAACATCATGGACGGGGTTGACGCCATAACCGAGGTCCCCGCCTCCCACTGGAAGGTCAAGGATTACTTCGACCAGGACCCGAAAAGTCCCGACCGGACCTACGGCCACCGCGGCGGCTTCATCTCGCCGGTAGACTTCAACCCGATGGAATTCAACATCCCCCCGAACGTGCTTGAGGCGATCGACACCTCGCAGCTCCTGGGGCTGGTGGCGGCCGGCCAGGCATTGAAGGACGCTGGCTACGGCCCGGAGCGCCCCTTCGACAAGAGCCGCGCCTCCGTCATTCTCGGGGTCACCGGCACGCTGGAACTGGTGATACCGCTCGGCGCGCGCCTGGGGCACCCGATCTGGAGAAGCGCGCTCAAGGACGCGGGGGTCGACGATGCGGTCGCCCAGGACGTCGTGGAGCGGATCTCCGACTCCTACGTCCCGTGGCAGGAGAACTCCTTCCCGGGCCTGCTCGGCAACGTGGTCGCCGGCCGGATCAGCAAGCAGTTCGACCTGGGCGGCACCAACTGCGTCGTGGACGCGGCCTGCGCCAGCTCCCTGGGCGCCCTGCACCTCGCCTCCATGGAACTTGCCTCCGGGAAGTCGGACATCGTCGTCACCGGCGGGATCGACACCTTCAACGACATCTTCATGTACATGTGCTTCAGCAAGACCCCGGCGCTCTCGCCTACCGGCAACGCCAAGCCGTTCGACGCGACGGCCGACGGGACCATCCTCGGCGAGGGTCTCGGCATCGTGGTCCTGAAGCGGCTGGCCGACGCCGAGCGCGACGGCGACAGGATCTACGCCGTGATCCGCGGCATCGGCTCCTCCAGCGACGGCAAGGGCGACGCCATCTACGCTCCGAGCGCCTCCGGCCAGAAAAACGCCCTCATAAACGCCTACAAGAACGCCGGCGTGACGCCGGAGAGCATCGGGCTGGTCGAGGCGCACGGCACCGGCACCAAGGTGGGTGACGCGGTCGAAGTGAGCGCGCTGCGCGAGGTGTACGGCGATGCGGTCAACCCGTGGTGCTCCCTCGGCTCGGTGAAGGCCCAGATCGGCCACGCCAAGGCCGCGGCGGGGGCCGCCGGTCTCATCAAGACCGCTCTCGCGCTGCACCACAAGGTGATCCCCCCGACCATCAAGGTGCAGACTCCGCAAAAGGAGATCACCTCGGGCCAGACCCCGTTCTATATCGCCAGCGAGAAGCGTCCCTGGTTTCCGCGCGGAGGCCTCCCGCGCCGCGCCGGCGTGAGCGCCTTCGGTTTCGGCGGCTCTAACTTCCACGTGGTCCTGGAGGAGTACCAGCCGGTCAAGAAGGCCGCCGACTGGGACGGCAACACCCAGATCGTCGCCTTTTCCGGTGCCGATGCCGCGGCGCTCGTCTCCGGGCTGGATCGGATCCAGCCAGACATCTCCTGGAGCGCACTGCGGGACCTGGCCGCAGTTTCCCGGGCCGGCTTTGACGCCAAGGCGCCCTGCCGCCTGACTATCGTCGTGGAGCGGAACAAGACCAACCTGGCGGCGCTGGTGAAAAATGCCCGGGCCATGCTGGCGAAAACCCCGGGCTCCTCCTGGCACACCCCGGACGGCGCCTTTTTCGCCGCCGGCGGCGAGCCGGGCCAGCTCGGCATGCTCTTCCCGGGCCAGGGGTCCCAGTACACCGGCATGCTGAACGACCTCGCCTGCCGCTTTCCGCAGCTCCTCGACTCGATCGCCGCCGCCAACGACGGTTTCGGATCCGCGGACGGCAAGCTCCTCTCCGACATCATCTACCCCGCCACCGCCTTCGACGCCGAGACCCGGGTGAGCCAGGACGAGGCGCTGCGCGCCACCCAGGCGGCCCAGCCCGCCATAGGCGCGGCAAGCCTCGGCGCCCTGCGCCTGCTCGAAACCTTCGGCGTGGTGCCCGGTGCCGTTGCCGGTCACAGCTACGGCGAGCTGACCGCCCTGTGCGCCGCCGGCCGCATCGACGATGAAGCCCTGCACGCCCTGTCGCGCCTGCGCGGCCGGCTCATGGGTGAAGGCAAAGGGGACCGCGGCAGCATGCTCGCCGTCTCCGCCCCGCTGTCAAAGGTAAGCGAAATCATCGCGCAGGAAAAATTAGAGCTGGTGCTCGCCAATCGCAACGCCCCGTCGCAGGCGGTCCTGTCCGGCGCCACCCCGGAGATCGCGCGGGCTGCGGCACTCTTTTCCGCACGATCCCTCACCTGCAAGCAGCTCCCGGTGGCGGCAGCCTTTCACAGCCCTCTGGTGGCGGACGCGGCAGTCCCCTTTCTGGCGGCCCTCGATCAGATCGGATTGAAGCAGGCCCAGATCCCGGTCTATGCCAACACCACGGCAGGGATCTACCCGGCCGATTCCGTCCAGGCCAAGGCGCTCCTGGCCGCCCAGTTGGCCAAGCCCGTCGAGTTCGTAGCCGAGATCGAGGCGATGTACGCGGCCGGGGTAACGAGCTTTCTCGAAGTCGGCCCGGGTAACCGTCTCACCGGCCTGGTGGCGGCTATCCTCGGCGAGCGCCCTCACCTTGCCGTCGCTCTCGATGCCTCCGCAGGAAAGCGCTCCGGTGTTGCCGACCTGGCCCGGATGCTCGCCCAGCTTGCGGTCCTTGGCCACGGCGTGAAGCTTGCCGGCTGGGACGAAGGACACCGGCCCGCGGCACCGACCGGCAAAAAGCCTGCCATGACCATTCCGCTTTGCGGCGCGAACTACACTAAGCCGAAGCCGAAGAGGCCGCCGGTTACCGCTCCCCGTATAATCAGTCCGGCAGTTTCGCTCCAGCAGGCACCCCTGCAGGCTGCGCCAGCCGCCAGTCCTGCCGCTCCGGTTCAGGCGCCGCAGCAGAGTCATCAGCAGCCGCAGCAGGCACAAAAGCCGCTGCAGCCGCAGACGGCCGCCGGATTCAGCCAGCCCGCTTCTCATGCGGCTCTCAGCGAGTCGCTTCGGATGACCCGGGAAAGCATGGCCGTACTGCAGAAGATGCAGGAGGATACCGCGCAGCTGCACCGCCGCTTCCTCGAAGGCCAGGAGAGCGCGACCAGGACATTCCAGACCCTTCTGGAGCAGCAGCATCAGCTGATCCTGGGTGCAGGCCCAGCGCCAGTCCAGGTCGCGACAGCCCCATTGGCAAGGGGAGCGGCACCGATGGCAGCCGCGACACTCGCAGGTGGCACCTCCCTCACCCCTGCCCCTCTCCCGAAGGGCGAGGGGGTGTTGGCTCCGATCACGAACGTTCCGGTAGCAACAGTGACTCCCGCCGCTTCGATGCGTGTCGAAGTTACAACTCCGACGCCAGCCATTGCTAAGACTTCCGCAATCCCTGTCGTCCAGGCTGCGCCTGGCGTCGGCGCCGCGCGCATTACCGAAACACTTCTCGCCGTCGTGAGCGAGAAGACCGGCTATCCGGTCGAGATGCTGGAACTCGACATGGGGATGGATTCCGACCTCGGCATCGACTCCATCAAGCGGGTCGAGATCCTCTCCACCCTCCAGGAGCGGCTTCCGGGGACTCCGGTCATCGGCCCCGAGCATCTGGGAACCCTGCGCACCCTGGGCGAGATCGCCGGCCACCTTTCGGCTGGCGCAGGTTCCAGCGCCGTTTCGGAAACCGCGGCAGTCGCGATTGCGCCGGTCTCCCAGGTGAGCGGCGCAGGCATCACGGAAACCCTCCTAGCCGTCGTGAGCGAGAAGACCGGCTATCCGGTCGAGATGCTGGAACTCGACATGGGGATGGATTCCGATCTCGGCATCGACTCCATCAAGCGGGTCGAGATCCTCTCCACGCTCCAGGAGCGGCTCCCCGGCACACCGGTCATCGGCCCCGAGCACCTGGGAACGCTGCGCACCCTGGGCGAGATCGCCGGCCATCTTTCGGCGGGCGCGAGCTTCAGCGCCGCTCCGGCACTGGCAGCAGTCGCCGTGGCAGCGGCCGGCACGAGCGGCGCGCAGATCACCGAAACGCTCCTCGCCGTCGTGAGCGAGAAGACCGGCTATCCGGTCGAGATGCTTGAACTCGACATGGGGATGGATTCCGATCTTGGCATCGATTCCATCAAGCGGGTCGAGATCCTCTCCACGCTCCAGGAGCGGCTCCCGGGCACCCCAGTCATCGGGCCGGAACACCTGGGAACCCTGCGTACCCTGGGCGAGATCGCGAACCACCTTGGCGCTGGCTCGGCAGCTGCAGCGGCCGCCCCGGCTCAGGCGGCACCGATGGCCCAAGGCCTCGACATAGCGGGAACGCTCCTCGAAGTGGTGAGCGAGAAAACCGGCTATCCGGTAGAAATGCTGGAGCTCGACATGGGGATGGACTCCGATCTCGGCATCGACTCCATCAAGCGGGTCGAAATCCTCTCCACGCTCCAGGAGCGGCTTCCCGGCACCCCCGTCATCGGACCGGAACACTTAGGAACGCTGCGCACCCTGGGCGAGATCGCACGCCACCTGGGAGCGGGATCCGCCCCGGCTGCACCGTCCAACCTGGCGCCGCAGGCCGCAGGGCTCGACATAGCGGAAACGCTGCTGGATGTGGTAAGCGAGAAGACCGGCTATCCGGTCGAGATGCTTGAACTCGACATGGGGATGGATTCCGACCTCGGTATCGACTCCATCAAGCGGGTCGAGATCCTCTCCACCCTGCAGGAGAGGCTCCCCGGAAGCCCTGCCATCGGACCGGAACAGCTCGGCACCCTGCGCACCCTGGGCGACATCGCCCGCTTCCTGTCAGCCGCCCGGCAGGAGGCTCCGGCCGCTCGAACTGAAACGATCGCCCCAACTGCAACGGTCGCCCCAAGTGCAACGGCCCCGCAGGCGGCAGCTGAACCCGCCAAGGCGGTCCAGAGCATCGAACGGAGCAGCGTAGTTTCCGTGCTGCTGGACGAGGACGCCGACTCTGACGCCATCATCCTTGCCAACGACGGGGAGATCTGGGTCACCAACGACGACTCACCCTTCTCGGCGGAGCTCTGCAGCATCCTCCTGGACCACGGCTGCACCGTGCGCAAGGTGGACGCGGCCAGCGCTCACCAGATCGTGCCGACCGGAAAGCTCTCCGGGCTGGTCATCTGCGCCCCGGTGACCGGGACCGATGACCTCTTCCTGAAAAACGCCTTCCAGCTCCTGAAAAGCGCCTCCAAGGCCCTGGGCCAGGCGGCCGAAGAGGACGTCGCGGTTTGCATCACCGTTTCACGCCTGGACGGGAGCTTCGGTTTCAACCCCGGCACCACGCTCAGGGATCCGCTTTCCGGCGGACTCGCCGGGCTCGCCAAAACGGCGGCACGGGAGTGGCCGTCAGTCTCGTGCAAGGCGATCGACCTGGGAGACTTCCCGAGCGCCGACGCAGCCGCTGGCGCCGTCGCGCTCGAACTGTTTCGCTGCGGCCCGGTCGAGGTAGGGCTCACCCCCGCCGGACGCCACGGGCTGAACCTCGCCGTTTTGCCGGCGGCCCCCGCCCCCGCTTTCCCTCCGGTAAAAGAGGGCGACGTGGTGGTGGTCACCGGCGGCGGGCGCGGCGTGACCGCGGCGGCCGCCCTCGCCCTGGCGCAGGCCTACCGTCCCTTCCTGGTCCTGCTCGGGCGCAGCCCGGAACCGCTCGATGAGCCGGCCTGGCTCGGCGCGCTTTCCGAAGAAGGGGAGATCAAGCGGGCCATCATGCAGGCCGCAGTCGGCAAGCTCCACCCGCGCGAGATCGAGGAGCGCTACCGCGCGACCCTCGCCGCCCGGGAACTGCGCAGCACACTGGAGCGTATCCAGGCTGCAGGCGGGAAGGCGATCTACCGCGCCGTCGACATCCGTGACGAGGGAGCCATGGAGCTCCTGCTGGGCGAGGTGCGCCGCAGCCACGGACCGATCCGGGGCGTGGTGCATGGCGCCGGAGTGCTCGCCGACCGGCTCATCGTCGACAAGTCGCCGGAGCAGTTCGAGCAGGTCTACAGCACCAAGGTGGCCGGCCTCAGGGCGCTCCTGAACGCGACGCACAACGACGATCTCCGTTTCATAGCCCTCTTCTCCTCCAGCACCGGGCGTTTCGGCCGCGTGGGACAGGTCGATTACGCGGTCGCCAACGAGGTGCTGAACAAGACCGCCCAGGCGGAGGCGAGGCGCCGCTCCGACTGCCGGGCCGTCAGCATCAACTGGGGCCCCTGGGACGGCGGCATGGTCACCCCGGCCCTTAAGAAGGTCTTTGCCGGGGAAGGGATCGGCGTCATCGGCCTTGTCGAGGGTGGCGACTTCCTGGCCCGCGAGATAGCCGCTTCGGGCGCTCCGGTCGAGATCGTCGCCCTGGCCGGACTGAGCGAGCCGGGCGCGGCAGCCGTTCCCGCCAAGCCGCAGACCCTCGCGGAGGCCTTCGCCCTGACGCTCACCGTCTCCGACTTCCCGTTCCTGCGCTCGCACGTGCTGGACGGCAAGGCGGTGCTCCCGATGGCGGTGATCGTCGAGTGGCTCGCCCACGGCGCGCTGCACGGCAATCCGGGCTTCCGCTTCCACGGCTTCAACGACCTGCGCATCTGCAAGGGGGTCGTCTTCGAGGAGAGCACCTCCTTCACCCTGAACGTGATGGCCGGGCGCGCGGTGAAGCGTGAATCGTTCCACGTAGTGCCGGTGGAGCTCTCCAGCCGGGACGGCAACGACCGGACCGTGCTGCACGCCCGCGCCGAGATCGTGCTCGCCACCAGGCTTCCCGAGGGGATCCGCTCCATCACCGAAACGCCGAGTACCCCGTACATGCCGCCCAACGGCGTCATCTACAACCGGGAGCGGCTCTTCCACGGTCCGGACCTGCACGGCATCGAGCATGTGGACGGCTGCTCCGCCAAGGGCATCGCCGCGACCGTGAAGGGTGCGCCCAAGCCTTCATCATGGATCAAGCGGCCGCTTAGAAGCGCCTGGCTCACCGATCCGCTGGTCATCGACAGCGCGTTCCAGATGATGATCCTCTGGAGCTTCGAGCGCTTCGGCGCCGGCTCGCTCCCCTGCTTTGCCGGGCGCTACCGCCAGTTCCAGGAGGCCTTCCCGCGCGAGGGAGTCCAGGTGGTGATCCGCGTCACCTCGGAAAGCGCCCACGGCGCCGCCGCCGACATGGAGTTCCTGGACCGGCACACCGGAAAGCTCGTGGCGCGCCTCGAAGGATACGAGTGCGTCATCGATCCGTCACTGAAACAGGCCTTCCAGCGCAACCAGCTGCAGCGACCGGTTTCCGTTGAGTTGGGGGCAGCTTGAGCATGCAGTCCCCCTCGGTGGCAATCGTCGGTATCGGCGGGATTTTTCCCGACGCGCCGGACCTGACCAAATTCTGGGATAACATCCGCCTCGGGAAGAGCGCCACCCGCGAGGTGCCGGACGGCAGATGGCAGCTGGCCGCCGACGCCGCCTTCGACGCCGAGCCGGGCAAGGCCGACCATGTCTATTCGCGGCGCGGCTGCTTCATCGACACGGTTCCCCCCGCGACCGAGCTACCCGGACTCAGCTTCGATCCGGCGCTCGTGAAGGATCTGGATCCGCTCTTCCATCTGCTGCTCCACGCCGGCACCAGGGCCTTCGAAAGCGCCGTCACCCGCCCGCTGGACCGCTCCCGCATCGGCGTCATCATCGGGAACCTGGCTTTACCGAGCGAGAAGTCCGCCGAGTTTTCCCGGACCCTGCTGGGGAAAAGTTTCGAGGAAAAGCTCCTGGGGCGCGCCCACGGTACGGCGCCCATCGATCCGCTGAACCGCTACGTCGCCGGGCTTCCCGCCGGGCTTCTGGCGGCGGCGCTCGGCCTGGGCGGCGGCTGCTGCACCCTGGACGCCGCCTGCGCCTCCTCGCTCTACGCCATAAAACTTGCCGTCGATGAACTCCTTTCCGGCCGCGCCGACGCCATGCTGACCGGCGGGCTCTCCCGTCCCGATCCCCTCTACACCCAGATGGGCTTTTCCCAGTTGCGCGCCCTGTCGCGCCGCGGCGTCTGCTCTCCGTTCGACGCGGCCGGCGACGGTCTCGTGGTCGGCGAGGGAGCCGGGATCTTCCTCCTGAAGCGCACCGAGGATGCCGTCGCCCACGGCGACCGGATCTACGGAGTCATCAGGGGGATCGGCCTTTCCAACGACGTGGGGGGAAGCCTCCTGGCTCCCTCCGTCGACGGGCAGCTGCGCGCCATGCGCGCCGCCTACGCCCAGGCCGGCTGGACACCGCAGGATCTCGACCTGATCGAGTGCCACGCCACCGGAACACCGGTCGGCGATGCGACCGAGGTCGCCAGCCTGAAGGAACTCTGGGGCGGATCGGCAAACGGGCAGAAGTCGTGCGTCATCGGCTCGGTCAAGTCGAACATCGGCCACCTGCTCACCGCCGCCGGCGCCGCGGCACTCACCAAGGTGCTGCTCGCCATGGCCGAGGAGACCCTGCCGCCCACCGCCAGCTTCAATGCGGCCCCCGCCGGGTTCGGCCTGGAGCAGAGCCCGTTCCGGGTGCTCAGCTCAGCGCTCCCCTGGCCCCGGCGCGCCGACGACGTCCCGCGCCGCGCCGGAGTCAGCGCCTTCGGTTTCGGCGGCATCAACGCCCACCTGCTGGTCGAGGAATGGCTGCCGCAGGCCGACGCCTCAGCCGGCGCGAGCCCAAGCGCTCCGGCCTCGACCGCCCCGAAGCGAAGCGCCCGGCGCGACGAGCCGGTCGCTGTGGTCGGCATGGACGCGCGCTTTGGCCCCTGGCAGTCGCTCACCTCCTACCAGCAGCGCGTACTCGGGGGCGGACCCCCGGTCGAGCCGGGCAGACCGAAAGACTGGTGGGGGGCCGAGAAGAGCTCCTGGTTTGGCGAGGAAAAGCTCAAGGAGACCCCTTTCGCCGGGTTCTACCTGGACGACTTCGCCCTTGCCCGCGACGCCTTCCGCATCCCGCCGCGCGAATTGGAGGAGATGCTCCCCCAGCAGCTCCTGATGCTGCAGTCGGCGGCGGCCGCGGTGGCCGACGCGGGAATGGACCGCTCCGACAACCTGCGTGCCGGCGTCTTCATCGGCATCGCGCTCGACCTCAACTCCACGAATTTCAGCTTCCGCTGGTCCATCGCGCAGAAGGCGGCGCTCTGGGCCAAGGAACTGGGGCTCGATCTCTCGGACCAGGAACTGGCCGCCTGGGTCTCCGCGCTGCGCGACCAGAGCGGCCCTCCCCTTACGGCAAACAGGACCATGGGAGCGCTCGGGAGCGTGGTGGCAAGCCGGATCGCCCGGGAATTCCGGGTCGGCGGGCCCAGCTTCACCCTCGCCAGCGAGGAGAGCTCCGGCCTGCGCGCCCTGGAAACCGCGGTGCGCCAGCTCCAGGGAGGCGAGATCGACCGGGCCATCGCCGGCGCCGTCGATCTGGCGGGCGACCTGCGCGCCGCACTCGGCCAGCACATGGGACGCCCCTTTTCCAGCTCGGGGCAAGCCACACCCTTCGATCAGGGTGCCGACGGAAGCATCGTGGGCGAAGGCGCTGCCTGCGTCGTCCTCAAAAGGCTCTCGGACGCCGAGCGCGACGGAGACCGGATCTACGCGGTCATCAAGGGGATCGGCGACGCGAGCGGCGACCTGGTGCTCCCCGGGGCTGCCGCCTACCGCCGCGCCCTGGAACGCGCCTATGGCGAGGCCGGCGTGGCACCGGAAAAGGTCGGCTACCTCGAGGCGCACGGCAGCGGCAACGCCGCCGAGGACCGGATGGAGGCGTCCGCGCTGGCCGGGTTCTTCGATGGCGCCGGAAGTGGCCTGCTCGCGGCAAGGGCGGAGCAGAGCCCCGCCCCTACGGTATCGGCACATGCAGCACCCGAGGCGCACGGCGAGCCTGCACCTGTCAAACGGAGCCTGGCGGTAGGAAGCGTCAAGGGCGACATCGGCCACTGCGGGGCAGCCTCGGGTCTGGCCTCCTTCGTGCGCGGCTGCCTGGCGCTGTACCAGGAAATCATCCCCGGCACGCGTGCCGTCACGCGCCCCCTGGCGAAACTCGCCGGCGAAGGTGCGCTCTTCCTGCCGGGCGCCTCGCGCTACTGGCTGCGCAACCGGGCGGAAGGCGCGCGCCATGCCGGCATCAGCGTCTTCGGCGTGGACGGCAGCTGCAGCCACGTGGTCCTGGAAGGGTACGAAAAGCTCCCGGCCCGCGTCTCCGCGCAGCGGCTCGCCCCTCTTGGCCTCGGGGAGGAATCCCTCTTCTGCGTGGCCGGAGCAGACCCCGAGGAACTGGCAAGCGGTCTTGGTCTGCTGCGGGAACAAGCCGGCGCAGCGCCGCGTCCTGACCTGCCGACGCTGGCCCGCACCTGGCACAGCCGCCAGGATGGCTCGGGCAACCAGGCGCTGGCGCTCTCGCTGGTGGCACGAAACCATGAAGAGCTGGCCGCCCTGATCGCCCAGGGCGAGCAGCTTCTTGCCGCCGCAGCGGTCCAGGGCGAGGCGCTGCTTCCCCCTCCCCTGCGCGACCGGCTCTTCTTCTCGGCCAAACCGATAGGGGCTGCAGGCAAGATCGGCTTCGTCTATCCCGGATCGGGGAATCACTACCCGGAGATGGGAATGGAGCTCTCCGCGCGCTGGCCCGAAATCTTCCGGCGCCAGGACAGCGAAAGCCTGCGTCTGCGCGACCAGTTCCAGCCCGAGCAGTTCTGGAACGGCGCACCGATCGAAGCCATCAACGACAACCACCTGGCCGTCATTTTCGGGCAGGTCGCCACGGGGTGCGCCGTCAGCGACCTGGTGCAGAGCTTCGGCATCACACCCAAGGCCGTCATCGGCTACTCCTTGGGGGAATCCGCCGGGCTCATCGCAACGCGCGCCTGGCAGGAGCGCGACCTGATGCTCTCGCGCATGCAGGAGTCCACGCTCTTCACCCGCGATCTGGCCGGCGAGTGCCGGGCAGCCCGACGCGCCTGGGGCGAGAACGCCGGCAAGGAGATCAACTGGAGCATCGGCGTGGTCGACGCGCCCGCCCGGGAGGTGCGCCGGGCGCTCAAGAAGACCTCGCGGGTCTACCTGCTGATCGTGAATACCCCTGACGAGTGCGTGATCGGCGGAGACGCCAAGTGGGTGAAACATCTGGTCGCGATGCTCGACTGCCGGTTCTTCCCGCTCCAGGGCGTGACCACGGTACACTGCGAGGTGGCACGCGAGGTGGCCAATCCCTACCGTGACCTGCACCTCTTCACCACGCTGCCCCCCCCCGAGGTGACCTACTACAGCGGTGCCGCGGGAGGCCCGTATGCGGTGAACCGCCGCAGCGCCGCCGACTCCATCCTGGCCCAGGCCGTGGAGGGGATCGACTTCCCCAAGGTGATCGAGGCAGCCTACGCCGACGGGGTGCGCTACTTCATCGAAATGGGTCCGGGCGCCTCCTGCAGCAGGATGATCGGACGCATCCTCCCGGGTCGCCCGCATGTCGCCAGATCCGCCTGCTTTCCGGGTGTCGAGCCTGGCTCCGCGATCCTGAGGCTTCTGGCCCAGCTCATCTCCGAACGGGTCCCTGTCAACCTGGAGCCGCTCTTTGCTGCAGCACCGGCCCTGCCGGTTGCCGACAGGGTGGTACCTGCAGGCGCAGCCAGCCTCCGGTTCAACACCGGCGGGGCTACCTTTGAGCCGGCGCTGCCGCAGCGCCGGATGATTGCAATGGATGCAATGGACGCAATGGACGGAAGCGACGCCAGGGTCGCCGTTGCGGCTCTGCCCGCTCTGGCACCGCCCCAGGCCAAAACGGCGCCCGCCGCTCGCGCACAGGTAAGTATGACCACCGATACGCCGGTAAATATGCCGGTAGCTTTACCCCCGGCAGCCCCGGCAGCCCCGGCAGTTGCCCAAGAAGCTGTCCAGGTAGCCGAGCCGCCTCTCACTGTGCAGCCGCCTGCCGTGGTGGTTCCCTTGATCCACGAGTTCGCTTCCGCACAGGAGGCGCGTCTCCAGGCGCACGACGCGTATCTGCGCGTTGCCGAAAACTTCAGCCGCTCCATGTCGGACACGCTGGCGCTGCAGATTTCCCTGGTGGAGCAGCTGGTCGCCGCCGGCACCCCTCCCGACGGGCCTGCTGTCTCCGCCCCGGCTTGGGGAGATGCCCGCGCTATGGCAGCTCAGAGGCCTTCCGCTGCAGCCGGGGATGCCTTTGACGCTGGTGCGCAATCCGTTGCAGCGGCTCCCGTGGTCGCGGCTCCCAGAGCCGCCCTGCCCCAGGTACCGGATCAACGCCCGGCCCCTGCCGGCGCGGCCAGTCCGGTGCCGCCCGCCTTCGACCGCGACATGTGCCTGGAATTCGCCCGGGGGTCGGTCGGTCGCATGCTCGGCGCCGCCTTCGCCGAGGCGGACAGCTTTCCGACCCGGGTGCGGCTGCCGGCCGAGCCTCTCATGCTGGTCGACCGGATCGTGACGCTGGAGGGCGAGGCGAAATCGATGGCCAGCGGCCGCGTGGTTACCGAGCACGATGTCCATCCGGGCGCCTGGTACCTGGACGGCGGCCGCATCCCGACCTGCATCGCCGTGGAAGCGGGACAGGCGGACCTCTTTCTCTCCGGCTACCTCGGCATCGACTTCATCACCCGCGGCACGGCGGTCTACCGCCTGCTGGACGCGGTGGTCACCTTCCACCGTGAACTCCCCGGCCCCGGCGAAACTATCAGCTACGACATCCAGATCGAGCGCTTCTTCCGGCAGGGCGAGACCTACCTGTTCCGCTTCCATTTCGAGGCGACGGTGAACGGCGAGCCGCTCCTTTCCATGCGAAACGGCTGCGCCGGGTTCTTCTCGGAGCAAGAGCTCGCTGCCGGCAAGGGGATCGTACGCGGCGCCCTCGATCTGCGCCCGCGCACCGGAAGCCTCCCCGCAGACTGGGTAGAACTGGTGCCGGTCGAGCCCGCCTCGTACAGCGCCGCAGAGCTGAATGCCCTGCGCAACGGAGATCTGGCCGGCTGCTTCGGTCCCCTCTTCGCCGGCCTCGACCTGCAGCGCCCCCTGACCATTCCGGGCGGCTCGATGCAGCTGGTGCACCGGGTCATGGAGCTCGCGCCCAAGGGCGGGCGCTACCAGCTCGGATTCATCCGTGCCGAAGCGGACATCCACCCGGACGACTGGTTCATCACCTGCCATTTCGTGGACGACCGGGTCATGCCCGGGACGCTCATGTACGAGTGCTGCCTGCACACCCTGCGCATCCTGCTGCTCAGGATGGGATGGGTGGCAGAGACGGACGGAGCGGCCTGGCAGCCGGTTCCGGGCGTGGCGAGCGCGCTATGCTGCCGCGGCCAGGTGCTGGAGTCGACCAAGATCGTCTCCTACGAGGTTACCGTCCGCGAGCTCGGCTACCGGCCTGAGCCGTTTGCCGTGGTGGACGCCCTCATGTATGCCGACGGCAGGCCGATCGTCGAGATCACCAATATGTCGGTGCGCCTCACCGGCACCAACCGGGAGACCCTGCTGGCCCTTTGGCGGCGTGACAACCAAAGCGCTGCGCCGGGAGAGGGTGCCGCGCTGTGCGGCGCCGCAGCTGCCGGGTACGACCGCAAACCCGCGATTTACACCAAAGAGCAGATACTTGCCTACAGCAATGGCAATCCTTCCGACGGGTTCGGCGACAAGTACCGGATCTTCGATACCGACCGAAAGATTGCCCGCCTCCCCGGGCCGCCGTTCCAGTTCATGGACCGGGTCACCGCCCTGGCCGGCGAGCCGTGGCAGATGGTCCCCGGCGCCATGGCCGAGGCCCAGTACGACATCCCGGCCGACGCCTGGTATTTCGCCGCCGACCGGCAGCCGCGCATGCCGTTCGCGGTGCTGCTGGAAGCCGCCCTGCAGCCGTGCGGCTGGCTCGCCGCCTACGTCGGCTCTGCGCTCAACAGCCCGACCGACATCTCCTTCAGGAACCTCGGCGGGAATGCGGTCCAGCACCGGCCGGTAACGCCGGCAAGCGGCACCCTGACGGTAAGCGCGACCATGACCAAGGTGGCGACGAGCGGCGGCATGATCATCCAGGAGTTCGACTTCAGCGTGGCGGACCGGCACGGCGTCCTCTACGAGGGCGACACCATGTTCGGCTTCTTCGCCAAGGATGCCCTGGCGAACCAGGTCGGCATCCGGGATGCCGCCCCGTACCTGCCGACGGCCGAGGAAACCGGGCGCGGCGCGAGCCTCCCCTACCCCGAGGGGCGTCCCTTCCCTGAGAAAAAGCTCCGGATGATCGACCGGATCGAGCTCTTCGTCCCGGACGGAGGTCCGGCGGGGCTGGGATATCTCAAGGGGACCAAAGAGGTCGACACCGAAGAGTGGTTTTTCAAGGCCCACTTCTACGAGGACCCGGTAACCCCCGGCTCGCTCGGGCTGGAGTCGTTCCTGCAGCTCGTGAAGTACGCCGCAGTCCAGCGCTGGGGCTGGCAGGAGGGGGACACGGTTGCCGCCGTGGCCCTGGAGCGCCGGCATCGCTGGCTCTACCGCGGCCAGGTGGTGCCGACCGACAAGCAGGTGACGGTCCTGGCATGGATCACCGCAGTGGACGACCAGAAGCGGATACTGGTCGCCGCCGGTTTACTCTCGGTTGACGGCCGTCCCATCTACCAGATGGATGATTTCACGGTGCAGCTGGAGCGGGCGTAGGGACGAATAACACGGTCAGCCGTAGGGTGGGCCGTGCCCACCGGCCGGCAGCGATTGGTGGGCACGGCCCACCCTACGGGACTATTCACCGCAGATGGCAGATCCCTCACCCTGTCCCTCTCCCGGCGGGCGAGGGGACGCAATGGTTATCACTTCTGCAATAACGGCCATAGGTAACACCAGTTCGGGGAGATGGGTAACACTTTTCCTCATGGGAAAAATTCGGATTTTTCAAAAGACATTTTCTTAAGGTGATAGATGAAGTATTCCAAGGTATATATCGAATCTCTCGGCTATGAGCTGGCACCGGTGGTCGTCACCTCCGCCGAGCTTGAGGCCCGTCTGGAGCCTCTTTACAAGACTCTCCACTTTTCACCGGGACAGCTCCAGGCCCTGACCGGCATCCGGGAGCGGCGCTGGTGGGAGCCCGGTTTCCCGCTTTCCAAGGGCGCCGTCGCAGCGGCGAAAAAGGCCCTCGCCGCAAGCGGCATCTCCCCAAGCGACATCGGTGCGCTGGTCTACACCGGCGTCTGCCGCGAGCAGTTCGAACCAGCCACCGCCTGCCGCGTCGCCGCGGGCCTCGGCATCTCGGGCAACACCGCGATCTTCGACCTCTCCAACGCCTGCCTTGGCGTGCTGAACGGCATCCTTGAGATGGCCAACCGGATCGAGCTCGGCCAGATCAGGGCGGGACTCGTGGTCTCCTGCGAGAGCGCCCGGGACATCAACGACATCATGATCGCGAGGATGCTCGCCGATCCGCGCATGGAGAACTTCGCCAGCTCCCTGGCGACCCTTACCGGCGGTTCCGGGGCGGTGGCGGTGCTCCTGACCGACGGCTCTTTTTCCAAGTCGGGGAGAAGGCGGCTGCGCGGCGGCATGACTCAGGCGGCACCCGAGCATCACGCCCTGTGCCTCTGGGGGGTGACGCCGGACGGCAAGGGCGGCTTCGTCCAGTCCATGAGCACCGATGCGGTGAACGTCATGAATTACGGCGTCGAACTGGGCCAGCGCACCTGGGCCCAATTCCTTCCCGAGGTCGGCTGGAGAAACTCGGAGGTCGACCGTGTGGTCTGCCACCAGGTGGGAAGCGCGCACCAGAGCGCCATTTTGAAGACCCTCGGCATCCCGCTCGACAAGGATTTCACCACCTACGAGTTCCTCGGCAACATGGGGACGGTCTCCCTGCCGCTCACCGCGGCGCTCGCGGACGAGCGGGACATCCTCTCGAAGGGGGACCGGGTCGCCATGCTCGGCATCGGCAGCGGGCTCAACTGCCTGATGCTCGGGGTCGATTGGTAGGAAGACCATTAGCCACGAATTACTGAGAAATTCCCGTTTCGCAACTACAGCAAACTTCAAGGAAAAGACAGTTACAAACAATCAGAAGCCTCACCACAGAGGACACTGAGGAACACAGAGGAAATCTTAAATCAAAGGCTAAGGTCTTTTTGTTTTAAACATAAATCAAATTTTTCTTCCTCTGTGTACCTCTGTGTACCTCTGTGGTGAGGCTTTATGCTTTGGGTTGTTTGCGATTGGTCGACCGGTGCTGAATAGCTAGCTTTTTCAAACAAACCTTTTCCAGGTTTAACCCTTTTGATGTCAGGTTCTCTCAGATTTGCTCAGATGTTCTTCGTGGCCGATGGTTTGGACTTTGAAACCCTTTTGCCACGGAACATCTGAGAACTTCGTAGAAACGCCTTCAAGGTACAGGTACCCAACCGCATGACTGTTGATATGAAAAAGCTTTACCCCTTCACCGGCCACAGGCTCGACCTCGACGGGCTCTCCTACCACTACCTCGACGAGGGCGCGGGGGAAGCTGTCGTCATGGTGCACGGCAACCCTTCCTGGTCCTTCTATTACCGCAACCTGGTCCTGGCCCTGCGCGACCGCTACCGCTGCATCGTGCCGGACCATATCGGCTGCGGCCTCTCGGACAAGCCGGGCGACGAGCGCTACGACTACACCCTCTCCCGGCGGGTGGACGACCTGGAGCGGCTCATCGATTCGCTTTGCCTCACCGAAAAGCTCACCCTGGTGCTGCACGACTGGGGCGGCATGATCGGCATGGCCTACGCCGCCCGCCACCCGGAGCGCATCGGCCGCCTGGTGCTGCTCAATACCGCGGCCTTCCATCTCCCCAGGCAAAAGAAGTTCCCCCTGGGACTCAGGATCTGCCGCGACACGGCCCTCGGCACCCTGCTGGTCCGGGGCTGCAACGCCTTCAGCGTCGGGGCGTCCATCGTCGGCTGCAAGAAAAACCCGATGCCCAAGGAACTGCAGCGCGCCTACCGCTCCCCCTACGACTCCTGGGGCAACCGGATCGCGACGCTGCGCTTCGTGCAGGACATCCCGCTTGTCCCTGGCGACCGCAACTTCGACCTGGTGAGCCAGGTCGCGGCGAGCCTCGAACAGTTTCGCGGGCTGCCGATCTCCATCTTCTGGGGCGAGCTCGACTTCGTCTTCGACCCCACCTTCCTCGCCGAATGGATCAGGCGCTTTCCCGAGGCTTCGGTGCACCGCTATCCGGACGGGGGACATTACATCCTGGAAGACAAGAAGGAGGAAGTCGTGCCGCTCATCGCCCAATTCCTGGCTGCCACCGACCGCAAGGCCACTTGCGAGAAGCGATGCTAGGGAACGATTTCGTCAATATCGCCGCGCACCTGCCGGAAATGGCCAGGCGGCAGCCGGACACCACGGCGATCATCTTCCCAAAGCTTGGGAGCCGCATGAGCTTCTCGGAGCTCGATACACTCAGCGACCGGATCGCACGCGGGCTGATCGGCATCGGCATCTGCCGCGGGGTCCGCACCGTGCTCATGGTCACCCCGAGCCCGGAATTCTTCGCCCTCACCTTCGCCCTCTTCAAGGTGGGCGCCGTTCCGGTCCTGATCGACCCGGGCCTGGGGATCAAGAACCTGAAAAAATGCTTCGCCGAGGCGGAGCCGCACGCCTTCATCGGCATCCCGAAGGCGCATCTGGCGCGCCTTATCTTCGGCTGGGGCAAGGATTCCATCCGCACCTTCGTAACGGTGGGACGGCGCCTTTTCTGGGGCGGTTTCACCCTTTCCGAGCTGATCGGGGCAGGCGGGCCGGAAACGCCCTTCACCCCGGCACCGACCCAAGCCAACGACGTGGCTGCGATCCTCTTCACGAGCGGCAGCACCGGCGCCCCGAAGGGGGCCGTGTACAGCCACGGCAACTTCGCGGCCCAGGTCGCGGCGCTGCGCCAGGTCTACGGCATCGAGCCGGGCGAGGTCGATCTCCCCACCTTCCCGCTCTTCGCCCTGTTCGCCCCGGCGCTCGGCATGACGGCCGTGATCCCCGAGATGGACTTCACCCGTCCGGGATCGGTCAACCCGGTCAAGATCATCGACGCCATCACGACCTACGGGGTCACCACCATGTTCGGCTCGCCGGCTCTCATCAACCGGGTCGGCCGCTACGGGGCGGCGCACGGGACGCGCCTCCCCAGCCTGAAGCGTGCCATCTCCGCCGGAGCACCGGTGCCGGCGGCGGTCCTTGAGCGCTTCACCTCGCTCCTTAATCCCGGCGCCGAGGTCTTCACCCCCTACGGCGCCACCGAGGCGCTCCCGGTCTGCTCCATCGGCAGCTCCGAGATTCTCGGCTCGACCCGCAGAATCACCGACGCCGGCGGCGGCGTCTGCATCGGGCGCCCGGTCGAGGGGATCCGGCTGGAGGTGATCGAGATCAGCGACGAGCCCATCTACTACTGGGACGAATCGCTTCGGGTGCCGACCGGGAAGATCGGCGAGATCATCGTGCAGGGCGCGCAGGTGACGCGGGGCTACTACAACCGCCCCGACGCCGACCATCTCTCGAAGATCGCCGACCCGGAAACGGGCTCCTTCTTCCACCGCATGGGGGACCTGGGAGGCCGGGACGAGGACGGCAGGGTCTGGTTCTGCGGCCGCAAGTCGCACCGGCTGGAGACGGAGTCGGGCACCCTTTTCACCATTCCCTGCGAGGCGGTCTTCAACACGCACCCCCAGGTGTTCCGCACGGCCCTGGTCGGCGTCGGGGCCCCCGGAGCTGCCAGGCCGGTCCTCTGCGTGGAGCTGGAAAAGGGGCTCAGGGTCGACAAGGACGCCGTGCGGGTCGAGCTCCTGGCCATCGCCCGCGACCACATCCACACCCACGCCATCGATACCATTTTGTTCCATCCGGCCTTTCCGGTCGACATCCGCCACAACGCGAAGATATTCCGGGAGAAACTCGCCGTTTGGGCTGCCAGGAGGCTCAAATGAAGGCATTGGTGACGGGCGGCGGGGGCTTCCTCGGGAGCGCCATCGTGCGGCTGTTGCGGGCGCGCGGGGATCAGGTCAGGAGCTTCTCCCGGGAAAGCTACCCGGAATTGACGAAGCTCGGCGTGGAGCAGCAGCAAGGCGACCTCTCGGACCTCGATGCGGTGCAGGAGGCGGTCCGCGGCTGCGACATCGTCTTTCACGTCGCAGCCAAGGCGGGTATCTCTGGCGACTACGAGCTGTATTACCTCCCCAACGTGGCCGGCACCGACAACGTGATCACCGCGTGCCGGACCCACTGCGTCGGGCGTCTGGTCTACACCGGCTCGCCCAGCGTGGTCTTCGACGGCTCCGACGTCGAGGGTGGCGACGAGTCGCTCCCCTACCCGTCGAGCTACGAGGCGCACTATCCGCACACGAAGGCGGTCGCCGAGCAGCTGGTGCTGGAGGCCAACTCGGCCTCCCTTGCCACCGTGTCGCTGCGCCCGCATCTGATCTGGGGTCCCGGAGACAACCACCTGGTGCCGCGCATCGTCGCCAAGGGTCGCGCCGGACGGCTGAGGCGCATCGGCCGGCGCCCCTGCCTGGTGGATACCGTCTACATAGACAACGCGGCCGAGGCCCACCTGGACGCGGCCGACCGCCTCTTTCCCGGCTCGCCCCCGGCGGGGAAGGCCTATTTCATATCCAACGGCGAGCCGCTGCCGCTTTGGGACATGGTGAACCACATCCTTGCCGCGGCAGGCCTGCCGCCGGAGACGCGCTCCATTTCGCCGGGACTCGCCTCCACGGCCGGCACCCTGTGCGAACTGGCCTGGAAGGTGCTCCGCCTGTCGGGCGAGCCCCCCATGACCCGCTTCGTCGCCAGCGAGCTGTCTAGCGCCCACTGGTTCGACATCTCCGCCGCGAGGCGCGATCTGGGATACCAGCCCCGGATCTCCCTCGACGAGGGGCTCAGGCGGCTCAAGGCCTGCTTCGAAGGGAAGACTCGGTGATTCCGGCGCTGGTTCCGGCACCGGGGCAGGTGCGGCTGCACCTGGTTTCCCTTGCCTGCACGGCGAGCGAACTGGCGCGCCTGCAGGGATTTCTGACCCCTGAGGAGCTTGAGCGCTGCAGCCGGCTGATCGATCGGGAGCGGCGCGACCGCGCGGTCGCCGGGCGCGGGGTTGTGCGCGAGATGCTGGGCGGGTATCTCGGAGAGGAACCGGGGAATGTCAGGCTTTCAGAGGGGGAATTCGGCAAGCTGCATCTGTCGGACCATCTGGAGATCGACTCCATCAGCTTCAACCTGTCGCACGCGGGGAGCCAGCTGCTTCTGGCGGTTACCGCCGGCGGCGAGATCGGCGTCGACATGGAGCTGGTGCGGCAGGACCTGCCGTTTCGTGCCATGGCGGAGCGTTATTTTTCCGCTCGCGAACAGCGGGACCTGTTCAGCCTGCCGCTTGCCGGACAGATACCCGCCTTCTACCGCTGCTGGACCCGCAAGGAAGCCTACCTGAAGGGAACCGGCACCGGCTTTTCACAGCCAGCCAACGGCTTCGACGTCTCCCTGCTCCCGGGGCACCCGCCGGCGCTCCTGGCGCACCGCGGCTCCCCGGGCGAGACGGGCAGATGGATCATCAGGGACATCGACATGCCGGAGGGCTTTTGCGCCGCCGTCGCGGTCGAAGCCGTAACCTCCGAGATTAAAATTTTTTTCAGCCACGGAAACTAAGGCTAAAACACATCCCGGCCACAAAAACACAAAAAACACCAATGAGACAAGACCTTATACTCTAAAACGTCATCTAAAGAATTAAGACAAAAGCTGAAACCTCAAAAACATCTGGCCACAAAAAAGCACAAAAGGCACAAAAAAAGACAAGTCCTACTGTAAGACGTCCCCATGTGCAGGAGACATCCCACAAGGTCTTTTTTTGTGAATTTTGTGCCTTTTTGTGGCAATTGTTTTTCAGGTTAAAGGTTTTTTCCTGAATGATTTTTTGTGCTTTTTCCCGGCAAAACGGTTTCAAGTTATAGCTGCTTTTGCCTGAAAGCCCGGTAGGCATCCATGTGGTTTCCGTATTTGCACAGAAAAGACAGTCATACTGTAAGACGTCCCCATCTGCAGGAGACATCCCATAAGGTCTTTTTTTGTGAATTTTGTGCCTTTTTGTGGCAATTGTTTTTCAGGTTAAAGGTTTTTTCCTGAATGTTTTTTGTTGTTTTTCCCGGCAAAACGGTTTCAAGTTATAGCTGCTTTTGCCTGAAAGCCCGGTAGGCATCCATGTGGTTTCTGTATTTGCACAGAAAAGACAGTCCTACTGTAAGACGTCCCCATCTGCAGGAGACATCCCATAAGGTCTTTTTTTGTGAATTTTGTGCCTTTTTGTGGCAATTGTTTTTCAGGTTAAAGGTTTTTTCCTGAATGTTTTTTGTTGTTTTTCCCGGCAAAACGGTTTCAAGTTATAGCTGCTTTTGCCTGAAAGCCCGGTAGGCATCCATGTGGTTTCCGTATTTGCACAGGGTGATCTCGCTGTTAAGCCAGGCATAGATGATGACGTTTTCTTCCTTGAGACATTTGAAAAACAGCCGGTACTGCTCGACGGGCTTCGCCCTCTTCCACTGCCGGTATGAATACCCCTCGGTATCTCCCTGATAATAGCTGGCATGCTCCGGATCGGCAGGTATCCCGTCCTTGATGGTTTTATAGATCATCGCCAGCAGCCTGGTCTGGGGAGTCTTTTTGTAGTTCTCCGGATCCCTCTCCTTTTCTCTCGCCACGACTGCTATCAGTTCATCCAGCACCAGTTCGAAAGCGGCATGGAAACGGATGCGCGATTCATTGCTTACCATGATCAGAACTCCACGCCTTGGACCAGTTCTTCGATGTGTTTCATCTTGTCGGGATCGGGTACCCGGATGGTGTCCGCGCTCTGCTCCAACTCCTTTTCCAGGTAATCGTAAAGCTGGTAAACTGTCGCGTTCTCAACGCTCAATGAAAAGGCATCGAACAGCCGTGGATGACATATCAGGGCGGCCAGCTTGGCATCTATCATGTCTTCGTAATAGGAGGCGACGAATTCGTCCGGGATCACAAACCTGAAGTGGATGAAGGGGGAATCGTGCTTTCGTGTGACGATGTCATACTGGAATTTCTGCAGGATCAGGTTTGTTTCCGACAGAGCATCCCCGATGGCAGAGACCAGCGGTTTAAGATCTTTTTCCAGCAATCCATTCTGTGCCAGCAGGTCAGTTATGATCTCGTAATCGCCGTCATAGTGGTGCGGCACGCCGTCATTGGCTTTCTGCCACTGCGGCAGCAACCTCTTGAAGAGGGAAAACCGGCCGGTAAGCGGCGCCAGCTTGATGATCGAAGCGAGTATCTTGAGATTGCCGGGATCGTGATCGAGGGCCAGCAGGGCGTACCGTGCGGACTCGTTCCAGAGGCAGGCTTTTTCCAGGGAGGCGGCATAATAGATCAGCGAGAAAGACGATTCAGAAAGCTCGATCGCCTGCTTGTGATGGAGATGCATGGATGCGCTATCGTGCTCCAGGCATGCTATCAGCCCAAGCAGTATATTGGCACAGACCGGATCCTTTTTGAGCATGGACGCGGCACTATTCCTGAACTTGGCCAGTGTCTTGCCCTGCGTGGAGTCCCTGCGGGACAGCATACTCAACTCGCCAAACGACTGCATAAGCTCTATTTGAGACTGCGAGACCATGTGCTACACCTCTTCCAGCGCGATCAGACCGGCAGTTCGGTCTGGCAGAACCTGCAGACCGTTTCCCGCCATTTGCTGTATTCCCGGCATTTGGTACATCGGCGGTAGTGCCCAGGTACTGGACGCACAGGCGCCTGGAAATAGACGATCATCAAAGTGGGCGGGAAAAGGCCGCTGAAGATAAACCAGAGCGCCGGGTTCCTCCCCTTGGTCCGGGCCAGCCAGGCGCCGATGATCCCGGGCAGGATGAAAAAAATGCCTATGTAGGCGTACTGCAGTAACTGCTGCTTCATGGTTTACTCCTTCACGTTCTGGGTTCCGTCCTGGTGATCGTACTGCGATGCTCCAGGCCGAGCAGTTCGGATGCTTCATGCATCGACCTCTGGTAGCGCTCCTGGAAGGCCGGAAAGGCATCGGTAGGCCTGCCTTCCGCGTCCCAGGGCAGCCCCGTTCGAGCCAGGATGATCAGGATCTCTTCCAGCGCGTCCCGTTTCCCCCTGAGTTCTGCAATCTCCAGGAGGGCGTCCTCCAGAAGTTTCCGGTCGACCGCATCGGCTTTGATGCGTAATTTCAACCTTTCAACGACGTCCGGCATGCCTGGCTCCTTTTTATATTAATTAAGGCATGGTAGCAGCGACGCTGTGTTGAGTCAATCTCCATATTCCGGCTTGCTTGGCGGAATTCGACAGTTCAATGCCGGCTGCAAGTAACAGGGATTGGCAACGCCGAATCCTGCGATATTGCACAGCTGAATTTAGCTCAAGACTCCTTCTCCGCAATTCTTTTAATTGCCAAATGCTGTTAAAGGTTTTATTCTCTTCTGGCTAAGCCAGCGAACCCGATTCATCATTCCACAGACCGAGAGAGGATACAACATGAACAAGTTCGTCGCACTGATTGTGGGCTCTGCCCTCACGGCTCTCATTGCCAGCACCGCCCTTGCTGCTGCCACGGCGCCAACCGATTCCCATGACACTAAACCCGCCGCTGCTGCCGTAGCCTCTTCGGCACCGGCAACTCCAGCTGCAACAACGGCGCCTGCTGCTACGGCAGCGCCTGAGCCGGCGGCCGGCGCAAAGGAGCAACCCGTCAAGATCGGCTATGTCGACATGTTATTGATCGCTTCCGAAACTGACAGCGGCAAGGCCGCCACCGCGGCGTTGAAGGCGAAATCCGGCAAGCTGGGCGCGAAGATCGAGGCGAAGCAAAAACAGATCGAAAAGCAAAAGGCGGCCATTGAGGCCAAACTCGAGTCGTTATCGCCCAAGGAACGCGCCGCCAAGGGGAAAGATTTCCAGAAGAAGATGGAAGAGTACCAGAAGCTGGTGAGGTCAAGCGACCTGGAGATGGCGGAACTGCAGGAGAAGCTGACGAGCGATCTCTTCAAGGCTATCAAGAAGGCTGCCACGACCTACGGCAAATCTCACGGCTACGCTGCAGTGCTGGCGAAAAAGGAAATCCTCTACCTGGCGGACATCCCGGAGCCCAAGGATCTGACCGAGGAGATCTCGGCGATATTGAATCAAAAGCCGGCGTCGAAATAGTCGGCATGGTGCCCCCGCGTGGGGAGACCTCAAGACCAAAAAGCCGAACGTAATTAAAAAAAATCCCCCTTTTCCCAGGGGGATTTTTTTTTAACCCGCATGCGCTGTATATAAATCGGACTAACGATGCACACCTTGCCAATTCGACACCAATCAGCTCCCGACTTGTTCCTCGTGACCAAACGACCCTGAATTGTGCTAGACTTCTGAAGAAAAGCTGCGGGGCGCCTCCCGCCGGCAGTTAACGTTGAGATTCCATACATTTCACAGGTCACTCTCAGCAGGAGCCGGACGTCAATTCCGGCAAAGGATTGTGCGGCCATGAAAAGAAATCACAGCACCTTGTTGCTCTGCCTGATGCTGGCGGCGGGGAGCCTCTCCTTGCCCAGGCAGGCGCAGGCAACGCTCGGCGAAGGGGCCGATTCGATTGGTAGAGATTGCCAGGCCCTGTCGGCCAGCAAACGAGCCTCGACTACCCGCACCAATTACACGGTTCAGGAAGTCGCCTCCGATGCGACGACCGTCAGGGAATACCTCACCCTGTCCGGCGTCGTCTTCGCCGTCGCCTGGAACGGGCTGGTCCACCCCGACCTGACCACCCTTCTCGGCTCCTATGCCGGCGAATACCAGGTAGCAAAGCGGCAGTCCCCGCGCAAGCATGGACAAAGGAGCCTGAAGGTCAGGTCTAACCGGGTGGTGGTCGAGACCTGGGGGCACATGCGCAACCTTCAAGGGCGGGCCTACCTCCCCGACCTGCTGCCTGCGGGGGTGAACGTCAATGAAATCAAATAACTTATTGGTGCGAATCCTGGTGCTGTTGCCGCTATTACTCCTCCCCGGGTGCGGGGGCGGTGGTGGAAGCCCGACAGCTGCACCGACGCTGGTCTCCATCACGGTTACGCCCGCCAATCCTTCCATCGTGCCAGGAGGCTCCCAACAGTTCACCGCTACAGGGACGTTCTCCAATAGCACAACCGAGGATTTGACTACCCAGGTAACCTGGACGTCTTCCGGAGTGGTTCAGATCAGCGCGACGGGTCTTGCCACTTCACCAAGTTCAGGGCCAGCCGGGACTGCGACTATCACGGCGACATCTGGAACAGTTTCCGGTTTCACCTCCCTGACGGTAACAGGAGGTCTACCAGCTGCACCGACGCTGGTCTCCATCACGGTTACGCCCGCCAATCCTTCCATCGTGCAAGGGGGCTCCCAACAGTTCACCGCTACAGGGACGTTCTCCAATAGCACAACCGAGGATTTGACTACCCAGGTAACCTGGACGTCTTCCGGAGTGGTTCAGATCAGCGCGACGGGTCTTGCCAGTTCACCAAGTTCAGGGCCAGCCGGGACTGCGACTATCACGGCGACATCCGGAACAGTTTCCGGTTCGACATCCCTGAAGGTAACAGGCGGGAGCAGCACGACCGAAGCAAACGTAATGGCCATCTCCGTCAACGGCTCCCTCTGCTCAGACGCCACCTCCGGCAGCTATATAAACAAGGCGTGCGTAAGCGTTACGGTCTGCAACCCCGGCACCTCGACCTGCCAAACGATAAACGACATCCTGCTGGATACCGGAAGTTACGGGTTGCGCATCTTCCAACAGGCCATATCCCGCCTGACGCTCCCCCAGGTCCCGAGCGGCTCGGGGGCGCTCGCCGAATGTATCCAATTTGCCGATCTTTCCTCAACCTGGGGACCGGTCAAGCTTGCCGACGTACAGCTGGGAAACGAGCCGGCGGTTCAGGTCCCCATCCAGATAATCGACGCCACGTTCGCCTCCGGCGGCATTCCCTCGTCGTGCGCCGGTGCCACCCCAGACCCAGCCACGGCAGGGTACACCGGGATTCTCGGCGTGGGTCAATTCAGGGAGGATTGCGGTTCGGGTTGTGCCGGGAGCGCGCAAAACGGGATCTATTACCGCTGCACCGGATCAAGCTGCGGCGGGACGTCGGTCGCCATTGCCAACCAGGTCCAGAACCCCGTGGCAAGTCTGCCGGTGGACAATAACGGCGTGCTGGTGCAGTTGCCGGTGGCCTCCTTGGGCGGAGTCCCATCCCTCAGCGGTTCTCTCCTGCTTGGCATCGGCACCAAGGCCAACAACACACCCGCCTCTGCGACGGTGTTTCCGTCTGACCGTAACGGAGATTTCACGACCGTCTTCAACGGCGTCACCAGCAACGGTTTCCTGGATACCGGATCCAACGGTCTGTTTTTCCCGAGTGCGCTCCCCATCTGCGCCTCGCCCAATGCCGCCTGGTACTGTCCGCCGGCTACGACCCTGCTGACCGCAACCAACGTCGGAGCCACCGGGTCGCCTAGCCGGGACGTCCAATTCAACCTGGGAAATTTTTCCAGTCTTTTCTCGTCCGGCAACGAGGTATTCTCCGAAATAGGCGGTACTTCGACCTTCGGATTCGACTGGGGATTGCCGTTCTTCATGGGGCGCAATGTCTTCATCGGGATCAACGGCAAGGATTCCAGCCTGGGCACCGGCCCCTACGTGGCGTATTGAGAAGTAGGAAACGCTTGAAAACAACCCAAAGCATAAAGCCTCACCACAGAGGTACACAGAGGTACACAGAGGAAATCAAAACCTGATTTATGTTTGAAACAAAAAGGCCTTAGCCTTTGGTTTAAGATTTCCTCTGTGTTCCTCTGTGCCCTCTGTGGTGAGGCTTTTGATTGTTTGTAATTGCTTTTTCCTTGAAATTTGCTGAATAGTTACGATATGGAATGTAATATTCGGAGGTGATCGTTTTGCTCAGATATCTCGTGATAGCCGCAGCGGTGATGGCCACGGCCCTTTATCCATCGCCGGTACCGGCAGCGCCGACACAGACCGCCGCAGAGGCTAAGAGTCCGGACAAGCAGGCTGAGCAGGCAAAGCCTGCGGCAATCGAGCCAAAGACAAGCGTCACCAGACACATGGTGAAGATCGGCGCTAAGCAAGTACGTTATACGGCAACAGCGGGCCTGCTGCCGATCATGAACGATGCGGGTGAAACGGAGGCTGAGATATTCTCCATCACCTACGCCGCCGACACCAAGCCTGCCGAGAAACGCCGGCCGCTGCTGTTCATCTTCAACGGCGGACCGGGCGCCGCTTCCGTCTGGCTGCACCTGGGCGCCATCGGTCCACGGCGGGTCGAGATGCTCCCCGATGGGAACATGCCGGCACCCCCCTTTCGGCTCACCGACAACGCCTACTCCTGGCTGGACCAGGCCGACCTGGTCTTCATCGACCCGGTCGGCACCGGCTACAGCCGGGCCGCCAAACCCGATCTTGCCAAGAACTTCGCAACGGTGCGCGGCGACATCGATTCCCTGGGCAGATTCATCAGGCTGTACCTCACCCGGAGCGAGCGCTGGAGCTCTCCGCTTTTCCTGGTGGGAGAGAGCTACGGAACCTTCCGCTGCGCTGGGCTCTCGGAGTACCTGGTCGAGCATGGCGTCGCCATGAACGGGGTCATACTGATCTCATCCATCCTGAACCTGCAGACCACCTCGTTCGACAACGGCAACGACCTCCCCTACCAGCTGTTCCTGCCAAGCTACACCGCGACTGCCTGGTATCACAAGAAACTGGCACCGGAGCTGCAGGGGGATCTGGACCGTACGCTTTCGGCCGCCGAGACCTGGGCGGCGACCGAGTACCAGGCGGCACTGAACCAGGGGGACCGGCTCCCGGCAGAGGAGCGTCGCAAGGTAGTTGAGCAACTGGCCCGTTTCACCGGCCTTGCCCCTTCGTTTGTCGACAACCGCAACCTGCGGATTGACAGCAGGGGATTTGTCAGGGAACTGCTGCGCGACCGCGGCCAGTTGGTCGGCTACATGGACAGCCGGTTCACCGCCGCCAACCTGGAACCGTCGGCAGCTTCCGGCTTTGACCCGACCGTCACGACGATCCGCCCCCCCTTCACGGCGGCCTTCAACGCCTACGTGCGCGAGGATCTCGCTTTCCAGTCCGATCTGGAATACTTCACCCTGGGCGGCGGCATCGGGCACTGGGACTGGGAGGCCAAGAACGGCTATGCGGATACCAGTGACAACCTGCGTAACACCCTGGCGAAAAACCCCTACATGAAAGTGTTGGTCGCCTCCGGCCTCTTCGACCTGGCGACCCCCCATTTCGCCACCGAGTACACCCTGGCGCACCTGGGCCTTACCCCGGCGCTACGGAGCAACATCACGGTGCGCCGCTATCGCTCCGGCCACATGATGTACCTGGAAAGCGCGGCGCTGGCGCAATTAAAGCGCGATGTCGCGGAATTCATCGAAGGCACCCTGAAGGAGCAGGCGCGTTAGAACCGGATAGCCGCTGCGTGCGGGGCGCTCCGGAGGACAGTCGAGTTCGCTATCAAAGAGGTGTAGAGACGCATTGCATGCGTCTCGGGATGTATTGATGCCGCCAGGGTTTGAAAAGACTGAGACGCATGCAATGCGTCTCTACCCGGCATGCAATGTGTCTGGCGAAAGGTTATTTACACATCACCATTCACCATTCACGATTCACCATTCACGGTTTCGCTACCATTGCTCGGGGCAGGCTCCCTCTCGGGCGTGACTGGCTACCCGCCCCCCCGGTTACTGCCAGAGTCGCGGGGCCTTGGCCGATTCGATCTTGTCCTGTTCAGCCACCGACAGCGTGGAAAAAAAGTGCAGGCCCGTCTGTTTCTCAATCTCGCGTACACTCACCAGGTAGTTCGGCAGATCCTCGGTCCGGAGCTTCCGGTTCGGCATGATGACGGCGATGGCCTCTTTCTGCCGGGGGTCCAGCACGATCTTGAAAAGGAAGCCGGGAACGGCGACGTTGTTTCTGCCGATGGTTTCCCTATCGTCACCACCATAGATCGGCCCGCTGTAGACGTAGAGCTCCCCGCGCTCCGCCACCCAGGTGCGCACCTTTTTCTCAAGCTCCATCCAGATGCCGCGGTTCATGCCGGCTCCCACCAGGGGAACCATATTGGAGAGGTAAAAACTCTCCGACATGGCCTGATCGTCCCACGCCATGTCAGCCGCGGGCGCCATGTGACCGCGATCGTAGCCGGAGCCCCGGTAGTCAGAGAGCTCGGCCCGTTTTCCCTGTGCCAGGTCCGAGTCCGGCCGGAAGTCATCGGAGCGCCGGACGTTCTTTTCCGCCTTTTCCCGGGTCAGGTGTTCGGCGACCCAGACCGGCGTTTTCCTGGCAGAGTCGTGCGACAGGAGGTATCCCTTGCGGCATAGCAGGTCGCCGGAAAGGCCCGGAACGCCGTAGGCTGCGAATTCCTGGCACTCCTCGATGGGGCCGCCGAAAACAAGATGAACAGAAGCGCAGAAGACCAAGGCGATCTGCAAAATAAAGCGGTGCATGCGGTCTCCGTTCGTGAGAAATGCTTTTCAACTTTTCGATACTACGATGCCTGCACAAAGATTTCAACCGAAGATCGAGCGTCGCTTCGGCGCTGGGAAAAGGGATCCCTCCCCCTGATCCGCGTATTGGTCAGCCGAAGTCTATCTAGTGACTGACAGAAAAAGCCTATTTCCGAAGTTCCGTGCCCATTCCAGCGGCCCGATATCCCTCTCCTAGGAGAGGCCGCAGTTACAAATGGCCAGAATTCATGTAAACATGATTGGCTAAGACCAACATATGCTCTTGGGGGACGCAACTCACCCACAGATTTTGTCTTTGAGCTCTTACTTTCCAACTAACAATTTGCAGGTATACTTTTCGGGTTGAGTTTCTGCACGAATTGGAGTAACCCGTGCTGATTGGCTATGCCAGAGTCTCAACCGACGATCAAAACCTGAACTGCAAAATGATGCTTTACAGAAAGTCGGCGGAGTTGGAGAAGATGAACCGGTTCTTCTTCGGCCGGGAGTTGAGTGGCGGAGTTCAAATCGACTGTAGCAAAGCTTGAGCAGTAGGTTGCATTTCTGAAAAAACAGACGGGGAAGAGCGAATCATGAAGAGCGCGCCGAGACAACTTTCACCGCTTGCCATACTGGCCTTTGTCTTTATGATATCGGTGTCCCTGTTCCTGCTGGTGGAGCTATTCCCTTCACTGCTCTACCACACCATGGACATTGCCCCATATCTCGTTTTTCACAACATCGCCGAGGTCTTCAGCATCATGGTCTCGTTCTCCATCTTCGGCGTGGGATGGTTCACCTATGAGCAGTCCAAGAACCGGCATGCGCTGTTTTTAAGCTGCGCGTTCCTCGCCATAGGCCTGATGGACTTCATGCATACCCTCAGTTTCCCGGGAATGCCTTCTTTTATAACACCGAGTTCCATGCTTAAATCCACCCAGTTATGGATCGCTGTGCGGATGTATGCGGCTGTTATGTTCCTTGCCAGCGCTTTCATCGATGCGGACACACGAAACCGCCTCCTGTCCAGACAGGTCCTGCTGCCTGCAGCGCTTGCCGTCACCGGACTGGTCTTTGTCGGCGCTGTTTTTTACCCATCAAAACTGCCCGCTACCTTCATTCAAGACAAGGGGCTGACTTCGTTCAAGATATATTCCGAATACCTCATAATTATTCTGCTTGCTTGCTCCATCCCCGCATATTGGAGACGGTACGCAAAAACGGGCACGAAACAACTCATGTATTATATGGCGGCGTTCCTCGTCTGCATATTCAGCGAGCTTGCCTTTACGGTGTACAAGAGCACCTTTGACACCTACAACATGCTGGGACATATCTACAAGGCGGCTGCTTTTGCCCTGATTTATAGGGGAATATTTGCTGCCTCCGTAAGGTATCCTTATGTAAAGCTGGTGGAGACGGCAGAGAAGCTGCGAGAACACGAGGCGCTGCTCAGCGAATACCAGCGCACCGGACAGGTCGGCAGCTATGACTGGAACGCGGCCACTGACACCATCTGGTGGTCGGACGAGTATTACCGCATCTACGGCCTGGATCCAAGCATACCGCCGCCGAACTATGCGGAACATTTAAAAGCCTATACTCCGGAAAGCGCCGCAAGGCTCGACCTTGCAGTGAAACGGGTCATGGAACCGAGTGAACCGTGCGAATACGAAGTCGATCTGGAGCTCGCGGTGCCAACCGCTTCGACAAAATGGATTCTCACGCGGGGGGTGGCAAAGCGCGATGCAAACGGGAAGTTCCTGGGACTTGCCGGCACGGTGCAGGATTTCACCGAGCGTAAAAATGCAGAGGCTGAACTCCGAACACTCTATGCAGAGTTGGAACAACGCGTCAGCGAACGAACCGCGGATCTGAACGAGAAAACCTTAGAACTTGAGCAGGCCAACGCGAAACTGAAAGAACTGGATCGCCTGAAATCGCTGTTCATTGCCTCAATGAGCCATGAGCTGCGCACCCCCCTCAACTCCATCATCGGCTTTTCGAGCGTCATTCTCGACGAGTGGGTCGGCCCGGTAAACGCCGAGCAGAAGGAGAACCTCGCCATCATTCTGCGCAGCGGCAAGCACCTCCTCACCCTCATCAACGACGTGATCGACGTCTCCAAGATCGAGGCCGGAATAATCGAACCGGTGCCGGAGCAGTTCGACCTCCGTGACCTGATCGAAGAAGCGATCAGCCTGATCAAGCAGGAACTGGAAAAGAAGGGGGTCGCCCTGCGGATTGATGCGCCCCCTCAGCAGATGTATACGGATCGATGCCGCCTATTGCAGTGTGTGCTGAACCTGCTCTCCAACGCGGTGAAATTTACCAAGCACGGGGGCGTGACCGTGGAGACACGGGTTAAGGGCCCAGGCGAGATGCCGGAGGCGTGCAGCGCGGAGATCGCCGTGACCGATAC
>Ga0209125_1000466_pt1 | contig 53037 bp, 52 predicted proteins | sample BarGraIncub1131A_FD_184503 | JGI IMG/M metagenome (GOLD analysis project Ga0209125, IMG submission 184503) | Arctic peat soil microbial communities from Barrow, Alaska - Barrow Graham LP Incubations 11-31A (SPAdes) (version 2) | ecosystem: Environmental > Terrestrial > Soil > Wetlands > Peat... | reverse complement strand
AAGCAAAATATAGTACTTGGGCAAAATAGAGGACTGTTTTTTAATAACAAGCTAGAAATTAAAAAGATTAATGAGTTATGTGAGAAATTTCATCTAGAGATGGATATAAATAAATATGTCTCTGATATGACAGTTGGTGAGAGGCAAAATCTTGAAATACTAAAGGTGCTTTATAGGGGTGCTGACATTTTGGTATTGGATGAACCTACCACTGTGTTTACAGAAAGTGAAACTGAAAAATTATTTAAAATAATGAGGAAAATGAAAGAACAAGGTAAAGCGATTATATTTATAAGTCATAAAATGAATGAAGTAATGGAGATTTGTGATAAGATTACTGTTTTAAGAAAAGGTGAGGCTGTTAAAACAGTTGAAAAAGAAAATACAACTCCCAAGCAATTAACAGAATTAATGATGGGCCGAAAAGCAGATTTATCTATAAATAGAGTAGATAAAGAGGCTGGAGACGTATTACTTGAGGTATCTGATCTTAAAGTGTTAAATTCTGAAAAAGCAGAGATAATTAAAAATATTAGTTTTAGTATAAGAAGTGGAGAAATTCTTGGAGTTGCGGGGATTGCGGGTAGTGGACAAAAGGAATTATGTGAAGCTATTGCAGGAATTGAGAAGGTATCGAGTGGTAGTATTGTCTTTGAAGGAGAAGATATTGTAGGAAAATCTCCTAGAGACATTATAAATAAAGGGATAAGCATGAGCTTTATACCTGAGGATAGGTTAGGAATGGGCCTTGTTGCGTCTATGGGCATGGTGGATAACTTATTACTTAAGGATTACCATAAACAAAAGGGAATATTTATAGATAGAAAACCGGTGGGAATAAAAGCAAAGGAAATGGTGGAGAAGTTTGAAATTAAAACACCAGATATATATCATCCTATAAAATATTTATCCGGTGGGAATATCCAAAAGATATTAGTTGGAAGAGAATTAAGCATGCATCCTAAAATACTTATTATGGCATATGCAGTAAGAGGTCTTGATATTAATACCTGTTATACAATCTACGACTTAATAAGTGAGGAAAAGAAAAAAGGTACGGCAGTTTTATTTATTGGAGAAGATTTGGATGTGTTAATTCATTTATGTGATAGGATTATGGTTCTTTGTGATGGTAAGCTTACTGGTATTGTTTCGGCTAATGAGTCTTCAAGAGAAGAGATTGGCATGATGATGGTTGGAAATACTGATGCTACGGAGGTGGTATAGATGATACAGATTGTTAAAAGGTCTAATATTAGCAAAACAGATAATTTTAAAATTAAGTGTTTTGCAATACTGTTATCATTATTGGTATTAGGTATGTTTTTACTAGTCATTTCACTTAATCCAATTGATGTATATGTGGGGCTTATAAAGGGGAGTTTTGGCTCATCTTATAGTATACAGCAAACACTTATTAAGGCAATACCACTCATTATAACTTCACTTGGAATATCTATAGCATTCAAAATGCAGTTTTGGAATATCGGAGGAGAAGGACAAATTGTAATGGGGGCATTCGCTGCTACCTTTTTTGCATTGAAGTTTCCCAATATGAATACAGTTCCTCTTTTATTAATAATGTTTTGTGCCGGTATTTTAGGCGGTGGTTTATGGGCATTAATTGCAGCCGTGCTTAAAGGCAGATGGAATACTAATGAAACAATTGTAACCTTAATGCTAAACTATATAGCTCTAAAATTTGTAACTTATCTGCAATACGGACCTTGGAGGGATAAGAACGCAATGGGTTTTCCTAAAATACCTGATTTCTCTGCGAATGCAACGCTTCCAGATGTTTTTGGTATAAATATGGGATGGATAATCGCAATTATCCTTGTAATCATAGTACATATTTTCATGAAATATACTAAGAAAGGTTATGAGATTTCTGTACTTGGAGAAAGTGAAAAAACAGCCATGTACGCAGGAATAAAAATTCGAAAAACTATGTATACAGCCATATTTTTAAGTGGAGCACTATGTGGAATCGCAGGTGTAATTCAAGTATCAGCAGTAACTAGAGCACTATCTGCAGACGTTGCAGGTGGGGCAGGATTTACAGCTATAATTATAGCCTGGTTATCGGCATTGTCTGCACCTGTTATAGTAATAGCATCTATACTATTTGCGGCACTACTAGAGGGAGCATCATTTATTCAGACAGCCTTTGGAATACCTGAAGCTGCGGCGCAGCTAATACAGGCGATTATACTATTTTTCGTATTAGGCAGTGAATTTTTCACTAAGTACAAAATAAATTTTAAATTTCAAGGAAAACTAAAGGAGGAAAATAAAAATGAATAGTATAACAACATTTTTAGCCGCGGCAGTTGTAGCGGGCACTCCTCTACTTTTTGCAACTCTGGGTGAATTATTAACTGAAAAAGTAGGTAACCTTAATTTAGGCGTAGAAGGCATGATGCTTATGGGTTCTGTTATTGGATTTATGGCAGGGTTAAGCACTGGCAATCCAATACTAGCCATGATAGCTGCAGCAATTGCAGGAGCTTTTGGAGCTCTAATTTATGCATTCTTAACTATAACCCTTAGGGCAAATCAAGTTGTATGTGGTCTTACACTAACTATATTTGGAACGGGGTTTTCAAGTATGGTAGGGAAAAAATTAATTGGGCAAGTCACCCCAGATAAAATTAAAGCATTTTTTGTGCCAGTAAGAATTCCTGTAATTGGACATATACCTTTTATAGGGGATATATTCTTTAATCAAGATGTATTTGTATATTTGGGATATGTTATAACTATTCTTTTGTATATATATTTATATAAAACAGCTAAAGGCTTAAACACTATGGCAGTTGGCGAAAATCCAGCAGCAGCTGATGCAGCAAGTATAAATGTTAATGCATATAAATATGTTAACACGCTAATAGGAGGAGCTCTTTGCGGTCTTGGAGGTGCTTATCTATCCCTTGTTTATGTGCCAGCATGGCAGGAAAATGTAACAGCAGGTAGAGGATGGATAGCAGTTGCCTTAGTAATTTTTGCAACTTGGAGACCTCATAGGGCACTTATTGGAGCATACCTTTTTGGAGGGCTTGATATATTAGGGTTTAGGCTTCAGGGTTTACCTGGTTTTGAAATATCACAATATTTAATTGATTTGCTACCTTATGTTGTTACAATAGTTATTTTAGTAATAGTATCAATGAAGAAAGCTACTAAAAACTCACCACCGGCAGGGCTTTCAATTCCTTATTTTAGAGAAGAAAGATAATTGGTTTTTAGAAATAGTTGATAGACGAAAATAATTCTTAACCGAATAATTATTTTGTTTTTTTTGTATAATCATAGTATGATGTATAATAGGAATGGTGGAAAAATGAAATATGCAGTTATTACATTTACAAAAAAGGGAGACCAAATTGCTGAAATTTTAGCTTTGAGTCTTGACATAGATTTATATTCAAAGAAAAATGGAAGTAGTTTTAATTTTTTGGAAGTTAGTAAAAAGGTAATGGAAAACTATAAAGGTATAATATTTGTAGGATCTACAGGCATTTCTGTTAGAGCAATAGCTCCCTATTTAAAAAGTAAGGAAGTTGATCCTGCAGTAATAGTTATAGATAATTCTTGTAATTATGTTATAAGTCTTTTAAGTGGCCATTTAGGTGGGGCAAATAAGCTTACATTAGAAATTAGTAGTATTCTTGAGGCGCAACCTATAATAACTACAGCTACAGATAATTTAGGTATTACATCTCCAGATATGGTAGCAAAAGATAATGGACTTATTATTTCTGATATGAAAAAAGCAAAAGATATAGCCTCTCTTTTAATAGAAAGGAAAAAAATTGGTTTTTTTGATGAAAAAGGTATAATAAAAACTCCTACTGGATATAGTAGTAATTTGGAGGGTATTTGTGGATTATTATGCATTTCTAGCTCGGAGAGAATTGATACAAAGTTAGTGGCAAATGTAATACCTACTCTTAAATTAATAAGAAAAAATATTGTACTTGGAATAGGATGTAGAAAAAATTTTCCATCTGAGAAGATGAAGCAAATAGTATTAATGATGCTTAAAGAATATAATATAGATATTAGGGCTATAAAGCATGTAACAACGATTTCAATAAAAAAAGATGAGGTGGCAATAAGGACATTAGTAAATCATATTAAGTGTAAACTTAAAATATTTACTATAGAAGACATAAGACCAATACAACATAAATTTTGTGGCAGTGATTTTGTAGAGAAGACTATTGGAGTTTGCGCTGTTTGTGAGCCTTGTGTAGAACTTAGTGGTGCAACAATTATAAAAAATAAGATGAAATTAGATGGTATGACTTTATGTATAGGGGAAGTATGATATAATGGAGTAGATGTTTTTAAAGAGATAGTGTAAAAACAAGTGTATTTTGAAAAGAAAGAAGGATTTCAATGAGTATTTATAGAATATATTATAGTAGACTATAAATAATCTAAAGATAATTTTAATAACAATTATGCAATAAGAGGAGTGTATTTATATGACAACAGATAATAAAGAAGAGGTTACAATTAAAGATATGACAGCAAATGGTGAAGAAGAAGTTACCATGAAAGAAGCAATGGAGAACACTGAGGATTCTACAGTTTATATTCATAGTGGAGATATTGTACAAGGAACCGTACTTTCTGTAAATGAAGACGAAGTAATAGTTAACATAGGATTTATGACAGACGGAGTTATACCAAAAGAAGAGATATCAAATGAAAAAGAAGTGAATCCTACAGACATTGTAAAGATTGGTGACGAAATTTCTGTATATATAATGAAAATTAATAATGGAGAAGGAAATGTGCTTTTATCTAAGAAAAGAGCAGATAGTCTAAAAATTTGGGATACATTCCAGGAAATTTTAGATGCAAACAAAACTTTAGAGATAACAATTAGTGACATAGTAAAAGGTGGAGCTACAACTTATATTGATGGAGTTAGAGCATTTATACCTGCGTCTCAAATGTCAGATGCATATATAGAAAATTTACAAGACTTTAAAGGTAAAACTATGGTAGTTAAAATAATTGAACTTGATAAAGAAAACAAAAACATAGTTTTGTCTAGAAGAGTAATAGAAAAAGAAGAAAATCAAGCTAAAAGAGATATAGTGTGGAGTGAACTTAAAAAGGGTGAAAAGAGAAAAGGTATTATAACTAGACTAGCTAAATTTGGTGCTTTTGTAGATTTAGGTGGTATTGATGGTCTTATTCACGTTTCACAATTATCATGGAAAAGAGTTCAGGAACCATCTGAAGTAGTTTCAGTTGGTCAAGAAGTAGAAGTTAAAGTTTTGGATTTTGATAAAGAAAAGGGAAGAATATCTCTAGGACTTAAAGACGAAGCTGGAAACCCTTGGAATAATATAGCAAGCAACTATAAAGCTGGTTCTATAGTTGAGGGAACAATTGTAAAACTAATGGATTTCGGTGCTTTTGTTCAACTTGAATCAGGAGTAGAAGGACTAGTTCATTTATCAGAAATATCAGAGGAACGAATAGCTAAGGTTTCTGATGTTTTAAAAGTTGGAGAAGTAGTTAAAGTGAAAATTGGTGAAATAAATGAAAAAGATAGAAGAATAAGTCTAAGTATTAGAGAAGCAGCAAGAGGAAATGAAGATTTTTCACAATATAAGCAAGAAGAACAAGGTGGAGTAACTTTAGGAGACATATTAGGAGATAAATTTAAAAATTATAAATTCTAATATAAATTAAAAATCCAACAAAAATTATAAGGCAAAACAATTTAGTAATTGTTTTGCCTTATAATAATTTAGGGGTTCATTTTTGATAAATTGTAATAAGTTTAAAAATAAAACTATGAAAGGTATAAATTCCTAACATAGTTTTATTTTTATATGGTTAGCCTTTATTTAAGAGAGCACTTATAATATATATAGAACGACCTAATTTACTATGGGAAGATCGTTTTAGTTCAACTTGGTAACCTAATTCAATTGCGAAGTGGTATAGATGACTAATACCTATACCCATATCTATATGGTTATTGCTCTCAAGCATTTTTTTAGTTAAAATATTTTTATTTTCTAAATAAAAGTTGAATTGATTATTATTTATTAATAGTTTTAAAGGTTGAGAGTTAACGGATGAGGGAGCAGCAATAACTGCTTGGATTATAGGTTCATATTGATCTTCATAATCACCTGTAACTACTTTACTTTTATCAAATCTTTTTCTAGTTGTTACTGGTTTTAATTCAACAGTTGGGTAACCAAAAGCAACTAGAATTATATAAGTCTGTTTGTCCTTCACTTTGAATATTGTTTTAAATAATTCTTGTTTAATTGCACTGCCTAACCAACAAGTGCCAATTCCAAGTTCTGTGAGCTTAAGAACTATTTCCTCACCAATAAAACCTATATTTTCTAAATAACCTTTTTTAATTTCAGAAGTGAAAGCTAAATAATGTGGGGCTTTAATTTTTGTGTATTTGGATATAAGACCTTTAAATGTAGATGTTATTTTTTCGCCATCTTCAATTACTAATACTTCCATAGAGATATTATCAAACAAAGGCTTTGATGTATTTATGATGCTTTTGATCTTTTGAAAATGTTCCATAGAAACATTTTTGTCTTTATAACTTCTTATGGATTTTCTTGAATTTATACCTTGAATCATAATAAATTCCTCCATTTTACTTTGATTTTGCATTATCATTAATAAGAACCTAAGATAATAATTATTATTATAGCACTTATAAATACAATTATACTATAGACAGAACTTTTTTGCTGCCAATTATGATAACTAAGACAAAGACAGAAGTCAGAGCTATAGTTCCCCCAGGGGCACAATTTATATAGTAGGATATAACAAGTCCTAAAATTATGTCAATAAAGCCAAACATTATGGAGTAAATTAGTGTTTGTTTAAAACCTTTATTTAGCTGCAAGGAGGTGGCTACAGGTAAGGCTATCATAGATGACATAACAAGTATTCCGAGTATTCTTAGGGATACTGAAATAGTAGCCCCTACGAGTAGAGCGAAAATATAGTTGATTATCTTAACTTTTACACCAGAAATCTTAGCACCTTCTTCATCGAAAGTAATATATAGTAATTGATTATATAAAGAAAGTAGAGTTATTATAGAAATAATACTTAGTACTAGCATTATGTACAAATCGGTTTTTGTAACAGTTAATATACTTCCAAATAGAAAAGAGTTGACATTAGCACCGGCTTTACCTGTACTTACTAAAGTTATTCCAATACCTACACTAAAGGTAAGTATAATTGCTAGAATTAATTCTGCATACTTTTTGTAATAATCTCTTAAGAATTCAATAGATAAACCGCATAGTGCTGTAAAAACAAAAGCACAAAGTATAGGATTGTACCCAAAAATTAAGCCAATAGCTACTCCTGCGAATGAGGCATGTGACATAGTATCTCCCATCATAGAATATCTTTTGAGTACTAGGAAAACACCTACAATTGGAAATAAAATAGAGATCAAAACCGATGCAATTAAAGCATTTTGCATAAAACCATATTCAAACATAAAGTTATGTTACCCCCTTTGTTCACTTAATTTATATTTATAGTCATGTATAGTGTAAAGTATTCCATTACCATGGTGCATTTCTAAAATATTAGTTGAATTTTCAAGTGCTGCTTTTAAGTTATGTTCTACAGAAATAACGGTAATACCTGAGTTTTTATTTAATCCTTTAATAATTTTATATATATCGTCCATGCTTTGCATATCTATACTAGTAGAAGGCTCATCTAGGATAAGTAGCTCAGGATTTCCAATTAGACTTCGTGCAATGAAAATTTTCTGTTGTTGCCCCCCTGAGAGATTCCCAATAAGAGTGCGAATATGACATTCCATTCCTACAGCTTGTAGACTTTTTAAAATTAAACTTTTATCTTTAAGCTTTAATACTTTTCTGTGGCAATTCAGCATCTCATAAACTGTTATAGGAAACTGTGCATTAAAATTTTCTACTTTTTGTGCTACATAGGCTATTTTAGATGTAGCTATAGTAATTTCACCACTATTAGGCTTTAGTAGATTTAGTATTAATTTAATTAAAGTACTCTTAGCACTACCATTTTCACCTAAAATTGAAACGTAATTACCTTTCCCAATTTTAAGATTTACATTATCTAATATATAGGGTTTTGAATTTGTATATGTAAAATATAAATTTTCTATGTTAATCATGTAAAGCCTCCTCATTAATTCTGTCATTTAAAACTACAAATTATTATAGAATTAATTATTCAATGGACAATAATATTATGCATAAAAAAAATAGTAGCAACAAATAGTATACACCTAAATGCGAATAACTTGCAATAAGTCTATTAATATTATTGACCAAAAATTATATAAATATATCTCATAAAATTTATATAATTGGTAAAACTGTATATGATGATACTTTATTTTATAGCATATTTAATATTGCTTAAGTATCTTTCAATAAAAATGCATATTTTTATGTGTTTAATGAAGAGAGGTAGTGTTATTATGAATAAAAACGAAGGCTCAACCCATGTAATAAGTAGGGTAGCTAAAGACAGTCAAGGAGAAATAACAGCATATGAACTTGAAAATGGAGAAATAGTTTCAAAGGAACAAGCTGTACTACTTGCGAAACAAGGAAATATAAGTGGGGTTTCTGTTTCAACTTCCAAAAAAGGTGAAGAATTTTTAAGAAGTCTACCTGATCAAAACAAATCGAATAATCTAGATAGTTTGCCGGTTATAGATGATAATGATATATACTAATAAAAAAGATTTTTAGTATTTATACAACAACTTCAACATCCAACACTTAAAAACAGGGACATTGATTGTCCTTGTTTTTTTGAAAGGAGGGGGGACGGTTAATAACTAATAAACATTCTTTATGATATGAGATTTTTCTTGAAAAAGTTTTTCCTTTGGAATACTATAAAGGTATGTTTAAATATATGTATATTATAATTAAACCTATATGATAGGACATTTATATTGTAATGATTTTTATTTTTCATTGCGTGAACATTTATGTAATAAACCTAAAGCAGCAGGAGGAAAAATAGATGGAACTTCTAGAAAAAACATTACAGCGTATTGAACCACTAAATGAAGGGGTAATGAAAAAGGCATGGGATAGACTTGATGGGTTAACAAAACCTATAGGAAGTCTTGGCGAAATAGAAAATATTATAGCTAAGATGGCGGGAATCACAGGATTAATACATAATAAAATCAATAAAAAGAATGTTGTCATAATGTGCAGCGATAATGGAGTTGTAGAAGAGGAGGTCTCTAACTGCCCGAAGAGCGTAACGGCAACAGTAACTAATAACTTCACTAAACAAATTACTGGTGTATATGTTTTATCAAAATTTGCTGGGAGTGACATTACAGTTGTAGATGTAGGTGTCGATGCGGACTTTAATAATCCTAAAATTATAAATAAAAAAATTGCATATGGTACTAAGAATATGATGAAGGGACCCGCAATGACTAGGAAGCAAACAATTAAAGCTATAGAAGTCGGGATTGACATGATTGATGATTTAGTACTTAAGGGTTATAATTTAATTGGAACTGGTGAAATGGGGGTAGGAAATACAGCCACAAGCGCTGCGATTTTAAGCGTTTTTTCAGGACTTGAGGTGGATATGACTGTAGGCAAAGGCTCTGGAATTACAGAGGAGCAATATATTAATAAAAAGAGGGTAATTAAAAAATCAATTGAATTTAACAAGCCTGATAAAAATGATGTTATTGATGTACTTTCAAAGGTGGGAGGATTTGATATTGCTGGATTATGTGGTTGCTTTCTGTCAGCTGCAAAAAACAGGGTGCCTATTGTAATTGATGGGTTTATAGCATCGGCAGCTGCACTGTGTGCCTACAAATTGAATCCACTAGTGATAGGGTATATATTTGCATCTCACCTGTCAGCGGAACCTGGAGCGGCCTTTATAATGAATCAAATAGGATTAAAACCTATGTTGAATTTAAATATGAGATTAGGTGAAGGCTCAGGATGTCCTCTTGCATTTAATATAATTGAGGCAGCACTGTATACAATGGATAATATGGGAACGTTTGAAGATGCAGCACTTGATAGCGAAAAATACATAGATATAAGGGAGAATACCATAGGGTAGAATTTAGGTGTGAGAATTTATGAATATTTATTTGTTAAGGCACGGTGAGACTGAAGAAAATAGAAAAGGCTCTTATTATGGTAAGTTGGATATAAGTCTAAATACAGTTGGAATAAACCAAGGTAATAAAGCTAAGGTATTTTTTAATGACATAAAAGTAGATAGAGTATATGTTAGTGATAAAAAAAGAACATTAGAAATGGCGAAATTAGTTTTAGGAGAAACAGAAATTGGATTTATTCAAGATAGTAGAATAAATGAAACTAATTTTGGCGATTTTGAAGGAAAAACTTACGCGGAAATCTCAACAGTTTATCCTAAAGAATGTATTTTTTGGGGAAAAAACTGGAAGGAATTTGTGCCCCCGAATGGCGAAAGCTATATTAAGCTATGTGAAAGAGTTAAAAGATTTATGGAGGATATTAAGAACTTAGAATTTGATAATATTTTAATATGTGCTCATTCAGGTGTCATAAGGGCTATTTATTGTTATGTTATGAATGAAAATATAGATTTATTTTGGAAATTTGCTTGTAGAAATGGAGATATAAGTATTATAAAATATGAATATGGTAATTTATATATAGATGCTATTATGCATGTTTAGAAAATAAATTTATACTCATATTTTTGTGTGAAACAGATGATTGCTAATATATTTCCAAGGTAATGGTTGCTATGTGAAATATCTAGTTTCTTGAGGTTTATTATTAAAACTATAACGAATATTACTATTTAGAAAAGAGGTGGGGTTTGCAAAGGTAAGTCTTTGTGAGCAAAAACATGAGAGAATATTTAAATGACTTTTTACTGCTTTTTCAGTTTTTTACACGGATACCAATAAATAAAAACTTAGAGTGTGACAAAGAAAACTTTAGACGTGGATCTATATTTTTTCCTGTGGTAGGATTATTCATAGGAGTTGTCCAGTTTTTAGTTTATTATATATTAATAAAGGTTCTACCAGTTAATATTACAGCTGTATTTGTAGTGATTATACCAATAGTTATCACTGGAGGCTTACATGTGGATGGATTAGGAGATACATGTGATGGTTTCTTTTCATTAAAGGGTGACAAATATAAAATAATAGAAGTAATGAAGGATAGCACAGTAGGAACTTATGCTACAATCGCTATAGTATTTGATATTCTAGTTCGATATGCAGCGGTGAACACTATCATAGAAGTTAATTTGCCATTTATACTAATTGTAGTCCCAATAATTGCAAGATTTACTGTGGTTTTTATTTCTTTTATCGGGAAAACTGCTAAAGAAACAGGTTCAGGTAATATATTTATTGCGAATATTGACGTAAGAACATTAGTAATTACGGGTATTACAACTATGATATTTGTAACTTTATTAATAGGACTTAATAAAAGTGTTATATTGATAGTATCGGCATTACTTTTAAGTTTCTTTTTTAATAAATTTTGTGAGAGCAAAATCACAGGACTTACAGGTGATAGCTTGGGCGCCAATAATGAATTAGTTGAAATTTTAACTATGATTTTATTTATTGCATTAAATTTAGATTAGGTAAATTTAGCTTAGGTAGGGACGGTTAATAATTATTAGGTTTATATTTTGGTACAAGTTTATTATGGACACTTATATCTTTTAATGAGTAAAATCTTTTTATACCTTGTTTTATGTTATATATTTGAAAATGTTATATATCGGAAAGCCTGTCCAATTTTATTTAAAATAAATAGATATAAATTTTTTGAAATTTTTTATTTAGCACAATAAATCCTATTATACTGGTTAATGAAAAAAATTAAATGATTGTGAATATTATTTTTAGAGTAAGTATTAAGCTAGTTGAAACATTTATAAAACGATTATTTTTAAACACAAGATTTAATAAAATCGCAAACGATATCTTCATATCTTGAGTCAGATTCAATTAATTCTATACCAAGAGTGCTTAACTTTGATATTCTAGCTTGTGTAATATTTCCAAGTGTACTTGATATATCACTAGATTTGAAATTACAGAGGCTTCTCATTAGAAAAACTGTTAATGCTTTTGCATGTAGAACCTTTCTGTTGTATTTGGTGTAAATATAATTTTTCGATACATTCATTTTTGATGCTATATATTCTATTATATCTTCTGGTTTGAAATTACGTACAAGTATTTTTCGTTGGCTTCTATAGTCTGTTATTTCGTCTTCAAATTCAATTTCTTGTTTTAATTTTTCTTCATTACATCTAAAAACAAGGTTGTAGTAATTTTTTCTTGAACTTTTAGGGGTATCACCAAAAAAACCCATAATAAATCCATAATCAACCAGATTAAAGGGGTCACGTCTTTTCCCTAAGAATATTGCTAGGCTTGAAAAAGCATATTTTTCAGGACAATTTTTAAATTCGCTAATATCTGTGGGATTATTGTGCATATATAGAGATAAGGTTTTCATGTATTTTTCATTATTAACTATTTTGCTTTTAAATCTATCTTTAAAAAGATGTCCTTCCCTTTTATATTTTCTATTAAAGTACATTGCATAAGAAAAATTTATTCCATGCATCACTATTGATATATCGGATCCATTGGCATCAATCATTAAGTGTGAGTGGTTGTTCATAAGGCAGTATCCATAGAGTTTAAAATTATAAAGAACCTTATACTTCTTTATAAGTGATAAATATTTTTTCTTATCATCATCATCCTTAAATAAGTTGACTTCGCTAATACTTTTGCACATAATATGAAATATTGAGTCATCTGTTTTTACTCTTGCCATTCTTGGCATAAAAATCCACCTCTTTCATAAACTTTTTATATTATCGCCGATTAATTGAGATGATATTCATATTTAAAGTAAATAGTTACTTAATTGTTAACCGTCCCTAACGAATCACTTTCGCCTAACTTATTACTATAATATTGACAGCATGTCCTAAGTATAATAAACTAATAGTAAAATAGAATAGAATTTTAGGTGCCTAATATTAGGTGAAAAGGGAATGCGGTTTAATTCCGCAGCAGCCCCCGCTACTGTAATTGAGGATAAACTTTTAAATGTCACTCTCTAAAATTAAAATATTGTTTGAAAACAGTTATAACATTTTAATAATTAGAAAGGATAACGAAACTCAAAAGCCAGGAGACCTGCCTAAATGATATTAACAAGCTTTCGGAGGGAAAGAACTTTTTAATGTAGTTAATTTAATTATGAATTAATTAAAAAGTAGTCGCTATCTTAAGTGTACTGCTTTTTTGTTTTTTGAAAATATAAGGGTGGAAATTGTGTAAGCATTTCAAAAATACTTTATTAAGGTGGAAGAAAAAATGAAAAAGGCGATTTTAGTTGTAAGTTTTGGAACAACACATGAAGACGCAAGAAAAGTAACTATTGATGCAATAGAAGAAAAAATAAAAAATACGTTTAAGGAATATGACATAAGAAGGGCATTTACCTCTCATATTATACTTAAAGTTCTTAAAAATAGGGATAATATTCATGTGGATACTCCAGAGGAAGCTTTGGAAAAATTAAAAAATGAAGGTTTTACCGATGTAATTGTTCAGCCTTTGCATGTTATTCCTGGATCGGAATTCGATTATATAAATAATGTAGTTAAGAGATATAAGACATGTAAAACATTTGAAAACATTGTAATAGGGAGACCTCTTATATGTTTTAAGGGAGAAGAGGTCGGAGTGCCAGATGATTATTCAATAATGCTCGCTGCTCTCACAAAGCAGTTGCCACAAAATGATACAGTAATTTTAATGGGGCATGGTACAAACCATATTGCAAATGCAGTATATTGCTGTTTTGAAAGTGTTTTAAGAGACAGAGGATTTATTAATGTTCATGTAGCAACAGTGGAAGGATATCCGACTTTGGATAGAGTAATACCTAATGTTATTGCTGGGGGAAGCACCAAAGTTACATTGATGCCGCTACTGTTGGTGGCAGGAGACCATGCTAAGAATGACATGGCGGGAGATTCGGAAGACTCGTGGAAGAGTATTTTAGAAGCAGAGGGTTTTAAGGTTAAATTGTATCTGCATGGGTTAGGAGAAAATAGTGGTGTTCAAGATATTTATATACAACACATTTATGATGTAATTAATGGAAAGTTTAAAAATGTGGGAAAAACACCTAAAGGAATTTAAAATAGTGAAAATTATAGGTAGAGATTAATTACTAGTAGAAAGGAGGGTATTCAATGATACATGGTGGAGATGTTTATACTAATGGATTGCTTGAGGGACGAGAATTAATAGATTATAGTTCTAATATAAATCCATTAGGGGTTCCGAAGACCCTTATTGAAAACATTGGTGAAGCAGTAGATGCCCTAACAAGATATCCAGATATTCAATACAGAAATGTGTTGAAAGTTTTAGGCGAATACATTGGTTGCCCGCAAGAATATTTCGTTTTAGGTAATGGGGCAGCAGAAATAATTGATTTAGTTATAGCATGTCATAAAAGTTTACTAATTGTTGTGCCCTCCTTCGTAGAGTACGAAATTGATGCTAAAAAATGGGATTGTAATATAGAGTATTCTTACTTAAAAGAAATTAATAATGAGAACAACTTAGTAAAGTATAATTATGCTGAACTCTCCTATGATTACGAGGATATTCTGAATAAATTACAAAATGTAGAAGGAGTAGTTTTAGGAAATCCCAATAATCCCAATGGCAATATTATTGATAAAGTTGAGTTTATAAAAATTCTAGAATATTGTGAGAATAATGATAAAGTCATAATAATAGATGAGGCTTTTATAGAATTTACAGGGGAGAAGAGGCATAGTTTCGCAGGTAAAGTCAAAACATACAAATGTTTATTTATAATAAGAGCTTTAACTAAATTCTTTGCGGTACCTGGTATAAGGTTTGGTTATGGAATAAGCAGTAACTCTCACTTATTAAAAAGTATTAAAGAAAAGCAAAATCCTTGGAATATAAATTGTTTTGCAGAACTTGCTGTACGTTACGTGTTAAAGGATGAATTATATATAAGAAAAAGCGAAGAATGGATAAGAAAGGAAAGACCAAATTTTTTAGAGTCATTAAATACTATACCCTTTATAGATAAAGTATTTTTGACCTACGGGAATTATGTATTATGTAAATTAAAAGGAATAGATTCAAAGAAACTTTATAAACTAAGCCTCGCTAAAGGTTTTGTTATAAGAAAGGCAGACAATTTTAGAGGTCTAGATAAACAATATATAAGGCTTGCTATTAAGGATAAAGATAGAAATGAAAAACTTATAGCAGCTTTTAATGAATTTAGGGTTGAGAGTAATTTAATTGGTGATGAAAACATTAATAGGGACAGTTAACAACTAATTGAACTTTAGACTAGAGTACAGTCCGCAAAAGGATGTGAATATAGATGAGAAGTATAGTTATAGGTTCTAATTCCAGTGGTGGAGGTAAAACAACAGTAACACTTGGAATCATGAAAACATTGAAAAATAGAGGGTATGAGGTGCAAGGGTATAAAGTAGGACCTGATTATTTAGACACAGCTTTTCATACAAAGATAACTGGAAAAAATTCACGTAATTTAGATTTATATCTTATGGGAGAAGAAGGGGTTAAGGCTAGCTTTTCTAGAGGAAATGGTGAATTAGCAGTAGTTGAAGGTGTAATGGGTTTATATGATGGGAAAGGAATAGATACATCCTATTCTACTTATCATGTGTCTAAGGTTTTAAACTTGCCGATAATACTTGTATTATCTCCAAAGGCACAGGTAGCAACGCTCTGTGCTGAAATTAATGGAATAGTTAATTTTAAAGACGCTAATATTATGGGGATAATACTAAACAACATAACAGAAAATTATTATAAGCTACTTAAAGCAGCCATTAAAGAAAACTGTAACTTGGAGGTTTTAGGTTATCTTCCGAGGGATGAGAGGTTAAGCTTAAAAAGTAGGCATTTAGGTCTAGTTCAAAGTAGTGAAATAGAGGATCTAGAAGAAAAGATTGAAATATGTGCTCAGTTATTAGAAAAACATATAAATATAGATTTATTATTAGAAAAATTTGTAGAAAGTGAAAGGTATGTAGATAATTTTCATGTTGAAAATAAGGGGAAAAGAATAGCTGTAGCCTATGATAGAGCCTTTAGTTTTTATTATAAAGAAAATTTAGAGATTTTAGAGGAAATGGGGGAAGTTGTATACTTTAGTCCAATTGCTGATAAGGAGCTACCTCGTAACATTGATTTTCTTTATATAGGAGGAGGTTATCCGGAGGTATTTATAAATGAGCTATCTCAAAATACATCTATGCTAGAGAGCATAAAGAAAGCTCTAGATAACGGACTGAGATGTTATGCCGAATGCGGAGGATTAATGTATCTCTCGCAAGGAGAAAAGCTTCAAGGAGAAGAACAAATATCACATAATGCTGTGGGCTTTTTTAAGGGGTATTATACTTTAACAAAAAAACTTCAGAATTTTGGATATGCAGAAATTAAAGTAGAAATGGAAAATGAAGTTTTGCAGAAAGGAATGAGGATAAATTGCCATGAGTTTCATAAATCCATAGTTAATATATCAGATGAAAAAGTATTTAAGCTATTTAAGGAAATGTATGATGGAAGCCAGAAAAGTTGGCAATGTGGATATGTTAAAAAAAATACTATAGCTGTTTATGGACATGTGCATTTTTTTGGAAACTTACAATGGGTTAAGCAGATTTTTGATTAGGTAGGAACGTGCATTCATTGTAGAGTTTTGTGCGGATAATAAGTAAGAGTTTAATTTGTTGTTAACTGTCCCCCAATTGCCCAATTATTCTAGTGCTTGTTTATAATAAAGAAAAAGGAGATTCAAATATGGATTATATAAAGATTCCAATGGATATAGAAAAGAGAAGTTTTGAAATTATCGGAAAAGAAATGGGAGAACATAAATTCTCAAGTAGTGAACTTTCAATAATTAAAAGAGTGATACATACTACTGCTGATTTTGATTATAAAAATATATTATATATTAGAGACGGAGCAATAGACGAGGCTATAGAGTTACTTAAAAAAGGAACAACAATATATACTGATACGTTAATGGCACTGGCTGGTATAAATAAAAAAGCTCTTAAAGGTTTAAATTGTAAGGCGTTATGTTACGTAAGCGATGAAAAGGTTGCAGAGATAGCAAAAAAAAGACAGATAACACGCTCTATGGCTGCAGTAGAGAAAGCAGTTGAGGATGGAGTGGAATTCTTTATATTTGGGAATGCGCCTACAGCTTTGTTTAGACTAAAGGAATTAATCCAGGAAGGAAAATGCAATGCTAAATTTATATTGGCAGCACCTATAGGTTTTGTTGGAGCAGCAGAATCTAAGAAAGAAATTGAAAAATTAGATATTCCAATGATTGTTGTAAGGGGAAGAAAAGGTGGAAGCACGGTGGCTGCATCTATATTGAACGCATTAATGTATATGATAGTAGATAGGAGTTAGTTCCTAAATTTATTTTTGGTTATTAAGTATTTTAAATAAATAAGAAACTTATCAGGAGGTATATAACAATGCTTAATTTGTATGTTAATAGCAATGGCAAAAGACTTAGATGTGGATATACTACTGGTTCTTGCGCTGCGGGAGCTGCAAAAGCTGCAACGCAAATTTTATTTTATAATACTGATATAGATGAAATAAGGATAGATACTCCAAAGGGTATAGAATTATTGCTACCAATAGATAATGTAGTAAAAGGAGAAGACTTCGTTGAATGCTGTATTTTAAAGGATGCAGGGGATGACCCTGATGTAACAGCAGGTATGGAAATATGGGCAAGGGCTGATAAAGCAAAGTCTGGATATATCTTAAGAGGTGGAAAAGGTGTTGGAATAGTTAGAGGAGAAGGATTGTACGTACCGAAAGGTGAATGGGCAATAAACCCGGTACCTAGAAAAATGATAGAAAAAGAAGTAAAAGAAGTGTTACCCAAAGACGCTGGAGTTACAATAACTGTATTCGTACCCGAGGGGGAAGAGGTAGCCAAGAAAACATTTAATCCAAGGCTTGGCATTGAGGGTGGCATATCAATACTAGGAACTACAGGTATTGTAACGCCAATGTCAGAGGAGGCTCTCAAAGAATCTATACATATAGAAATATGTCAAAAGGTGGCGTCTGGGCATAAAAATCTTATCTTTGTTTTTGGTAATATGGGTGAGGATGTGGCTACAAAAATAGGACTTAAAACTGAAAATATAGTTATGGTGTCAAACTTTATAGGATTCGCAATAAACAGTTGCATGGAAAAACATATAGAAAAAATTGTTTTGGTAGGGCATATAGGAAAGATGAGCAAAATATCAGCGGGCTGTTTTCAAACTCACAGCAGAGTATGTGACGTGCGACTTGAAGTATTAGCTTTAGAATTAGCATTAGCTGGTGCACCTACAGATATTGTTTCAAAGGTGTACAAGGAAAAAACTACTGAGGGAGCAATAAAGCTATTAGGAGACAATTATAAAGAAATATATGGAAACATTGCAAATAAGGTAAAAAAGAGATTATATCAATATACTTATGAAACGATTCCAGCAGAGGTTATTATGTTTTCTATGAATAAGGGAATTCTTTGTGACACTAGGGAAAATAGGAGAAATAGTTAGGGACGGTTAACAACTAGTTTATAATATTAGGTAAAAATAAGATAGTGAAAGGTAGCAGAGCAAATGATTTATATAGTAGGAATTGGGCCAGGTAACCCTAAATACATTATTCCTTTAGCGGTAGAGACTTTGGAAAAAGTGGATATAATAGTTGGATTTCAAAGAGGAATAATGAGTATACCTAAAACAAATACCCAAAAGATAATAGTGAGAACATTAAAGGAGATTATTGATTACATAACGGGAAACATAGAAAAAGATGTTGCCATAATAGCATCAGGTGATCCATGTTTCTATGGTATAACTAACTATATAACTAATAATTTTAAAGGTAACATAGAAATAGTTCCTGGTATAAGCTCTTTCCAATATTTAATGTGTAAGCTCAAAAAACCATGGCAAAATGCATATTTAGGCAGTATGCATGGAAGACGAGAAGAGTTTATAGAAATCGTACAAAAACATGAGATTTCTGTCTGGCTTACTGATAAAAGTAATTCACCTCAAGCTTTAGGTAGAAAACTTTATGATAATAACATTGAAGCTACAATATATGTAGGCGTAGAATTATCATATGATGATGAAATAATAATAAAAGGAACAGTTGAAGAAATTAAGGATAAGGTTTTTAATGATCTCAGTGTGGTTGTTATAGAAAATAAAATGGAATAAGGTCTATAAAAATAAATTAACATAGCTATTTGTTATTTATTTGTTTGTGCCTAATTAGATGTGGAGGATAAATCATGGCGAAATTATATGGTGTAGGGGTAGGACCTGGAGACAAGGATCTACTTACAATTAAAGCAATAAAAACGATTGGAAAATGTGATGTAATAGTAGTTCCAAGTGCTATGAATGGTGGCAAAAGTATAGCCCATGAAATAGCAGAAGAATATATTAATAAGGATTCAGAGGTATTAGTTAAACATTTCCCTATGGGCGGAGCAGAGCAGGAATCTAAAATATATGAGGCATTCAAATCTATTGAAGAAAAATTAAAAGCTGGGAGAAATGTAGCTTTCTTAACGATAGGCGACCCATTTGTTTACAGCACATACATATATCTTTTAGATTACATCAAGGAAAGTGGTTATGAAGTTGAAACGATCCCAGGAATTACTTCATTTTGTGCTTGTGCGAGCATTGCAAATGAGTATTTAGTAATAGGGAATGAACCTCTTTTGATACTTCCAGCAACTAGATTAGATACTATAAAGGACGAAAAATTCTTAGTAATTATGAAGGTTTATAAAATAGAAGAAGAGGTTTTAAATCATCTCGAGGCAAAGGGTTATAGCTATGTATATGTTAAAAAAGCAGGTAGAGAAGGACAAGAAGTTTTAAGGACCCGCGATGACATATTAAAGAATAAAGAATATATGAGTTTAATAATTGCAAAGAAAGAATAAGGCAATAAAGTGTGGAAAGGCAACAATAATTAATAAAAGGATAGGTGAATTTAATGATTTATTTTATAGGCGCAGGACCAGGTGATGTGGATTTAATAACGGTTAAAGGGAGAAACATATTATCTAGTGCTGAGGTAGTTATATATGCAGGATCACTTGTAAGTGCCCAGCATATCAGCTTTTGCAAAAAAGATATAGTGGTTCACAATTCCGCTTCAATGACTCTCGAAGATGTTATAGAGGTTATGAGAAAAGCACATACTGAAGATAAAAATGTTGTAAGACTACATACCGGAGATCCATCTATATATGGAGCTATAAAAGAGCAAATGGATGAGTTAGATAAATTAAATATAGATTATGTTATAGTGCCAGGAGTAAGCTCATTTTCAGCAGCGGCATCTGTTATAAAAAAAGAATTTACGCTTCCTAGCGTCACTCAAACTCTAATTTTAACAAGAGTTGAGGGAAGAACCCCAGTACCAGAAACTGAGGATTTAGAAAAGCTCGCATCTGTTGGAGCATCTATGGCTATCTTCTTATCTATAAGCATGATAGACAAGGTAGTTGCAAAACTTAAAGCAGGTTACAAAAGGAATGTTCCAATAGCTGTAATTGAAAGAGCGACTTGGGCAGATGAAAGAGCCATTATTGGAACCTTGGATGATATAGCAGAGAAAGTTAAAGTAGCTAAGATAACAAAATGTGCTCAAATTCTTGTAGGAGATTTTATAGATTGTGAATATGAAAAGAGCCTTTTGTATGATAAGACCTTTACACATATGTTTCGCGAAGGGAAAAAATAGATAGTTAAGGGGGATATTTAATTGGGGAAATTATATGTAATAGGAATAGGGCCAGGTGGACTTTCTCACATGACAATAAAAGCAATGGACGCCATAAAAGAAAGTGATATAGTTATAGGTTATAACAAATATATAGATATGATAAAACCATTATTAGAAGGTAAAGAAATATTTTCTACAGGAATGAAGGGTGAAGAAGAAAGGTGCAAAAAGGCACTAGAGCTTTGCCATAACAAGATAGTTAGTATAATAAGTACTGGGGATTCTGGAATTTACGGTATGGCAGGTTTAATTCTTCAACTTAGGGTAGAGGAGGATGTTGAGGTTGTTCCGGGAGTTACAGCGTCATCTGCTGCAGCGTCGATACTTGGTGCGCCTTTAATGCATGATAACTGTAACATAAGTTTAAGTGACTTAATGACCCCATATGAATTGATTAAAAAAAGAGTAAATTGCGCCGCAGAAGGTGATTTCGTAATTTCATTATATAATCCTAAAAGTAAAGGTAGACCTCATTATTTAAGAGAAAGTATAGATATAATAAAAACACACAGAGTCGGCACTACGCCAATAGCTGTAGTTAAAAATGCACTGAGAGATGGACAAGAAGTAAATATATTTACATTAGATACCTTTGACGAGAACATAGTTGATATGTTATCTATTGTTATAATTGGTAATAGTCAAAGTTATGTAAAAGATGGTAAGTTTATAACGCCAAGGGGTTATATGATTTAAGAATTAAGAAGGGTTAGAAAGAAGGTTAGGGACAGTTAACAATTATTAAGCTTTAAAGAAAAACTAACAATGGAAAGTTGTTAACCGTACCTTCTATTTCGCACTAAGGTAGGAGTGAATAAAGATGATAGGTTTAATTGTAGGTACTTCAGAAGGGAAAAATATTCTATCGGGATTAAATGAGTTTACAGAGGATATTTTCGTCTCAACAGCTACTACTTATGGAGCTGAACTTTTAAAAAAGTACAAATATAGAATTTTCAATGATACGCCGTTAGATTTAGTGGGGCTTATGCAAGTTATAAAGCGCTATGATATAAAAATACTAATTGATGCCTCTCACCCCTATGCTTTAGAAATTACTGGAAATGCAATTGAGGCATGTAGGGTCTACGGAGCGCAATATGTTAGATATGAAAGGCCATCAGTTGCAAAAACCTTTAAGGAAAATGAAAATGTTATTATGGTGGAGGATTATGAAAGTCTTCATCCATATCTTTTAAAAGTCGACGGATGTATTTTAAATACCACTGGCAGCAGGAATATAGATAAAATTATAGGTTTTAAATTAAAAAATAGAGTAATACATAGAGTTTTACCATCAGTTAAGGTTCTTGAAGATATTTTAGGAGTAGGAATAAAAGTTGATGATATAGTAGCTATGAAGGGACCGGTAGGTTACGAATTAAATTGTGGCTTTATTAAAGAATACAAGGCTAAAGCAATACTCATGAAGGATAGTGGAATACAAGGTGGAACTTATGACAAAATAAAAGCAGCTATAGATAACAATATATCTGCATTTATAATAGGAAGAAAAGCTATGGAGTATTCAAAAGTGTTTTATAGTGAAATTGAGCTTGTAAAATTTGTTTCAGGTTTAATGTAGCATCCACATTAATTTTTAATCTTCGTATTCCAATTTGAATTAGTCATTAACCGTCCCCAATATACCAAACGTACATTCATACCTTCGTACACCCGCACCCGTATACGATTATAGTTATTGGACAAACTAATATAAACTAGTATAAATGATTGTATATGTATCACTATTGATACACCTATATTAAAGTGATATAATAATTATGATAATAATATGTGATTTCGGAGGGGATAATTTGAACAAAATAGCTTTAATTACAGACACTACGAGTGATCTAAGAAGTGACGTCATAGAGAAATACAATATAAATGTGTTGCCCTTTAGAATTATCTATTCTGATAGAGAATACTTGGATAATATAGATATTACACCACAAGAAGTTTATAATAATATGAAAATAGAAGTACCGACATCATCTTTGCCATCAATGAAAGATATGGAGGAATTGTTTTTGAAATTAGAAGAACAGGGATACACTCATGCTATAGCAATAACATTATCCACTGGATTATCAGGTATTTATAATGCTATGAAACTTATAAGTGAAAATCACCCAAGCATTATTACCCACATATGTGATTCACAGTCCATTGCACTTGGTGAAGGATTAATAGTTACTGAATGTGGAAAGTTGATACAAGAAGGAAAGACTTTTGAAGAAGTTGTTAATGCGATTCCCTCTATTAAAAAAAGAATCCATTTATATTTTGTAGTAGGTACTTTGGAGTACTTAAAAAAAGGTGGAAGAATAGGTAAAGTTGCTGGCACAATAGCTGAGCTTTTAAATATTAAACCCATAATATCATTTGATGCTGATGGCAGGTATACTACTTGCGAAAAGGTAAGAGGTAGGAAACAGTCGCTTAATAAACTTGTAGAACTTACAAATATCATTTTGGATAAAAAGAAGTGTAGAGTTTATGTAATGCATGGCGATGCATTAGAAGAGTCTCAAAAAGTAATGGGGAAAATAAGTAACCATCCTAATGCTATTTCTGTTGAATTTGGAGGATATATAAGTCCTGTATCAGGAGTTCATAGTGGACCAGGTCTAGTAGGAATGGTCTGCATAGAGGAGCCCTAGATAAAAATGGATGATATGGTAAGCAAAGAAAGTGAGATAGACATTAGGGCGCAGGAAAAGAGGTTGTACGTTGAATATAAGAGAAAACTTTCAGAACTCCGAAAAGTTCAAAAAGAAAAGGAGGCAGTGGGGCAAGTATTTACAAAAGGATTATTACCTCTGTATGTGTTATATATTCTGAGTTTAGGTGAAACTAATGGGAATGATATATCTCATAAAATAGGTAAGCGAACAAATGATCTTTGGAATCCTAGTACAGGTGGGATATATCCTCTTTTAAAAAAATTAGAAAAGGAAAAATTGATTATAGGGGAATGGAATAATGCCAAAAAAGCACAGAGAATTTATAAAATTACGATGGAAGGTAGACGACAATTAGAAAATAAAAAACATTTGCTTCAAAGCAAAATTGAGGAAGCCTTAGAAGTGTTTAAAATAATTTATAGGGATTTATATAATTAAAAAATACAATATAAAATTTGCACATGAGATATAGAAGCTGTTTTAAATCTCCTTTTCGTATCTAACCTTTCTTCCTCATAATCTCTGAGAAAAGTAAAGTTAAAGCAGCAGGAGCTATGAAATGTAGAAGTACTATTTTTCATGGAGAAAATTGTACTAGATAATGGTCCTAAGATTGCACCATGACCATTAATGTAGATACAGCAATACCCATTGGATAGGCATAATAAGTTGTTGTTTATTGGTGCTTAGTGACATAAAGAAAGTCATAAAGTACTAGAAAAACTCTTAGTACTTTATGACTTAAAAAAATAAAGTTGTAGATAGTTAATTAGTAGTTATAAAGGTCATAACTACTCTTCGCGAAAATCTAAATAAGAACTACCATCAAGAGGAATTAAGGCTTGAAGGGCTGGACGGTCACTTGCTAGACCTACTACATAAACAGTATAAAAACGCTGAGGTTTAAGTTTTATATTAGGGATATATAATGCAATAGTTGTTGTCCCTGTTGGTCTAACTTCTATAGTGTAAGTTCCTGCAGGAACTTCTATATAATCTGTAAATTGTTTGTACTTAATGTTCCTAAATAAAATTTTACCATCAGGTAATGCAATATCTATAGCACCAGCATTAGGTGATAAATGAGCAAATTTAATATAAACATTATCACTAGGGCTTGCAACTTTAGGTTCAAGAACAAGTAGTATGTCGATGTTAGGTAATAAACCAATGGCTGCAGCTGTATAAATTTTTCCAGGTGGAATAAAAATGTTTTTATTAAGTATAGGTGATGTTTTAGTACCTGCAGCATACAATTTCACATTGTAATCACCAGTAATAACCTCTACATAATCTGTAAAAGCGCCATAGGAAAGGTTTCTAAATTTTAATGTGTCATTAATATATACATCAACAGCTGGAGATTTAGGTGAAGAATGAAGAACCCTAAAATATGAAGTCATAGGGGTTACTCTATATTGAGAATAAGAATTATTAACAATTTTTGGATAATAGAACATAAAAGGCTCCCTTCAAATATTTCTACTCTATTAATATATGAAAAATTATCCTACAATGTTACTAAATTTTAGAGCCAAAAGACTATTTTTTTTAAAATTGATTGTTAATACCGCAGCGACCCAGGAGATAATTTAATAGCAAATTAGTCTGATTATTTAAAACATGTCCTTCTTATTTAAAAAATAAATTACAAATATCACGAGTAGCCCAATTAATGCAAATACATACCAAAAACCTATAGCACTATTTGCGAAGGGGATTCCATTCACATTCATACCAAATAGTCCAGAAACCATATTAGGTATAGCCATAACTATAGTAATAGCTGCAAGAAATTTCATTACTATGTTAAGTTTATTTGATATTACTGAAGCGTAGGCATCCATAGTACCATTTAAAATGTTACTATAAATAGTACACATCTCAATAGCTTGCCTATTTTCAATAATAACATCCTCTAATACGTCTTTATCATCGTCGTACATTTCAAGAATATCTAATTTGAGCATCTTTTCCAAAGTGATTTCGTTTCCTTTTAAGGAGGTAGAAAAGTAAACAAGAGATTTTTCTAGCGCTAATAATTGAATAAGTTCTTTATTTCTTAGGGTCTTATGTAGTTGTTTTTCTACTATGGAACTTTTCTTATCAATTTGCCTTAGGTATATTAGATAATAGTTTGCAATTCTATATAGAATTTGTAGCATGAATCTTGAACGCTTAAAGGTAAAGAATGAGCTAATTTTCCCTTCAGCAAAATCAGACAATATTTTACTGTTTTTTAAACAGACTGTAATTATTACATTATCAGTATGAATCATAGCTATAGGATATGTATCGTAAGTTAGCGAATTATCATCCATTTCTGTAAAAGGAATATCCAGGATAATTAATGTGCAATCTTCTATGTCAATACGGGAGGTTTCTTCTTCATCTAAAGCAGCCCTTAAAAAATCCATAGGGGCCTTAGTATTTTTTGAAACAAATATTAATTCTTCATCTGATGGGTCTATCAAATTGATCCAACAACCGGGCTCTATATTTTCCAGCTTCGTAACCTGTTTATTTTCTGCACTGCTATATATTGAAAGCATTACAACACCTTCCTCTCCTAGTATAATTTCATCTATATTATAGTCTATAAAAGACAATCTATACAAGGAATAATTAATTAAATAATTTGAAATATTAGCTTTTTTAGTACTAAACCACAGTTGACAAGAAAGAGAGAATAATTGATAATGGTATATGGAAAGTTATACACATAAATTTATAAAAATAGAATAATAATAAAGTAATTAGACTAAATATATTGTAGAGTATTATTGAAGGGAGTGGGATATTAATGGATATATACCCATTATTTATAATTGCTTTAGCACTATCTTTAGATGCATTTGGAGTTGCTTTATGTATAGGATTAAACAATCAAACAAGATTTAAAAATAAGGTTGGCTTTACAATTTCATTTGGAGTATTTCAATTTTTATTATCATACCTAGGGGCTTATGCTGGGTTTCTTTTTAATACATATGTAGCTTCAATGCCAACCATAATTGGTGGTATGATTATTTCGGTAGTTGGAGTAATTATGATTAAAGAAGGATTTGACAACAAAGGAAAATGTCCACTACTAAGACCTAAAATGTATCTTATTTTAGGAATATCTGTAAGTATAGATGCAATGGTGGTAGGATTTACGGTACTAAATAATATAACAAATGTTATGTTATTAAAAGATACATTATTTATTGGGGGAGTAACTCTAGTAATGGTAACAATTGCGTTTATAATTTCTAAATACTTAAAAAAGATAGAGGTTATAGGAAAATATGCAGATTACATTGGAGGAATGATTTTAATAATTTTTGGGCTTAAGATGATGTTTTTTTAAAAGAGGAAGGATGATAAACATGTTAGAAAAATTAAAGAATTTAAATTCATTTAAAGCATTTAAATATTTTAAAGAGATGAACCAAATTCCAAGAGGTTCGGGAAATGAGAAAGCAATAAGCGATTGGTTAGTTAACTTTGCAAAAGAACATAATTTGAAAGTTATCCAAGATGAATCATTAAATATCATAATTAAAAAGCCAGGAACCTCCGGATATGAGGATGCACCAAGTATAATACTTCAAGGTCATATGGACATGGTCTGTGAAAAAAATATAGAGTCAAAACATGATTTTTTAAAAGATCCTATTGAATTTATTGTAGAAGGTGACTTTTTAAAGGCTAATGGAACAACTCTTGGTGCTGATGATGGTATTGCAGTAGCAATGGGCCTTGCAGTGCTTTCGTCAATTGATATTTCTCATCCACCAATGGAGTTATTGGTGACAACTGGTGAAGAGATAGGAATGGTTGGAGCACAGGCACTTAATCCTAAAAATTTAGATGGAAGAATACTTATAAATATAGATTCAGAAGAAGAAGGAAAACTTCTAGTAAGTTGTGCAGGAGGAGTACGAGAAAAAATAAAGTTCCCAATAACTTGGGAAGAGGCAGATAAAAGCTTTGTATGTAGCGTAATTAAATTAAGGGGCTTAAAAGGCGGTCACTCTGGAATGGAAATAAACAAAGAAAGAGGAAATGCTAACAAGATTATGGGGCGTTTTTTAATGGACTTAAAATCAGTTATAGATTTTAAAATAAATTCTATAAGTGGAGGAGCTAAAAATAACGCAATTCCTCGGAATGCTGATGCAATTATATTGTTTAGAGAAAATGATAAAGCAATAGTTACACAAAAGTTATCACAGTGGAACGCTACACTTAAAAATGAATTGAGTATTATTGACCCTGATGTTAAGTTTACTATTGAAGTTCTAAACGATAAAACAAATAAGTTTTTTTCTGAGGATACTGCCACAAAAGTGCTTCAAATACTTTTCTTAATTCCCAATGGAGTTAAAAATATGAGCATGGCTATAGATGGGTTAGTTCAAAGCTCAACAAACATAGGAGTTCTTACGACAAATGACAAGAACGTAGTATTTGACTCTGCAATAAGAAGTAGCATAAAAACTTTAAAGAAAGCAATATGTGACGAAACTATAGTGCTCGCAGAAATGGTAGGAGCAACTATTGAATTTGAAGCTGATTACCCAGAGTGGCAGTATAATCCTAGTTCTAAGATAATGTTAGCTCTTCAAAAGGTGTATAATAATTTATACGGAGTGATGCCAGAAATATCAGCTATCCATGCGGGCCTTGAGTGTGGGTTATTTAGTGAAAAATTTAAAGAAAATATCGATCAAATATCCTTTGGTCCTAATGTTTATGATGTACATACACCAAATGAACATCTAAGTATATCGTCAACAGATAGAATGTGGGATTATTTAATAGCAATATTAAAAGAAATAAAATAACATAGTAAGGTGAAGCAGATGGATATAAATTTATATTTAAAAGATAATAATATAAGAATTACTAAAGCGAGAAAAAGCATATTGGGAATTATACTTTGCAGCAATGAAGCTATAAATGCAAATATCATATATGAGTTACTTAAAAAAGAGGACATAAAAATTGATTTGTCCACGATATACAGAACCCTAGATTTGCTTGAGAGTAAAAAGCTATTAAATAAGTTTGATTTGGGGAATAATATGTATAACTATACTATAAATAATAATTCTCATATACATATAATTGAGTGTGAATTATGTCATAAGAAAATGGTTATAGATTGTCCAATACCCCAAATAGAGGAACAAATAAAAGCAAAGACAGGAATAACTCTTACAGAAAGTCATGTTTACTTAAAAGGCATCTGCAAAGAATGCAAAAAATAAGAGGGGGATGAGTTATATGCAATTTTCTTCATTGGTATTGATGGAAATAGATAAAGAGACTAATCAATTTGTTAAAGAACTTGGAAGTTACGAGACTTCTGAAGGGGCAGAATTTGTTACAAAATTAAATTATTTTGGAGAATTAATTAACTTGACCTTTGATACGCACGTTGATGTGGAAGAGTGGCAATACACTGCTATTTATGATAATTTTAATGAAGAAATCTTTAGATCTAAAGGTTATTATATTGAAGTTGTAGATGATGAGTACAATCCAACGTGGCTAGTTAAATTTAAATATTCTGACGACCATATGGTGGTTCGTGAGTCCATAATTGAAATATGCGAATTAATAAAGCAAGAATTTAAAGAAGTTTTTATAAAAATTAAGGGAAAAGAAGAAGAATATAAATAAAAATGTTGAGAAAAAAACTTTACAGACATAAAAAGAAATAACCAATGAAAAAAAATTAGAGGTGGGCATGAGACTTGAGTTTATTGATAGAGTAAGGGTTGGCGAAGTTTTAGGAAAAAGTATATTTGCAAATGATGGAAGCACATTACTAAGAATAGGGGTTAAACTAACGCAGAAATATATCAAAAGATTAAAAACTTTAGGAGTTTTTTATGTCTATGTAGAGGATTCTAGATTAAATGATATAACAATTGAGGATGAAGAACTAAATGATTTAAAGGCAATTACCATGAAAAATATGTATAGTATAGTTAAGAATGTAACTGAAGGAAATAAAACAGGAATTAAGAATTCACTATCGGTTGTTACAGATTTAGTTAATCATATTATTGAGATGGGTGATATCAACAAAAGCTTGTATGATATTCAAACATTTGACAATTATACTTACCTACACTCAATAGATACGGGTATTATGGCGATTTTTTTAGGTATTACCATGAAACTTTCTGAAAATGAATTAAAAGAACTAAGTATTGGAGCAATTCTTCATGATATAGGTAAAACTAAAATTGATAAAAATATTATAACCAAGCCAGGTAAATTAACAAAGGAAGAATTCGATGAAATAAAAAATCATCCTATATATGGGAAACAAATTTTGGAAAAAAACTTTCTTATGTCAAATGAAATTATAAAAGCAGTAGAACATCACCATGAAAGAGTTGATGGTAGTGGATATCCCTATGGACTTACTCAAAATCAAATATCTAGATTTGCAAAAATAATCGGGGTCTGTGACGTTTATGATTCTGTAAGTAATGACAGATGTTATAGAGAAAAATTTAATCCTAGTGATGCTTATGAGTTAATTTTAGCAGGTTGCGGTAATGATTTTGATGAGGAAGTGGTGAAAAATTTCAAAAAAACTTTTTCGGTATTCCCATTAGGCGTTTGTTTAAAACTATCCAATGGAGTTGAAGGTTATGTAATTACTCAAAACAAAAATTTTCCTGATAGGCCCGTAATAAGAGTTCTTTATGACAATGAAACTAGGGAACCTATTAAATTTTATGAAATAGATTTGCTCAAATGCCAAAATATCGTAGTGAACTCAATAATATAAAAATACAAATTTGATTAGGAGTAAAATATGATAGAAAAAAATGTGAAAACCATTATAAATGGTATTACGAGGCAACATGGATATTTATTAGAGGACATACCAAGTAATAAAAATAGTTCTAAGCTTTGGACAGTTACCAAGGATATTAGGGGTGTGTTATACCGATTAATATTTATTACTGATTTTAGCCTAAACCAATTAATGTTATATGATATTCCCAGTGATAAAAAAAATATTTATATACTAGTTTCTGAGAATGAAACAAATGGGGATAAAGAGCGAGAAAATCCTTCCATAAATAGTTTATTAGAAAAACCGTTGATTCGGGTGAATGTATTGGCGAAAAATGTAAGCTATTCTGAAAATGTAGATCAACAAGTTGTTCAAGACCTAATTTCGGTTATGAATAATAGCAACTTACATAGCAGTAGGGAAAAAATAAGTTCACAGGATAAACCTTGGATTACTTTGGGAATTATAGCTATAAACGTTGTGATGTACGTAATTACAGCATATTTGAGTCTTGCTTATGCAGGCGGTAGCATATTTAGTAGTGATACCAATGTTCTAATTTTACTTGGTGCGAAGGTTAATAATTTGATAACACAAGGAGAGTATTATAGGCTTATTACTTGTATGTTTTTACACGGTGGGATTGTTCATGTAGGCGTCAATATGTATTCTCTTTATGCTATAGGGCCAATGGTGGAGAAGGTTTATGGGAAGGTAAAGTACATTGCCATCTATTTCATTTCTGGAATATGTGCATCTTTATTCAGTTATATTTTTTCAACAGATGTATCTATAGGAGCCTCTGGTGCAATTTTCGGATTACTCGGAGCAGTACTTATTTTTGCAATTAAATCTAAAGGCAAAACTGGAAGTGCTTTTATAAAAAGTATTTTGTCAGTTATATTTATAAATATATTTATAGGAGCAACGTTACCAAACATTGATAATTTTGCTCATGTAGGTGGACTTTTTGGAGGAATGATTGTAGCTTTTGCAGTTAATTTTAAAACAAGAGATTAATGACATTTCAGAAGGTACATAAGCAGAAGCAAAATTGTTGCTTCTGTTCATGTACCTTTATTTTTTTATAAGTATTATATTAAAAGCATGGAATATTAATATTTTATGCAACGCCATTATTGCACTTGTTTTTAATAATATTAATTAAATCTTCATAATTTATAGTTTCCTTCTCAATCAATAAGGCTGTTATAGCCTCTAAAGAATCTTTTCCACCTAACAAAATATTTTTAACTTCCTCATATAAATCAGTAATTAAATTTTTACATTCTAAAAATACTGCATCCTGATTTGTAAAACCTGATTCTTTTAGTTTAGCCATAGTAAGTAGACCAAGAGATTCACCCATTCCGTATTCTGTTACCATTCTAGTTACAAGCTCAGTACTTCTTTGTAGATCACTATAAGCGCCGGTGGTTACATTGTCTATTCCAAATATAATTTCTTCGGCAGCCCTACCACCTAAAAGTACCATTATTTTTTTCCTTAAATAATCTTTGTTTTTATAAAGTGTGTCTTCCGGAATACTTAAAGTATAACCGCCTGCACCTTTAGTAGTTGGAATTATGGTTACTTTAGATACTTTATCCTTTGGCAACATTTTAAGTGAAATTAAAGCATGTCCCGCTTCGTGGAATGCGGTTATTTTTCTATCTTGATCTTTAATATAATCTCTATCAACTTTTTCATAGCCAGCAAGCATTATTGAATAAGCTTTATCCATATGATCATTGCCGATAAAAACAGCATTGTCTTTACATGCAATAATAGCAGCCTCATTAGTTAAATTTTCTAGCTTTGCACCTGAAAAACTAGTAGTTTTATGTGCCCATTCAGCGTAATTTATATCTTTAATAGGCTTATTTTTAAAATGAAGTTTTAAAATCTTCTCTCTAGCAGATACATCGGGTAGAGTGACTTCGATATGCCTATCAAAACGACCAGGCCTTAATAATGCCTCATCTAGCATATCTAGTCTGTTAGTTGCTGCAATCACAATTATACCTTCTGTTTCATTAAAACCAGACATTTCGGTTAATAGAGCATTAAGTGTTTGATCTTTTTCATCAGATCCACCACCAGGTCCATTATTTCTTTTTTTGCCAATAGCATCAATTTCATCAATAAATATAACTGCTCTACCATGACCTCTAGCTTTTTTAAATAAGCTTCTAATTCTACCAGCACCAACCCCTACATATATCTGAACAAAATCAGAGCCAGATACTGCATAGAAAGGAACATTTGCCTCGCCTGCAACTGCTTTTGCAAGTAAGGTTTTTCCTGTTCCTGGATCTCCATATAAGATTACTCCTTTTGGCATTCTAGCACCATAAGCAGAATATTTTTCAGGGTTTTTAAGGAAATCTACTACATCCTGTACACTATCTTTAGCTTCTTCGTTTCCTGCTACATTAGCAAAGTTAAAGCCTATATCCTCGACAGCAGTAACATCAAGATTCGTAGCTGAAAACATACCTTTTGACTTTCGTTTTGTTGATTTAAAGGTCATAAGTCCAAGTACTATAAGTGAGATTACAAAACCTGAAATCGAAGCTATTTGGGAAGGATTAGTTAAAGTTTGTTCCGAAACATTTATGCCAGTCTTTAATAGATCCTCTTTGAAGTTATTTGTTCTTGGATTATCAGTTGTATAAGTAGTACCATCTTTAAGTTTAACTTGTATTTTAGGAGAAGTTGTTACATAGACAGTTGAGATTGTACGTTTTGAGGCATCTTTAAGAAAATCAGTATATTGTTTATCTTTAGGTATTTTAAAAATATTACTTCCAAAAATGAGAAATACTAAAGAAAGAACTGCAGTGATAACAGGAAGCAAAATATATTTGTTTTTAATTTTATTCATATGATAGAAGCGATAAAACTACTATAAATTTTAAGTAGTCACTTATTCGCCTCATTCACCATCCTTTCTTTTAATATATTTTTTCTTGTTTCTGCTATTTTAAATGATATACCATTATATCTGTTATAATAGTATATGAATTTTGCATGTTATATAAAAGTCTACTGAAGCAACAGTGACTTATAAGGGCTATTATAATATCTTTTTAAGGCCTTGTCCACCGAACCTAATAGAATATGGAAATGTAAATAATGTAAAAAAACAAGATTGATATTTAAATCATTTGTTGTATACTTTATCTATGATAGTTTCAGGGGTATTGCATAATACCTTTAGGCTCTAATACATTGAGTTGATATAAAAAAGGAGAAAAGATAAAATGGGTAAGAAAGTTTATGCAATAAAGGAAGGATTTAATTCTAGCACTAATGAGAAAATAGAAAATAAAATAGTCGGAACTTGGGCAGAATGCTTAAAATATGTAAAAGGTGTAAAAGGTGCTAAATATAAAAGCTTCGAGGACATAAATGAAGCTGAAAATTTTTTATGTGATTCAGGAAATGTTTTTAAAAAATCGGATAATAATTATCCAAAGGACTGTTTTCATATTTATGTTGATGGCAGTTATAATTCTGCCACTCAGCAGTATTCTTATGGTATGGTAGCAACAAGTAATGATGTAGTCCTTCATATAGAGAGTGGAGCAGGAAAAAGTGATTCAGCTAAAAATATAAGACAAATAGCGGGTGAACTTGAGGGTGCTGTAAAAGGATGTCAGTATGCCCTTAGCATGGGTGAAAAGAAAGTAGTAATATTTCATGATTATGTAGGGATTTGTTATCATGCTACAGGGTTTTGGGAGAGGAAAGAAGAATCATCAAAAGAATATTATAAAAAAATGCAAGAATTAATGGGAAAGGGATTAGAGGTTATATTTGTTAAAGTTGATAGCCATACAGGAGATTTGTTTAATGAGCTTGTTGATGAAAAATGTAAGGAAAGACTTGGTATAAAATCAGATAAGGTTGTTGAGAAATGGTTACTTAAAAATACTATAAATGTATCAAGCGATGATGTAAAACAAGAAATTTTAAAAATAGCACCTAGAGGGGAAAGTAACATAATTGTTATAAAGGGTAATGAAGTAGATAATAGGGATGAAAATAATTACGATGAAATTAATACAAATGGGTTTAATAAAATCATTAATGAATATACCATAAATCCAGAAGATATAAATAATATAATAGATAATTTAAGTAGCTTCGATAAAACGAAGTTTATTGTTTATTTATTAGGGAAGAGTAATTAATAAATATAAAATATGGGGGTAATATATTGCAAAATGATTTTAACAACAGAAAAAAAGAACCATATTTGTGTTCTCAAGATAACATTGTAATAGAAGTTAATAAAGAATTTATTAATTTTACTGGGTATGAATTGAACGAATTGTTAGGAAAGTCACTTAGTGAAATAGGAGCCATGCTAAAAATTAATTTGGAAATTTTACATCATAGTATAAGTAGAAATTATTCAGGGTACATATTTACAAAGGCCCTTGATGCACGCTTTGTTACTATATCATTTTTAAATGGTGTAAAAGCAAATAATGCAAGGTACACCTTTGCTGAAAAATCAAATTCGAGACTCCATGACAAACTCATTTTTTTAGAACGAGCATTTAAAGAAGACATATCAGGCGAAGCAGTTTATAGTGCGCCAGATTTTATATTGCTTAAAGCAAATCAAAAGTATCTTGATTTAACGGACTCATCTTTTAATAATTATAGCAGTTGTGTTGGTAGACCTATTAGAGAAATCATAAAAAAATTTGTAGGTAGCCAAGAAGAGCTTATTTGGGACTCTATTCTTGGTACTAAAAATACTAGTTATATTAAGAAAATTAAATCTGATAACTTTCCTAAATGTGCAACCTATTGGAAATTTACTCAAACAGCTATAAATGAGAATGGACTAATAAAATACATATATGAAACTGCAAGAGAAGTTACTGAAAGAGTTTTTGAAAATCAAAATTTAGAGAGGCAAAATAAGATAATTAGCAAGCAAAAGCAGCAATTAGAGCAACACAATACACAGTTAGTGAATATAATTGAAAATTTATCTGAGGGAGTAATGTTTGCTAATAATAAAGGTGAGTTCATAATGGTAAATTCAGAAGCTAAAAGGCTAGTTTATCAATCGGACATAGGAATTAGTTTAGGGGATGCTTTTAAAAATACTAAAGTATTTGATATGATGGGAAATGAAATACCATTTGAGAAATTCCCTTCAGTTAGAGCATTAAGAGGTGAAAAATCAAAAAACGTTAAGATTTATGTATGCCATCCTAACATGGAATATTTTGCAGAAATAAGTTCTATTCCAATTTATGATGTGGATGGAAATTTAACAATGATAGTATCATGCTTTCATGACATTACTGAAACAATTGAGCAATCTAGAAAAATAGAAGAACAGAAAAAAGAATTAGAAGCTATAATAGAAAACATATCGGATTCTATAGCCATTTTTGATGACAAAGAACGATATATATTACTTAACAAAACATCAAGAGAAATGTTTTTCACCTCTTATAATAACATGGATAATATAAGTAAGGGGTATAAACCATCTGAGTTTTATGATATTAATGGAGAGAAAATGGACTACGATAATATTCCAGCCCGTAGAGTTATGAGGGGTGAAGAATTTAAAAATATGAGATTGATAGTAAAGTCACCGCATAAAACATTACAAGTAGATGTTAATGGCACGCCTATTTATAATAGCGAAGGAAAATTTATTTTAGGGGTGCTTTGTAGTCGGGATATGACAGACTATTTTAAGCATGAAGAAGCTATAAGAAGCCGATATGAATTTTTAAATAGAATTATAAATACCTTTGATTTACCTGTTGTTAGATTATCATGTCCAGATTTGTTAATTGTGGACATTAATAGAAAGGCATTTAATATCATAAAGCTACTCAGGCCTAATGTTAAATCAATTACGGAGCTAAAAGATAATCAAATCGAAGAGTTATTTAAAGAGTTTAAAACTAGTGAGTATTACCAGTGTATTAGCAAGGTGTTAGTAGAAAAAAGAATTAAATATTTAAACAAAAGAAGACTTTTACTAGATGGGGATGAGGTATATTGGAATATTATATTTGAACCTGTGCTTGATATAAGTGGAGAAATCCGTGAAATATTAATTTTAATTATAGATGTTACTTCGGAAATAAAGTCCAATATGGTAATGGAAAAAGCTTTAAATTTACAGGGAGAATTTCTTGTTAATATATCTCATGAACTTAAAACACCACTAAATGTTATATTTGCAACTGCTCAGTTATTTGATATGTATTGTATTAGTGGATCCATGGATGAAAAGAAGGATTCTATCACTAAATATATAAAATCAATTAAGCAGAATTCCTATAGATTGTCTAAAATTATTAATAATATAGTCGATTTATCAAAAATCGAAGCAGGATTTTTCAAATTAAATTTATCTAATAATAATATAGTTGAAGTTGTAGAAGAAATAGTAATGTCTGTTACTACCCTTAGTGAAAGTAAAGGACTAAATATTATTTTTGATACTGATGTAGAAGAAAATATCATTGGTTGTGATACAGAGAAAGTAGAGCGAATTGTGTTAAATCTTATATCAAATGCCATAAAATTCTCAGATGTGGGTAATGAAATATTTGTGGAGGTTAGGGATAAAAAAGAATTTGTAGAAATATCAGTGAGAGATAATGGAATTGGTATCGAAGAGGAATATTTAGATATGATATTTGATAGATTTCGTCAGGTAAACAAATCACTATCAAGAAATGCTGAAGGTACCGGTATTGGCTTAAGTTTAGTTAAGTCAATTGTAGAACTTCATGGTGGTACTATAACTGTTGAAAGTGAATTTGGGAAAGGGAGTAAGTTTACAGTTAAGCTTCCGTCCAAAAGGGTACTCCATGAAAATATGATCTATAGTAGCAACGTAAGAAGTAAAAGTGAAAGCATTCAGGTAGAACTTTCGGATGTTTATTCGTAATTTTTCTAAAAATAGATTAATTATTTTAAAAATGCACATCCTAATAAAGAACAAATTAAAGAAAGGATGTGTAACTTATGCATAGTAAATTTATGTCAACTATCACGACGGGGGCAATAATTGGAGTAGTAGCAGGTGCAATGCTAATTCCTAATATGGACAGAAGCACAAGAAGAAGAGCTAAAAAAACAGGCAAAATGGTAATGAATATTGCAGGTGATATGTATGATAGCATGAAGGACTATATTTCATAAAAATATTAGAAAAACTCCAAAGCATATTATTTGATATGTATTTGGGGTTTTTAATTTTCCCACTAAAGATTCAAACTATATTCATACATTTTGAATTTTATAAGTAAACTATGTTATAATTGAATTAAAAATGTCTAAGAATGTTTAAATTAACAACATTTTATATATGACCATATTGTAAAGGAAGAGTGATTATGGAAATATTGTCTCTAGGAGAAAAGATAAAGAGGAAAAGAAAAGAACTTAATATGACATTAAAGGACCTTGCAGGTAACAGAATAACTCCAGGGCAAATTAGTCTGGTTGAATCTGGCAAATCCAATCCGAGCATGGATTTATTAGAATATTTGGCAAATACTTTAAATACAGCTGTTGAATATCTAATGGAGTCAGAGGAAGCGCAAGCAGAGAAAATATGTTTGTTTTATCAAAATATTGCTGAATCACATATTCTAAATAATGACTTACAACAGGCGGAGCAAAATATTGAAAAGTCTATATACTATTCTGAAAAATATAAATTGGAATATAGAAAGGCTAGGAATTTGTCCTTAAGAGGAGACATATACTTGGCTAGGAAAGACATTGCGGAAGCTCAACAGGTTTTTCTTTCTTCAAATGTTATTTTTATCAAAAATAACTCATATGAAGAAATAATTAAAACCTTTCTTAAACTGGGAACAATAACACTTGAGCTCAGGGGTTATCAATCTGCGTCAAGTTATTTTAAGCAAGCCGAAAAGGTCTTTATGGACAATCAAATGGGAAATGATTTTTTATTAGGTAAAATATACTATTATATAGGGTACACTTATTTTAAATTAGAAAATATGGAAAAGGCTATAAAATATTCATATTTAGCTCAAGAAAAATTTAAACAAATAGATAACAAGAAGGATTATGCTAATTCACTTTTGTTATTAGCAGATGGATATAATAAAAAAAGTGATATTAAGAATGCTATAAAATATTCAAAGATTACATTGAAAGTATTTAATGAAATTGATAATTTAACTTATGTATCAGAAATAGAAAATAACTTAGGAAGATTATTTTATGAATTTGAAAATATGGAAGAATCATTTATTCACTTAAATAAAGCCAAGGAAATAAGGCAAAAGACTAATGACTTAAAATTAATAGAGACATTAGCAAATATTTGTGAAAACTATATTAAGCTTAAGTCCATAAGTAAAGCTAAGGAAGTTTTAGAACATATTTTAGGATACATAGAAGATGGTAATTATAAGGCATTGTGCCATTATTACCTATTAAAATATAGAGTCGATTTATTAGAAGACAATAAGATTGAAGCAGAAAAGACCTTATTACAAGCTCTAAATTTTGTGAAGGAACAAGATCAAATAAAGGAATCAGCTGAGATTTCAATAATGATTGGAAAGTTCTATATCGATGGTGGTAGAGCTATAGATGCAGCTAAATATTTAAATGAGGGTGTAGAGTTATTTAAAAAATTAGGTGTAATTAAATAATTAAAAGTAATTAAATAATTAGAGGCTATTAAATAATTTGAAGTAATTAAATAATAAAGTAAAACTATTTTATGGTTAGGTGATGAAGATGAAAATATTATCAACAGGGGAAAAGATAAAAAGAAGTAGGATATATAAGGGATATACTTTAAAAGAGATATGTAATGACAAAATATCAGTATCTAAAATGAGCTGTATAGAAAATAATAAGGTAATGGCAGAACCTTGGATTATTGAACTAATAAGTAAAAAATTGGATATAGATATTGGTTATTTAAATGAAAATGTATTAGAGCAAGTTGAGGAAAATATTAAGGAACTAAAAGAGTACGTCATGAATGGCGAGCACACCATTCATGGCAAATATAATAATAAGGTTAATGATGTCGTGGATGATAAGGATGAAGATTTTGAAGCTAAAATATCATACAATCTGGAGTTTGCTGAAAAATATAATTACTATGATTTAGCCCTTGAATTAATACATATGCTGTTTAATTTCTACTTAGATGAAAAAGATTTCGAAAAGACTCAATCGATTACTTCAAAGTATTATGATTTACATCTAAAAGCATCAATGGAAGATAATCAATTAAACTACTACATAGATATGGCAAGACATTTATATATAAAAGAAGATTATTTTCAAGCCTCGAGTTACTATTGTAATGTTCGAAAAGGGCTAAGTGATAACGGGATTCCTAATTATAAAAAATTAATTATAGTCACTTACAATGAGGCTGCTTGTAATATTATGCTGAAAAAGTATGAGTACGCTTTCGATGTTGGAATAAAATTATTAGATTTAGTTGAGCACGTGGATTCAGAATTTAAAGCCGCCGAAATATATCATATGCTCGCCATGTTATCTATAAGAATGAAAAATGGAAAGTTTGAAGAATATGAAAAGAAGTCTTATGAGTTATATAAGGATAAAGATTCAAGTAAAGCATTAGCTATTTTTAATTATGGTTCGACAATGTTTGACTGTAATATGAAAGAGCGTGCAATCGAGTATATAAATAATGGGCTAAGCATATATCCAAGGAATAATAAAACTGGATTAGTTAAATTTATGTTAGATTGTGTTAATGAGCTTATTGAAAATGATGTAATAGATTTAGCACAGGTTATATCGGATGAGGTGTTAAACTATGCAATTAATCTAGATGATATTAAATTCATTGAAAAAAGCTATTATTACAAAGCTATTATTTTAGATAGACAAGGTAAGTCATCTAGTGCAGAGATGTATATGAATTTATCTTTAGATTCATTATTAAAATTTGGAGAAAAACAAGATGTATATACTCGTTACTTAGAAATGGGAAGTATGTACCATAAACTTAGTAATGTGGCAGATTCTATAAAGTATTTTAGTTTAGCTATAAAATTAGAAAAAAAGATGTAGGTTTGGAATCTTTCCAAATATACATCTTTTTTTAGGTATTGTAAATTATATGGCGTAAATTATTTAGAAGTTTCTCTATTTATTATAAATTCTTTAGCTTTTATTTCTAAACTATCGTCCAAGGAAGTTAAAGCCACTTCATTATATTTATTGTTTAATGCTAGTGTAAGTATTCTGTCCGCGAGTTCAGGATTTTTAGATAAGAGTGAACCATGAAAATAAGTACAAAAGGTATTTTTGTAAATGCACCCCTCATAACCATCCTCGCCGTTGTTGCCATATCCAACTTTAACTTTGCCAAGTGGCGATAAATCGTTAATATAAGTTCTTCCAGAATGATTTTCAAAACCAACATAAGTCTCATCAAAATCCTCATTATGTATGATAGTGTTGCCTATGAAACGTTTATCTCCACCTTCGGTGTAAATATCTAGAATCCCAAGTCCATCCAGTTTTTCGCCGTCAGGAGTAGTATAATATTTCCCAAGCAATTGATATCCGCCACAAATAGCTAAAAATACTTTTCCACTTTCTATATACTGCTCCATTGCAGATTTTTTTAACTTTATTAAGTCCGGGGAAACTATAGCCTGTTCATAATCTTGTCCTCCTCCGAAAAATACAATATCATAATTGGCGGCATCGAATATATCGCCCATAGATATATTAACAATATCTACTTTTATATTACGTAATTCAGCTCTGTGTTTCAATATTAAGATATTTCCTACATCCCCATATACATTCAATAAATCAGGGTATAAATGACAAATATTAATTTCCATATTATTTCTGTTTACCTCGCCTTCTAATTTAAATTTTGGTAGATTACCAAAGTTTATTTATATAACCTTTAGTGTGCAAAAATTTTCTTAAATTTATCATGGCAGTATAGGTAGCAAGTATATAAACTATTTCATTATTACAAGACTTGATCTTATGTAGTAAGGTTTCTTCATCACTGCATAAAAGAAAGGACTCTGATGAAAAACCTGCTACTTTAAGCCGTATAGCCATATCGTACAGTCGTATTCCCGATATCATAATTTTGCTAATATTAAGATTAGTTAGACGTTCAAAATTTACATCCCAAATCCATGAAATATCTTTTCCATCAGCATAATTATCATTTAGCAGAAGAGCTAAATTTATTTTCCTTTTGTCCAAATTAATAGTATTTACTGCTTCGTCATAGCCAGCAGGGTTTTTAACTAATATTATTTTAACCTCAATGCCTTCAATATTTAATGTTTCTTGTCTGCCAAAGCTGCTAGCTACAGTTTTAAGAGAGCGCTCTATAGTGGTATCTTTAAGGCCTAGTAATTTAGCTACAGAATATGCACAAAGGGCATTATAAATATTATAAGTACCTGGCTGGTTTATGTAATATTCTTTATGATTAATATGAACCGTTGAACCACTGGTGTTTATATCAATAATTTTATCCACTGAGTATGTAAGGTTCGGGCGCTTATATCCACAACCAGTGCAATAGAAATCGCCTAGATGGTTATATGTGATAAAATTATATTCATAAGGAGATTTGCAAATTGTGCAAAACTTAGCGTCGGCGTTTATGTCTACGACTTTGTTGTCATTAACTTTAGTACTAAAACCGTAATATATTATATCATTCTTAATATTTAAGTTTCCGAATAAAGATTCGTCCCCATTAAGGAGAAGCGTTGTCGCTTCAACCTTAGCCACGCCCTCGAGTATCTTCTTGAGCGTTGTATATACCTCCCCATATCTGTCCATCTGGTCTCTAAATAGATTGGTAATAGTTATGATGCTTGGAGTTATATATTCGGTTACAAACTTAAGATTGGCCTCATCTACTTCTATAACAGCAATTTTTTTCTCGCGTGGCTTTCTAAAAGAATAATTTGAAATAAAACATGCAACTATTCCTGTATACATATTTGCTCCAGTATTATTAGTAATTACTGGTTTATTGCTATCTTTAACAATGCTATAAATCATGCTTGTTGTTGTAGTTTTACCATTTGTACCTGTTATGAGTATAACATCATAATTATCAGCAACTGTTTTTAATATATTTTTATCAAGCATTAAGGCAATCTTGCCAGGAAAATTTGTTCCACCTTGGAATAAAAATTTTGATAATTTCATAATAAACTTTGAAATTAATATACTGAGTAATGATCGAATTTTAATTTTGAACACATCCTTTAATTATACTTATATCTTTATGTTAATTTCTTTATGTTAATATAATTTTATAACATTGTTGCACAAATGTCTAATATATTAATGTAACTTACTATTAAATAATATGGATTTTTATCCATGTATTTGTTAGAATATAACTATAACACAGAAAACATTAGAATTAACTAATAAAGAATAAGAGTCCTAAATTTTTTATTATTAAGTCTATATTATATGATTGAATTTCAAGTTATGTAGATAATTGGGACTGTTTTAGTATTGTGTCCAATAAATATGATATACTCATTAAATAAATGAGTATATCGTGACCAAATTAAGGAGGAATTATGAGGAAGAATGGCATCCTTTATAGGGTTTTAATTTTTACAATCATAACAGGCGTGTTAGTTTTTTTAAGTTTTAAAGTTAAAAATGATTCAAGTAATAAGGACGTAGGATTAAAGGTTATTAAATGGGAAAATTTTTATGATGGAAATAATATTCATTTTTATTACTTAAATCCTCAAAATGAAAACCTATTAAAGCTTAAAACAAAGTATGGACTAGATAAACTTAAAGATAATAAGAAGGATCAATTTGATAACTCTATGAAAATCATGAAATTTATTAATGAAAAAGTAAAAGCGCAAAGTAATGCAATGACAAGTGATAAAAATGCCTCAGAAATAATGGATGTAGCTTTTAATGGAGAGAAGATATCGGATAGTGATTACGCAACTATTTATGAGGAGTGCCTAGCTTCCATTGGAATTAATGTACGACGAGGAGTGTTAAGAAGCACTGATAAAGAGATTATAGGAAAGTCTTATTTTAATGTATGTGAAATATGGAGTGATAAATACCATAAGTGGATAATGATAGATGGAGTTAATGGTTGCTATATGAGGGAAAAAGAGATTCCTCTGGGTGCTATTGAAATAATAAATAAGGGAATAAATAAAGTTCAAATTGCTAATTTAAAAGATACTAATAAGTATATAAAAAATATGGAAAGTTACTATGAAAGCTACAGTATATCTGTTGATAATAATAAATATGGTGAGCTAAAAAGTAATTCTAAAATTACTTATTTGAAATATAAACAGCTTCCCAATATAGAAACAAAGGAGGGATTTATTCAACCTACTATTTTTGTTAATAGCGCGCAAGTATTTAACACATCACCCAACTTGCAATATGTGAACACAGGTAAGGAGAAAACTCCCACCTTAATATTTGCAAAAAGGGATTTAAAATCTGATACAAAAGAAGTGGATAATTTTACTGTAGGAGCATTTATGAATAGTTACATGATGCCAAATTATTACATAAGCGTTAATGGCTCAGATTATATTAAAGTAGAAACTTTTTATGATTTACAAATTGTTAAAGGAACAAACACTATTAAGTTATCACAAGATGGTAAAATTGTAGCTCGCGTAGTAGTAATAGAAAAATAAATATAACGCGTTAGAAATATAATTCTATTCATTTCTAAATATAGTACGTACAAACGTCAAAAAAATTATAAATATTATTGTAAGGAGCGGATATTACATGGATTTAAACATTATATTGGTATTAAAGGCTGTAGTAATAGCTATAGTAGAAGGAATAACAGAATTTATTCCTATTTCCTCTACTGGACATATGATTATTGTAGGAAATGCCATAAATTTCAAAGGGGCATTTGCAAACAGTTTTGAGGTAGTAATTCAATTAGGAGCGATTCTTGCAATTATTGTTTTATATTGGAATAAAATATGGAGCTCAGTTGTGGAGTTTTTTAAGGGGAAACCAGCAGGCATTAAATTTTGGACTAATATTATAGTTGCATTTATACCAGCTGCAGTATTAGGATTTTTACTAAATGATAAAATAGATGAATATCTTTTCAATCCACGTACCGTAGCTTTAGCTTTAGTAGTTGGTGGAATTCTAATGATTATTATAGAGAATAAATTTAGAGATAGGGATGTAACAAAGAGTATAGAGAAAATAAGTTTTAAACAATCATTTAAAATAGGTTGCTTTCAATGTTTCGCACTATGGCCAGGTATGTCGAGATCAGCATCTACTATAATGGGAGGTTGGATTTGTGGCGTTTCTACAGTTGCTGCAACTGAGTTTTCATTTTTCCTCGCAATACCAACAATGGTTGGAGCTACAGCATTAACTTTATTTAAAAGTGGGATGAATTTTACCACTGGGGAAATTATTACTTTAGTCGTTGGATTTATGGTTGCGTTTTTAGTTGCACTAATTGTGGTTGAAAGATTTGTTTCCTATTTAAAAAAGAAACCCATGAAGGTTTTTGCTATTTATAGAATAATAGTAGGTGTAGTATTGTTATGTTTAATTAAATTTGGTGCTATTTCAATATAATTACTTTTATTATGAAAATATAGTATTAAGAACATTCCATTTATAATAATTTATATTTTTTAATTAACGGGGTATAATAAATTAAATAAAGTTTGGAGGAATCTATATGACAGGTAAAATTAAGAAAATAGGTGTATTAACTGGTGGAGGTGATTGCCCGGGGCTCAATGCTGTTATTAGGGCAGTTACTCGTAACGCCATCTTAAACTACGGGTATGAAGTAGTTGGTTATAGCTTTGGATATAGAGGGTTATATTTAAATGAAACTATACCATTAACAATGGAAAAAGTCTCAGGAATTGAACATAAAGGTGGAACTATATTATATAGTTCCAATAAAGACAACTTGTTTGATTATAATGTTTTAGAAAATGGAGTAATGGTGAAAAAAGATGTATCTGATGTAGCAATTGAAAACATGAGAAAAGATGGTGTGGATGCTCTAATAATTATTGGGGGAGATGGTACTCTTACAAGTGCAAGGGATTTCAGTAGGAAAGGTGTTAATGTAATAGGAGTGCCAAAAACTATTGACAATGATTTGGCAGCTACAGATTTTACCTTTGGATTTAATACGGCCGTTGGTGTAGCTACGGAGGCCCTTGATAGGCTTCACACTACAGCTGAGTCACATCACAGGATTATGATACTAGAAGTAATGGGAAGAAATGCAGGGTGGATTGCACTAGAGTCGGGAATTTCAGGATCAGCTGACGTAATATTAATACCCGAAATAGAATTTGATATAAATAAAATCGTTAAAAAGGTAGAACAACGTGAGAAAGAAGGTAAATTATTTAGTATTATTGTTGTTGCAGAAGGTGCAAAAGAAATAGGTGGAGAGGTTGTAATTAGTAAAATAGTTAAAGACAGCCCGGATCCAATCAGGTTAGGTGGAATAGGATTAAAATTACTATATGATTTGGAGAAAATTGTGAAAAATCATGAAATTAGATGTACAGTACTTGGGTATATACAAAGAGGTGGTATAACATCCTCTTATGATAGAATGCTTTCTACTAGATATGGAGTGGCGGCTGTGAATTTAATTAATGAAGAAAAATTTGGAAATATGGTTTGTCTTAAAGGTAATGAAATATCATATGAACAATTAGAAAAGGTTATAGGTCAAACCAAAACAGTAGATCCCAATGGGGAATTAGTTACAGTAGCTAGAAGTATTGGAATTTCATTTGGTGATCGTTAATGCATCTTCTACAAAGATGTTGCAGCGACCCAGGAGATGATTAGTGTTTAGTATATGCCTCTCAACCTATTTAAAAAATTAGTTTCCTTCAAATTTCTTTATAGTAGTGCCATCACTTATTAGTATGATGTTCTTATCTACATCGGTTCTATAAATAATAGAATTTATCTTTTTCAACTTATTTAAGGTTTCTATATTTGGATGTCCATAAGTATTGTAAACCCCACAACTTATTACAGCAATTTTTGGTGAGACCTTATTTAAAAAAGTTTGCGTAGTTGATGTTTTACCACCATGATGTGCCACTTTTAGCACCTGAGCTTTTAAATTGTAGCCATTGTTTATTAGTTCTTGCTCAGCAATGGTTTCGGCATCGCCCGTGAATAAATAAGTTGAATTTTTATATGATACCTTTATAACGCAGGAATAATCATTCATATTTTCGTATGTTGTGCTATTGGGTGATAACATAACGCAGGTGGTATTAGGGCCTAAATCTAAAGTGATATATGGTTTAGTTATATTTATTTTAAGAGTTTTATTTCTTAAAGCCCTAATCATATCCTCAAATGATTGCGAGGAAGCTATGACTTTAGGGCCGTAGAATTCGCCAATATCAAAGTTTTTGATTATGCTTGCCATGCCTCCAATATGGTCTTCATGTGGATGAGTTGCAATTACATAGTCAAGTTTTGTAATATTGTTATTTTTTAAATACCTAATTAATTTTTGCTTCGAATCACTTGTTCCACTATCAATTAATAGGTTTTTGTTATTTACTTGAATAAGTATAGAATCACCCTGTCCTACATCAATAAAATGAGTAACCATATTATTATTTAAATCTAAGTTGATTTTTTGAGTGGATTTATAACCTATAGCAACACATACAGCTACAAAGGTTAGGACAATGAAAATTATGGTATATTTTAACCAGGTTTTCTTTGGCATACAATTAATCTCCTATACTATAGTTTAAGCATATAAATGATTTTATCCAATTATATAAAAAAATATCAATATTTGAAGAGAAATTTGAAATAACACTTACTTACTAGTATAATTGTAATATAATTTAATTTCAGCTTGAAAGGAAAAGTGATATGAGAACTATATATTTTTATTTATTTGTTATTACAAATTTGATTTGGGTAAATTTCAAAAAAACGAAATTCAATAACATAAAAAAGAAAAAATCTATTGAAGAGGCAGAGGTTTATCTATTTAAGGTAGCTACTAATTGGGCTAATTTTGTACTTAGGGTTGCAGGTTTAAATTTAACAGTAATAGGGAAAGAAAATATACCAAACGGGCCTTGCCTTTTCGTGGGAAATCACCAAAGTGATTTTGATATACCGGTGATATTAGCCAATATGAATAGACTCACGGGTGCAGTTGCTAAAGAGGACATGAAAAAAATACCGATACTCAGCTATTGGATGAAGCAAATACACTGCGTGTTCATGGATAGAAAAAATCCAAGAGAGGCATTAAAGTCAATGGCAGAAGGCACTGAAAACTTAAAAAATGGCTACTCTATGCTTATTTTCCCAGAAGGGACTAGAAGCAGAAGTAATAATATGGGGGAGTTTAAGAAGGGCAGCATGAGGCTAGCAATAAAAGCTGGAGTTCCTATTGTTCCGATAACAGTTTATGATACCTATAAAGTTATGGAAGGTAATAAGGGGAAAATTAAAAAGGCAAATGCTAAGCTTATTATAGATAAACCTATATATCTTGATGATATGACAAAAGAAGAGAAAGTGAATCTCTCAGATTTTGTAAAGGATATAATTCAAAATAACTTAGATAAAGAACGAGAATAAATAAAGAAGCAGTTTATAAATAGCTGCTTCTTTATTTATTCTATGGATTTAGGAGTAACACTGTAGCTTTTGATTTAGTCATAGCTTCAATACTATATCTTATACCTTGAGTACCCATACCAGAGGATTTCGTTCCAGAGAAAGGGAAATGGTCAGGGCCTCTTTCAGGTTTATTGTTAATTTGAACTGTTCCTACCTCTAATTGATTAGCAATATTAAAGGCATCATCTATATTTTTAGTATATACAGAAGATTGAAGTCCATATTCAGAACTGTTTGCAATCTTAACAGCTTGATTAATAGTTTTGACTCTAATTACTGGGAGTACTGGGCCAAAAGGTTCCTCCCAAGCGAGCCTCATATCATTCGTGACGTTGTCAAATAATGTTGGGTAAACCAAATTATTAACTCGTTTATTTCCGCATAATAAAGTAGCGCCATGACTAATGGCATCATCAATAAGTTCTTGAACATAGTCCGCAGCCTTATTGTCTATTAGTGGAGTTATCTCACAACCATCTTGTGGTTTTCCTACTTTTAGAAGTTTTATATTTTTTAATAATTCACAAATGAGATTATCAGCAATATTATCTACTACTAACACTCTTTTAACAGCAGTACATCTTTGACCAGAATAGCTAAAGGCTCCAGCAACGATATCTTTGGCTGCACTTTGAATATCCGCATCACTTAATAGTATAGCTGCATCTTTTCCCCCAAGCTCCATAATCATAGGTACCATACCAGCAATTACGGCTATGTGTTTTCCAACTTTAGTACTACCAGTAAAGTTTATAAAATTAATATCTTTGTGAGTCACTAAATAATCACCTATTTCAGAACCTTTGCCTGTTATTGTGTTAATTACACCAGGAGGAACACCTGCCTCGTGAAAAAGAGCAATAAGATGAAGTGCACTAATAGCTCCTTGAGTAGAAGGCTTAAAAATAACACTATTTCCACCAATAAGAGCAGGGGCAATTTTGGATGCAGGAAGATTAATTGGATAATTAAAGGGTGAAATAGCAAGAATAATGCCCACTGGCACTTTGCTTACAAAGGATATTTTATTTTTTTTGAAACCGGGGAAATTATCTGCACCTATGGTTTCACCCTCTAAATGTTTTCCAGCATCAGCTGTAAATCTAATAAAATCTGCAGTTCTTTTTATCTCAGCATTGCAGGAGTATTTGTCTTTAGCAATTTCCTTTTGCATTATGCAGGACAAGTATTCAATATTTTCATCTAGCAGAATGGCACATTTATGCAGAATTGATGCACGAGAGCTAATGGGCATATCAGCCCAATTTCTTTGAGATTTTTTTGAATTCGCAATAACAGCGTTAACTTCATCAAAACTCATAGTTGGGATTTTACCTACTAAACTATTATCAACAGGAGAGTAAATGTCTATTGTATTTTTAGACGTAACCCAATTGCCATTAAATAAATTTTTGTAGGTTTTATCTTGGCACATATCATCAAACAAGAATAATCACCTCGCTTTAAGATTGTTTTACCTGTATAGTATTAACCAAAGAGTACTATATTATTGCATAACTGAAAGTGATGATCGCAGCACTGAAAGTGATGATTATAGCACTGAGGGATGATTAATCATGCCTTTTGGTGATTATATCTTCTATTATAGTTATTTTAGATTGGAGCATTGCAGTATCAGTTTTTAGTTTTAATATATCGTTTTCAGCTTCTTTATTTTTAGTAGCTACAACATTTAAAGTTTTTTGTAATTTTTTATTTATCGCAATTTTTTCGTCTATTATTGGTTTATACCTTTTGCTTAAAGTAAAATTTTTATTGATTAAAAAGCTAGTTTCATTATAAAATGTAATTAAATATATTTTAATTTCTTTAGTTATGTATTTTAAATTCGATATAAGTAAGTCTATAAATTTATTCATAAATAATCACCTCAATTACATTCTACATAAAGAATACTATGAAAGGCAAGGTAATAATAATGGATAATAATAATAATGGCTATTATTTAGAAAATATTAAAAATAAAATTGAAAAGCTTGATATAAAAAAAGAAGAATATGAATTACAATTGATTGAGCAAATAAAGATACTTGAACATAACAATGAGACTATTCAAAAATTTAAATTTACACATGATATATTATACGAAAAATATGGTAGTTTAATTAGGTTACTTGAGAAACAAGGAATAATTTTTGAGATAAATTTTAATGAGTACATGCCACACCAATGGGAGAACTTATTGGTAGTGAAAATATCAAATGGATATGAAATCCGAACTAAAGCAGGTAATCTTTTAAAAATGTTAGATGAAAAATATTCAAAAATTATTGGAGATATTAACAAAAAAGAAGTGCATAGTTTAATTGTAATAAGAGTTACTCATAGAGAAGCTTTGGTTCAACTAAGATTCAGTTAAGTTTTTATGGCAATATAAAAGAAGCTGAATTTGAATTTTCAGCTTCTTTTATACTGTTTAAGAACATTTATATAGAAGTTATTTAACTTCTGTTCTGTCTCTGTCACTATCTCTGTCTCTTCCTAAGAAAGATAAAGCGTATAGGCCACATAAACCTACTAGAGCAAAAATGATTCTTGTAAATGCCGTATTTGTACCAAATAAACTTGATACTAGGTCAAATCGGAAAAATCCAATTAATCCCCAATTTATAGCTCCTATAATAACTAATACAAGTGCAGTAGTATCTAATGCTTTCATTGCAAACATCTCCTCTTTAATTAATTCTTGTTATTATTGTTTGCAATTTTAAAAAAAATATTACATTATTTTAAAAAAATTATTTTATTTCACCATGTAGTTCATAATGAGCTATTTCTAAAATATTATTTGTGTCATCAACAAATACAACAGTAGGTTTAAGTTTTCTAGCTCTTTCTTCAATAATTTGGCAAAAAGTCATAATTATTATTTTATCTCCAGGTTGAACACATCGTGCAGCTGCTCCATTTATACACATAACACCGCTACCGGCATCCCCTGCGATTGCATAAGTCTCAAATCTGTTCCCATTATCAATGTCGACTATTTGTACTTTTTCATATTCTAATATATTTGCATTTTCCATTAGTGCCTTATCTATAGTGATACTTCCAACATAGTTTAATTTAGCATCTGTAACAACTGCTCTGTGTATTTTAGATTTTAACATATTTAGTAACATTTTTGTCCTCCTATATTCCTATGGGTGGATAACAATTATTAATTGTTATTCACCTATATGCGGCATTATTTTTTTACATTAAGCTTGCCAAATAAAATTATCTATTAATCTTGTTTTTCCAATAAAGACTGCGAGGGCAACAAGAATAGGTTTATTAACAAGTTCTACAGATGTTAGAGATAGAGCATCAACTACCTCTATATAGTCAATTTTAGCCAAAACTTCATTTTGAAGTTCATTTTTTATGATTTTATTTAGAAGCTCAGTAGATTTTTCACCAGATGATAACGCCGCTTTTGCTTTAGTTAGGCTTTTGTTTAAAACTAAGGCAGCTTGTCTTTCTTTTATTGATAAATAAGCATTGCGTGAGCTTTTTGCAAGTCCATCATCCTCTCGCACAATAGGGCACCCTATAATTTGTATATCAAAATTTAAATCCCTAACCATTCTTTTTATAATAGCAAGTTGCTGAGCATCTTTTTCTCCAAAGTACGCTTTATCAGCAGGAATTATATTAAAGAGTTTTGAAACTACAGTACATACGCCGTCGAAATGACCAGCTCTTTTAGCACCACAAAGACCTGTTGTAAGATCTTGTACACTAACACCTGTTGAAAGATCAGTGTAATACATCTCAGAGGTTTCTGGAGCAAATATTAGATGAGCTCCAGCATTTTCACACAAGATTGTATCCCTAGCTAAATCTCGTGGGTAGGAGGATAGATCTTCATTTGGACAAAATTGTATAGGATTTACAAATATACTAACAACGACTTTTTCATTTTCATTTGCTGCACGTTTTATTAGACTTTCATGTCCTTCATGTAAAAATCCCATAGTAGGAACTAAAGCAATGCTATAACCTTCTTTTTTCCAAGATTTTACCTGTTGTCTGGCTTCCTCAATAGTTTTTATAGTAATCATTTGCTAGAGGCATTAATAAAGTGCTATTAATTACACTTTATTAATGCCAGCTACACTTCCTTTCGTATCTTAATTTTAAATACACTAATATAGTTTTTTTAATGTTTCTTCATCAATTTTAAAGCTGTGTTCAATAGACGGAAAAGTGCCTTCTTTAACTTCTTTAACATATGAGTTGAAGCCTTCTCTCATAAGATCCCCAACATTCGCAAAAGTTTTAACAAATTTAGGCTTAAAGTCAGAGAACATATTAAGCATATCTTGGTATACTAAAATTTGTCCGTCGCAGCCATCTCCGGCACCTATGCCAATTGTTGGGATAGATATTTCCTTTGAGATGATCTCTGCGAGTTTTGAGGGTATACATTCAAGTGTAATAGCAAATGCACCTGCTGCTTCTATTTTTTTAGCATCTTCAATAAGTTTTTGTGCATCCTCACTATTTTTACCTTGGACTTTAAAGCCCCCAAACATATTCACAGATTGTGGCGTTAGCCCAAGATGACCCATTACGGGGATTTGGGCATTCACTATGGCTTGAATTTGTGGACAAACTACAGCTCCACCCTCGAGTTTTATTGCCTGAGCTCCAGCTTCTTGAATGAATCTTGCTGCATTTTTCACTGCGTCATATAGTGATGCTTGATAAGACATAAAAGGCATATCACCGACTACAAGAGCATTTTTAGTTCCACGAACAAC
>Ga0209125_1000465_pt1 | contig 53189 bp, 46 predicted proteins | sample BarGraIncub1131A_FD_184503 | JGI IMG/M metagenome (GOLD analysis project Ga0209125, IMG submission 184503) | Arctic peat soil microbial communities from Barrow, Alaska - Barrow Graham LP Incubations 11-31A (SPAdes) (version 2) | ecosystem: Environmental > Terrestrial > Soil > Wetlands > Peat... | reverse complement strand
TTCCGGTACGGTAAGCGAGTATATTAATGTTTTCAACATCTTCCACACTGGCGTCATTGGGAAGATTAACGGTTTTTGAAACCGAGCCGCTAATCATTGGAGTAATGGCGGATACCATTAAAACATGACCCATAGGGGAAATGGTATTGGCAGTATCAAACACCGGCAAATGCTCCGGTTTAATATGGGGAGCCCCTTCAACCCCTTCATGAAGGAAATAACCGTTGGCGTCTTTTTCAATCATATAGGTTAAGATGTCACTTATTTCCTGGGAGCTGTATCCCAGATTATCCAATGCAATTTCCAAAACAGGATTTACCATTTCCATCGAACCGCCGCCAATGAGTCGTTTGAAAACCACATGATTATAAAAAGGTTCCACTGAGGTTGCGCCACAATCCATGGCAAAAGAAATAGTGCCTGTGGGAGCAATGGCGGATACCTGGGCATTACGGTAGCCATAGGCTTCTCCGGCTTCTTCAGCCCGTTGCCAGGCTTCTTTAAGCTGAAAGCCGATTTCCTTAAAGCCCATTTTCTTTAGGAGCTGGTGATTAATTTTGATGGGTTCATAATAAAGTTCTTCATAGTCATCAGTTCTTGAACCAGCAACCCGGCTGTGATTGCGAATGACCTTTTTCATATGTGCTTCATTTACGGCATACATTGGAAAAGCGCCAATTTTCCCTGCCATTAATCCAGAAACATAATACGAGACTCCGGTCATCAGGCCTGTGATGCTGGCTATCAGCGTACGGCTTTCCGGTGAATCATAGGGCAATCCTAATGCTAGCAGCAAGGATGCTGCATTGGCAATGCCCAAACCTGTTGTTCTGAATAAATAGCTTTTTCTGGCAACATCTTTGGTTGGAAATTGACCTTTAAAAATAGAGGCTTCCAAAGTACATTGGATCAATCCCACTAAATGCACATATTCCTCGGTTTTAAAACTGTTGTCTTCAGGGTTGAAAAAACGGAAAATATTAATGGATGCCAGATTACAGGCGGTGTCATCTAAAAAGGCATATTCTGAGCAAGGGTTGGTTGCATTGATCCGGTTTCCCTTTTCCCCAACCACACCATTTTCTCCGCCGGGGCAGGTATGCCATGCATTAAATAAATCATCAAACTGAATCCCGGGATCCGCACATTCCCAGGTTGCGGTATTCAGACTTTTCCATAATTCCTTAACCGGAACTTCACGATCGACACTGCTGTCAGCCCGGCCCTTTAATTTAATTTGATGGTCCGGTTCATTTTTTAGATTTAAAACGGCTTTCATAAAATCGGCGTTTAATCGAACCGAATTATTGCCATTTTGTCCACTGACGGTTTGGTATGCTTCCCCATCCATGGATAAATCATAACCCATTTTACCAAGGTCTCTGACCTTTTGCTCTTCCCTTGACTTCCAGTTAATAAAAGTTTCAATTTCCGGATGATCTATATCAACAATCACCATTTTGGCTGCACGGCGAGTGGTTCCACCTGATTTAATGGCACCGGCATTGCGGTCCAAACCCAAAAGAAAACTTAGCATTCCAGAAGATTGGCCGCCACTGGTCAGGCCTTCATTGATGCCGCGAAGGTTCGAGAAATTGGTTCCCACACCTGAACCGCCTTTGAATAACTTTGTTTCACTGACATAATGCTCTGAAATAGAATGTTCGCCAAGCAATCGATCCTGAATGGACAAAATAAAACAGGCACTTGCCTGGGTTCTTGTGTAGCGGTCCTCGGATTCTAAAACCTGGCCGGTTTTTTCATCATAGTAATAAAGATCATCCTTGGATCCACTGATTTGATAGCTTCTCATGAGACCCGTGTTAAACCACTGAGGTGAATTTGGTGCCCACATTTGTTTCAAAAAGGCATAAACCAGTTCATCATAATATATTTGCCATTCTTCCTGGGTATCAATAAGCCCTTCATCTTTGAGGGCATCTGTCCAAAAACCCACAAGACGATCTGCGATTTCACGCATACTGTGTTCATAGCCTAGATTGTTGGGGATTCCTTTGCGTCTGAAGTATTTTGTTGCGATGATATTACATGCATTTTGTGAATATTCTTCGGGAAATTCCAATTCCTTCATTTCAAAAATAGTTTCGCCTGTTTGATAATTTTTAAGGATAACATCAACGGTTTGCCACTTAAAAAGGTCATAAACCGTTTTTTCTGTGTTTTCTAATTCTTTTGTAAAGATGCGTTTAAAGCACTGATTCAATTGTTTCAATTATTTATTTCTCCTTTAATAAAATACATCATCTTGCGATGCTTTATCAGTATAGTCCTATATATGGTGCTGAGCAATGTATTTTTTTGTTTTATTTTGTATTTTTTTGTTTCCGTTTTTTTGTTCTACAGATTGTTTTTTTGTCGTAACCACAAAGAAAAGGCTCTGGAAAGAGCCTTTTCGACTTGTTGACAAGCCCATATTCCAAGGCCAGTGATTTATGGTTGGTTGCACTAGGCAGGCACAGGCTAGACCTGTTCAACCTGAGGCACACAACCTGATAAACTAATTGCTTTCAAAATGGATTATTAATTTTATCCATGGTTTGAAAAATCCGGTTAAATGTAAATGATTTTTATTTAATCTTAACTTTTTGTCCAATCTTACTTTCCCTGTGTTGAATAATCCGCCCAATGTTTTTTCGGTGCTGATAAAAACTGAAGAAAAAGAGAACAAAGGCAAGAATAATTTCCCAAATGGACCGACTCAATGCAATGGTCGTAATGGGCAGCACTAACATACCAACAAGGGATGTAAGGGAAACCATTTTCCATACAACCAGAACGATGATGCCAATGACAATGGCAATTAAACTAACCTGCCAGTCAAGGGTAAGAAAAACCCCCAGTGAGGTAGCGGTTCCTTTTCCGCCTCGAAATTGGAGAAACACTGGCCAGTTATGACCAGCCACCACGGCAATACCTCCACAGGCAATAAAAAGCCCACCATAAACAGTATTCAGACCAATAAGTCCTCCAGCTAAAATAACAAGACTGCCCTTAAGTGCGTCCAGAAGAAAAACCGGTAATGCATATTTTGTTCCCATCACCCGAAGAACATTGGTGGTACCGGCATTACCGCTGCCATAATTGCGCACATCCTCTTTTTTGAAGAACTTAACAACAATATAAGCAAAATTGAGATTTCCAATTAAATAAGCAGCAATAACAAAAATTAATCCAATAAATATCATCATTTTCCTACCTCTTTCAAGTCTTTGAATTTGAATCTTGTTTAATACGGTTAATAAGGATCATAACCTTTTCTAAAACCCCGTCATAATTTTCTTTTTGGTGGGGATAGGTGCAATGAATACAATTCTTTATGCCCTTTTCAGTGTAAATAAAGTCGCCGCCACATTCTTTGCCTAATGCGTACAATGGACAATAACAAAAGAGACAATTAAAATTATCACAATCTTTCACTTGGTGACAAGGAAAATATTCACAAGCGCTATGCTGGAAAAATTTGAAATTTTCACTTTCCAGAGCCATTTTATACAGCATCCATTCCAGCATGCAGAGCTTTAATATTAAGGTCTATAAATTGTTTTTTCATATTATCATGAATAATTTTTCCCCAGTCAATCTCCATGAGACCCATGGCTTTAACAATGGATCCCAAAAGAATCACATTCATCACTTTTTTATTTCCCAATTCTTCAGCCATTTGAGTTGCTGACATCACACGCATATTCACTTTGCCGGCAATTTCCTCAAGGATTCCTTCAGGATAAGCATTGGCTCCGATAATCACAGACAAAGGATAAATCTCAGTATCATTCACAATGATTTTTCCTGTGGGTTTTAGATATTCCAAAGCCCTAAGAGCTTCCATTTTTTCAAAAGCAACCACAATATCAGCGGTACCAATTTCGATTACCGGGGATTGGACATCATCACCATAGCGTACCAGAGAAGACACTGATCCACCACGCTGGCTCATGCCATGAATCTCGCTCATTTTTACGTCATATCCGGCTTCCATTAAGCCAATGGTTAAAAGCTTGGCTGCCAGTATCGTTCCCTGTCCACCAACGCCAACTAATACAATATTTTTCGTTTCCATTTATCTTACCTCCGCTTCAATGGCTTGCTTCGGACAAATTTGGGCGCAAACCCCACAGCCAACGCAGATTTCTTTGAGTATTCCTGATTTTTTATTGACTCTGTCAAAGGCCAATGCCGGACATCCTGATTTCAGGCATTTTTTACATCCGACACAGGTGTCAACATTAACAGTACAAAAATTCTTAAAGGCCTTGGGAAACTCATCTTTGTCCTGGCTTGAGAATTTTTTCAAAACACAGGGCCATCGGGTGATGACAACTGCCGGGCCCTCGGTTTCCAAACCCCAGGTAATGGCGTCATTGACCTCTTGAAGGTTATTGGGGTCAATGGTCCTAACATTGGTAACACCGCACGCCGTTACAATGGCCTGAATATCTAAAACTGGTGAGGCTTCCCCTTTTAGATCATATCCGGTGCCTGGGTTTTGCTGATGTCCTGTCATGCCAGTAATACGGTTATCCAGAATAATCGTCAGGGTATTACTTTTGTTATAGGTCACATCCATCAGGCTGGTAATGCCAGAATGAAAGAAAGTCGAATCACCTAAAATCGAAACCACTTTTTTACTGGTGTCCCCTTTAATATCAAAAGCTTTTTGGACGCCGTGGCCGGCACTGATGCTGGCACCCATGCAGATCATGGCATCGGTGGCATTATATGGCGGCATAAGTCCCAGCGAATAACATCCAATGTCACTAAAGATCATAATGTCTTTGCGTTTGCCCAAATCGTAGAATACGCCACGGTGGGGACATCCGGCACAAAACGCCGGCGGACGCGGAAGCACCATTTCAGGGTTTGGCTGGATGGTTGACACCTTTTCTCCAAAGAGCGCTTCTCGAATCCGATCTGGGGTGAGTTCACCCATGGATGGCAGTTTTTCTTTTCCAATGCAGGCAATCCCGGCTGCCTTAATTTCTTTCTCCATAATGGAATCATTTTCTTCGAAAACATAAAGGGTTTTCTTACCTTTTGAAAAATTTCGAATCTTTTCCATAGGCAGTGGGTAGCTAAAACCGATTTTTAAATAAGAGACCGCATTGCCAAAAACTTCTTTGGCATATCGGTAGGCAACTCCGGAGCCAATTACCCCTATGTCTGACCCATTATCTTCTATATAATTAAAGGGTGTTGTATTTGAATAAAGTTCAAGACGTTTCAAATTATCTGCCAGCTTTACCTGCATTCCTTTTGCAAAGGCAGGCAAAGGACAATACTTTCGAATGTTTTTTTCATAAGCTTTGTCTGGAACCTCGACACGGTCCATGCATTCAACAGTGGATTTAGAGTGGCAAACCCTTGTGGTCATTCGAAATAGTACCGGCATATCGTACTCTTCACTGACGTCATAGGCCTCTTTAATCATGTCCTTGGTTTCCTGGCTGTCTGAAGGTTCAAATAGACAGACCTTGGCATGTCTGGCATAATTCCGATTGTCCTGCTCATTTTGAGAAGAATGCATTCCTGGTTCATCAGCAGTGACTAAAACGGCACCACCGTTTACCCCGAGATAGGCAAAGGTAAACAGCGGGTCGGCAGCAACATTTACCCCGACGTGTTTCATAGCGCAAAGTGTTCGGATGCCGCCAATAGAGGCACCAGCCGCAGCTTCCAAAGCGACTTTCTCATTGGGAGCCCATTCCGATACAATATCATCATAGGTTGCCACATTTTCTAATATTTCGGTACTGGGAGTTCCCGGATAGGCAGTGGCGAATTTTACGCCTGCTTCCCAAGCTCCGCGAGCAATGGCTTCATTTCCTGTTAATAGTTTCTTCATTTTTTATTTTTGTTCCTCTCTGATATTACGATGTCTTTCCCGGGTTGCAATATAGGCCCCCAGAGCAATGGAATTCAATTTATTTTGATAAGAATCTGACCGTGATGTGAGAACAATGGGAACTTTGGCTCCCATAACAACACCAGCCAATTGAGCATTCCCTAAATAGGTCATAATTTTTGCAATGGCATTTCCTGTTTCAATATTAGGAGCTAATACGATATCCGCATCCCCGGCAACATCCGAAACATAACCTTTGACCTGGGCGGATTTTTTCGAAATAATTAAATCCATGGCCATGGGTCCATCGACAATCACATCATCGCCAAAATAACCGGTTTTCCAAAGCTCCTTTAGAGTCTGGGCATCTACCGTGGCTTGCATTTTAGGATTAACCTTTTCTTTGGCAGCTAAACAAGCCACTTTAATGGGGTGGATGCCTAGAATCTTTGCCAGATCCAAAGCGTTTTCTATAATCCCCTTCTTTTTTTCAAAATCAGGAGAAATAATCATCCCGCCATCGGATAAGATTAGAAATTTATGATAGGTGCTGATTTTAAGAACCATGACACTGCTTAGAAGCCGCCCAGTCATTAAACCCTTGGTTTTGTTAATGACAGCTTTCAAAAAAATAGAGGTGTCTACAAGACCCTTCATAATAAAATCCGCCTGACCTAATCGAACCATTTCAACTGCTTTTTCACAGGCAAGGCCAGGGTCCTCAATATCAATTATTTCGATATTGGATAATTCAATTTTTTCATTATTACTGATTTTTAAAATATCAATTTGGTTTCCAATGAGAATAACACAAATTAAATGTCTTTTTTTTGCATCTGAAACAGCTTTAAGTACATCAATTTCAGCTGCAGCCGCAACCACAAGTCTTGGCCTTAGGCCAACACGAATGAACAAATTTAAGTCTTCAAAATTTCTGATCATTTTGACCTCTCAATTTTACGTATGAATCATTATACACTAATCAGTGCTATTTTTAAAGAACCAATTTCAATAAAAGCCTATTTCTATTAGATTGTTTTACTTGCTTAAATTAAAAACCGTAGTTCAAAGTTCTGTTTCTTTATCAAATACAATCAGTATAGCAGAGTCAGCAAAAAAAAGCCATAACACCTTAAGTGGGATAATCAAATAAAAAAAAGCCCTTTCAAAGGCTTTTAGTTTTTTTATACTAACTCTCTTTCTTCTAAGGGGATATATTCGCTGCGTTCACACACATTTTTATAGGCAGGACGTATGATTTTGCCCGCATTAATGAGTTCTTCCAAACGATGGGCGCTCCAGCCTGAAATACGAGCCATGGCAAAAATCGGAGTAAATAATTGTAATGGTAAACCCAGCATATTATAAACAAAGCCACTATAGAAATCAACATTGGCACTGACACCTTTGTAAATTTTACGTTCTTCCCCAATCACAATGGGGGCTAACCGTTCCACCATGGAATAAAGTTCAAACTCATCATGGAGACCTTTTTCATCTGAAAGACTTTTTACAAAGCCTTTAAAGACTTCAGCTCGGGGATCAGAAACAGAATAAATAGCATGGCCCATGCCATAAATTAAACCGGCTTTATCAAAAGCTCTTTTATGAAGGAGGTCCACCAAATATTTTCTTACCTGTTCCTCGTCAGTCCAATCTTCAAGTGTGTTTTTCATGTCGTCAAACATTTCAACTACTTTGATATTGGCTCCCCCATGTTTGGGTCCTTTTAATGAACCCAGTGAAGCTGCGATTACAGAATAGGTGTCAGTACCTGAAGATGATACCACATGGGCGGTAAAGGTTGAATTATTACCACCGCCATGTTCGGCATGAAGCACCAAAGCAATATCGAGAATCCGAGCTTCCAACTCTGTGTATTGGCTGTCCAAGCGTAAAATATGCAAAATATTTTCTGCAGTTGAAAGTTCAGGTTGTGGTGAATGAATATATAGACTTTGTCCATCATGATAATGCTTGTAAGCCTGATACCCATAAACTGCCAAAAGTGGAAACAAGGCAATGAGCTCTAAACACTGTCTTAAAACGTTGGGGATTGAGACATCGCTGGCATTATCATCGTAGGAAAATAAGGTAAGCACGCTGCGGGCCAGTGTGTTCATCATATCAGAGCTTGGGGCCTTCATAATAATGTCCCTGACAAAACTGGTAGGCAAGCTTCGGTAGTCTCCCAGAATCTTTGTAAAATCAATGAGTTCTTTATTATCTGGAAGATCTCCAAAAAGAAGGAGATAGGTGACTTCTTCAAATCCAAAGCGCTTCTCCTTGACAAATCCGTTCACGAGATCTTCAACATTAATCCCACGATAAAACAGTTTACCTTCTTTTCCGATCTTAACGCCATGTTCAAAGGTAAACGCTTGAATTTCTGAAATTTCAGTTAACCCGGTAAGAACGCCGTTCCCTTCTAAATCACGCAAACCTCGGTTAACCTTAAATTTTTTGTAAAGTTCTGTTTCAATGGTGCTATTTTTAGTGCATAATTCGCTATAGGCAATAATTTCAGGGGTAATTTTTGAAAAAATACGATTCATCATCCATCCTCCAAATTCTTTTTAATGGTATTTTTAATTTCTCTTTATTATACCTTAAAGCGCCTGTTTTATAAAGTTATTTGTTTTCTTTTTTTTATATTTTTGAAAGATTTTTTTTTTAACTGTCATCTTATTTATTATAAAGTCGCTTTATGAGGTGCAATTACTTAAAAATGCCTTATAAAAGAACTCATATGCAAGTTTTCAAGATTAAAAAATAATAAGTTTGAAAGTTTAACAATGGTTTCTTGCATTATCATGGTTTTATAGCTAATTAATTTTCTTCTTTATTTTAAGGATCTATTAATTAGTTTCACCAAAGGCGACTGTTTCATTTTTTGAACTGCCTTTTCTTTAATGCTGGCTAAGGATTAGATTTATGGATTTTTAAAATTATTTTGAAGTTTATAGGCTTCATGAATAATTTCAGAACATAAAAAAACCAAAAACCAATAATAAATGGTTTTTGGTACAATAAACGATTATTAAATTGGCAGGGGTATGAGGATTCGAACCTCAGGCACGCGGTTTTGGAGACCGCTGCTCTACCAGCTGAGCTATACCCCTGCGTCAGCAACAGTCGTAGTATATGATTTTTTGAGGAAAATGTCAAGATCTTTTTATACTTTTAAATCAGTTTTGTTAAGATTCAAAATGCTTTTATTGGCTTTTAGGATGGGATTGACTTCCTCATTAATAAAATCGGTGACCTGTTGGGGTGCTCTTCCCACATAAAGTGAAGGGTCAAGCAAAGCATCAACATCCTTTGCTTCTAAATTAAAGGTGCCATCCTTTAGGATTCTTTCAATTAAATCATTGGGCTTTCCTTCAACCTTAACCGTATTCCCGGCTTCCATTGACAAGACTCTGATTTTTTCATGAAGTTCCTGACGATCGCCTCCCCGCTTGACACCTTCCATAATAATGTTTTCAGTTACCATAAAAGGAAGTTCTGCATTTATATGCTGAAGAATAACCTTGGGATAAACAACCAGGTTCTCTGAAACGTTAATAGCAATCATAATAATGGCATCAGCGGCCAGGAAACCTTCGGGAATACTAATACGTTTATTGGCCGAATCATCCAATGTCCGTTCAAACCACTGGGTTGCGGCTGTGACGGCTGGATTAAGTGAATTAATAATGATATGGCGGGCCAAGGAGCAAATACGCTCGGTTCTCATTGGATTTCGTTTATAGGCCATGGCGGATGAGCCAATTTGACTTTTTTCAAAGGGTTCTTCCACTTCTTTAAGGCTTTGAAGCAAGCGAATATCTGTTGCAAATTTACTCAGACTTTGGGCAACCCCACTTAAAACATTTAATACCTGGGCATCAAATTTTCGAGGGTAGGTTTGGCCGGTAACAGCAAAGGTTTTCTTGAACCCCATTTTCTCAGCAACCAGTTGGTCAATCCGTTTCACCTTTTCCTGATCACCATCGAAAAGCTCCATAAAGCTTGCCTGGGTTCCGGTAGTTCCCTTGGCTCCCCGAAGCTTCACATTGTCAATAACATGATTCAGATCGCTTAAATCCATTAACAAATCCTGAATCCATAGGCAAGCCCGTTTCCCAACCGTTGTGAGTTGCGCCGGTTGAAAATGAGTAAAGCCCAGGGTTGGTAAATCCTGATGTTTAATGGCGAATTTTGACAAATGATTGATTAGATTAATTAAAAGATTTTGAATATGGATTAAACCTTCGGTATACACAATAATATCCGTATTATCACCCACATAGGCACTGGTAGCGCCAAGATGGATGATCCCTTTTGCTTTAGGGCATTGTGCCCCATAGGTATGGACATGGGCCATAACATCATGTCTCAGTTCTTTTTCTTTTTGAGCGGCCAATTCATAATCGATGTCATATATTTTTGATTTGAGCTCATTAATTTGTTCCTCCGTTATATGGAGACCCAAATCTTTTTCAGCTTCTGCCAAGGCAACCCAAAGTTTACGCCATGTTTGAAACTTATTATCAGCAGAAAATATTTTCAGAATTTCCTTTGAGGAATAACGTTCAATTAGCGGATTTTCATAATATTCTTTCATTTTTCTATTTCCTTTTCAGTAATTTAATAACATTCAATAAATTGAGTGAGTCGACGAAAGCCTTCGTCAATATCTTCCAAAGATGCTGCAAATGTAAGACGCATATAATTTGGCATTCCAAAGGCATCCCCTGGAATGACCACAACCTTGGCCACTTCCAACAGTTTTTCACAAAATCCAAAGCTTGTGTCCGGATTAATAATATTTTTTCGATTTTTTAAAATATTCGAGAGATCAACAAAAATATAAAAGGTACTTTCCGGATAAATATAATCCAATTCCGGAATCCTGTTAAGGTATTCAATCATTGCCAGTCTTCGTTCATCAAACATCATAATAATTTTATCAATGGTATTTGATTTCTCCTGAAGCGCTGTGATTCCCGCATGTTGAGAAATAGTGGATGGATGTGAAATGGTATGACCCTGAACCCGCTTCATGCCATTAATTATTTCAGAATTTGCCGCAGCATACCCCAACCGCCAGCCTGTCATGGCATAGGTTTTAGAAAAACCGTTGACGAGAATGGTTTGATTTTTTATTTCTCTATTCAAAGATGCAATACTAATATGTTTACGATTTTCATAAACAAATTCCTCATAGATTTCATCTGAAATCACTATAATTTTATTTCTTACCAGAACCTCAGACAGTGCCAACAGCTCATCCAAGGAATACATAACACCGGTTGGATTCACCGGTGTATTTAAAATGATTGCTTTTGTTCTTGTTGTGATGGCATAAATAAGTTCATCGGGTGATAATTTAAAATTATTCGATTTTTGAGTTTCGGCAATAATCGGTACCCCTCCGGCAAGGCGGATCATTTCGGTATAACTCACCCAGTAGGGTCGTGGTACAATGACCTCATCCCCGGGATTAAGGATGGTTTGAAGGGCGATTGAAATACTGGATTTAGCACCGCTATTAACAATGATGTTTTCAGGTGGATAATCAAGCCCATTTTCATCTCTGAGTTTTTTTGAAAGTGCTTTTCTCAAATCTAACACACCGGCAACCGCATCATATTTTGTATAACCTGCATTAATGGCTTTTTTTGCTCCTGCACAAATATATTCAGGGGTAGTAAAATCGGGTTCTCCTGCCCCAAAACTAATAATGGATTCACCGGCGTCTTTTAAAGTTTTAGCTTTTTCTGCTAAACTTAATGTTAACGAATCCAGACTATTTTTAACCTTGTCCGATACCATAGATTTCATTTTGTTCTCCATCATGATTGAACCTCGTAAGTTTCATAAACCCGTGTAATGGCTGTAACCTTGTTATCAGTCTCACCTATTTCCAAAATAATGCCATTGATTTGAACCTTTCCTTTGGCTGTCACAAACCGCTTTGGACGCTTTGTTAACATGCTTTCAATAATAATTTCTTTATCAACACCAATAACCCCATCTAAAGGCCCTGTCATTCCAATATCCGTAATATAAGCCGTTCCTTTTGATAAAATCCGTTCATCAGCTGTTTGAACATGGGTATGGGTTCCATAAACTGCGGTAGCGAAACCATCCATATAATACCCAAAGGCAATTTTTTCGGAGGTTGCTTCGGCATGGAAATCAATAATGATAATATCTGCAGAATTTTTAATGTCATTCATGAGCGGTTTTATTAAATTAAACGGACACGCCAGGTTTGGCATAAATATTTGGCCAGACAAATTAATAATGCCAATTTTTTTATTTTGATGATGAAAGATTTGAAAACCTTTCCCCGGACATGGGTCAGGATAATTAAGAGGACGGATAATTTGAGGATAGTCATCAATGGCATCCAAGAGTTCTTTTTGATGCCAAACATGATTTCCCATGGTAATGGCATCAATGGGTAACGACAATAATTCCTTGGCATTTTTTATGGTTAAACCATTGCCTCCGGAAGCATTCTCGCCATTAATGATGGTAAAATCAATGTCATTTTGATTTATGATCTGCGCTAGCTGTTCTTGAAGAATATTTCGTCCAGGTCGCCCAAAGACGTCACCAAGTATTAATATTTTCATTTTATATCCTTTTTAATAATTATTAAAAAAAAGAGGAGATAAACTCCCCTTATTTTGCGTAATCGCTGGCTCTTGTTTCTCGAATCAGGTTTACCTTGATGTTTCCTGGGTATTCCATTTCCGCTTCAATCTTTTTAGCAATATCTCGGGATAGTAAGATCATCCCATCATCGTCAACTTCACTTGGTTTAACCATAATTCTTACTTCACGTCCGGCTTGAATAGCATAGCATTTTTCTACACCATCAAAGGACATGGCAATGGTTTCAAGTTCTTGTAAACGTTGGATATAGGAAACCAATGTTTCTCTTCTGGCGCCAGGTCTTGCTGCTGAAATGGCATCAGCTGATTGCACAAGTACTGCTTCCATTGTTCGTGCTTCAACATCACCATGATGAGCTTCCACTGCGTGGATGATATTTTTGTTTTCTTTGTATTTTTTTAGAAGATTTACTCCAATTTCGACATGTGGACCTTCAACCTCGTGGTCAATGGCTTTTCCAATATCATGTAATAAACCCGCTCTTTTTGCAACTTTAATGTTTCCATCAAGCTCAGCGGCCATGATTCCGGCCAAATGTGAAACCTCAATGGAATGTTTGAGTACATTTTGTCCATAACTTGTTCGATATTTCAATCGGCCAAGTAATTTGATTATTTCAGGGTGTAACCCGTGAATACCTGTATCAAAACAGGCCTGTTCTCCTACTTCCTTAATCTGAGCTTCAACTTCTTTTTGAGATTTTTTTACCATTTCTTCAATTCTGGCAGGATGAATCCTTCCATCAATGATTAATTTTTCAAGGGATAGTCTTGCAACTTCCCGACGTATTGGATCAAAACCAGAAAGAATAACTGCTTCTGGAGTATCATCAATAATAAGGTCAATACCGGTCAGTGTTTCTAAGGTACGAATATTTCGACCTTCACGCCCGATAATACGGCCTTTCATTTCATCATTAGGTAAGTTTACCACGGTGATGGTATGTTCGGCTACATGGTCAGCTGCACAGCGTTGTATAGACTGTGCGATTAACTCTTTCGCTTTTTTATCAGCAACGGCTTTTGATTCCACCTCAATCTGGCGGATCATAATCGCAGCTTCGCGACGTGTTTCCTTACTGACATCTTCAAGCAAAATTGTTTTTGCTTCGTCATAGGTCATGCCGGAAATACGTTCAAGTTCTTTCACCTGCTCTTCGACTAAACCTTCAAGGGTTTCTTTTTTCTTCTCTAAATCTTTTCCTTTTTTGCCCAGAGCTTCTTCATTGCGCTCAAGGTTGGTCAATTTTTTTTCAAGATTCTCTTCTTTTTGAACCAGTCGATTCTCCATTTTTTGAAGTTCGGCTCGACGTTCTCGGTTATCTTTTTCAATGGTTTCTTTTAAAGCTAAAGATTCTTCCTTAGCATTAAACAAAATTTCCTTTTTTAAAGTTTCGCTCTCTTTTGCTGCATCGTTGACAATTGTTGTTGCTTTTAGTTCAGCATTATTAATCTTGCCTTCGGCAATATTTTTTCGAATGAGATATCCGACACCAAAAGCTATTCCAATTCCAATAATTAAGATAATTGTTAGTATGTCTATAATTTTCACCTCCTTATAAAATTCATAGTCAATTCTTTATTACACTCATCATAATCTATATTTTATACTTTTTTAAAATTAGTGTCAAGAAACAACGGTCATACTTCTGTTATATTTTAAGGTTAATGAGAAAAGAACCTCATAATAGAGATTCTTTTCGCAATTTCTTTGCCTATTTTGTTTTAAAGAACACTAATTTCTGCTGCTTCGTTGCTGTCAAGGTTCTCATTAACTTTATCTTCTGGTGTCTTTTCAATTTTATCCAAGGCATTTTTGGCTCGAATTTCTTTTTCAATGGCATCTGCCACTTCTGGGTTGGCCATTAGAAATTCTTTTGAATTATCTCTTCCCTGTCCCAGCCGCTGATCCATGTATGAGAACCAGGAACCGGATTTATCAACAATTTCGAAAATAACCCCAACATCAAGAAGATCACCTTCTCGGGAAATACCCTTGCCATACATAATATCAAATTCAGCCTGTTTAAAAGGCGATGCAATTTTATTTTTTACAATTTTTGCCCGGGTTCGATTTCCAATCATTTCGGTACCCTTTTTAAGGGTTTCAATGCGGCGGACATCAATTCTTACCGAAGCATAGAATTTAAGGGCCCGACCACCAGAAGTTGTTTCCGGATTTCCGTACATTACGCCGATTTTTTCTCGTAACTGATTAATGAAAATCGTCGACGTATTTGATTTTTTAATGACCCCGGCAAGTTTTCTTAAAGCCTGGGACATTAACCGTGCCTGGAGTCCCACATGAGAATCTCCCATTTCACCGTCAATTTCCGCCCGGGGCACCAAAGCGGCCACGGAATCAATGACAATAACATCAATGGCATTACTTCGCACCAATGCTTCAACAATTTCCAGTGCCTGTTCTCCGGTATCGGGTTGGGCAACCAGCAGATTGTCAATATCAACACCCAGAGCTCTGGCGTAAATCGGATCCAGAGCATGTTCAGCATCAATAAAAGCCGCATTCCCGCCCGTTTTTTGAGCCTCGGCAATAATATGCAGGGCAATGGTGGTTTTACCGGAAGATTCCGGGCCATAGATTTCGATGACACGTCCTCGTGGGACCCCACCAATACCAAGGGCAATATCCAGACCAATTGAAGACGTTGATATGAAATCAATATCAAGTTTTGTTCCTTCATCTCCCAGGCGCATAACAGCACCTTTACCAAAGCTTCGTTCAATATTTTTTAGTGCCGCATCCAGTGCTTTTTCTTTATCCGTTATTTTTTCAGTTGCTTTTATTTTTTCAGCCATCTCTAACCATCCTATTCATTATTGGGAACATTCGTTCTCCTCTATTATAGTTAACTTATTCCATTTTGTCAACAATAGACTGTCGAATAAGATGAAATACTTTATTCAAAGTTTTTTGCTGAATTATTTTTCGATCGCCTTTAAAATGACATTGGGTTACTTTCGTATTTCCTTTGTAATTTAAGCCGATATAAACTAGGCCAACAGGCTTTTCTTCGGATCCGCCATCAGGTCCGGCAATCCCGGTAACAGACACATTGAGGTCGGCATTAGAAATTTTTTGAAGATTTTCACACATTTCCTGGGCTGTTTCGGTACTGACCGCACCAAAAGTATCCAGGGTATCTTCTTTCACATCGAGAATCTTTTTCTTTGCTTCATTTGAATATGAAACAATGCCAAAGCCAAAAACCTTTGAAATCCCCGGCAGTTTAGTGAGTTCTGAGGCAATCAATCCCCCGGTACAGGATTCTGCGGTGGCAATGGTAACATTTTTTTTCATTAGCAATTTTCCCACGGCTTCGCAAAGGGAATCTTTGGAAAATGCAAAGATATTCTCTCCAAAACGCTCAATCATAATGGCTTCATATTTATCAAGCAACGCATTGACCACTTTTTCATCTTTACCATTGGCGGTAATGCGAACCAGGACTTCTCCCATTTTTGCATAGGTGGCAATGGTCGGATTGTCCTGAACATCAATAAGGTCAAGCAAACGATCCTCGGCAGCTGATTCACCAATATCAGATAAATTATAATATCTTGAAATTACCAACTGATCTTGTTGTTTGTTAATGAGCTTTAACGCAGAACCTTCAAACATGCCGGTCATTTCCCGTGGTGGGCCTGGCAGCAAAATTACTGTTTTCCCATTCTCCTGAATCATTATTCCAGGAGCTGTTCCTCTTGGGTTCGTTAATACTGTCGCATTTTCAGGAACTAAGGTTTGTTTAAGATTATTATCAGTCATGACAAATTCACGATTGACAAAATATTGAAGTAAGTCTTCTTTGACTTTGTCATCCTGAACTAAATTTTTTCCAAACAGCTTTGATATGACTTCTTTGGTTAAATCATCCTGGGTTGGTCCAAGACCCCCTGTTGTAATAATTAAATCGCTTCGTTGCAATGCAATTTTCATGACCTCTTCCAGGCGCTTGGGATTATCACCAACCGTTGTATGATAACAAACACTGATGCCAAGTAAAGACAGTTCTTTGGATAGATAGTGCACATTGGTGTTAAGGGTATCCCCGACTAAAAGCTCAGTTCCAACCGATATGAGTTCACATTTCATTTTTTGATTCCTTTCAAAGTGATTTTAGTTAGACCATTGCGTATTTCATAAACACAGGTATAATTTGCTTTGATGTCCGTTTCATAACCATAAGAAATCGCTTTGCGAATTTCTTATGGTTCGCGGGCAGTCGCCAACTACAAGCAAGCTTGTGATTGGCTCGTTGCCTTTGCGAAAACAATTTTAAAACGTATAGGCGAACAGTTCAACGAACTGTCCGACGTATAGTGGAAAAATTGTTTCATGCAAACAGACAGCGAAGCGCACAGCACTTTCGCAATTATCTATGTTTTTCGTTGTAGTTTCTTGTTTGATAATAAAGTTTTACAGAATCTGCTACATTGACCGGAATACTTTTTTATTAATGATAAAATAATCAACTCCGGAAAAAATGGTTAAAATTGTCGCCACATAGATCATAATCGCATCCGCCGGAAAATTAATTAGAGAGAATGGCCAGTTATTAAACAGAATAATAACAATGGCTATCATTTGTGACATTGTTTTTGCTTTGCCCCATTTACTGGCGGCAATCACAATGCCATCTGAAGCTGCCAGGGTTCTCAGTCCGGTAATGGCAAATTCTCTGGCAATGATGATGATGACGATCCACGCGGGCACTGACCCTAACTGGACAAAGCATATGAGTGCCGAACAGACAAGCAGCTTATCTGCCAGAGGATCCATGAATTTTCCGAAATCTGTGACCAGATTTCGACTCCGGGCAAGATAACCATCCAGGCTATCAGTTAATGCGGCAATAATAAACAGTGCTGCGGCAATGGGTTCATGAAATGGGAAATCAATTAATAATGCGGCAATAAAAAAGGGAATCATCAGAATTCTAACAACCGTAATTTTATTTGGTAAATTCATTTTCAATATCTCCTATCAAATCATATTCGAGTGCATTAACGATTTTTACTGGATAAAAACTTCCGATGGCAAGTGTCTCACCTTGACTGTCAACAATCACCGAGCCATCAATTTCCGGTGCATCTCCATAACATCGTCCCAGATAAGACTCCTCATCGAGGTCTTCAATGAGAACCTTTAAAACCTGTCCCACATGCTGATGATTTTGTTCAAGGGAAATTGCCTGCTGGGTCATCATAATCTCTTTATATCTCTTATCTTTGGTGTCTTCTGAAATTTGATCATCAAAAGATGCCGCCGGTGTATTTTCTTCCCGGGAATATTTAAATGTCCCTAAATGGTCAAATTTAAGTTCTTTTATGGCTTCCAGCAGGGCCAGGTGATCTGATTTTGTTTCTCCTGGAAAACCCGTAATGATGGAAGTTCTCAGCACCGCATCCGGAAGCAACTTTCGTATTAAGGCACTGATGTCTTTGATTTTCGCAAGTGACATTTTTCGTCCCATTCGCTTTAAAATGCCATCAACAGTGTGTTGAAGGGGGATATCAAAATAGTTGCAGATACTGTCAGCCTTTTTAACAACATCAAGTAACCTCGGTGTAATTCCTTCAGGATACAGGTACATCATCCGAATCCACTCAAAGTCATAGGCCTTGGCGATGACTTCCAACAACCCGGGTAAATCAAACCCTTCATTCAGATCCTGACCATAAGGTGCGATATCCTGGCCAATGAGGATAATTTCCTTGATTCCTTTTTCCTGAAGATAGCTTAACTCATTGAAAATATCCTGGCTTTTGCGACTGCGATACTTACCTCTGATTTTTGGAATAATACAATAGGTACACCCATGATCACAGCCTTCGCTGATTCTCAGAAATGCGGTGACAGACCCTTTGGGAATATACCGTTTGACCTGAGAAAAAGATTCTTTGTCAACATCACCTGTATACTTTCCATGATCAGATCCTTCGAAATTATTCAAAAGATCAATAATGTCATCAAAATGACCGACGCCTAAAAATCCATCAATTTCCGGAATTTCTTCGGCTAATTCGGTATGGTAGCGTTCTGCCATACAACCTGCCACAATCAAAATTTTACAAATCCCACTTTGTTTATGCTGTGCATATTCCAGAACATAATCAATGGATTGTTCTTTGGCTTCCTGAATAAAACAACAGGTGTTGACAATAATAATTTCGGCTCTTTTGGGATCTTCTTCAATGTTGTAGTTTTTTTCCTGGATCAGTCCCAACATAAGTTGTGAATCAATGGTATTTTTATCACAGCCTAATGTTGTCATATGAATGCTTTTATTTTCCATTTTTCACCTACTCCCGACTATTATATTCATCTTCTGAAACCAATAATTTTCGTGGTTTACTGCCATTGGGGCCTGAAATAACCCCACGTTCTTCAAGATCATCAATAATTCTTCCCGCCCGGGCATATCCTACCTGTAACTTTCGCTGGAGCATGGATGTTGATAACTGATTATATTCAAAACCAATGGTAATGGCATCGTCAATGAGAGCATCCCCTTGCCTGGTTTTGGTTTTAACTTCTGGTTCCTTTGAAATGGCTTCTTCAATGGCAGGATCGTATTGGATGCCTTTTTTAATTTCCACGGCATCGATGATCGCATTAATTTCCGAATCCGACACATAGGTACACTGTACCCGAGTTGGTTTGGATTGTCCCACCGGAAAATATAGCATGTCTCCCTTTCCAAGAAGTTTTTCAGCGCCGCCCATATCCAGGATTGTTCGTGAATCCGTATTTGACGCCACTGCAAAAGCGATTCTTGATGGAATATTGGCTTTAATCAGCCCGGTAATAACATCCACTGAGGGTCGCTGGGTCGCAATAATCAAATGGATACCACAGGCCCGAGCCAGCTGGGCAATCCGGCATATGGCATTTTCCACCTCTTTCGGAGAAGTAGCCATCAGGTCTGCCAACTCGTCAATGACAATGACAATCCGAGGTAGTTTTTTCTCACCCTGCAGGGTCATCAAGTGATTATAACCTTTAATATCCCGCACATTATGATCTTTGAATAACATATAACGATCCGTCATTTCTTTCAAACCCCAGTTAAGGGCATAGGCCGCTTTTTTGGGATCGGTTACTACCGGAATAAGCAAATGCGGAATGGCATTGTATTGATTTAATTCAACCATCTTAGGATCAATCATAATAAATCGCACCTCATCCGGTGAGGATTTGTAGATCAGGCTCACAATGATACTATTAATACACACACTTTTCCCGGAACCGGTGGCTCCGGCAATAAGCATATGAGGCATTTTTCCAATATCCCCAATGACACTTTCTCCTGAAAGTGTTTTTCCCAGGGCAAAGGTTAGCGGACTTTTACTATCGATAAATTTAGGGGTGTCGATGATTTCTCTCAAACCAACAATTTCTGAAACATCATTGGGGACTTCAATGCCAACGGCTGCTTTTCCCGGAATCGGCGCTTCAATACGGATGTCTGATGTTGCCAGGGCCAGAGCTAAATCATTAGATAGACTGACAAATTTATTAACTTTTACCCCGGCGTCAAGCTGAAGTTCAAAACGGGTAATACTGGGACCAACGTTGACCTCAATTATTTTTGCCCGAACTCCAAAATTCTTAAGTGTTTCTTCGATTATTTTTGCTTTTTTTAAAACATCATCTTTTTTGGATTTCTTTTTAATCACCTGGGGCTTCAAAAGATCCATCGATGGAAAGACATAATCCTGCACTGGTTCATCAATCACCATGTTTTCAAGATTTATTTCCCTGGTTTCTTCAATATCTTTGGATCTCTTTTCATGAACGACCCCAGCCATGGGTTCAATGGGATTAAGAAAATGTTCATTGATTTTCATAGGCACTGTGACATTATTATCAAACTCTTCTTCGGTAAAACCAAAGGGATCTCCTGAATATTTCTTTTTCCCAGGTTTTTCTTTTTTATTCACTGTTTCAAATAATGAATTGTTTTCATTGATTTGAAGGGGTTCGAATAATGCGCCATCATTGACTAAATCACTGATGGGGGGAATCATCGTTGTTTCCGAGCTATGATTTTTTGTGGCTTTAACTTCGTCTTTAATCCTTTTTTTATCCTTAGCCATTTCAATTTTTTCAGAAATACGCTCTTTTATTGAAGGACCATTTTTATTTTTTTCTTTCATGTATTCCCAGTATTTCTTTAGGCTATTCCTAAAAATAATCACCAGGACTAAAATCGAACTAAATAATAGAATTAAAACAGTTCCGGTGAAAGAAAACAACTTTATAAATAGGGATGCCAGTAAAATACCGATAATCCCACCGTACTGACCATATTGGGCCAAACTAAAGAGTTGTGAAATGCCATAACTTGAAAAATTAGGAATGCTGATACTAAAGGCAATCATTGTATTGATAATTAAAACAAAGATTAAGAAAATATTTTGAGCCCAGTCATTTATTTTATTCAAACAAAATAAAACGCCAAGCACAAAAAGGTAAAGCGAAACAAAAAGTGAGGATGTTCCAAAACAATAGCTAAACCCCTGCCTTACGATATTACCGACAATGCCTGCACTGAAATCAATGTAGGCATAGGCTGAAAACAATCCCAGAGCAATGAGAAATAAACCTATCACCAGGTTATTGTTTAAAAATTTTTTAGTTGTATTATTTTTTTTGCGGCTTCCCGTTGCTTTTCTTCTTTTATGAGTTTTTGAATTGCTTTTTTTTACGGCCATTGTTCTCCTCTAACTATAATTAACCATATAATAAAAGGTGCAGGAAAACCTGCACCTTGTGATTATTTCATATAATACGAATGGAAAGCGGTGCAGCGATCATTGAAAATTAAATTTTCATGGCTTAGCATACTTCTTATTCTTTTCCCGAGTGGCCAAAGCCACCAGTACCGCGGTCGCTGGTTTCCAATGCTGCAACCGAAGTGACTTCTGAAAAATCAGCTTTAATAACTTCTGAAAAAACCATTTGGGCAATTCTTTCACCGGGCTTAAGTTCATAGCTTCTGTCTACTAATACTATCATAATAACCTTAATTTCTCCACGAAAATCGGAATCAATGGTTCCAATACCATTAACCAGAGAAAGGCCGTGTTTGAGAGCTAAACCGCTTCGTGCGCGGACTTGGGCTTCAATTCCAACAGGTATTTCAAGAAATAGCCCGGTTGGAATTTGGTATACCTGGTGTGGTTGCAGTATCATGCTTTCAGTGAGGTTTGCTTTTAAATCAACCCCGGCTGAACCAATGGTCTGATATTCCGGAAGGGAGTACGCTGAAGCATTAAATATTTTTATATTACTAGTTTTCAAAATAATCACTATTCCTTAGGAAGCATTGCCTTACGAGATAAATTAATACGTCCCTGACCATCTATTTCCATAACCTTAACCAGAACTTCATCTCCGATGTTCACAACATCTTCAACGGCATTAACCCGTTCGTTGGCAAGCTTTGAAATATGAATTAAGCCATCTTTGTCTCCGGGTATGGATACGAAAGCACCGAAATTCATAATACGTACAACTTTACCGGTAAAGACTTCTCCGACTTCAATTTCACGGACAATATTTTCAATGATTTCTTTTGCACGATTTCCGGAAGCAGTATCAACGGATGCAATGAACACTCGACCATCATCCTGGATATCAATTTTAACACCAGTTTCATCAATAATTTTATTAATGACTTTTCCGCCGGAACCAATAACGTCTCTGATTTTTTCAGGTTTAATCTGCAGGATAATAATCCGTGGGGCGTAGGGTGATAAATCAGCTCGTGGCGCAGAAATTTCTTTATTCATAATGTCTAAAATATGAAGTCGTCCGATTCTTGCCTGTTCAAGGGCTTCGGTTAATACTTCTTTGCTGATGCCATCCACTTTAATATCCATTTGGATCGCAGTAATACCGGCTTCGGTTCCGGCGACTTTAAAGTCCATGTCGCCCAGGGCATCTTCCATTCCCTGGATGTCTGAAAGAATGGCAAGTTGATCATTCTCTTTTATAAGACCCATGGCGATACCGGCAACTGGGGCTTTTAATGGGACACCAGCGGCCATTAAAGAAATAGAGCTTCCGCACACACTGGCTTGTGATGTGGAACCGTTAGAGCTTAGAACTTCCGATACCACACGAATGGCATAGGGGAAATCTTCTTCAGATGGAAGCATTGGCATCAGGGCACGTTCTGCAAGGGCGCCATGACCAATTTCACGTCGTCCGGGACCTCTGGAAGAACGGGCTTCGCCGACACTGTAGGAAGGAAAATTGTAATGATGGATATATCGTTTTGTCTGATCATTGGATAAACCATCAAGGATTTGAACATCTCCTAAGACTGACAATGTTACCACTGATAAAACCTGAGTTTCGCCACGAGTGAATAAACCAGAGCCATGAGGTCTGGCCAGATAATCAACTTTGGCGGAAATGTTTCTGATTTCATCCAATTTCCGATTGTCTGGACGAATGCGATCTTCGAGGATCATTCTTCGGATTTCTTTTTTTAACAGGGCATTGAGAACTTCATCAATATCATTGCCCTGATTTGGATAAATTTCGGAAAAATGTTTTTTTACGAGGTCTTTGACAGCATCAATATTTTCAAGCCGTTCAGTTTTATCGGCTGTTTTTACTGCATTTGCCAATTGATCCCCTAGGAAATTGCCAACTTCTGTTTTGATTTCATCAGAGGCCGTAAAAAGAATGTATTCCTTTTTTTCTTTTCCAACAGCGGCAATGATTTCTTCCTGAAAAGCACAGATTTTTTTGATTTCTTCATGGGCCAATAAGATTCCTTCAAGCATTACTGCTTCAGAAATTTCATTACCGCCAGCTTCAACCATCATAATGGCATCTTTTGTTCCCGATACGATTAGGCTGAGGTCACTGAGGTGGCGTTGTTCTTCATTGGGGTTAACAATGTATTCTCCATTAAGGTATCCTATTTCAACAGCACCGGTTGGACCATTAAAGGGAATATCTGAAATGGAAAGCGCAATGGATGAGCCAATCATTGCAACGATTTCAGGAGCGTTATCCTGGTCAACTGACATAACCGTTGTAACAATTTGAACATCATTTCTAAATCCCTTTGGGAAAAGAGGTCGGATGGGTCGATCGATTAGTCGACAGCTTAAAATTGCTTTTTCAGTTGGTCGACCTTCTCGTTTAATAAAACCACCGGGAAATTTTCCCACAGAATATTGTTTTTCTTCATAATCACAACTTAAAGGGAAAAAGTCCATACCTTCTCGTGGTTTCTTTGAAGCTGCAGCTACCGCTAGAATTTCTGTTGCACCATATCTAATCATGGCAGCGCCTTTAGCGAGTTGGGCTACTTCGCCAATTTCCACTCGGAAAGGACGACCAGCAATTTGTATTTCAAAAATATTCATTTTTTCTCACTTTCTGTTTTTTTTAAAAAAAAGAGGCGGAATACTCCGCCTTTAATTATTTTCTTAAGCTTAATCTTTTTATTAGATCACGATATCGTCTGATATCTTTGCCCTTAAGGTAGGTTAACAGTCTTCTTCGTTGTCCAACAAGTTTCAGCAAACCGCGGTTTGAATGATGATCTTTCTTGTGGATCTTAAGATGGCCATTAATGTCATTAATTCTTGCAGTTAATAGTGCAACCTGAACTTCAGGTGATCCAGTATCACCATCATGTGTTTTGTAGTCTTCGACAACTTGTGCTTTTAATTCTTTGCTAATCATTTTAAAATCTCCTTTTTTAAATAAATTATCCATAGACTGAGTATTTTGTTGGAGTATCAAATAACTAAGTGAATGGAATTAACCCAGTAATCATAGCATACATAACAACCCATGTAAATGTATTTAATGAATATAATTTTTCCTGATAAATTCGATATCATCTTTAATTTGTAAAACCAATGCATCGACTGTTTCAAATTTAATTTCGTTTCGAATCTTTTTCTTAAAAATAATAGTAATATCATCACCATAAATGTTTTCTTCAAAATCAAAAATATAGGTTTCAATACTAAATGGATGCTTTTCAAAGGTGGGATTAAACCCCAAATTAGTTAAACCATAAAAGCACTGTCCTTTGTAATAAACATGAGAAAAGTAAACCCCGGTATTTGGCAAAATAATCTTTTTTTGCAATTGAATATTTGCGGTTGGAATCCCATATTGTCGGCCAAGGCCTTTTCCTTCAACTACTTTGCCGGTTAAGGTATAATCCCGGCCTAAAAATGTTTTTACTTCTTCAACCTGTCCACAGCTAATCAGCTCTCGAATAAATGAAGAGCTCACAGGATTTTTGTTAATAATACAGGGAGGGATCACGCAAACCGAGAATCCGAATTTTTTCCCAAGGGCTATTAGGTCTTTTGTTGTTCCCGCACCTTTGTATCCGAAATTATAATTAAAGCCAACCACAATGATTCTGGCATTATATTTCTTTAATAGATAATCAACAATAAATTTCTCTGGAGTGAGCTTCATGAGCTTTTCATTAAAAGGGTTTATGAAAACATAGTCAATTCCCAGATCATGAATCATCACTTCTTTTTCATCATTTGAAGTAATTAACCAAGGTGTATATTTAGGAAAAATAAATTCTAATGGATGTTCTCTGAATGTCATTACACCTGTTTTATATCCCTTGGCTTTTCCGATTTTTACTGTTTCATTTAATAGAGCTTGATGCCCAAGATGAACCCCATCGAAAAAACCAAGGGCTAAAACAATTTCTTCTCCCTGGTACGCATTTTTTGACATTATTTACCTCACAATAATTTTACTGGTTTCACATAGGAATCGTCATCACTTGGACAAAAAGAACCCATGCCAACCAGTTCGTTGTCGACATATAATCGCAATATTTCTGAAGGATAATAAGCATCAAAGGACTCGACAGCATTCCATTGATAAAGCTTGTTGCCATTGATCAGAAACTTTTTTCCCTGCTCATTGGCTGTCACGCACCGATATCGATCAAGGGAATATTCCATAGAATATATGAACCCGTCTAATTGGCTGCTTTCTTCTTTTTCTTCTATTTCTGAAAGTTTGTGGGCTGTATCGATGGTAAAATCACCAACTCGATGACGCAGCAAACTTCCCATACAGCCGTAGGACCCGAGGGCCGCTCCAATATCCTGACATAAAGAACGGATATAGGTTCCTTTGGAGCAGGTGACCATGAGTCTTGCCTGTTGTTGGTCTTCGGAAAATTCAAGAAGTGATAATTTCGAAATACTCACCGGACGCTCAGGTATTTCCACGGTTTCACCGTTTCTTGCGTAGTGGTAAAGTTTTTTTCCGTTAATTCTGATTGCCGAATAAATAGGTGGCTTTTGCATGATGTTTCCGGTAAATTGGCTTAATATTTTTGTAAAAGCGTTTATGGTTACCCTGGATCCGCCATCGTGAATGAGTTTTCCCGAAATATCACCGGTATCGGTTTCCATACCCAGAATCACTTGGGCCTCATAGGTTTTTTCATGTTCGATAATGTACTCAACCATTTTAGTGGCCTTTCCAATACATAAAACGAGAACTCCTTCAGCATCTGGATCAAGAGTTCCGGTATGTCCTATTTTTTTTGTTTTCAGTATTTTTCGTGCCCTAAAGACAACATCATGGGATGTCATTCCCTTTTCTTTATAAACGTTGAGATACCCGTTATACTCAGGCATTGTTATCACGCTGGGTTTGATAAACATCCAGAAGGTCTTTTTTCAAAAGGTCAATGTCCCCGCCAAAAGTAAAACCTGCTGCCCGTTCATGTCCGCCCCCCCCATATTTTAAAGCCACCTTATGGATATCATAGGGCGCTTTTGCCCGAAGGGATACTCGGTACTCGCCGTCTTTAACTTCTTTTAAAAGTGCGGTAATAATTACGCCGCTGGTGTTTTGACCGATGTTTGCAACATCGTCACTAATATTTAATGACCCCCCATAGCTTGCTATGGTCTCTTGATCAAGAACCATCATGGCAATGGGTGTATCTGTAATGATTTCCAGGGAGTGTATGGCAGCCCCGGTCATTTTCATTTGACAGAAATTTTTCTGATTATGCAATATTTTTGATAAGGGTGCAAAGTTCGGTTTAATGGTGTAAAGTTCACTTAGAATTTGATGAGTATCGGCGGTAACATTTGAAAACTGAAAGCTGCCAGTGTCGGTAGAAATCCCTGTAAATATTGCATCTGCCATATCTTCACTAATCTTTACGGATAGTGCTTTTAATAGCCGATACACAATTTCAGCCGTTGCCCCGGTAATTTCAACAAAGTTAAGATCACCATAACAATAGTTGCTTTTATGATGATCTATAACCAGGCTAACCTTTGCTTCAGGAAAATTTTCAGGTTTGAAAGCAAATTCATAACTGGAGCAATCAAGAAAAACAATAACATCATATTTTTCTTTTAAGGATTGATTAAAACATTTAATTTCCGGAAAAAAAAGTAATTTTTCTTCAATCGGAAGTTGAATGTAATAATCAACGGATTTATTGAGTTGTTTCAATCCTTTTCCTAATGCGATAGCTGAGCCAATGGCATCCCCATCGGGTTTTTGATGTAACAAAATAAGAAAGCTATAGTTTTCATTTAAACATTCAATTATTTCATCAGGAATCTTCTTCATTCGTTTCCTTCAACTTTTTCTTATCCTCGATGTCTTTTAAAATTGATTCAATGTGCATTCCATATTCCACGGAATCATCAATTTCAAATACTAACGCCGGAACTGAATGGACTTTTATGACCTGACCAAGACTGGATCTTAAAAAACTCTTGGCATTATTCAAAAGTTCAATCACAGCTTTTTTTTGGGCTTCATCACCAAACACGCTGACATAAACGGTGGCTGTTTTTAAATCTGTGGTTGCTTTAACACTTGTAATGCTTAAATTGCTGTCATGAATCCGTGAATCTTTCATTTTATGTATAATGATCAGGCTTAATTCTCGTTGAATTTGCCCGTTAATTTTTTCACTGCGATGTGATGCCATAGGTTTGACCTCCTTCAATATGAAAGAAGACGATTTGTCTATCTTTCAATCTTTTCCATGGTAAATGCTTCAATAATATCACCGGTTTTTAAATCGTTGAATTTTTCAATACCAATCCCGCATTCATAGCCGGTACTGACTTCTTTAACATCATCTTTAAATCGTTTTAATGATTCAATTTTTCCTTCGAATACCACAATGCCATCTCTAATAATTCTGATGTCATCATTTCGATTGATTTTCCCATCCGTAACGTAACAACCAGCAATGGTACCAATACTTGGGATTTTAAAGACTTCTCGTATTTCGGCATTTCCCAGAATTTTTTCACGGAATTCCGGTGCAAGCATACCTTCCATGGCTTTTTTAATATCATCAATGGCATCATAAATAACACGGTATAGACGAATATCAACTTCTTCAGTTTCAGCAAGTTTTAATGCATTTTTATCAGGTCGAACATTAAATCCAATAACAATCGCATTTGATGTGGATGCAAGGAGAATGTCGGTTTCGTTAATGGCACCAACAGCACCATGAATCACATTGATTCTCACTGAAGCGTTATCTAATTTTTCAAGGGATTGTATAATAGCTTCAATGGATCCTTGAACATCAGCTTTAATAATAATATTAATGTCTTGAATATTACCATCCTGAATTTGGCTGAAAAGGTCATCCAAAGAAATATTTGTACGACGTATGCGTTCACCTTTTTGAAGTTCCTTACGTTTTTGAGCTAATTGTCGGGCTTCTTTTTCATTTTCTAGAACAATGAAATCATCACCTGCGACAAGAATATCTGAAAGACCTGACACTTCAACCGGTGTTGATGGACCTGCTTTTTTAAGACGCTTTGTCTTATCATCGATCATGGTTCTTACCTTACCATAGGTCGTTCCTGAAATAATGGAATCCCCGACATGCAAAGTTCCTTGCTGAACTAATAGTGTTGCTACCGGGCCCTTGCCTCTTTTTACCTGGGCTTCAATAACACTGCCTCTCGCTTCACGTCCGGCATCCGCTGTTAATTCTTCCATTTCGGACATCATAACAATCATTTCAAGCAAGTTATCAATACCTTCGCCTGTTTTTGCAGAAACTGGCACAGCAATGGTCTCGCCACCCCATTCTTCGACAACAAGATTATATTTGGTTAAATCCTGTTTAACACGATCAGGATCAGCACCTGGTTTATCAATTTTATTAATGGCAACTAAAATCGGAACTCCCGCTGCTTTTGCATGATTAATTGCTTCAACCGTTTGTGGCATAACACCATCGTCTGCAGCTACAACTAAAACCGCAATATCCGTAATTTGAGCTCCACGTGAACGCATTGCTGTAAAGGCTTCATGGCCCGGTGTATCGATAAAGGTGATGGATTGATTTTTAACGTTAACGGTATAAGCCCCAATATGTTGGGTAATCCCGCCGGCTTCGCTGGACATAACATTCGTTTTACGAATACGGTCAAGCAGCGATGTCTTACCATGATCAACATGCCCCATAACGGTGACAACTGCTGGGCGTATGGTTTCGTTTTCGGTTTCTTCTTCGTCATATTCTTCGAGAATCTTAGCAACAACATCCTCGATTTTAATGGCTTCAACTTCAAAACCAAATTCTGAAGCAACAATGGATGCTGTATCAAAGTCAATTTCCTGGTTGATGCTTACCATGGTACCAGCCATCATTAATGTTTTAATAATTTCAGTAACGTTTATTTCAAGAATATCTGCAAGTTCCCCGACAGTAAGGATTTCAGGAATTTCATAGATTTGGTTTTCCTGAGTCGTTTTTTTCTTTTCATCCTTTATCCGTTTATAAACACTTCGTGCTGTTTTTTCTTTTTTACTATGATCCCGTACTTTGGTTGGTGAACCTTGATTTCCAGCAACCGGACGTTTTTTATCTCCTGGTTTTTTAGATGAACCTCCATGAGCATTTTTACTTTTAACAGGTTCTTTGGCAGCACTGGTTGCATTCGCCTGTTTTTGCTGCTGTGGTTCATTTTGAGATGCCTTTAATGGACTTTTCGCCTGAGAACCCACAGGTTTGTTTTTCTCTAAATCCCTAAAATATTTTTCTTTATCAAACTTTTCTTCGAATTCAGAAATTTGTTGTTCAGTTAGGGCGCTCATATGATTTTTTACAGGAATATTGTGCTGATTTAAAATGACTACGAATTCTTTGCTTGGAATATTATATTTTTTTGCAAAATCGTATACTCTTAATTTTGACATATTATTCCTCCCTTCAATTTTATGTATTTATTTAGTTATTATTTTTTCAGTGAGTTGTTGTCGTACACTTTCCACGACTTCCTTCTCTACTTTTCTTTTAAATGCCCGTTCTAGATAATTTTTTGTTAAAAATTGATTAATGCACTCTTCGGATTTGCACAGGTATGCGCCACGACCATTAGCTTTTCCAGTCGGATCAAAAATAATCTGTCCGGAATTATCTGACACAATCCGTAATAAGTCGCGTTTATCAAATTTCGAATGGCATATGACACAGGTTCGCTGTGGAATTTTCTTCATATTCAACCTCTCTGACATTGACAATGGTAATATTATATCATAACAAAGCTAAAATATTGATTAAACGCTTAAAATTCTTGTTCAAGCTCTTCTTTTAGTTCCTTTAAGATATCTTCATTACCATTAACGGGTTTTTCGACAACCCTGTTATCACCAACATAGGTAAGTTTGCTTTTTATATCAATTTTCCAACCAGTGAGCTTTGCTGCCAAACGAACATTTTGACCTTCTTTTCCAATGGCCAGTGAAAGCTGATAGTCATCAACAATGGCAATGGCTGTTTTATCATCCTTATTAGGTATGACTTTAACAACTTTTGCAGGACTTAGGGCATTGGCGATGTACTCTTCAATGCTATCGCTCCATTTAATAACATCAATTTTTTCGTTGGAAAGCTCATTGATAATATTTTGTACCCTGACACCTTTTTGTCCAACACAGGCCCCCACTGGATCAATGCTTGGATCATTGGCCTTAACAGCAACCTTTGTTCTTGATCCTGCTTCTCTTGAAATTGAAACAATGTCCACAATACCATCAAATATTTCTGGTACTTCTGATTCAAAAAGACGTTTTACCAAACCAGGATGAGTTCTTGAAACATTGATTTGCGGACCTTTTGTTGTTTTCTTAACCATTAACAAATATACTTTTATTCTCTGGTTGACTTCATAGGTTTCACCCAGGGTCTGCTCGGAAGGAAGCATGACTGCTTCCAGCTTTCCAACTTCAACATAGACAATTCCTTTTTCAACACGTTTAATGATTCCCGTTAGAACTTCGTCTTGCCGTTCAAGGTAATCATTATATATTATGTTACGTTCAGCTTCTTTGATCCGCTGAATGATTAATTGTTTTGCATTCTGAGCAGCAATTCTGCCAAAATCTCTTGGCCGTACTTCTTTTCTGAAAAGATCTCCAACATTATAGTTAGGATCGACTTCTCTTGCTTTTTCAAGTGAGATCTGATAAAGATCATTTTCAGGTACTTCCATAATTTCTTTCATTGCAAAAACTTGGATATCCCCTTTTTCACGATCTATATTAATTTCAACATTTTGAGCGTTACCGTAATTCTTTTTATATGCTGTGGTAATGGCCGCTTCAATGGCTTCAATTAAATCTTCCTTATCAATTGATTTCTCTTCTTGAATTTTATCGAGAGCCCTAATAAACTCTGCGTTCATTTTTCATTTTTCCGCCTTCCATTTTATTCGGCTTTTGGCTGAGCTTTAAAATTCAGCTCATCCAAAACATTTGCCTTAGCTATTTTACTATTGTCCATTTGAATAATTTCTCCTGTTTCAAGTTCAAGCGAGAGTGACTCAGTGTTATAAGATTTTAAAATCCCAGAGTAGTCTTTCTTTCCGTCTAAAGGAGCAAAGAGACGTATGGTTATTTTTTTGTTTATATTTGCCAGATAGTGTCGTTCTTTCTTTATTGGCCGATCGATTCCCGGTGATGAAACCTCAAGAAAATAACTTTGTTCAATGGGATCACTTTCGTCTAAAACTTCACTGATCGCTCGGCTAACGACTTCACAATCATCCATTGTTATGCCATGATCGGTGTCAATAAAAAGAACTAAAGCCCAATCTTTACCTCTTTTTTCAAAAATAAGATCTGCCAACTCATAGTCGAGAGATTCTACTACCGGAGTGATTAGTTCTTCTAACAAAACTTCTTTTGATACCTTTTTCATAAAATCTCCTTTTTTATATGAAATGCTATGAATTCACCTTTAAGGGTGAAAAATACTTAAGAGTGGGTTACCCCACTCTTAATGAAATTTTATTGAATTGTATTTACAATTAATAAATTCATATTTCATAAAAACGACTAAACTTCTAAAATTTCAACTTCTTTTTCTTTTAGAATGAATTCAACGTTTTTAATCTCATCATCTGTAACCTTTTGGATTTCTTTTTCACCTTGTTTTAAGTCGTCCTCGGTGATTAAGCCTTCTTTTTGACTATCCTTTAAATCCTGAATGGCATGCCTGCGAATGTTACGTATGGATACTTTACATTCTTCGCCATATTTTTTAACCAATTTTACCAAATCTTTTCGTCGCTCTTCTGTGAGTTGCGGAATGAGCAGTCGAATGATTTTACCATCATTTGAAGGATTAAATCCAAGATCAGATTTAAGTATCCCCTTTTCAATGGCAGGAATGACTGTTGAATCATAGGGCTGGACAACAATCATTCTGGCTTCAGGAGTGCTAACACTAGCAAGCTGATTTAAAGCGGTAGGTGCACCGTAATAGTCAACCATTACCTTATCAAGAATTCTTGGGTTTGCTCTTCCTGCTCGCAAGCTCGCTAAACTTTCATTAAGATTATTAAGGGCTTTATTCATCTTTTCATTTGTTTTTGCCTTTATCTCGTTTACCATGATCTACACCTCCTGAATAATTGTACCAATTTTTTCGCCCATAATGGCACGCAGTATATTTTTCGGATCATCTAAACCAAATACAAGAATTGGGATATGATTATCCATACATAATGATGTTGCTGTTGAATCCATTACCTTAAGCCCCTTATTTAAAACCTCAATGTAGGTTAATTCGGTATAACGTTTTGCATTAGGATTTATTAAAGGATCTGAATCATACACAGCATCAATGCTTTTTGCAAGTAAGATGATTTCAGCATCTATTTCCGCTGCCCTTAGTGCAGCTGTTGTATCCGTTGTAAAGAAGGGATTTCCAGTACCTGAAGCAAAGATAACAATTCTTCTTTTTTCCAAGTGTCTGATAGCTTTTCGCCGAATATAAGGCTCTGCAATCTGTTTCATTTCTATGGCTGTCTGCACCCGAACCGGCACGCCCATTTCTTCAAGAACATCTTGTAACCCCAGAGCATTTATTACGGTTGCCAGCATTCCCATATAGTCAGCAGTGGATTTATCCATACCTTCGCCACTTCGTCCACGCCAGAAATTTCCACCGCCAACAACAATGGCAATTTCTACTCCAAGCTCAAAAACCTCTTTGATTTGTTCGCAAATTGACTGCACTGTGGATGTATTGATACCATGTCCAACTGGTCCTGACATAGCTTCGCCACTCAATTTAATTATTACGCGTTTATATTTCGGTTCCAAAAACATTCCCCCTTTCTTTTGTCATATTATATCTTAATTGTTTAAAATTTACAACGTTATGAACTGTAAAAAAAGAACACTGAAGTGTCCTTTTTTTTAGTGCTTATACGTTTAATTGCTTTGCGACTTCATCTGCGAAATTCTCTGTCTTTTTCTCTAAGCCTTCGCCCATTTGGAAACGGGCAAATCGTCTGATTTTAACATTTTCACCAATGGTCATAATCTGTTCTTTAACCAAATCTTCAATGGTTAAATCCGGATTTTTAACAAAAGGCTGTTCTAAAAGACAAAATTCTTTGTAGAATTTGCTAATCCGTCCTTCAACCATTTTATCAACGATTTGTTCTGGTTTTCCTTCGTTTAATGCCTGGGCACGAAGAATTTCTTTTTCTTTTTCTATTTCTTCAGCAGGTACTTCATCTTTAGAAATATAAAGTGGATTACTGGCTGCAATGTGCATTGCTATATCCTTAACGAATGTTTTAAAACCTTCGGTCTTAGCTACAAAATCAGTTTCTACATTGACTTCTACTAATACACCAATTTTCCCACCCATATGAATATAAGATTCTACTATGCCTTCTGCTGCAATTCTTCCTGATTTCTTATTCGTCGCAGCCAGACCTTTTTCTCTCAAAACCGTTGTGGCTTCTTCGATATTTCCATCAGTTTCCACTAGAGCTTTTTTGCAGTCCATCATTCCGGCACCGGTTTTAGCTCTTAATTCTTTTACTAATTTTGCGTCCACGTTTATCCTCCTGGTATTTTTTTAAAAATTATTCTGCTTCAGTTTCAACAACAACCGTTTCAACAACAATTGTTTCAACTACAACTGGTTCTTCAGCTACTGGTGTAGCTTCTGCAACTGGCGCAGCTTCAACGACTGGTTTAACCGCTGCAATAGGAGCTGCTGAGACAGCCGCTGCTGGAGCAACAGGTGCTACTGGAACAGTTTCTTCAAGTTGTTCGCCTTGTCGGCCTTCAATAATCGCATCTGAGATAACAGATAGAATTAAAGCAACCGCACGGATAGCATCGTCATTACCAGGAATAATATAATCAATTTCGTCAGGATCACAGTTTGTATCCACGATTCCGATAATTGGAATCCCTAATTTTTTTGCTTCAGCAATGGCAATTCTTTCTTTTTTTGTATCAATAACAAAAATTGCACCAGGGATGCCCTTCATGTCTTTAATACCGCCTAAGAATTTTTGTAATTTATCACGTTGTCTTTTTAATTTAATAACTTCTTTTTTTGGTAAAAGAGCAAAAGTGCCATCTTCTTCCATTTGTTCTAATTCATGAAGACGGTCAATTCGTTTGCTGATGGTACCAAAATTTGTTAAGGTTCCACCTAACCAACGATGATTTACACAGTAGCTTCCACTACGCTTTGCTTCTCTTTCGATGCTGGTTTGAGCTTGTTTCTTTGTACCTACAAAGAGAATTTCTTCACCTTCTGCAGCTAATTCTTTTACAAAGTTATAAGCTTTTTCGATTCTTTTCACGGTTTGCTGTAAATCTATAATATAGATTCCGTTTCTTTCTGTGAAAATGTATGGAGCCATTTTTGGATTCCATCGTCGTGTTTGATGCCCGAAGTGCACCCCAGCTTCCAGTAATTGTTTCATTGAAACACATGCCATAATATTTTTCCTCCTAGGTTTTTCCTCCATTCTCATCACTCAGAAAATTCGACCTGAAATCAGGCACCCGATCCCTGTCAGAGAATGTGTGTAATACATACCTTTAAATACTAACATAATTCTTAAATGTGTACAAGGCTTTTTTTCAAATCATTAAAGTAAATATTTTTGATAATTATCAGTTTTATCAGAAAGTTTGAAAATACGTTCAATGTATTCTTTATTAATGACAAATTCCTCTTGCTCATAGTCGGATGCATAAAACGAAATTTCTTCCAATAGTTTTTCCATAACGGTATGTAACCGTCTTGCCCCAATATTTTCTTCCTCTTCGTTTTGCAAAAAGGCAATTTTAGCAATGTGCTCAATGGATCCCGCTTCAAAAATTATATTCACATCTTCAGTTCGAATGAGTTCCTGGTATTGCTTAATCACCGAATTTTCTGTTTGGGTGAGTATTTTGATAAAGTCATCCTCGGTCAGGCTATCCAGCTGAACACTGATTGGGAAACGCCCCTGGAGTTCTGGGATCATATCAGAAATTTTCGAAACATGAAAGGCCCCGGCACCAATGAAAAGAATAAAATCGCTTTTTACAGGACCGTATTTTGTATTCACGGTACTTCCCTCAACAATGGGTAATATATCCCGCTGAACCCCTTCTCTTGAAACATCCGGGCCTTGATTACTGCCATTGCCAATAATTTTATCAATTTCGTCAATGAAAATAATGCCGTTTTGCTCAGCATCACGAATGCCAATTTCCTGGACTTGATCCATATCAATGAGCTTTTGGGCTTCCTGATTAATGAGAATCTTTCGGGCATCTGCAACAGACACTTTCTTTTTTTTCTTTTTCTGTGGGATAAGATCACCGAGAATATCATTCATGTTAATGCTCATACTGTCGTTATTCATACCTTGCATAATACCAATCGATTTTGAACCATCATCATCAACTTCTATTTCAATGATTTCATCCTCAAGAAGTCCTGCTTCAAGATCTTTTGAGAGCGCTTCTCGCTTTTCTTTTTTTGTCTGCTCTTTTTCAGCATCACTGTTAATTTCATTTTGACTGGGTGTTACTGGTTGGTTAGGTTTCATAAATAAGTCAAAAGGATTTTTCAAGGTTTCTTTTTTCTTTTTTGAAGGAACTAATATGTTAAGAATAATTTTATTTACATTGGCCCCTGCTTCAGCATAAACTTCCTTCATTTTTTCCTGTTGGACTTTACGTATTGAGGTGCTCACAAGATCACGAATCATTGATTCAACATCTCGGCCCACATATCCGACTTCGGTAAACTTGGTTGCTTCCACCTTAATGAATGGAGCACTGACTAGCTTTGCCATCCGCCGTGCAATTTCTGTTTTACCAACACCGGTGGGTCCCATCAGAATAATGTTCTTAGGTGTAAATTCTTCTCTTAATTCTTCAGATAATAAGCTGCGCCGATATCGATTTCTAAGTGCCACAGCCACTGCTTTTTTAGCCGGTTCCTGGCCAATGATATATCGGTTTAATTCTTCAACAATTTTTTTTGGTGTTAATTCATTCATTTTCATTCATCCATTTCTACAATACTTCCACAGAAATATTGTTGTTAGTAAAAACGCAGATTTCAGAAGCAATTTTCAGTGATTCAAAAACCATCTCTTTAGCGGAAAGATTTGAATGGCTTTTAAACGCCCGGGCTGCAGAAAGGGCATAGGATCCACCCGAACCAATGGCTGCAATATCATCATCCGGTTCAATGACTTCTCCATTACCTGATATTATCAGGGTTTCTGTTTTATCCATGACAATGAGTAAAGCCTCAAGTTTTCTTAAAATCTTATCAGAACGCCATTCCTTTGCTAATTCGACTGCGGCACGTTTTAAATTGCCGTTGTATTGCTCAACTTTATGTTCAAATTTTTCACAAAGTGTAAAGGCATCAGCCACAGAACCTGCAAATCCTACTAAAATTTTGTCGTTATATATTCTTCTGATTTTCTTGGCATTATTTTTCATAATGACGCTTTCGCCCATGGTGACCTGTCCATCCCCAGCAATGGCGACTTCCCCATTATGACGAATGCCAACAATTGTAGTTGCATGAAACATGATAATTTCCTCTTTCTACCTTAATATTTTCTAAAATTTAATTGATAAGCTTATCTTACTCTCTAAAACTTAATTGGATGTTTTGTATTCGCAATCCTTTTTATCGCAATAAAGTGTTTTTCGTTTTCCCAGTCCCTTTTGAAACAACGTGGATCCACATAGAGGACATTTGTCAGGAAGAGGCAAATCCCAATTCATATAGTCACACTCAGGATAGTTACTGCAGGAATAAAAGGTTCGCCCAGTTTTAGACAGACGTTTAACTATTTCTCCGCCGCATCGGGGACAAAGGCCTCCAGTTTTTTCGAAGTAGGGTTTGGTATTCTTGCAATCCGGGAATCCCGGGCACGCCAGGAATCGGCCAAACTTTCCTTTTTTAATGACCATTCGACGGCCGCATAACTCACAGTCCACATCTGATTCAGGATCTGGAATGTTAACCGCTTCAGCATTTTCCTGGGCATTGGTCAATGATTTCTCAAATCCCATATAAAAATTCTTTAATACCTCAACCCAGTCAAGTTCACCTTCAGCAACAACATCCAGTTTATCTTCCATTTCGGCGGTAAAGGTAACATTCACAACATCGCTGAAATATTCTTTCATTAGTGCCGTAACGGTTACCCCAAGTTCGGTGGGTTTAAAATGCTTTTCAACGACCTCAACATAATCACGATTCTTAATGGTGGCAATGGTTGGTGCATAGGTACTCGGACGGCCAATCCCTTTTTCTTCCAGAATTTTAACCAGAGAAGCTTCTGTATATCGGGCAGGCGGCTTGGTATACTTCTGTTCTTTTGATGTTTTTATCCGTTCCAGAGGTTCACCTTCAACCAGTTCGGGAAGAATACTGTCATCACTGCTGCTGGCATTTTTTCCGATTCTTGTAAAACCGTCAAATTTTTGTATTTCGCCTTTTGTTTTAAAAATTAAATTTCCGCAGGCAACATCAACATCTGTCACATAATATTGGGCATCGGACATTTGGCTGCTGAGGAGTCGATCCCAAATGAGCTTGTATAATCGATATTGATCTTTTTCGATGGATCCTTTTGCGATTTCAGGGGTAATGGTAACTGTGGAAGGACGAATGGCTTCATGGCCATCCTGAACATTTTTCTTCTTGGCAACTTTCTTTTCTTTCCCAAGATATTCGGCCCCAAAATGATTCTCAATATAGACTTTACATTCCTGAACCGCTTCATCTGCAATTCGGGTAGAGTCAGTCCTGAGATAGGTAATTAGACCGGTTAAACCAGTGCCTTCAATATTGACACCTTCATAAAGCTGCTGGGCCAATCGCATGGTTCTTTGGGTAGTAAAACCAAGTACCTTATAGGCCTCCTGCTGCAATGTACTGGTGGTAAATGGAAGTTGAGGCTTTTGGTTTCTAATGCGTTTTTTAACCTTATCAACCAATATATTGTTGTCAGACACAATTTGTTCAAGACGACAGGCCTCTTCCGCATTTGCAATTGTTTTCTTTTTGCCATCTTCTGAATAAAATTTTGAAATGAATTGTTTGTCGTCATTTTCTTTTTTAAGAAGCAAATCAAGATTCCAATATTCTTCGGGAATAAAAGCGGCAATTTCTTCTTCGCGATCAACGATGATCCGGGTCACCACGGACTGAACACGTCCGCCACTTAAACCTTTTTTGACTTTTTTCCACAAAAAAGGACTCAGAGAATATCCAACCAGTCGATCGAGAATTCGACGAGCCTGTTGGGAGTTAACTAAGTCAATATCAATATTTCGTTTATTATCGATAGCCGCATTGACTGCTTTTTTTGTAATTTCGTGGAACTCAATTCGACATTTCGTATTTAAGTCGATTTCTAAAAAATTGGCCATATGCCAGGAGATTGCTTCTCCCTCCCTATCAGGGTCAGTTGCTAAATAAACAAAATCCGCATTGCTGGCGGCTTTTTTCAGGCTTTTTAAGAGTTGAGCCTTTCCACGAATTTTAATATATTCCGGTGTAAAATTATTTTCTATATCTATGCCGATTCGACTTTTAGGGAGATCGATGACGTGTCCCATGGTCGCTTCAACCTCATATCCCTTTGGCAAATATTTTTTAATTGTTTTTGCTTTTGCCGGTGATTCAACAATAACTAAGTTTTTAGCCATTGAATACCTCCTTATATTTTTTATTCATAATAACTATAACTATTCATAAGCAGCAACATTATAGCAAAAAAAACATTCAATTACAAATGCTGCCATATAATATAACCCAGACTCCTTAAGTCAATATTATATTTCCGTACTGAATTTGGATGACTTCTTCGATTTCCATCATGGTTAATAAGCTGTTTACCTGATTTATTGGGAGTCCTGAAATTAATACAAGTTGATCAATGGTATCATGTCCTCTATTAATCAGGTCATACAACTTTTTCTCATCCGGATCGTCTATGTTTTTGATTTGTATTTCAGGGGCAAATTTATTTTCCCGGTTTATAGTGTTTCCCGGAATTACAAAGTCCTCCAGAATATCTTTTGGCTCGGTAACCAATTTTGCGCCTTCCTTTAATAACTGGTTCCCCCCGGCCCAGTGAACCGAACTAATATCCCCGGGAATGACATACACATTTTTCCCTTGTTCCAGGGCATGATTGGCGGTAATCAATGAACCGCTCTTTTTTCGAGCTTCAATAATCAAAACCCCCTGGGATAATCCGCTGATCATTCGGTTTCTCAGAGGAAAATGAAATGGCAGTCCTTTTTCTCCCAGATTGAATTCGCTGATAATTAAGGATTCTTCAGACATCCGATCATAAAGTTTTTGATTTGATCTTGGATAACATTCATCGACTCCTGTGCCTAAAACCCCTATGGTATTCCCAAGTTCATTAAGGCTTCCCCAATGGCTTTCACCATCAATACCAGATGCCAAACCACTGACAATTGTTACACCAACCGTGGCAAGAGCACAGGCAAATCCCCTGGCGTATTTCTGGCCTTGAACCGTGGGGTTACGGGAACCGACAATACCAATGGTAAACTCATTTTCCAACAAAGAGATATTCCCTTTTGCGAAAAAAGCAACCGGAGGCAAATAGATGTTTTTTAGTGACTCTGGAAAAAGCGGAGAATTCATTGTGATTAATTCAATATGATGGACTTCCATATAATCTCTGTTATTTTTCGCTTTTTCTAAATTTTTCGACTGTGAAAAATAATCCAGTCCGCTTTCTTTTAGAATGCCTGTTTTTTTCATGGTCGCCTGATTTAAAGAAAAAATTGCTTTAGGCGAACGATAGCGATTAATCATCATATTTTTTTGTTTCAGAGTTATTTTTTCAAGACCCATAAACCAGATCCAATATAAAAATTCATTCATTGTTGCATACTCCTTGCAAATCATTTCGATTATACTATCACAATACCTTTGAATTATGAAACTTTTTTTGGAGATAAAAATAATCCTGATGTCCCAAATGCAATTTTGGTCATCAGGATTTTATAGTGATTTTAAATATCCATCAGTATTTTAGTCAACTTTTTTGTCAACAATAAAACATACAAGGTCATTTACTTATGCACTTATAAAAAACGCCTATTAAACTGTAAAGCTCGTCATTAAATCAACTTCATATAAATCCTTTTTTTCAAAAACAGCTTTATATTCGACTTCATTTTCCAGAAACGTGCTGACCAATATTGGATCAAAATGCGTACCCTCGCCTTCCTTAATTATTTCAAGGCTTTTGTCATGAGAATAGGCTTCTTTATAGACTCTTTTTGATCGAAGTGCATCATACACATCAACAATGGATATTATTCTTGCTGCCAGCGGAATCGCTTCTCCAGATAATCCATTAGGGTATCCGGTTCCGTCCCACTTTTCATGGTGGAAATGAACAATATTCATTCCAATATCCAGAAACTTATTATTCGGATATCTTTTTTGCAACTCAAATAAGGTATTCGCTCCAATCGTCGTATGAGTTTTAATAATATTAAACTCTTTCGGTGAAAGTTTGCCTGGTTTCAATAAAATACTATCGGGTATGCCTACTTTACCAATATCATGTAACGGGCTCGCTTTAAAAATATTTTCAATATACTCATTATCAATTAAGTCTTTATATTTCGGTAAATTGCGCAATTCACAGGCAAGAAGTTTGCATAATATGGCTACTCTTTCAATGTGGGCACCTGTAAAATCATCTCGAGACTCGGATAACTTCACTAATGCAAAAATCGTAGCCATTTGCTCTTCTGCTATTTCTTTTTGATTGTTAATGTTCTTTTCAAATTCTTTTTTGTAATAATCTGCAAAATATCCAATCACAAAGGCAATTGTAATATATATCATTAATCTGATTATCCAGTTCATCGGCTCTTGCATTATGTTTGAGTCAACTTGTAGTGGCATGAACGGTCCCATTAATAACCCACAAAACGCTGCATTAATAACCGCCTGTTTTTTACCATTGGTTGAAGCAATAATGGCTATGGGTATATATAAGAAATTTGGATATACGTTAAATGTACCTCCGGAAATATATACAATGATGGCTATAAGTACGCATAGGAAGTAAGAAAAAATCAAAAATATTTTTCTGTTAATTTTGATATTTCTGCTTTTAATTTGCACGATAGGATTCCACATATGAATCTCCTTGTAAATTAATTATTTTCGCATATTTTTCCCGGACTCACAAAACCTTTAATACAAAACGATGCATTGATTATATCTTAACTTACCTATTTATTCAATCTATGGTTATCTCTGTTTTATTTCAAAATTCTAAAAAAAACACCCCCTAGCACAGAAGAGAAGTATTTCATTATTTTTGTCACATATTATTTCTATTATTTCGTCTTAGAAAGGAGTTTCTCCTCCATTGAAGCCGTGAGTGCAGATATAGCTTCCACCCCTTCTTCATCAGGTATTGTCCTGGGTTCCAATTCAACTTCAACATCATCTAATTCAAGATTAAATTTTTCATAGGGACTGCTGATAAGATTTGCTATATCCATATTTTCATAATGCAGAATATTTAAAGTGCTTTTTATATTTTCACTAATCTGATCAATATTTTTCCTGTGATTTTGAGCGCATTCATAGGCTTTTGTTTCAAATTCCACAATCATTTTTCTTGTGTTAAGCTTAGTAGTCGTATTAATATTTCTCAGTACTTTAATTTTTTCATTGGATTCAACCAAACTTGCTGATATTCGGCTATTTTTTTCCGCAATGATATTTTTTTCAGCTAAAAGCAGACCTCGTTCATAAACCGCTTCATCGTATTTTTGCTTAATTATGTGATTTTCTGCAATGATGTTTTCATATTCTTCGCTTGAAACTTCATTTTTTGCACAATTTTCTATTTCTTCATTTAAATCCTGAACCATTGCTTTGAGCTGATTGAGCTGGTCTTTAAGCTCCACACTTTCATCTTTATATTCGCTATATTCATTAATTTTTTTCTGCATTTCTGCATTTTCCAATTCAATATTATTATTCTGTTGAATATCATTGTGTGATGTTAAAGCAATGGACATACCTTGTATTTTGATGTTTAATGCTTCATTATCTTTGGTTACTATTTTGAATTGTTGCTGCAAATCAAAATTTGTGCTTTCGGACGCTTTAAACATGTTTATATATTTATCTCGTTCCTGGGTTAGCATTGCAGTCATTTCGCTATATTCTTCCAGTTTATCTCTAAAAGAACCCTCGGCATTGCTTAGGCTTTCTTTTAATGTTCTTATATATTGCGATACTTCTTTAGGATCAAACCCTCCAAAGTTTTTTTTTCTAAAAATAACGTCAGTGTATGAATTAACAGACCCATTTCTTAACTCCTCCAGACTTAATTGTTTCACATCTTTTTTCATTCTTAAATACTCCCTTGTTAGATTAGTTCATTTCAAATTCGATATGATCATTTAATTTGAGATCATGCTCTTGTATTGCTCCTGATTTTAGCTCAAGACAATAAAATGCTCTTTTTATATATTTGCTCATTTGCCTTGGCAGCATATTATTTTCAAAGTGTAGGATCACTCCTTCTTTATTTAAAAAAATCACATCAATGGGAAACTTCATGCCAATGGTATGGACTTGTTTGCACCCATTCAATAACAGACCCTGTTGTGAGTCTAACACTTTATCCTTTAAAAGGCCAACCAATTTTTCATAGAAACTTTCAGCAATTCTGATATGATTAAACAAAATCATCTCATCTTTTAATACTCTGCACATTTTCACGCTATATCCCTCCAAATTGATCCACTACCTGTAAAATGCTAGGACCTAATAATACAATAAACAAAACAGGCAAAACAAAAATCACCAAAGGAATTAGCATTTTTACCGGTGCTTTCATTGCCTTTTCTTCTGCCCGTTGTCTTCTTTTTATACGAAGCTCCTGAGCTTGAATAACCAAAGCATTTTTAATAGGTATGCCTAATTTTTCTGCTTGAATAATTGAAGCCACAAAGGTTGTGAGCTCATCCACCGGGTTTCGTTCTGAAAGGCTTCTTAGTGCATCTCGCCGCGGCTTACCCAAACTGATTTCAGAATGGACAATGTTCAGCTCATCCACTAAAACCCCATAGAGTCTTTCTCCTATTTTTATAAGGGCGGAATCAAATCCCAGTCCTGCCTCCATGGAAACACACAATAAATCCATAACGTCTGGCAGTTCATTTCTTATTTCTTCTTTTCTCCCACTGATTCTAATTTTCAAAAAAACATTGGGCCCAATGACGGAACCCAAAAGGGTCACCAATAGAATAAGCAGACTTACTGAAAAGTCAAAGGAAAATAGGACCGTGAAAAAAATTGCAATAAGAAATAAGATTCCTGAAAAAATTAACCGTGTAGCATTGTATTCATTGATTCCAATATTTATTCCTGCAAGCTTTAGATTGTTTTCCATTTTTTTATTTTTATCATTTCCTGTATTTTTCGGAAGAAAGTTAGAGACATTTTTAACCAGTGTAATAAAGAATGGAATAATAATTCTTTGAATAAAAGGCTTTTCCAAAGATTCATCCAATTGAACTTCATAGGTTTCCTTGATTGCCTTTAATCTTTTACTTTTATTATCTACTGCTTTTGCCCGTTTATTGAAAACCGCCATAATTACAATAAATACGGAAAAGGAACTACACATAATCAAAACCGTCATGGCCTTGGTCCTCCTCATCTTTTTTTTTGTAAAACCCAGAACCCTCCAAGAAATATTAAAATTTAATATTTACAATTTTTCTGATAAATAGATAGCCAATAATTTCCATGACCACACCTGCTACCAGCATTGTAATACCAAGATTTGATTTAAAAAAAATCAACACATAACTGGGATTTAATAGCATAAATATGAGCAGTATAAAAATTGGCATCATACCAACAATAATCCCGGATGTTCGTCCTGTGGTGGTTAATACCTTAATTTCACTCTTTATTTTAAACCGTTCCTTTATGGTTCCTGCAATATTGTTAAGGATCTCAGATAGATTTCCACCGGTTTGACGCTGAATCAAAATAGCAGATACTATCATCATAAAATTTTTACTTTGTATTTTTTCAGAAAGGTTGGTTAATGATTTTTCCAACGGTATTCCCAGTTTTAATTCTCGCGCAACCCGGCTAAATTCATTGGCTATGGGATTAGGCATTTCATTGGCAATACTCACCAAGGCTTGTTGAAAGGTAAGACCTGCTTTTAAACTGCTGCAGATAATGCCAAGGGCATCCACCAGCTGCTCTTCAAAAAGCTCAACTCGTTTTACATGTTTGGTATGCACATAAAAAGGGGGTAAAAAAGCCCCAATAATCACTGCCCCTAATGCGATCACTATGTTTTGACTGATTAATAAAAGAATGGTTGCCGGTATCAATGCAGATATTAACCAAATCATTAAAAACTCTGATGGTCTGATTGAAATTCCGGACATGGATAAATCATTGACAAGCCTTTTAAATATTTTTATTTTGTTATCAGCATTTCCTGTTTGTTTGTTTTTTTGCTTTTTTTGTTTTAATTTATCTCCACTACTGTCAGTTGTGATATTGTCAATTCTTTTTTGAATGTGATGCTTATCTTTAAAAACCATGAGTAATACTGTAAGTGCAATAATAAATACCCCGGCGGCAATCAGAATTGTAATTGAAAATGCGTTCATTTTATTTTTCCCTCCTGACATAGGTTATTTATTCATTAAACCAATCATCATTAACCATTACCCCATTATGGATGATTTTTTCTACACAACGTGGACGTATGCCCATACTTTTAAATTGTCCTTTAAACTTCCCTTCGCTATCCATTTGACCGGACATTTCATATTTATAAAGTTCCTGCATGACCACTACATCTCCTTCCATGCCAATCACTTCTGTGATGCTGACAACCTTACGGGTACCGTCCCTAAGCCGCGACTGCTGGACGATAATGTCCAGAGCAGAAGTGGTTTGGTCACGAATAGCCCGAAGAGGCAAATCCACTCCGGACATGAGCACCATGGTTTCGATTCGTGACATGGCATCTCTTGGGGTATTGGCATGAATAGTGGTAAGGGATCCGTCATGGCCAGTATTCATTGCCTGGAGCATATCAATGGTTTCAGTGGAACGAACCTCTCCCACAATAATTCTGTCCGGCCGCATTCTCAGTGCATTGATGACCAGATCACGAATGGAAATTTGGCCTTTTCCTTCCAAATTGGAAGGGCGACTTTCCAAAGTTATTAAATGGTCCTGGAATAATTGGAGTTCCGCTGCATCTTCAATGGTAATGATTCGTTCATTATCAGGGATAAATCCTGATAATACATTCAAGGTGGTGGTTTTCCCGCTTCCGGTTCCACCGGAAACAATAATATTGAGTTTTCCTTTAACACAGGCTTCCAAAAAAGCAATCATTTTTTTTGACATGGATCCAAAATCCAATAATTGTTCAACGGTAATTGGTTTTTTCGAAAACTTTCTAATGGTAATAATTGGCCCCACCAGTGAAAGAGGAGGAATAATGGCATTTACCCGGGATCCATCCTGTAATCGGGCATCCACCATGGGACTGGATTCATCAATATGCCGTCCCACCGATGATACGATGCGATCGATGATGTTCATCACATGGTCGTCATTTTTAAAAACAACATCAGATAATTCAATTTTTCCCTGTTTTTCAATATAAACCCGATTGGGTCCATTGACCATAATTTCAGAAATATTAGGGTCCTTCAGAAGAATTTCCAAGGGGCCATAACCAACGATATCATTGAGCAAATCCTGGGAAATCTTTGCTTTATCAGCTCGATTAATATGAGTTGCCTCAATATCCATTATTTCTTCAATGGTCTTTTGGATCCCATCCGTATCCTCTTCTCCGTCGGTTCCCAAATGATTTTTATTTATTTCGTCTATGACTTCCTGATGAATTTTGTTTTTTAAGTCAGAATATATATCGACGTAGGGTACATCCTTTTTACTTTCATCTTCAGTGTCATTCTGCTGACCCAATCGCTGTTGCGCTAATTTTTCTAAAAGTCCCATGGTTCACACTCCCTATCAGAACTAAATTCTAATTTACTTTTTTTCAATTAACTCTACAACATTTTTTCCTAATTTCATAAGTTCCTGAGCAATAAGAGTTTTTGGTGCCTCAATGACTAAAGGTACTCCTTTATTATGGCAATTCAGTGCTGTTTTCAAATCCAGTGATATCTTGTTTTTTATGGTCACATTCAGCACTCTCTGAATATCTTTAATTGTAATCATTCCATTGGATACACGATTAATCACAATTTCTGTTTTATCTCTTTGTAATAAGGAATCTAATATACTCAAACTTATTTTTGTATTGCGCAGTGTTGAAATATCCGGTTCTGAAATTAAAAGCACCAGATTTGAATTTTCAATAGCGCACATAGTAATATCATTGAAAACAGGTGGGGTGTCAATGATAATATAATCATAGTAGGGTCTCAATGTATTAATCATGCTATCAATGTTTTTGACGGTTACATACTCTGCATATTCCGGGCTTTTAGGTGCACTTAAAATGCTCACTCCAGAAAAATGAAGGGCCATATTTTTTTTTATGGCCTCAATGTCTCCAGAATCTCGGCCTTGTGTGAGGTCAGATATGGTATTCTTTGAATCCACATCAAAAAACACATTCACATCGCCAAACTGCAATTTAGCATCAATCATAACCACCTTTTTTCCCATTTTTGCCAATGCAGCCCCAACATTCACTGCAATGGTGGTTTTCCCGATGCCGCCTTTGGCTCCAAAAACCGTCACAACCCTGGATTCCATATTGGCAACCCCTTGGTTGGAATTCTCAAATCGTGATTTTTCAACTCGATTTACAAGTGCGATATTTTCTATTAAAGTTTCTGAATCAACAGGAAATTGCAATACCTTTCTTACGCCTGCAAACATAGCTTTGTCAATAATAGCTACGCTTAGTTGATCACATAGAAAAATCACATTGGATCCCGGCAATTTAACGTAAATTTTTTCTGCCATATTAATTGCATCAGAACCATCCTCATCACATTGGATGATTATAACCTGTGGATTTAAACTCAGAGTTTTTTCAAGTGCAATCTCCTCAAGCTTTGAAAATCCAACAAATGCAATGGCTTCATTCTCAAGAAGGCTTTTAATTTCATAGATTCGATTATCATTATTTCCAATGATCATCACTTTTATTTTTTTCATAGATCATTTCTCCCTTCATAATGGATAATCTGTAAAACTGTCAATTGCTGATACATTTTTTATCACAGAAAATTCTATTGGATATAAGGAGCAGGATTATCAATGGCTGAATCAACAACCGTACGCAAAGTCAATCGGTATTTGCCTTCTGATAAGGCATAGTTGACTTTTAAAACATCCTGATCAGGTACCAATACGGTAACGGCTGTGCTCAGGCTATCGCTTTCACTGCTGGATTTGACTCCAACTTCCACTACCTCCAAGTATTCTTGAACCATTTGTGAAGCTACAATCTTGGTTGCATCCGTTCCGGTAAGCATCACCGCTACAATATCTACCCGATCTCCAATATTGATATAACCGGCAACCCCTGATACTTCATCGGTTTTAATGGTGATGGCCCGATAGTTTTGGGGAATGGAAAAGGATAAACTGTTATTATCCTGACTGGAATCGATTAATCGGGTGGATAAAATTTGTTCATTGGCTTCAATGCTTTCAAGTGTAATGCGTCCGATAATATCATCTGGATTGCCGGTTGCCAGCTCATGAACAGCTTCCGTAGGAAACTGTTTAACTGAAATCATTTCAGGTGTTATGATGGTGCTTTTAGGTATCTTTTCAATGGCCGCCACAACCGGCACTGTTTTTACACTCAATCTATGTTCCAATGTGGTTGCAAAGGAATAGACCCCAAAGCCTGTGATCACCGAGATCACCAAGGCAACTAGAATTAGTTTTTTCATTATTTCCTCCATTTGCCACAATGATGTGACCAACTTCTGTGTTTTTATTGACTCTGTTTCCATACTTATCATTTATAAAAGGATTAATGGCATTAATCCTTTCAAATATTGCATTATTTATTTTTATTTTCTATTCAGAAAGCATTAAATTGTAGACACCAAAGTCAGCGCTCCCGGCATCTGTAACATCTTCACCGGATGACGAACCAGAAGCGATAATATTTAAAAAAGATCCGGTAATAAAGCCATCATTTGTTTGGGATTCCAATAAAAATGCTGCAAAACCCTCAACTACAACAGTTTTTTTATCAACACCATAGGAATAAATCGGAACCTTGACAATCCGTGGACAAGTCGGATCAAAGTGGGCAATGGTACACCCCTCTCCGCCTGTTGTTGCTCCAAAATGAGTACACCCATTATACCGGGTTATGAAACCCTGGTAGGTTGGGCCAACCATATTGCCGCTTTCTTCCAGGAGAGTGTCTCCCACACTGATTTCTCCTTCATATCCCTGGGCAATCCAAATCCGATAATCACTGGCACCTCCGCCTTTACCATCAAGATCCAAAGCCCCAAAAAAAGACTGGGAACCGCTTTTAACACCATATTTAAGTGTAACATGGGTTAAATGGTTGTTTGCAATTCGTGCGTCCATTTCAGTTTTTGTTAAACCAATGGGAGCTAAACCGGTTGTTCGATTAACCGGTGAAAGCTTTGAAGCAGCACTGCGGGATATATCAATATAATCAACCCCAAAAATCTTAGCAAAATTCATAGGCACTCGTTCTGGAATGGTGATCTTTAGTTCTGTGTATTGCCCCCTGGCAATTTTTCCTAATGACACATTATTCCGTATTAAGTCCTGACTTCCATTAAGACTGGCATAATGAATAGCGCTGTCTTTAATCGCATTAATTGCCAGGGTATCATCTGTATCAATGGGAAGCTGTCTTCCTGCTGAGTAAACAGCCGCATCCGCTGCCTTTTGAATTTCTCCGGTATCTAGATAGGCAATCCCAACATCAATTACCAAGGCCAGTAAACTCATTAAGACAACTAGTGCAACGGCTACAATCACCACCACAGCTCCTGACTCCTCATTCCTTATCCTTTTGAATAAACGGGGTTTCTTTATTTTTATAAATTTATTTTTCATTGGCTATTCCACCTTCATGGTACAGGACGAATCAAGATTAATGATTTCCCCTTGGGCAAATACCCCAACAATGGGAGTCAGGGCGGCCACGCCGCCATCTACATCCACTGTAACATCTCCCTGTCGGGGGTTTAATGGATTGGAAAAGGTCACTATTACCGTTAAATTGTTTCTGATATTTTCTGGTGCAACGGATTTAGTATGTGTTTTTATTGCAGCGACGTCTGTTGAATGAACAATGGCATATCGCGCTCCTTCCCGTGATGCGTGATCTATAATATTCTGATTAGTAAAGATCCAGCCGAAATCAATAATAGCACATAAAATCATAATCAGAATCGGTAATGTTATGGCAAGTTCAACAACCGCCTGGCCGTCTTCTTTTTTTAATTTACTGATTAAATATGAAATCATATAGCCTCCTTATTTATTCTGACTTTCCCTATTTAATTCTGAAAAGGATTCTCTGTAAATTAACAACTCAAATTTTTTATGCTTAAATATTGAAAAAAGCATATTAGGTACGTCTGGCAGAAATAATCTACTCTGACGTAGCCAATATGCCACAGTGTATTGAATTTATGCTGGTGTAATTTTGGCTTTAATAGTATCAAACATAGTGTCTAATTGTGGTCCTAATAAAAACAATCCGCCGATTGCAAGTAAGGCAACACCTGCAATAATCAACCCATACTCCACCATACCCTGTCCGTCTTCTTCTCTGATCATTCGTGCAAACATGTTTTTCATTTCGTTTCTCCTTTTCATTTTTTTATATGTAAAGTCCTGGGACTTTTCATTTCATTTAAAAACTAACCATTGAATAAATGACTTAAGTCAAATATCAAAACCTGGCTATTCATGATATTGATAATGAGGACTGATACAAAACCAAATGCCATAAAAGGCCCCAAAGCAATTTTTGTTTTTAAATTGCCCTTACCGGTAAGAATAATATAGGCGGTAAAAATAAGTAATACGAAGGTCATAATGATGATAGCGGTTAAAAAGCCATAAACCCCGAGACAAAAACCCACCGCTGCAGCATACTTTACGTCTCCCCAACCTGCTCCTCGTCCAATAAAGGCCGGGAGTAAAAACAGGATAAATCCAAAGGCAAAGCCTAGGAAGTTGATGGTGATATTTTCGACTTGTAGATTTGTGACCATGAAGCTGGCACCAATAATCAGTGTCAGGAGTATGAGTTCGTTTGGAATTTTCTTTATGCTGATATCCACAGTGGATAGGACAATGCAAACAGATATGATTAAAAGTGCCTGAATGGTTTGTGGGTTTAGCCCATTAATCTCAATAACAAATAACCAACTCAGAGCATTAATCATTCCCCACATAAATGACTTTCCAGTGGTTCCGGTAAATCTTGAGCGCTCCAGAGACTTTATTCTATTATTGATCAAGGTAGTGGATGCTTTTTCCATGAATAAACCTGTAACAAAACCAAGTACACTAGTCACTGCATATGCTGTTATCATTTGCCTCTATCCTTTCCCTTAGATTTATCTTCCAAATAAAAAATGCAACGGATTCCACGTTGCATTAAAGACACTCAAAAATGAATGCTGGTTATCTGCAACTGGCTGTCATGTAAACTAATACTTAGACCCTATAGCTTTGCGTCCTTACCTTTCGATAAGTATGCTAAATATTTAATTGTGTTGAAAATTAGGATAAAATTCTTGGCTCATGGATTCATATATTTTTTGAAAGTAGATTATTTAGCACTAACAGGATAAATTAATTGTGTCATTTGCTTCATTTTGAATTATTCTACTTTTCTTTCAAAATAAAAAGTGCAACAGTTTTCACGTTGCACTTATAGCACTCTTTACGAATGAAAGTTAATTGCAACTGGCTATCTGTAAATTAATACTAAGACCCTATAGCTTTGCGTCCTTGCCTTTCGACAAGTATGCTAAATATTTAATTAACCACATATTAATACGATATTCTTAGAATGTCAACAACTATTTTACATTAAATGGCAAATATTTTCAATTCATTAAAAATTACATTATTAAAGATAACTATTGCCCTAATATTGTGTTTGAAAATCAACATATTTATGGTTTGAATGGCGGAAAATAGTTTAATATGATTCAATATAATTATTTTTATTCTTCATTTATTTTCAATAAATGCGTTGGATGGTTAATCATATAATGTTATTAATTATCACATTAGTTTATTTTTATTCGCATTATAGAAAATTATTTTAGCGGTATCTATTTTTTTTAATTTTTTGCTTAACTTTATAAGCAGTTCAGCCGATATATAATTCCAGAATTTTTCAAGTGACTAAATATGTAAATATGAATAGAAAACAAATTAGAATTTTTATGAATTTAGAGCGATAAACAAGAGCAAAACATAATAAAGCATCAAAGATTAATCCCCCCAAACACTTAAGTTTGAGAGATTAGGATGTAGGCAAAGAGATAATTAAAACTATTTAAGAAAACTTATTTCTTTGTTTCGCGCGTCATTACAACAACTGTTTCAACATACGGTGAGATGACATAATTGATGTCGATTGAACTTTTCCATCAAGAGTGAGTTGACGGAAAGATGTATCTTGAAAAAATACCTCTGGATAGTTTTGGAAACATATCTAAACATTTATTTATTTTTTTAAAATTGTTCCCACTCTTGCCCTAAAACCTTTTCAACAAATATCCTGGTAACCTCTGGATCAAACTGAGTGCCAGAGCATCTCCTTATTTCGTTTATGGCTTCTTCCTCACTCAAAGCTTTTTTATAAGTTCTATCACTAGTCATAGCATCATAGGCGTCAGCAACGGTAATAATCCTTGCATGCAATGAACTTTCTTCGCCTTTTAGACCCCTCGGATATCCTTTCCCATCCCATCTTTCATGATGTTCAAAAACATCATCTGCTATTACCGAAAATTCATTGACTGAGCTTAATATTCGATACCCTAGTTCAGGGTGCCTCTGCATTTTTTCCCATTCATCTTTGCTCAGCTTTTCGGGTTTATTAAGAATTTTTTCATCAATTTCTATTTTCCCTATATCGTGCATCAGTCCAGCTATTTTAATCTGATAAACATCATTCTCACTAAAATTCATCTTGTTTGCAATGGCTTCACAGATTTCACTAACTTTTATAGAATGCAACTGCTCTTTGCTGCTTTTTTTGTATAGCGTATTCATAACCAAGTCGATTGTTCTGCTTCTAATGCCCGAACTTTCAGAGCGCTTATGCCGATACATAAGATCTTCAGCATATTTAAATATCTCTTGAATATTTTCTTCCTCGTTGCTTTTTGTAGCGTAACCAAAGGAAATAGAAATATCAATGTTGCCTACTTTTTCTTTTAATGACAGCTCCTTGATCCGTTTAATGATTTGCTCTGTTTCAAAAGCATCCGTTTCATGCAATATAATAACAAATTCATCCCCCCCGAGTCTGGCAATAATATCATCAGCTCGGCATTCATTTTTTATCACTTCTGCTACTTTCCTAAGAAGCTCATCACCCATGGCATGTCCAAAGGAATCATTGATCAGTTTTAATCCGTTTACATCACCCATAACAATGGTCAAAGGAAGGTTTCTTTTTGTATCAAGCCTCTTTAACTCTTC